>WNGM01000086.1_pt1 | contig 89198 bp, 58 predicted proteins | sample 5400571 | NCBI WGS metagenome assembly WNGM01 (sample SAMN13153378, study PRJNA577476) | soil metagenome | isolation source: 100 cm soil or saprolite under Garry oak tree replicate 2 | place: USA:California | collected 2016-06-15
TCTCGACGGCGGTCAAACGTTCGGTCTGTTTTTCGAGGGTACCATGCGATGCACGGTTCAGAGCCGTCGAAAGTTCAAACTCGCGAGCGGCCTTTTCCTTCTCTCCCAGGGCCAGATACGCTCGGGCGAGCTTGTAATGGACCGAACCATCATGGTCGCCAGCAACAGCCATTTTGAATTCGGCTACCGCTTTCTCGTATTGGCGCAACTCAGAATATGCCGTGCCCAGGTCTCGATGTATGTCCGGATTGCTAGGGTCTCCTGCGAGTGCTTGGGTTAAGTAAGGGAGGGCCCTTTCGGGCTGGTGTTCTTGAAGGTAGGTATCCCCGAGCTCGTTGAGCGCTCCGGGATGCCGCGGGTCCAGTTTCAACTCGGCCTCAAATTCTTCGCGTGCTTCTTTGACCTTGAGATCTTTCCAAAGCAAATGGCCCAGACTGTAATGCAAGTTTGGCAGGGAAGGTTTTATCGCGATCGCCGCACGGTACTCTTCCATGGCTTTCCTGTCATCGCCGTTTGTGGATGCTAGATCACCCATGAGCTGGTACATACGATACGAATTAGGGTCCAGTTCAGAAAGCCTCAAATACGCCTGCGTGGCCAACTTTTCGTAACAACGCGCCCGCCAATAGGAGGCTTCGGGGGATTGCTGCTCGGCAAGCGTCAGTTTGGAAAGTACTTCGAGCGACGCTTCATAATCTCCCGCTTCAAACAGGGCCCCTGCAATAGAGGTGCGAAATTCGGGCGGCGACTTGGGCGAAAGTACGCGACTCCCACAACGCCTCACAATGGCGAGTTGCCCGTTTTTGAGCGACTGGTGGACCTTTTCTTGAGAGCAAACCATAGTCGAGCGTGTCGTCAAATCGGATGGAATCGCTTTTGCCTCTTCCGCAGCGGTCGCAACAGGATTACCGCTCTGGACGGCAAGAAATGCCAGGGCGAAGTGCGTGGCCGGAGTATTGCGTCGTTCCAGCTCCGGGGCGAGTTGCTCGATTTTCTCTCGCAAGCTTTCGGGAAGCTGTTCGAAGGCAGCATCTCCGAGCCCACGTTCCCGAATGCCTAGGATCCTTTCGGCCTCTAACGTGTCGGTATCCACGGCTCGCGCCCAATCCGCGAGAGCTCCCTCCACATCCCCCAGGATGAATTCTGTTTCTCCGCGACGGACAATGGCTCGCAAACTGCCGGCGGCCACACGTAATTCTTGTTCGAACTCCATGGCTGCACGCTTCACTCTTCCTGCCCGCAACAACACTTCACCGATTTCTACATGCAATCCCGGAGTCCCGGGCGAAACCGCTAGGGCATTCTGAAAACGAATCACCGCCATGGACCAAGCACCGCTCGCGGCATAGCTCTCCCCCAGGAGCTGCTCGGTGCGGGCAGACCCCGGCGCCGCCTTTTTCAGCAGGCTGACCTCCTCTTTACCCAACCTCTCATACGCATGGCCCAGAAGGTAGAGCGAATCCACGTTTGGTGGCTGCAGGCTCAGGGCCTTTTCGAGAGTGGCCGCCTCGGCATGAAAATCCCCTGACAGTTCCTGGGCTGTGGCGAGCCACGACCAGATATCCGGTTGCTGCGGTTCCTGGCGCGCCGCAGCCTTCAAGTAAGGGATTGCTTTGGTTCCCTCGCCCGCCTTGCAGTAGTCCACTCCGAGGAAAAAATTTGCGCCCGTCAGCGTGCGCTTAAGCTGGAGTGCGCGGCGGAATTCCGCCATGGCATCTGGAATATGATCTTGAAGCTGATAGACCAGCCCGAGGTTCATGTGAGCCTCGGCGAAATTGGGCTCCATGGTCAGGACGCTGAGGTATTCACGTTCCGCCGTGGCGTAGTCACCGATTTTCTGAGCCTGCTGAGCAGCCGTAAAGTGAGCTTCTACCTGGGAAGACTCGCCACCGTCAGCGGAGCGCGTTTGTTCCGCGACTAGCCACGGAGTCGCAGTCCAGAAGAGGCACATCGACAGCAAACCCAGACGGCAAGCCGCCCGTCTCTCGATCGGATGGAACCAAACGCTCATGTAAGTGACCGGTCAGGGAGATGATTTTCTTGATCCATATCAGTTCTGAGGGCCGTGCCCGAGAGACTTATCCTTTTCCAGCTTCGAAAGCCTTTCAAATTCTGCGAATTCTTTCAAGCTTGCTTGTTGGTCGCGAAGTTCTCGATAAACCTGAGCCAACAAGTAGTGTGGCTGTGCGGCAGTTGGGTCCGCTTGGATCGCAGCCAGAAATTCAAACTTTGCTTTTTCGGGATTGTTCTCACCCCGATAGCATTTTCCAAGCAGCACGTGTACCTGAGGCATGCTGGACTGTCCTCTCTCAGCCATGCTCAAGTATCCATGTGCTTCGGCAAAACGCTCTTCGTGGACCGCAATATCACCGAGGTATAGATTGGTCAGCGCGTCGGTTGGGTTTTCCTTCAGTGCATCTATGAATTCTTTCTTGGCGGCATCCAGCTGATGCTGGACCCAATACGCTACCCCAATTGCATAATGAATTCCCGTAGCGTCGGGACGTTTCGAGAGTGCCGCCTGGTACTCTTTGATCGCTTCGGCGTACCGCTCATCGTCCGCGTAAACCTCTCCCATCAAGGCGTGCAGCTGGAACGAGTCCTGATCCAGGGCCTTCAACCTCTCGATCGCCTGAAGTGACGCGTTCTTGTAAATGCGCGCAAGTTGATAAAGCGCATCCGCATCCTTGGGATTCTCAGCAACTGTTCGGTTCAGTTGCGAGATGGTTTCATCGATCCGGCCAGCACCCTGCAGGGCCAGTGCGAGATAGTACCGGCACCGGCGGTGTGGATTCGGTGTTCCGAGTTCCAGCTCGAAGCTTTGGATCGACTGGTCAAAGCCGTTTTCGCCGAAATAGGAGACGCCGAGAAAAAAATTCACTTCGGGATATTGCGCATCGTTGGCAAGCACTTGTTTGAAACTCTTGATCGACTCTGCGAACTTCAACTCCGTTTGTTGCAGAACGCCGAGGCGCTTGAGGGCTTCAAGATTGCCTGGAGCAAGCGCGAGCACCTGAAGGTAGACACGTTCCGCCGCTCCGTAGTTTCCAGTCTTCTCAGCGGCGCGTGCTTGTTCGAGAAAGGTGCCTACGTCGCTCTGCGCGGGGACGGCTGGGGCCACGAGCAGGACACTGGAAATCAGGCAGAGAAGAACCGCCCACAATCTCGTGGAGGCGCCCAAAGGCAAATTACGTGGCAGCCAACGCATAGGCAGGTGCATCTTGCTTTCGCTCGACAGTTCGCTGCAGCCCAGCATACAAGCGGGCGCTCCTCAGAACAAAATAAAATACGGGAGAAAGTATAGCAATCTGCTCGGGGCAGAGTCGGAAAGGTCATTCCTCCAATTCCGGAACGCGTGTGCTGAAGATGCATGGTGCGGGCGCAGGGCCCATTTATTCGATGCGGCGGGCTGCGACGAGAGTCGTTAAATTGGGTGCCCCGGCGACTGTCCGGGAGCGAATCAACGCCTCAAACCAAGTATTCTCAAAGGAGCTCGCTCCTAAATCCTTAATCCCAAGTTTCGCCTTCAGCTGTCGTCGGTTTTCCGGATCGGCCAAAAATCGGCCCGCGGCTTCCGTTCCCTCTTGTTGAAGTCCTTGCATGATAAGCACGCTTCCGTCGTGCGTGACATTCGGAAGCAGCGCAATTGTGGCGTAGTCTTCTCCCATCGCTCCCGTCCATCTCAGCCCTTCGTACCGGTCTTTTTCACCGGGTAGCGGATTGGTGTTGACAAACGCCTTAGCGCTGTTGCCTACGATGGCCTCGCTCTCGCGGAAATTCAGCTTGTTCTGGAAGAGCGATACCCAGGGGTTCGACCCAGGGCTTCCAATAAGAGCGTAGTTTTCGTGATCCAAGTCGCGCATTGCCAAATCCCTTGGGTACCGGACCGATGCCTGCTTTTGAAATGGTCCAGCCATCTCGAGCAAAGTGGCCACGTCCGCGACGTCGGCGAACGAGGTGAGCGTTGAATTTGTTATGTATTCATTTAAACGGGAGTCAGCTCCTCCGGTCTTTGGTCTTGAAGGGGACCGCAGGAAGTCGCGGCGAAGATACTGTTCGAGGGAACCCGGCTGGGTGGTGAGTATTCGGAACATCCCGTAATTGCCATCCGCCACGACAATCAACGTGTGATGCCGGGAATCAAAAACTTGCGAAAATGGCCAGGGAGGATTCGCGGCGATGTCCGCTACGCTGACCGTCCCGTGTCGCGCAGATTGATATACCAAGACTGCGCAAACTATTGTCAATACGCCGCAGATTGCCCACGCTAGAATCGCTTTGCTTCGCCAGGGCACGGCCGAACCGACGCCGGGCGCAGCCTCCGCGATGGGAGTGGCTGGCCTCGTAGCCGACTTGAATATTGGCGTATAACACCCTTTCGGGATGCTCAGGATAAGCGGCTCATTTCGCCCTTCTTCATCGAAATATTCGTGCAGCTTCAGACGCAACTGCCGGGCGTGTACCCTTACCGAGCTGTCCTCCAGTGGGCTGTAATCGGAAGGTTTGTGGAACAGCGCGTTGCCGATGTGTTGCTCGGTCAATTCGTGCGCATGCCCATGAATGGTCTGCTTAGCAAGGTACAGCAACAAATCCCTGAGCCGGGTCCCTTTTTGGAATGGCGTACTGGATACAATCCGTTGTACAAGCTGCCAACGCTCGTCATTAAGGAGGTCGTCAGTAACTGTCGGTGGTGGAAGCGAGGTTTGCGGAGAGGCCATACCTATCAACAATTTCGATAGAGCGAAGCGATTCTAACATAGGGGCTTTTCAAGTCAAGATTCTAACCGGCTTCTTTCCAATGGGTTCGCGCGATGGCGCACGCATGTGAATCACAATGATTTCACAAGCTAGCTCCTTTACTTGCAATTGCCACCAGGCCTAGATTCGCGTCAGATCGTTTGGGGTATGTTCAAATTGCATGATTGCCTTTCCAGAAGGGCATGAACGCGTAGGTGTGCGTCGTCTTAGATTTGGGGCTCGAGTCTTGGTGGAAGCTTAAAGGATGCGTATTCTGGATACCCTGACGAACAGAAGCTAATTTCAAAGAAGGCTTAGGACAGGCTTCGTCTTCCAAACCTTATCTGATTTCAAAAGGTAGGACCGGGGAGGGTGTCAGTGAAATATCTTCTATGTCTTGTAGGTTGCTTGGCGTGTGTCCTCGTCACAACTCCGCTCTGGGGGCAGTCTAACTCTGGCAGCATTCAAGGAACGGTAACCGATTCCAGCGGGGCCGCGCTCGCGGGCGCCAGCGTTACCGTGCGCAACTTGGATACGGGTCTGGCCATCTCGACAGTGAGTACAGACGCCGGCCTCTACTCCGTGCCAAACCTTCCGCCGGGGCGTTACTCAGTGAGTGTGGAAGCGTCCAGCCTGAAAAAATATACCCAGGAAGGCGTTACGGTACCAACCGGCACCACCGTGTCTCTGGATATTCAGATGCAGTTGGGTGGTGTGACAGAGAATATCACGGTCAGTGCTGACGCCAGCCAATTGGAGACGGCGACTTCGGATTTGGGATCGACCGTTCAGACAAGCCTCGTTCAAAACCTCCCTTTGGAGGTGTCGGGTACCATCCGCAACCCCGTGCAGTTCATCGCGCTGGTGCCTGGCTTCGTTGGAGATGTGGGAAATAATCCCGGCAGCAACTCGACTGACGACTTCAAGGTCAACGGGGGGCAGGAGGGTGGAACTGATGTGTTGGTCGACGGCGTTTCTATCTCTTTGGTTTCGCCGAACACTCAATGGAACAAGGGCGTTTCTCCCGACGCGATCCAGGAGTTTAAGGTCCTTCAGAGTAATTTCTTGCCCGAGTTTGGTGAGTCCGGGGACGGCATCGTCAGCCTCACGGTGAAGTCCGGCACCAATCAATTCCATGGGTCCGCTTACGATTACCTCCGTAATCGCGTACTAGACGCCAACAGCTGGAAAAACAACACAGCTGGCAACAAGAAAGGTATTAATACTCAGAATGACTTCGGTGCCACGGCCGGAGGTCCCGTCTGGATCCCTCATCTTTACAACGGGAAAAACAAAACTTTCTTCTTCTTTGCCTACGAGGGCTTCCGTTTTAGAACGGGGAGCAACAACATACTCAGTCTGCCGAACGAGGCCTTCCGAAAAGGCGACTTCTCGGCGTTGCTGCCTGGCACACAGCTGTATGATCCCACCACACACGCGGCGATCCCTGGCGACATCCTTACAAATGACCCTAACTTCAAGGCCAGTGCGGTCATGACGAAAGTCTTTGCACTTCTTCCGCCAACGAACGGCCAACTCACCCAGAACGTGACTGATCGCAGCCTCTCGAGCACAACCGCGAATATTTTCGATATCAAGATCGATCATACTTTTTCCGATAAACATAGGATTTCTGGCGGCTTTGACTACGACAATACTAAAACAGGGGGCATCTCCAGTCTGTCACCGATTTTCGGGTCTAGCACGCCCCAGAACACCAGATATGCACGATTCGGCGACAACTTTATCTTCAGTCCAACCGTGGTCAATCAATTTTTGTTTGGATTTAGCCGTCGTTATCGTGCCGAGGGCTCGAACAGTATCGGCCAAGGGTTTCCGGCGAAAATCGGACTCACGGGAGTGAATAACACCACCTTCCCATGCTTCAAATTTTTCAGCGGTCCGTACCGGGAAGTGCTGAACAACTGTGGTGACTCCGAGTTTGCGGATAACGTTTACCAGCTAAATGATTCCGTAAGTTGGGTCAAAAGCAAGCATAACTTGAAGTTCGGCGGGGGAGTGAGAATGCTCCAATTCAACGTCCGGCGGCTGACGCAGGGCTCCGGGGAATTTGATTTTGACCCCGCACAGACCAGCAGTACCGGCAACGCGACTGGAGCGGGGGGCAACGCGGTGGCAAGCGCGCTGTTTGGCCTTGTGAACCAGGGATTCCTGAACTACGGTGCATTCAGCGGCGTGCGTTACAAAGACTTCTATTTCTTTGCCCAGGATTCGTATAAGCTTACCTCTCGCTTAACTTTGAACTACGGCCTACGCTACGATCTCGACAAACCCGCCACCGAAGCATTTAATCGGTTTTCCGCCGTTGACCCGACGCTTGCTAACCCCGGCGCGGGGGGGATTCTCGGAGCTTATACCTACTTCGGAACTGGCACAGGGCGCAATGGAAGGACACGTCCACAGGACACCTATACTAAGGCCTTTGGCCCACGCTTGGGCTTTGCTTACAGCATCAATTCGAAGACTGTTGCGCGTGGCGGCTATGGCATCTTCTACGAGCCTTTGAAGGAAGGATCTTTCGCCGACCAGGATGGCCTGGGATTCTTCAACAAAGAGACACTCACCACAGCGAACGTCGCTCCGTTTCAAATTGATAGTGGCGTGCCACATCTTCTTCCGCCGACCGGACCTTTCACGCCGGAGGGGCAAAACGGCAACGGCGGCGTCATCTTGGTGCCGCGAAACAGCGGACGTCCTGCCGACATCCAGACTTGGAATCTGGACATACAGCGCCAAATCACCGCGAACCTTGTGCTAAGCGTGGCCTATGTCGGCACCAAAGGCACTCACTTGCCGGCCTTGAACATTATTCCCAATCAAGTGAATCCCTCATTCCTCTCCCTTGGCAATGAGTTGGGAATGAACGCTACTTGCCTCTCAAATAATGGGTGTCCGAAGGCTATCGCCGCAGGCGTCAAGCTGCCTTATCCGACGTTCAGTGGAAACATCAATCAGCTTCTGCGCCCATTTCCTCAGTACGGCGACTTTAACCAGGAAGATAACTCCTTCACGCCGGATCGCACCGGCAACTCCACGTATCACGCGATGCAACTGGGGTTGGAGAAGCGCTTTGCCGAGGGTTTGAGTTTCCTCGTCTCCTACACCGTATCGAAGAACCTCACGGACGCCGACTCAGCGGGTCCCGGAGTGTCCGGTTTCATCGGCACGAATAGCTTCATCGGCCAGAGTTCCTTCAATCGCGGGGCAGAGAAAGCCGTAAGCCAACTGGATACGCCGCAGGCACTGGTGGCTAGTTTCTTCTATGAACTTCCCGCCGGACATGGCAAGCGCTATTTGAATCAAGGCGGAGTAGTGGACCGAGTCGTGGGCGGCTGGTATATCGCTGGTGTTGCTTCCTACAAGTCCGGAACACCCACGACGGTCTACGGGAGCTGCGGCGGAACGGCCGGCGATGTGTTATTCGCCGGGTGCCACTTCACTGGGATCGCCCGAGTAAACGTCGTTCCCGGAGTAAGTCAGACGAACAAGAGTTCGAACTTCAACACCGCCTCGACTCCGTTCTGGAATCCCAATGCATTCACAGTCCCGGCCGCTTTCACCTTTGGCAACGAACCGCGCTCTCTCTCGAGTGCGCGGACCTTCGGAGGCCGGAACGAGGATTTCACACTGGGCAAGAAAACCCGTCTCTTCGGCGAAAACACAGCCATCGACTTCCGGGCCGAGTTTTTCAACATTTTCAACCGACACATCTACTCCGCACCCAGTGGATTCTCTACGCCTCTTGGCACCCCGTTTACGCCAGTGGGCGGCACGTTCCCTGGTGGAGGGACATGCAGCGGACCTTTTGCCTGTGGCTTCGGAGCCGTCACCGATTCTAGCGGGCCGCGAACCATACAATTTGGCTTGAAGATCACATATTGATAAAGCGTGCCCTGCCCGGGCACGCTCCCGGGCAGGGCCCACGTTTCGTCTTGCCCTAAGGTCCCAGCTAGATGACTCTTCTCAATCGGCGCAGCTTCGTCAGAACGATTTTGGCAACGGCTGCGAGCAGTTCACCAGCGTGCGCCCGCTTCTATGGAGGGGTTTGCTTTCCATTCCTTGCTGATACAAACTCTTCCTCCTCCGCGATTCTTGAGAGTGGCGCGCAGCAACTCCGTCTTTCGCCTGTTGGCACGCCACTGACGTTCCAGAACTTCTTGCTGGCTGAAGGCCAATGGAAACCCGCGACACTCCCAGGTGTCCAGCTCGTGACCGGTGTTTCATTCCCATTGGTGACATCTCACGTAGGCCGAGAAGGTCAACGCATCATCTGCGATGGAACAGCCACTGCGGAAAGTCTGGACGGGGAACGCTTCGAATATAAGTGGACTGCCGAAATCAACGCTTTGGCCGTCAGCCATGCCGAGCCATGGTTTCGTTTCCAAACCACGCTCCATCTGCCGAGGCCGATTCGACTACTTCAAGGCGGCAGAATAGAACCTCAAATCATCACTTGGCTGAATTCGACTTCCACGCTCATGGAAGGCCAGTCGGGAAGCTGGCGTCGCGTCGCGCTGACCCAGCCAACCAGAAACTCGCTGGGCACCTACGGCAACGACCTGCCTGCGGTTTACCTTCTGGATCAGAACGCCGGCATCGAAACCATGATGTACTTCGACATGAGCGATATGGGGTGGATGTCGATCGAGAATCTTCCGCGATTTCTGGTGTATCGCTGCTCAACCATCACACAAATTGGACGTGATGGAACCCAACGCCTTGGTGTGGGCCTGATCGCCGATCAGGCAACGGGCAATGTTCTTCCGGCAGGCGACGTGCGGTTCACTTACTTCTTGCTTCAGAGGCCGCTCAATCGGTTGGTTACGGAGCAAGAAGCCGTTGAGCGCTGGATGCCCGCCCTGCTTCCTCTTTTCCAGGAGAAGCTTGCATGGCCTGGTTGCGCCACCACCTGGAAGGAATTCGCAGCTGCGACGGTGGGAGATTTGCAGGAGAAGAGTGCGACTCGGGTCGAAGTGAATGGACAAGCTGGTCTGCGGGCATATGTCAAGGATAGTTCTCAGATTTGGCAGCAGCCGGCAGACAACTTCGAGCTCATGACCATCGCGGATGTTCTATGGCCGTCGCTTCTCTATCTCCGCTTGCATCCATCGCCGAGCTACGAAACTGAGTGCCATGAACTTCTCGCCGCACTGCCCTCTTTCTATCACGAAGATACTCGAAGCATCAGCAATGACTTCGTCCGCAAGCCGAGCGAAAGGACTGACTCCTGGTATCCTTTTGAGAATGGGCTCGTGAAATACGCTGCGATCGGGTCTCTGGCGGGGGCGAAGGAAGTCACGGATCATTTTCTCGAAGCGTTCCACACCGCACAGAAAATGGCTCGCCAGTATGATTATCTCTTCCCCATCTACTATCAGGTTTCCACACTTCTTGCCGAGGGAGCCGGAACGAATTACGCCATAGGCGGCCTCTACGCATGGGCTGCAATTCTTGCTCACCGTTTGACCTCAGAAGAGCGCTATCTGGAGGAAGCCCGGCGAGCAATCCAGGTTCTGTACACCGTGCCGTCGGATCGCCTATTCCACGAACCGCAGGAACTTGCCTACGGTGCATTGGCTGCGGCGGAACTCGGTATGCGCGATCAGGCCAACTATCTGCTGTACCAACAATTGCGTATGTTTTATTGGTATTCCGATCCAAGCCAGAAGTCCCACGACGTACGTGGCATGGTCCAGGCCGCGGCCTCTATCCTCTATCCAGCGTTCAAGGAGAACGTTGAGTCTGTTCTGCCTTGGACCGGCATCCTGAAACGCGGGATCGTATTTGAGGGTCTGCTCCGTTTTATGGATCAGCAGCGGCGCAACAATTTTTACTTCTTTCAGAATTGCACCGGGAAGCACCAACACGCCTCCATGGCGTTTATTCCCTTCGAGAATCTCGGCACCCTCGAGCTTGGCGGGCAGACTGGAAATGTAGGCAAGGAAATCTACGGCGCCGGAGAGTCGCTTTGGATGTATCTAATGTTTGAGGCTCTTGGCCACGCCAGTGATCGCGAGCTGATGTTGGTCAATCTTGACCTCCTGGACGTTTCCGACGAAAAGGCGTTCCCTTCTCGCCAGCTCAATTTCATTTTGTATAACCCGACAGCAGAACGGCGCTCCGCTTCCATTTCGATTCCGCCGGCGCAGGGGCGCGAGGTTCGTCTCAGTCAGGATGGAAAATCAGTTAGCGGCACCGTGCCTGTACCCGGCCAGACGTGGGTTCGGCTGCTTGCAGAGTATTGAATCGTGTTTCGTTTGTCTTCTAAGGAAAGAAAACGTTGTTGAAGTGTTGATGTCGCCCATCTCCAGTCTCAGAATAGGAATGAACACAATGCGAAAACATTTGAATTTCCTAGCCCGCTTGACCAAACAGCTTACCTTGCCTGTGCTCATGCTGTCGGCTCTCGCAGTGATCGCTGCTCCGCAATTTGCGCCGCCTTTCGGAAAGTGGACACGGCTCTCCCCTGATCCCGTCGTGTCCCCGCGTGGTGACGGATTCGAATCCGCGGGAACATTCAACCCCGCGGTTGTGAAAGAAGACAGGAAGTTTGTGATGCTCTATCGTGCCCAAGACCATAAGGGGACCTCATCGCTTGGCTATGCCACGAGCGATGACGGGATTCACTTCGTTCGCCGGCCGGAACCGGTATTGATTTCGGAGACGCCATATGAAAAGGGCGGTGGAGTCGAGGACCCCAGGTTAGTCAAATTTGGCGATACTTTCTATCTGACATACACGGGATACAACAACGTAGATGGAATTGGTGCCGATAAGAAGGATGCGCAACTCTGTCTCGCCACGTCGACCGACTTGGTCCACTGGAAGCGGCAAGGCATTATCCTTCCTGCTTACAAGGGCAAGTGGAACGTGAAATGGACGAAGTCCGGCGCCATCATCCCTCAAAAAATCAATGGCAAATATTGGATGTATTTTCTCGCGGATGCGCGTGGCCAGGACACCCAAATGGGCATCGCCTACTCCGAAGACTTGCTCCATTGGACGGAGGCCCTTGATCATCCGGTTCTCTCTAGCCGCCCCGGCTCGTTTGATTCGCAGGTTGTAGAACCAGGCCCTCCGCCGGTCTTGACGGCTGAAGGCATTTTCCTGATCTACAACGGCGCAGACGACAAAAATGTTTACTCGACAGGTTGGGTCCTATTTGACAAAAATGATCCGACCAAGGTTCTCGCCCGCGCCCCGGCACCCATTTTTTCTCCAGGACCCGAATGGGAAAAAGTCGGACAGGTACCTAATGTGGTGTTTGTAGAGGGACTCGTGCGCGACGGAGGACGCTGGCTTTTTTATTATGGTGGGGCGGACAGGAACGTGGGTGTTGCTACTGCTCCGGCACGCTAACCAATACTGTCATATGTCACTCGAATTCACACAGAGCAGCAGCGCCCACAATTCCGGCATCTTCTCCATAGCGGGCGAGTACCAGTGGAATTTCCATCGGCGCCGGATTGAGGCACGCTCCTCGCCAACGTTCACGAATCTCATTCAAAAAAGGCGCGAGCATCGTCGAAACACCTCCCCCAACCACGATGACCTCCGGTTCAAGGAGGTCGATGATGCTTCCAAGCCAATAGGCCAGCAAATCCAATGTTTCTTGGATCACTTCTTCGGCCGCCGGGTCTCTCGCTGCATAGGCCTTCGCAACCAACTCGCTGGTCACGGCATTTGCATTTCCGCTGGCCAACTCGCCAAGCAGCGACTTCGGATATTTAGAGAGTTTCTGACCGCCACGTCGCCCAATGGCGGGTCCTGCTGCCAAGGTTTCAATGCAGCCGCGCTTCCCACAGTTGCACCTTGGTCCGTTGCTATCGATTCCGATGTGGCCGCCCTCCGCCGCCGCACCGGTCCTCCCATGGTAGATACGCCCATCAAAAACAATCCCCGTGCCTATGCCGGTTCCAATGCTCGCATAAAAAACATTTCGATACCCGCGCCCGGCGCCCCACTTTGCTTCCGCCAGAGCTGCCGCGTTGGCGTCATTGTCGATTCTCACATTCACGTTGTAGAGCCGGCGCATTTCCTCAGCCAGCGGATAGTTATGCCAGATCGCAAGATTCGGCGGATTAAGGATCATGCCCGTGAGAGGATTCAACGGCCCCGGAGCACAGATTCCTATCGCTTCAATTCGCGGCCGTTCAGCAGCATCAGGAAACAACGCTTCAATCGCGGCAGACACCGCGGCGAGGCCTTTCGAGGCCTCACCGGTTGTGATCATCGGTGTCCTGCTGCGCACATGAATTTCTCCGCAAGCGTCTACCAGACCTCCGGCCACCTTGGTTCCTCCGATATCTATTCCGATGGCGAGCTTGGTTGTCGGCTCCATTTTTTCAGGATCCTTCTTTGCAGGGGTGGCCCGGTGCGTGAATCCCTCCAAAGCCTTGAGACACGTGAATTATATATACCCCTCAAGAAGAATGCTTCTTCGCGAACCCGGATTCGTCTAGTTTGGCAGCAGTCTATCGCATCCCCGCACTCCACGTTTCATCTGCGAGGTCCGTCAGCATCCTCCAGTCAGGCGCTCTCGCTTGCCTATTCTCCTGCCATTTCTTGCATATGCGGGTCCGCCTGTTGCGAATATGACGATTGGGGGAATTACGCCGGCTCTTAGAAAGGTGATATGAAACTTAATCGCTATCTCTTGAAAAGCACTGTGGTTGCGGCCCTGGGGGGGCTACTCTTCGGATTTGACACTGCCGTCATCGCTGGCACAACGCATGCCCTTACGGACACCTTTAAACTCTCTCCGGCCGCATTGGGACTGACAGTTTCAGTTGCGCTGTGGGGGACGATCCTCGGATCCATGTTTGCCGGGATTCCCGGAGACAAAATTGGACGTCGTGACAGTCTCCGCGCTATGGCCGTGCTGTACGTCATTTCTTCTCTTGGTTGTGCACTTGCATGGAACTGGTTTGCACTTGTGCTTTTCCGATTCATCGGGGGGCTCGGCATTGGTGGCTCCTCCGTTCTTGGCCCCATGTATATTGCGGAAGTTGCGCCCGCCAAGTGGCGAGGCCGTCTCGTGGGTTTGTTTCAGTTCAACATTGTCTTCGGGATTCTACTCGCCTATTTCTCAAACTACATTGTGGGAACGATGGAGCTTGGGGCTGCTGAATGGCGGTGGAAGCTTGGAGTTCCTGCAGTACCCGCAGTCCTGTTCCTTCTGCTTCTCTTCGGCATCCCTCGCAGCCCCCGCTGGCTGGTGAAAAAGCAAAGAGTGGCCGAGGCGCGCGAGGTACTTCGTATGACTGGCGAAGAGAATTACGAACAGGAACTCCAAAATATCATTGCGTCAATCGATGCGGAGCACGTCGCCGACGATCCGCTCTTCTCTTGGAAATACCGGCTCCCAATTTTGTTGGCGGTCTCGATCGGGATGTTTAACCAACTTTCTGGCATCAACGCCATCCTCTACTACCTGAACGACATCTTCGCGTATGCCGGTTTTAATAAAGTTTCCTCAGATCTTCAGGCCGTGGCGATCGGGGCCACGAACCTGGTATTCACCATGCTCGCCATGTCGGTCATTGATCGAATCGGCCGCAAGACACTGCTTCTGATTGGCTCTGTGGGTACCGCTGCATGTCTCGGCGGAGTGGCGACAATATTCCTTTCGGGACGGCACCAAAGTTTCCTGGTCTGGCTGCTGATAGGTTACATCGCGTTTTTTGCTTTTTCGCAAGGCGCCGTAATCTGGGTCTTCCTCAGTGAAGTCTTTCCAAATCGAGTGCGGGCTAAAGGGCAGAGTCTTGGAAGTTTCTCGCACTGGTTTATGAATGCGCTCATCTCCGGAATCTTCCCCCTGTTAGCCGCGTCTTCCGGTGGATATCCCTTTGTGTTCTTCGCTTTGATGATGGTGCTTCAGTTTCTTGTTGTTTTCTTCTTTTATCCGGAGACTAAAGGAGTCTCTCTTGAAGAGATGCAGAGGAAGCTCGGCATCGCCTAAACGCCGGCGCACCACGAATCCCGACTTCACCTTAAGCGTGTGATGAGCATTAGAAAGCAGTGAAAAATAGTTGCACAATTGGGCCCCAACGTAGACGTTCTTGGCCCGAATGAGGGCCTCCCTCGGCACACCAACCTGCAACGACCTGCCTAGAAGGCAGACGGTTGAGGCTTCTTAAAACGGAACCTGGTCTGGTGCACTCTTGGTGCACTCTAACCTGCAAATGAGGCTATCTCGGTGCTACCGAGAACAGCGGAAGTTACTGAAAACAAATGAAAATCAGCGAGTGCAAACAGGGCAGGTAGGTTTAGCAAACCGACCCATTAAACCACTCTGGCACCTCTCCGCCGAGTGTTTTCAATAGCTTAGCACAATTTTGAAATTCGCTTGGTGCGTTTTTGGTGCACTATAACTCGGAAAACGTGGACGCCGGGTGGAATAAGTCCCGCAAAATCAACGCGAGGTTTCCTGGGAATTTCCGGCGGCGGTTGGGAAAACCGCCGCCATTTCGAGTCAGACGACCATGTATGGTTCCGATCGACTGGACCGCCAACGAAAGATTTGGCTTACTGTGTTGAAGTCGATTCCCCCACCAGAGGACTGGCAGGTTAGGCGTCTGCCGTGACAGCGTAGCGTCTTGATGTAATGATATTAAAGTGTTGACGGACATCTGTCGATATAAGCTCGGCCTCCGCCGCGAAGAGCGAAAAAAGGGACGTCGCAAGAAGTTAGACAGGTAGGGACATTATTTTGCCTCGGCCGATAATAAGCGTTGCAGCATCAGCTGATTCATCGTTTCAAGCTCTCTTCTAATTTTCTGTGAGATCTCTGCAGCTTGAGCCGGCTCGCTGCCAGCCCATACAGAATCCAAGCGCGCGTCAAGTTCCCTACTGCTAGACACGATATCCGAGAAATCATCATCAATCTGTCTGTCAGAAAAATAAAACCTCAGCAGCGCTTGTTGAGAACCATAGTTTCCGGACCACTGTGCCTGTTCCTTGTTATAGGTACTTACGGCCTCGTTTTTTTGTTTGTTCGAGACGCTTTTAGCATATGCGGCAATAACGTCATCAGCAGCGGTCACGAAACGACCAGTTTCGCGGTTAATTTGCTCGACAACGTTCAGTCGGCGGTCCACCAACACCTGACTCCGGAGATATTTTTCCTTGAAGAGCCAGTCCTGACGCTGCCAAGTGAACAGCCCAGCTGTCCCAATGACAGATCCCATCAGTAACAGGCCCAAAGACGAATTCAAGAATGTAGTAAGTCTTGCGGCCATGCCTCCTCGTCTTAGGCGACAGATTCCGGCTTGCGGAGATCAAGTGGATGACGCATATCTGACCGATTGTTCAGCGGCCTTGCTTATTCCAATTTATCGGAATTTTATTGTTGCGAAATCCTCAAAGCCACCATTCTATCGTGAATTTCGCGAGTGCTCCGTCAAGCGATTCTCGAGCATACGCACATGCTTTCAGCATATCACTGAACTCCAGATTGTTGTACTTTGTCCGCCAGCGACAGCCAGAATGTGGGTTTACCGAGTTGCACCATAGTTGCATGATTCCTGCCGCGCAACCGCCTTTTGCTCCGAACTGAGGCGTCTCACCCGAACTTAAGTTATTGATTCGGAACAACAGGCAGTGGAATCGGTCAATACAGGGTCGTCGCGAAGTCCTGCAAAATCAATGCGAGCTTCCTACGAATTCGTTAGTCCCAATGCCGGAGGCTCAAGATCGAAGGTATTTCACGAGGGATCAGCCCGCGGCTGACGGCGAGGTGGGGAGTGTCTTCTAAGAAGTCGCGACAGCACTCTCCTTGGCGGCAAATAGCGTCGACCTGCGTTAGAAGCCTGAATCTTGGGAGGAGAGGAAAAGCGCCATCGGTGGTGGCCTGCATAAAAGACCAGGTTCGGCCCTGGGTGCTAGTGCGCTTGGGCAGCGGCTTTGCCGCCTGGGTTGGCAACGAATTTGGGAGGTGTGGGTTCCGTCGCGAATTGGAAGCCCGCCAAGTAGGCCAGGCGCAGGATCTTGGCCATCTTCACGTAATTGATTTTGTCGGCGGTATCTGAGGTGTGGTGGTAGTCGGGATGAAAGCCCGTAAACCACCAGAATGCGGGAATGTTGTGCAGCACAAACGGGAATTGGTCGCTGCGGAAAAAAATGTTGAGCGCGTAATCATGGTCGAAGCGGTCGTCCAAGGCCAGGCCGACGTATTTATTTTCCTGCACCACGGTGCGATTGTAGTCGGGGCTGTACGGCGCGCCGATAAGATTCAGGCGGTTGGTGGTGTCGACGGGGATGTCGATGAGCCCCTTGGTCTGGTCGCTTTCGGTCTCGTTGCGCCCGATCATGTCGAAGTTGAGAACCACCCGCGTGGTCTCCAGCGGGCGCAGCGGATGAGCAGCCATGTAGAAGGAGCCGAGCAAGCCGCGCTCTTCGGCGGCATAGACGACGAAGAGAAGCGAGCGTTTTGGTTTCTCACCATGGCCAGCGTTGGCGGCGTAGGCGTGGGCTAAAGCAACGACGCCCACGGTGCCGGAGCCGTTGTCGTCGGCGCCGTGCCAAATTTCCATGCCGCTGACGCCATTGTGATCATGGTGTCCGGAGAACAAGATGGTTTCGGCCTTGAGCTGCGGGTCGCTGCCCTCGAGCAAACCGACCACGTTGTACGTTTTGCCCGAGCTTACCGAGACATTGCGGTAATGCAGCGTGACTTGCGTGTCCGGCAGCGCCCGCGATTGCGGCTTCAAGTCGCGGTCGATCGCCGCTTGCAACTCCGAGGGAGCTGCCCCCGAGGTGGCAAAGATTTCTTTGGCGACGGCGTCTGAAATGGTGGCCGCTGGCGTGTGGAGCGCGTCATCCGCGAGCGCCTGCAAGGGAATCGGCATGGTGCGCGTTTCCGATCCGCCGATTCTCGCCACGCGCTCCTGATTCGACGGATGCTTGCGGTTGGGTTCTGCGACAATCAATACGCCCACCGCGCCGTGCTCCTGCGCGTTTAGGATTTTAACTCGGCCCGTGGCGTAGCGCGTGTTGCCCGTGCCGTTGAAAATGGAAGCGGGATCGGTCTCTTGCGGTTCGTGGTCGAAAATCAGGACGATTTTTCCGCGGGCGTCAATGCCCTGGTAGTCGTCGTAGTGCAATTCGGGCGCGGTGATGCCAAAGCCCGCGAAGACCACGTTCGCGGTCACATCCACGTCATCGCGGTAGGAACCTAAAGCTTCGGGGAATTTCCACTGCTTTTCGCTGCCGCCACGCTTGAGGGCCACGTAGCTGTGCTCCCGATCCCCGCGGTATTCGATCAGCTCGACGGGCTGCAAGAAGCTGCCATTCGCGGCCGGTTGCAAACCGGCCTTGGCGAATTCCGAGGCGATCCACTGGATGGCTACGTCGTCCCCAGGCTGCAAGGACATGCGGCCCTGCAGCGCGTCCGAAGCCAGAAACGTCAGATCCGCTCGTAAAATGTCTTCGCGGATGCTGTGGAAACCCGTCGCCAGACTCGCCTGCACTGGCTCCTGGGCATGTGCGGAAGCCACCAAACCGAGAGCAGCAAGACCTGCAAGAACCACGAACGCCATTTTGCTCGATTGCATGGGAAGAAACATACGCAATGCCGCGCCGCTGCGCAACCGGGGAATCCACCGTGCCATCACTGCCTTGAACAACGCTTTGCTAGCCATTCAATTCCGCTGTTCCGCGATAGAATTGGTCGGGCTATGGGTAAGATTAATCGTCAAGCGATCGCACGATTCGTTTTGACAATCCATACCTTGCGCAGCTTGAGAGATTTAGAATGCATGGAGAAGTTTACAAGATGCTTCAAAACCGGCGTTCAAACTTGTTCCCAGCGTCACAAGAATCAGGCGAAACCCTTTTAGCTGCATTCACACATGTCCTGTCAGCCTTTGCCTGCCTCCTATTCCTCGCCGCCCTGCCTGCTGTGGCGGCAATCAACGCCTACGGCCTGGGCGCGAGCTACGACTCGACCCAGAGCAACGTTATCTTCCGCGTCTACTCCTCGCGCGCCACGCGAATAGAGGTCGACCTTTACGCGTCTCCGATGGGTGCACCCGAGGTGATGCGCTTTCCGCTCAGCGCCAACAGTAGAACGAATATCTTCTCCGGTACGATACCGGTAGCCACGCTGCAGACTGCTGGCATCACCGCGCTGGTGTATTACGGGTATCGCGCCTGGGGGCCGAACTGGCCTTATTCGAGCAATTGGACCAAGGGTTCCAGCGGCGGCTTTATCTCTGACGTGGACGCGCAGGGCAACCGCTTCAACCCCAACAAACTGCTTATCGACCCCTATGCGCATGAGATCACTCATGACCCAGTCAACGCCTCCTGGACCGATGGCACTGTGTATGCCTCTGGTGCTAGCTACCGCAACGTCGACAACGGGAACATGGCGCCTAAGAGCATCTTATGGGTACCAACCAGCCAGAGCGTCGGCACCAAGCCCACACGTGCGCAGAAAGATGACGTTATCTATGAAGTGAACGTACGTGGGTTGACCGAGAACGATAACAGTGTGCCCACCACTGTGAGGGGAACATACGCTGGCGCCGCGCTCAAGGCGCCGTACCTTGCGAGCCTCGGCGTCACTGCGGTGGAATTCCTGCCCGTGCAGGAAACGCCGAACGACTCAAACGACAACACGCCGAACTCAACAGCCGGGCAGAATTACTGGGGCTATGCCACGCTAAACTATTTCGCACCGGATCGCCGCTACGCGTCGAGCAAGGCTGCTGGCGGCCCGACCAGCGAGTTCCAGATCATGGTCAAGGCCTTCCACGACCAAGGCATCAAGGTTTACATCGACGTGGTGTACAACCATACGGCCGAGGGTGGGGCGTGGAACGCGAAGGATCCTACCACGTATACCGTCCTGTCCTGGCGGGGGCTCGACAACCCGACGTACTACGAGCTGACTTCGGACATGCAGTCCTCGTACGACAACACGGGCGTGGGTGGGAACTACAACACGTATAATCCGGTCGCGCAAAACCTCATCGTGGATTCGCTCGCCTACTGGCGCGACGCCATGGGTGTAGACGGCTTCCGCTTCGATCTCGCCTCGTTGTTGGGCAATACCTGCACCGTGGGTTGCTTCAACTTCAGCAGTACTGATAACAACACGGCAATGAGCCGTATCCTGCGGGAGCTGCCACCGCGACCGGCAAGCGGAGGCAGCGGCGTTGACCTTTACGCCGAGCCCTGGGCGATCGGTGGCAACTCCTACCAGTTGGGTGGTTTTCCGGCAGGTTGGTCGGAATGGAACGGCAGTTATCGCGATACGCTGCGGCAGGCGCAAAACGATCTGGGCGTGATGACCATCACCACCGGGCAGTTGGCGACGCGCATCGCCGGTTCACCCGACCTGTTCGGCAGCCGCAAGCCGTGGAACTCAACCAATCTCGTGATCGCGCACGATGGCTTCACGCTCAACGACCTGTACAGCTGCAACATGCCCAACAACAACCAAGCATGGCCCTACGGGCCCTCGGACGGCGGCAGCGGGATGAACTATAGCTGGGACCAGGGCGGTGCCGTTGCCGACCAGCGCGCAGCCGCACGCGTAGGCTTCGCCGTAATGATGCTGAGCGCCGGCACACCGTTGATGACGGGCGGGGACGAATACCTGCGCAGTCTCCACTGCAACAACAATGCCTACGACGTCGACTCGGTCGCCAACTGGCTCAACTATAGCTGGACCAGCGACCAAAGCAACTTCAACGCCTTTGTGAAGGGTATGATCGCCTTCCGCAAGGCCCACGCCGCGCTGCGCCCACTCAACTTCTACTCGAGCGCGCAGTTGGCTTGGTGGACTCCGGCTAGTACGACACCGGACGCGACCTACTTCAACAGCGGCAGCAACCATGCCATCGCCTATCAGTTCAACGGCAGCGCGCTAGAGGACAGCTATTCTTCCATCTACGTCGCCTACAACGGATGGAGCGACAACGTGAATTTCATCCTGCCGTCGCCAAGCACGGGCACGAACTGGTATCGCGTTACGGATACCTGCGGCTGGGCCGAAGGCCCGAAGCAAGTACGCAGGCCCGGGGCCGAGGACTTTATTGGCGGACAGGGCTATGCGTATGGCGTATGCGGCCGTGGGCTGCTGTTATTGATCGCAAAGTAAAAAGAGGTGACTCCGAATAGAGATCCGCGTTTAGAACAGAAGCCAGAAGGCTGTTTGTAATTTGCAAAACCGGAGTCCCGAAAGAGACTTTCCTTCGTAGATGATTTTGTAGCTGTATTGCACGCCAGGTTTACGCGTTTCAACTGACTTCACTGAGCGCAGCGCAACAGATTTATTATCAATCAGTTCAGAGCAGCAGAATTTGCGAATGTGGTTCGGGACCAGGTGCGTTAGCTGGTATCTCCGGGAGGTCCTTTAGAATCAGCAGTGAGCCTTTTCGACCCTCTTGAAAGCTATGGAATCTGAAGTCAGCCTTGGCCACAGAATCGTCTAGATATAATGATACCTGTCTTTTAGGGTCGGCTAAGTCGCTGATTCGACAGCGGGAGTTGCGGTGCGATCCGCGGACGCTTCCCCTTGGGGCTGCACCAGATGGTCAATCGAGGGTAAAAGCGTGGTATTGGCGAACGCCGCTCTCATTTGGAATCTCCTCGAACCCCGTTTCTCGGGCACTCGTGACTGCCACGAGGTCAGCCTTGAAGAGGTTGGCGCGGCCAAGATCCGGGAGCCCTCCACCACGACTGACGAGTGCGGGTCCCGCGCATCCGCCGCATCACCGCGGCGCAGGCCATGGAATCTCTACTAGCCGAGAGTTCGGACTACGCGAAAGCCGATGACATCGGCTCGAATGGATTGTGTTGCACGCATGCGTGCGGCAGATCGCAACAGTGCAGCATTGTCGCTCCATCCGCCTCCGCGCACGAGTCGCATTGATGCATGTCCTTCCGTTGCCGGCCTGCCGTCTGGGGGTGTCAACTCATAAGAATCATGCCAGAGGTCGGCCGCCCATTCCCGAACGTTGCCGTGCATGTCATAGAGGCCGAAGGCGTTGGCCGGGAACGATCCTGGTTCAACCGGGCCGGCGGTTAGGCCAAAAGCCGCCTTTGTCGAGTCGATCGTGTCCCCATAGTGGTACCGAGTGCGGCTGCCTGCGCGGCAGGCATATTCCCACTCCGCTTCCGAGGGAATTCGGTAGTTCTCTCCCGTAGCCGAGGCGAGCCGCTCTACAAACGACTGGGCCTCGTCAAAGCAAATGCGTGTGATCGGAACTCGGGGGTTTAACGGGTTTGGGATGGCAACCCTAACCGGCGCCGTGTCGACCTTGCGCTTGCCGAACCATCTCCGCCTCGGAGACGATGCAGGCGGCCCTGGGGTCGGTGCCGCTGAACCTATAATGTTCTGATATTCGGAGACGAGGATGGGAAACACGCCGATCGCGAAAGGTGCGGGTATCTCAACGCGTCTTTGCGGCACTTCGTAGGATTCGTGGTCGGAATCGTCGGCTGTTGCTCCAAGAAGGAAGGACCCTTTCGGCACAATCCGCATCACTGGTAGTTGCTCACCGTCCCGAAAAGCCGTGCCTGCAGGTGTCGATGCATTGACGAGAGCGCCATCGACGATAGAATCTCCGGACGCCATATATCCCACGGCGTCGCGAAAGGGATTCGGCGGAGCCGCGCCGGCAGTCTGGAGGATGTTGGCATTGCCTGGTTTTGTAGCGACGAGATCCGTGATCCACGTCAACAGTTTGCGCCACTGTCTGTTTTCGCCCTTTCCATCCCATCCGGCGAGGTTCACCGTCTGGTTTAGGGTGAAAGCAAGGGGAATGCTGGTTGCTTCCACGATCACTGGCACGAGCTTCCACCGCTCCTGCGCAAAATGCGCTTCACGACGCACCCACTCTGACGAAACAGAGCGTGGCGACCACAGGACCACGACCGTGGAGGCGTCGGAGATTTCGCGTTCTATTTCCTCATCCCAAGCTGCCTTAGGGGTAAGACCATCGTCCCACCACACCGACATGCCTTCCTTTCGCAACGCCGCAACGAGGCGGTCGGCAATCTCAAAATCTTCTTTCTTATAACTAAGGAAAATATTCGCCATGCAATTCACCTCCCTTGTATTATTCATTGTTAAAGATATCGTGTTCTGTTAATCTAGAGCGAATTTCACGCTCCGTCCAGCAGAGACCGAGTATGGCAGATAGCGGGAAATTCATTAGCGATCAAGCATTTCGCGCTCTGAAACATCCGTTGCAAAGGCGCCGGTTTGTCTTAGCGCTGACTTTCGCGATTATGTTGTTTCCCCTGGTCGCAGTTGGGCTCATCTTCGGAACACTAGTGCTAATAGTTCCGTTCTTTGCCTTCTTACTGTGGGTCAGCGGAAGGATTCTGTTTGCCTATTATCTGGGCAACAGTATTCTTGTGTCCAATCTAAATTACCCCCGCATCTTTCTTATTGGCGAGGAGTTAAAAAATATCATCGGTTACCAGAAACCGGTCAACATCTTTGTCTACGAGCAAGGTAATTTCAATGCGTATCTGATGAAATTCATCTTCTTCAGGCGGGCGGTTTTTCTCAACTCCGAACTCCTGGAGAAGGGCGTGAGCGATGATGAAATTCGCTGGCTGATTGGGCGGTTCATTGGCTACCTGCGGGCGCGGCAGCAAGCTGGCTTTCCAGGTTGGATAATTCGCGCCGCGCAAAAACTGGTTATTTTCAACCTCTTCCTTCTTCCATATGAGCGCGCACTGGTTTACACCGGCGACAGGGTCGCTCTCGCTGTGATCGACGGTGATATCTCTTGTGCGATTTCCGTGATGCAGAAGATCTTAGTCGGACGGCAGCTAGGATATTCGGTAAATCCTGGAGGAATCATCGATCAGCAACGAATGGTGAAAGGATCAATTTTCGCATTTCTTGCTCGCGTCGGGACGACGTTTCCACACATGACTTCGCGGTATGTGGACCTAATCGCTTTTACGAGATCGTACAATCCCACGCAGTACGCCAGGTTGGAAGCGGAGAATCCAGGATTTCCTGCTGACCTTTGCAGCTTAGGAGCCTTCTCACCACCTGTTTCCGCGTTGGTGCCGCCGACGGAAGAAAAGCTAGCAGGTTAATGAGCCCGCTGACAGCGGAGTGGCAACAGGAAATCTTCATCAACATTGAAGCTGCGGACGATTTCGTCTTCTTGATCAGTCCGGAATCAGCGGCTTCAGCCATCTGTAGAAAAGAAGTTGACCATGCCACAGCCAACGACAAGCGGATCCGATCTTCTGTATCGACTCGCCCCGAACGATGCGATTCCCGAAGCTCTGAGCAAATTCCAAAGGATCGATTCCAGTATCCCACCGATCCAAAATGAAGAGGTTGTTTGTCGAGCGCATTGTTGGATCCGTCTCTGCCCATGCTGTTTCTCGCGAGCATCGGTGCGCAGTGAATCTCGGGCAAAATTATTCAACGCCTAAATCACAAGTAAGAGTTAGAATCGACAATCCATGAGCACTGAAGCCACGCACGGACCTGAAATTGATCCCATTATGGAGCGCCTTGAAGATCAGATCGGTTGGTATGACCGAAAGAGCATGACCAACCAGCGCTACTTTAAGCGGATCAAGATGGTTGAGATTGCGGCTGCCGCAATAATCCCGTTCTTATCGGTGTTCAGTCTCCCACGAATGATGTGGGTGACCGGCGGCCTCGGCGTTCTGATTACCGTACTGGAAGGAACGTTGCACCTCAACCAGTACCAGCAGAATTGGATTGCGTACCGTTCAACCTGTGAATCACTTAAGCATGAGAAATACGTTTACCTCGGGAAGGCTTCGCCTTATGCGGGTGCCGCAGATCCGCACGCTTTGCTGGCGGAAAGGATCGAGTCGCTGGTCTCGCAGGAGCACGCGAAATGGGCCTCGGTGCAGCAGCAGGAGCCCAAATCCAAGACGACGTGAAGCGAACTGGAGCGCTGCACAGGGATCAAGAAATACCTGCAAGCACGGTTCACCGGCACAGAAATTCAGATCTCGGCCGTGACCGCCCCATCAAAAGTCTTCCAGTCCGCGGTTGTCAGTCGTTGCGTGTCGCAGTTTCTGCTTGCATCCGAGATAATGCTCGGCCGTCAAGCAACTGCAAGATCGGCCATGTTTGTCGGCATGCAATTTCACTCGCGTCGGTTATTCGGCGTGCCGCTTGGTGTATCTTCATAAAAAACTGATGGCCTACAACGCCTTCATCTCTTACAGTCATACTGCCGATGGCACCCTGGCAGCCGCCCTTCAATCGGCCCTGCATTCTTTTGCCAAACCCTGGTACAAGCTGCGCGCTTTGCACATCTTTAGAGATCAAACCAACCTGGCGGTGAATCCTGCGCTTTGGTCCAGTATTCGCGACGCCCTCGATCAATCGTTGTTCTTCATTCTGCTTGCTTCGCCTGAAGCGGCCACCTCACCCTGGGTCGCGCAGGAGGCCGAGTATTGGATCGGCAGAAACGGGCCGTCGGGCGTTCTCATTGTCCTTACTGGCGGCACTCTGAAGTGGGATCATCTCTCCGCCTCTTTCACGTCCGAGCACACCAACTCTCTCCCGCCAAGCCTTCTACGTTCCTTTCCTGAAGAACCTCTTTTCATCGATCTTCATTGGGTACGCGACGGCGCCACTCGCCTCCGGTTGCGCGAGCCGCGCTTTCACGAAGCCGTCCTCCAACTCGCTGCTACCCTGCACAATCGGCCCAAAGACGAACTCGACGGTGCGGATATTCGCATCCAGCGGCAAACCCGCTTGCTCGCCTCCTCGGGCCTTATCGCCATTCTTCTGACCGCGCTCTTCGCACTGCGTCAAACTCGCCTCAGCCGCGAAGAATCGGTCCAAAATCTCGCCGCCAGCCTCGCCGTGGGCTCTGCGAAAGTCCTCGCCGATAGTCCGGATCAAGCCCGCGAGGCCGCGCTTCTCGCTATCGAATCAAACCGCCTCAGCCCTTCCTTCGAAGGAAATCAGGCGTTGCGGGCAGCGGTTTCCCTTTTACCGGCAAGCCCGCAATTGTACTCGCCAGAAGACTCAAGCCCAACCGAGCGTATTCGCGACATGGCATTCTCACCCGACGGCGCCATCCTCGCCGTAGTGCGCGATGACGGTTCCACCCAACTATTTGATGTCGTGAATCACAAACCGGTCGGATTCGTCGAGCCGGACGAACAGCCCGCGGCCCACATCGAACTCCCCGGCGACCCGCAAAGCGCTTCGTTGGACAACAATGCGGCCGTTTCCGTGGCCTTCAACTCCTCCGGCTCGCTGCTTGCGACCGGCACCGGCAATGGCATGACTCATGTCTGGGCCGTGCCCGGCGGGCGCGAATTGTTGCGCATCTTCCACGGTGCTCCTGTTTCACAATTGGCTTTCCACCCCAGGGCCAACCAACTTGTTACCGCCAGTGACGATGGCCATGTCCGTATTTTCGATGTGGCTCGCGCAGTACTCGTGGCAGACTTCAAATGTCCGGGCAAAATAGTTTCCGCGTCCTTCAGTCCCGGCGGCGACCTCCTCGCAGCGCTATCCTCAGAAGGTATAGTCTCGCTTTTTGATCCAGTGCATCGAAAGCTTCTTCGCACACTGGTTGGCGGTGAAGCTGCCTTCAACATGGCATTCAGCGCTAGTGGCAAGCGCTTGGCTATTGCCAGCGGCGATTTCGCCTTTGTCTGGGATGTAACTACGGGCCGGCAACTACTAAAAGCTACTCACGCTGCTTCGTCCGAAACGCTCACGCCGATGCAATGGATTTACAGTGCCACCATCACCTCCGATGGCAAATTCCTGGCTTATGCGGCGCGCGGCGACAGTTTGGCTCATGTATGGAATGTGGAGACTGGCCGCCAGATTCTTGAACTCAAACATGATTCCGCCGTTGCGGCCGTCTCCTTCAGTGCAGATGGAACAAAACTTGGCACGGGCTCATACGACGGCACTGCGCGCGTCTGGGAACTCCCATCCGGAAGGGAACTGGCGCGCGCCTCACTTGTCGGCGGCGCCGAAGTTGTCGCTTTCAGCCCTGATAGCAGCCGCTTCGCCGCTGGGGGTGTAGGGGTCTCGGTTTTCGTCTCCGAGACGCGCCGCGCCGATCGCCCTGCCTCCTTCGATCTGCCCGCCGACGCCCCCAGCGTTGCGTTTAGCCCGGATGGCCAGCGCCTCGCCATCGCCACGACTTCGGCGCACTGGTTAGCCCTGGTGCGCATTGCCGACATCCACGGCAAAATTCTGCGCGACATCGAGTTGCAAGGCCTTCCCTCTATCGACAAGCTGTTTTTCCTCGATCCAAATCACGTGATTGCCCAGTGGAGCTGCAAGCTATTTCTCATTGCTATTGACCAGTCTTCGGTAACTCCTTTACCTGATGTTCCCGGAGAAATGCGGATCGACCCATCGGGTAAGGCGCTTGCTGTCCAACAGGACGGCGTTAGCCGGCTGTACACCTTACCCGGCCTCCGGCAGACCGCATCTCTGGACGGCACTTCTTCCGCTTTGCTGCGCACGGCGGACGAAGGCAGGCTGTTGGCCTTCGAGACAAACAAACCGCCAAACGAATTCTTTATCGATATCTGGAGTGTCGCCGGCAAGGCTCGCGTCACCCGCATCCCCCTGCCCGCTGAATTGACTGGCCTCGCCTTCAACTCACCTGGCACCACCCTATTCACTGCGCAAAGCGAAAACCTGCAAGCGTGGGATATACCGTCCGGCAAGCGGCGTTTCTCACTCACCGCCAGTGCCGACATTGACCTCATCGTTCCTGACCCTTCTTCTGCCGCCTTCGCTACTCTGACTCATGGACGTCTGACTGTATGGGATGCCGTGACCGGAGCTCGCCTAGCGCAGCTTCCTGATGTGGGGTATCTCCACTCGGCCGCTTTCAGCCCCGACGGCCGCTATCTGCTAACCGGATACAACGAACGCGCCGCGGCGCTTTGGCTCTGGCGTTCGGGCGATCTGCGAGACCAAGCCTGTGCCCGCCTCACTCGCAACTTGTCTCACGATGAATGGAAGCGTTGGTTTCCCAAACAGCCCTATCGCCAAATCTGTCCCAACTTGCCGGCCGCCAACTGAATCACTCGCGCGCTACAGGTCCAGCGCCCGGCACTTCAACTGGGCTTCTGCTGATCTAACACCTTAGTAATGAAAAGCGGGCAAACCGGAAGTCCCCCTGATCATCAAGCCGCCGGGCCAGAAGTCCCGATGTGGGAAGTTGACCAACAATACTCTCCCTTGGTTGCAGAATCAAAAAAATGACTCATCACTGGCTGCCCCATCTGACCCCGGTCTCATCGCTGTGTTCGGTTGAAACGGATATAGGACCGTCTCGCCTAAGTGTTCTTGGTATTGGCAGATCATAGTGTGTGCACTTATGGCTCAGTAGACCCGAGCGTCTGCCCTCCACCCAGAGGGTCAACGCAACTAAAATTGTGTGTCTGTGACGCGCAAATGTTTTAGAATCAATGCGGTTGCGCCCGTAGCTCAGTTGGATAGAGCACCTGCCTTCTAAGTGGACGCAAACTCAATCTAAGTCGTTGCTCCGGTTGCGCTTATGAGTTTCGGGCCATCCTTGGCCTGCTCCAAAGTTGCTCCAAAGCTAGATAGAATCTCACGGAGACAAGTCCTGGTTCATGGTCTCGGATCGCCTGTTGACTTTTGATTGCGCCCCCATGGAATTCCCCTGGTTAAGACCTCGTTCACACTCTTCATCGGGACCAGAACGCGCCGACCGACCCGAACATGGCCTCGGTAAGAAACGTTATTTTTGCGCGGTCAGTCCATCCTCGGTGGCACCCCTGCGTACCGCTTCGCACCGGGCCGAGGCCGGCCCTCTTTTGCGTTATGATTCGGAGTTATCATAGGAATGGTTTGAACGAGTGGGCGCAATAGCGTGAAGAACTCGCTAGCAGACGATCTCAAACTGATTGAGCGGCTTTCCACACTTTTTGCCGTTGCTTTCGGCATTTTGTACGTTATCGGTTTTCTTGTTGTTGCCTCGCATCTTTCCCGATACGGGGTTTCCAGCTTTTCCGTTTTGCAGCTTCAATATCTTGTCGCGGGGATTTGGGTCCTTATACCGCCAGCCGTCCTCGGTGCTATGGACTCTGCATATCGCAGGTTTGGCCAAAGATGGGGACCGGAATTATTAAAAAAGCCCGACGACTGGCGTACCATCTGGCGTACCTTCATCGCTATGTTAGTTGCATATTCGCCCACAATCTTGTTTATCGCACTATCTGCCATCATTTCAAACATCTCGGCTGCTATGACTTGGGGGATGGGTGTGCGGTTATATCTGTTCTTTGCGTTGATAATCGTGAGTTTTCAAACGTTTTGGTCCTCTTGGAGAATCAGCAAGGAACAAGAGACATCGCTGGTGAATCGCCATGCCGCCCCTGTCTACCTTTCGCTCTTCGTCTTGATTGTATTGTTCTACGGGCTGTGGTTTTCCAAACGCATCTACCCACTGATTCCGTCCTCTGTGGGAGGCGGGAGGCCACTCAATGTTGCATTTATTGAAGGGGACAAAAACTTCCCCGATGAGATCAAGAAGCCGGAGCAATCCGCGAGGCGGTCCATTCCATACAAGTTGCTACTCACCACAGATAAGTATTACGTCGTTCTATCACCAAATCCCAAGGAACGGTCCATTGAGATAAGCCGGGACGCGGTAGCAGGGATGGTTGTTCTGGAGTGACGGCCCGCCCCATCGTGACACCCGCGATTCATCTTGGGACCTCTTCTTTCACCACGTCCGGTTGGGACGCCGATCATGGGAGTGCTCCGGGAGGAACCGGACCTTGAGTATAACACTTGGATGGCGACTGCACTTGGTATACGAAGCGCAGTCTGAACATTACCGGTTCTCTGGTAGGGGTATGGTAAAAACCGGATACTGATGAGACTAGAATTAGCTAAAGTGATGGTTTTCAACCTGGGGGAACAATGATTATTTGCGATCTTTGCAGCGAAACAAAGAATTGTCTGCAGAAGCAAATCGACGGCGAGGAATATGATATCTGTTCCGAATGCTGGAGTCCTCTTGCAGAGAAGCTAAGAGGAAAGGGCCGAAAGAAGCGCGAACTTGTATTCCTTCCTCTGCAAAGAATCGAACAACCTGAAGAAGAGCCGAAGCCGCTGCCAGGAGAGCCGCCAAAAATTTTCGGTGCGGAGCGGCCACATTAATCACCGCACGCCACGACCGAGAATATCGAGGGAATTCTGACACTTTGTCGCTGCGCACCAGTCATCAGTCCACAACGAGTGCGCGGTTTTGCTGGATGAACAATCCGGCTCATTTCGTCTGCGGCGATGTGCCTGGAGTGCTAGTAGGGTTTTCTTCCCAAGTGGTCAGAACCTGCATAATCCGGTCGACAATCCTTATCGTAAATCTCTCACTGAATCCGGCCAGAAAAGCAATGACGTAAAGTAGCAGAGGATTTGTGTGATCCATATTTTGCTGAACCGCAACCAATCCAACATAGAAAACAAGGAAAACGAACCATCCGAAGATGCCTCCCATGATCGGCTTTGAGATGTACCAGAGCTTGAACTTTGCGTCGAAATCTCTGGCCTGAATATGAGTGTACAGTCCGAATAAGCCGATAGTCACTCCGCCGAGAGCACCGAACCAAGCGGTTGCGGCATGCAACGTTATGAAATTTTTCCACAGCCAGTAAGTACGCCATTCATGGGTTACATAACCTATGCTGAGAAGCGCCGCCAAGTATGTCAGCTCTAACCAAAACAGGTTCCACGCAAGAGGTTCCGCCTGAATACTAGCCTCCGCTCGTTCCATTAGGATTTTGGTCTCAGTGTATTTCTGCTGCGCGTCATCGATTTTTCCTGCTTGTAATAGAGCCCGCGCTTCCGACAGGCCCTTTTCGAGTACGACGGCGGCATACTCTTTATCGTTCAATGCCTTTATCGCCGTTTCTAGAGTGTCAAACAAGTTTGGAGCATCCTTCTCAAACGTAGAGGCCTGTTGGTCTGCCATGTGAATTTACCTCCTCGGTTTGCGGGCGCAGTCAGATGCCCGCTTCTCAGTTGCTCCCTAACCTCCGGATTTTCCCAAGCTCGATTGACCACCAATCGCAGTAAAAACACCTTTCGTTGCTGCCGCGATCTGATTCATATCTCCGGTCATCACCGATGCTACGACTACTCCCACTGCCGATCCTATGGTGAGTACGTTGTTGATGACCTTTAGGGTTTTGATCGCATCGTTGGCAGCCTTCGTTGCGGCTGTAATCTGGGCGGTCGCTTTATCTGCATCCGCCAAAGTGACTTGCGCGGCCTGGGCGAAGAACGACGCTGATGCGTTTGATAGGCTGACCTGTATGCCCAGCAACTGAACAATGCCGGGATCGTTGAGTGGGAGTCCCCCATGGATACGATCCAGCCGAAATTGAGCGACGACAACCGAGAGGTCGTGGTGCTGCTGAGCAATTGAAATGAGTTGATCATCCGAGAACTTGGACATATTTCACCTGTGTTCCGTCTGGAGTTTGGAAATCGCGTCTTTCAAATTTGAGATATCGGGACCGATCTCTTTCGCAATTTCGCTCAGGCTTGCTTTTTTGGCCGCTTCCACTTTCAGCTTCCCATGCAGCGATGCAAAGCTGTCCATCACTTTTCCATAGGCATCCGCAGCATTTTTTCGTGCGTTTAGGGCCGTCGTGTCACTGTGGTATTGCCGCTGCACGACTATGAGCGCAAGACGCTCTGATTGCCCTCTGGCCGCGATGGGAGACTGGTAGTACGTGTCCACGAGTTCGCTTTCGTCAGACAAAATGCCGACGTACTCCACGGCGACTACTTTTTTTAGGTCGACAGTAAGCCGTTGAACAGCGTCGTCTGTCGTCAGGATGATGGAATTTAGCTTCTTCGCCCTATAACCTTGCGTAACGATATCTCCCAAGACCTTGGCAATCCCCTGTGCCGCAGTGCTTGCAGAAATTGTGTCCTTGCTCAAGCTAGGCAACTTCCCAATTGTGGTCACATTCGTGTCTATGGTCTGTCCGTAAGATAGTGGAGTATTTGATGCAAGTTTGCCCAGGGCGTCGAAGTAGGCGATCAAGACGTTTTGATCCTTCGTAAGATGATCCGCTACGTCCTGAAACGCTTTGCAGTCTTGCGGCAGCAAGTCCGGCGGTCGCTCTTGGGAAGGAATGTCGTTGAGGAGCAAATTCTGCCGCTGGCAAGACGCGGGAATGTCAGCGACAACAAGAGGAAGAGTCTGCTGCGCGCTTCCAGCCAATTTGGTTAGCTGTGCGATATCGTCAAGATTGACGCAGCCACCTACAAGTACAAGGCAAATTACTGCACAGATTGTTGATTTTCGAAAAGCTCGGAAAGAAATCGTCATTTCCGTCTCAAAGGTGCGATTTGCATCTGTTCGCTCAAGGGAGCTCCGGCGAACGGTCAGATACCCATCTGGCGAACTCTCTAAGCCGTTATTTATAACGTCAGCTATTGCAGTTGTCTGTGATGCAGGCCACTCTATAGTATCGCCGTCGTACATCACCTTGCAAGCTATCTCCACAGTTAAATTGAGGGACAGAACACTGCCTGCGTCTGTGGTACGAAGAGTTGTCGTTCGCCAAAACTCCGCGAGGCCGTAAACCGCGCCCGCGTAACATTTGCAAACGAAGAGAGGAAGGAGTCTCTTTGCGTGCTGGGTGAGGCCGAGAGGCTCGCGAAACGTCTGTATGAGCAAGATCTTAGGGTCAATCCGGTTCGTCAGTGGAACGACGTACCTGTTCCAGAGAGTTTCGTAGGCAGGAAAGCGTTGCGACACGAGGCTGCCCCACTCCTGCTCCCTACGGTCGCCATGAGATATGAGATTAAAGTTATCGAGGTCATCGTAGATGCCCATCGCGACTACCCACCTTATTCAGGTTGCAAAGATAACATCACGCGAACTGAGATCGTTGCAGCTTTCGCGCAAAAGAACTAGGGCACAAGGACGAACGCCTCATGTCGCTTGCGGGTCGCCGAAAGCGGCCATTTCAGTAATCACGTCAACGGCTTCCAGCCGCTGGCGGTTCGCGGCCCATACATCTGCTAGTCCACCGGCTTGCGCCGTACACATTCCCTGCCAAGAAAATTTACGATGTGCAGGTGACTTTCGAGAAATACTGAATCAGCGTTGCCAGCTTCCCATTTCCCTGCTCGCTCCTGGGGATTTATGATTCCCCGGTCAAGGATAAATAGCCGATCAACGCAGTCCTGGGCAACCCCAACAGATTTGGCTGTGGAGGCCAAGCGCTGGTATTCCTTTCCGGCCCATTCAGCGTCATTCCCAAGGTTTGAGGTATATCCGAAGACTACGTACAAACATCGCGCTGGACTCATTTCGACGGCCCGCAACGAAGGCTTCTTGAATGGCCGCAGGACCCGCACTTTGCCTGCAGCTTTATAGGAGGTATTTAACTCATCTTGCGTAACTCAGGCGGAGCGAACCACGGCGTGAGCAGGTCTCATGGGACCAGAGGATGCCACGCGTGGGCTTTTATGAGCAACCCTGCAGTTCAATGAGATTCACGGGAATCCATCCCCGTCGTACGGATTTTTGCGGAGCACAACTGTTGACAGGAAATAGATTAAAGACGAATATCCCGTTTCGCGCCCGGCTTGTCGAACCGTTGCTGGTAGGTGACGGTTTTAATCCGGCTCCCGACGGTTAGGGCAGGTCTTGCGGTACTTTTCGAGAGGTAGGAATCTCCGCCATTCTTCTTCGGTGAGATTTCGAGTCAGGCGATCACAGGCCTCGTCGATCAAATCTTGATGATGTATTGGGTCGCGAGCAACGATGATTTCCTGCATGCCGGCGGCAGCGCTTGCCAGGTCGCGCCCGTCGGGGCTAAAGGCTACGGCCTCAACGGACCCTTCCAGGCTGAACCGCGAAACCTCCTTGCCGCCGATCACATCGAGTAGCCGTACGGTGTGATCCTCACTTCCAGCCGCCATTTGGCGCCCATCCGGGCTGAACGCCACCGCCCCGACGCGAGCCTGGAAGTTCAGACGCGATATCTCTTTTCCGTTGAGCGCTCCGAACACCCGCGCCGTGCCATCGAGACTTCCAGCACCCACGTAGTTCCCGTCCGGACTGAAGGTCACGGCTCCGACCCGATCTTGGAACCTCAACCGCGACACCTCTTTGCCGCTGAGCGCCTCGAACACTCGCGCGGTTCCATCCATGACCCCGACGGCCACGTAACGGCTGTCCGGACTAAAGGCCACCGCTCCGACCGCAATTCTTGCCTCCTCTTGCGGGTCTTGCATATCTAACCGCAATACCTCTCTTCCGTTGACCGCCTGGAACACGCGGGCCGTTCCATCCCAACGTCCGGCGGCTACGTAACGGCTGTCCCGACTGAAGGCCACGGCCAGAACGGGAAACCTCCCCTCTTCTTGAGGATCTTTAAGCGTGAAGCGCGACACTTCGTTGCCGTTGAGTGGATCGAACACGCTCAACGTACCGTCGTCGCTCCCGGCGGCCAGGTGATGACCATCGGGGCTGAACGCCACTGCATTAGCCTGAAGCTTCAGACGTGAGACCTCGATGCCGTCAGCCGCCCTGAAGACTTGCGCTAGGCCATTCGCGGTCCCCACAGCCACGTACCGCCAATCGGGGCTAAAAGCGACTCTCTCGACAAGGCCACGTACGGTGAGACGCGAGGTTCCTTCGGCGACCGGCTCGAATACTCGCAGAGTTTTGTCTTCACTCCCTGCAGCCACGTGGCGACCATCAGGACTGAAAGCCACTGCTCCAACGGGAGCCTGGAAGATGAGCCGCGATACCTCTTTTCCGCTGGCTGCGTCGAACGCGCGCGCCGTGCCGTCCGCACTTCCGGCGGCAACGTAGCGCCCGTTCGGACTGAAGGCCACGGCCCCGACGCGATCTTGGAAGCTCAGCCGCGAAAGCTCCCTGCCGCTCGCCGCTTCGAATACTCGCGCGGTGCTATCCCGACCTCCCGCGGCCACGTAGCGTCCATCGGGGCTGAAGGCCACCGCATCAACACTGTCTTGGAACGTCAGTCGCGACACCTCCTTGCCGCTCAGCGCCTCGAAGACCCGCGCCGAGTCATCGTCACTCCCGGCGACCGCGTATCGCCCATCTGGGCTGAACGCCACCGAACGAACCTCATCGCCGAAGGTCAGCCGGGAGATCTCTCTTCCATTAGCCGCATCGAACACTCGCGCCGTATTATCCCAACTCCCCGCGGCAGCCACGTAGCGCCCATCGGGGCTGAAGGCCACGGCATCAACAGACCCCTGGAACGTCAACCGCGACACCTCCTTGCCGCTGAGCGCCTCGAACACCCGCGCCGTGTGACCGCTCGCGGAAGCCACGTAGTGCCCATCCGGACTGAAGGTCACGTCCTCAACATCGTCGCCAACTTCACCTCCTATTCTCGGGTCATACTCCTTTACGGCCACCCGCCAGACCTCTTTGCCGTTGGCCGCCTCGAACACGCGCGCCGTTCCGTCCGCACTGCCCGCGGCCACGTAGCGCTCGTCCGGACTGAAACTCACGGTATGAACTTGCTCACCGAAGGCTAGCCGCGACAGCCCTTTGCCGCTGGCCGCCTCGAACACCCGAGACGCGTCCCCACTTGCGGTCGCCAAATAGCGCCCCTTGGGACTGAACACCACAGCAACGACAGAATCATCGTGCGGGATTTTGAAGACAGGCTTGGCCAAAAGACCGAGCGTGGCTCGTAAGGCTGATTCATTCTCGAGCGAAGGGGCCAAGCGTGTCGATTCGATTGCCAGCAAAGCACTCCGCTCCAACAACGCAGCGCTCTCGTTCCTGGCCAGATTCGCCTGGGCCGCTAACCGCCCCGCGTCCGCATCTCTTCGCTGCCGTTGGACCTTTTGCTGCTGCCAGGCCCACACACCGACGAAGCAGGCCAATAGAACCGCGGTGGCAAGACCCCAGGCCGCCGCCTGAAAGCGCCGCCGCCGTCTGTCTCGCCGCTTCAGTTCGTCGAATGGAACCCCGATGGCGCCTGCGATCAATCTAAGCCGGGCGTTGGCTCTGGAATCGCGTCCCGTTCGAATGTCTGCGGCTAGAGGTTCGGCGGCGGGCCGGGTTTGGTCGATTTGACCGTCCGCGCGGATGCCGAAGCGCAGGGCGGCAGGAAAGCATTCCAGCTCACTGTTCGCTCCCCCGAAGCTCTCGGGCTCTCCGCTCGCAATGAGTGCAAAGATTTTTGATTCGCGGCCTAACTCTTTGAAAGTTCGAATCTCTTCGTTTACCCACTTAGAACCGGCGGCACTCGGGGAACATACGACAAACAAGGAATGCGATTCATGTAGCGCATTTCTTATCGCCGCACCAAGATCAGCAGACGCCGATGTTTCTGCCTTGTCGCGGTAGATCGGATAGAGCCGGCGCGGGACTTTGCCTTCGGGGGTATCGCGACCGACTAGTCGACGAGGGATCCGATAGTGCTCCAGCGAGGTCTGGAGCCACTCGGCAAAAGCCTCATCTTCTCGGGCGTAGCTGATGAACCCGCGATATTTGAAGGGTTCCAGCGATACCGACGAAGTCTTCAAAGCAGATCTCCGAATTAACGTCACGGAGTTTTTCGGATCCTCCGCAGTTGTACGCGAAGAGAGCCGTACTCCGGCCGGGGCTTGTCATTGCGAGCATGTATGGCTGCAACGAGATCGGGATCCAAACGGACCGCCGCGGTCATCACTATCGAGCGAAGCTTGCGAGGCCATGCTCCAACCTCTCCATTCAGCGCGGGGCGTCTTCGTGGCCACTTTGTTGAGCACAACCAACCCGAAGACAGCCGTACCCAGTGCTCCAACTGCAGCGATGATACTCGCAAGGTTCGTCAAAGTAATGACGGTGTTCGCTTCCACGCCTCCACCTCTGCCAGAAACGAGGCCCGTACAATGCAGGCAAGCGTAACGATCGCTTTCACGAAATCCCTTACAGCGGCCCGAAGTTGCGCTGCTCGGTCGCCTTCAAGACCTCACTCCAGTCACTGAAGAGGGTGAAGCCCCCGAAACGTGCATCCTGCGGATTGGCGTCGGTCACATTATGGATGAAGACGGCACCCACGGTACCCGGCCGCTCCTGCATCAGAGTGCGGTAGACCTCCGGGTCCTTCTCGCCCGTGTCCCCAAATAAGACCCACTTGCGCCCAGGGTTGGCGTCGACAATCTCGAGAAGGTGCGGATGCTTGAAATCATACGGATCGAGCGACTCCTGGGAGTAGCGGCGCAGGATCATGGCGCCGTGCGGCAACCCGAGGCGGTCGAAAGCGTCCGAGATGCGCTCATGCAGGGCCCAGGGGCTTCCCGAGAGGTAAAAAACCGGGAGTATTGGAAGCAGGCTCGTGCTCCTCCCTGCGATTGCTACAACTGCTTGCGTCGCGTTGGCGAAAGTATTTACATCGTACGTGTTGTGGAAGAAGGTGTTCTTCAGCAACTTCAGCTTATGGGTGACGCCGCTGTCGATGAGAGTGTCGTCGATATCCGAGATTACCCCGACCGGCGGGTTGGTTGTGTCAACGACCTGTAGGCTCGTGGTCGCCCTCGCTCCAGTGTAATTCGGGGTCTCCAGCTGCCCCGTCACACCTACGCTGCCCGACTGAATGCCGGCGGGCAACGGCACTTTGAGGAAGCCATGGTCGTCGGCGACGAAGAGCTCCACCCCGGGGAGGCCGGACAGCCGCACCTGTGCGTGGGAAAGCGCATGCACGTCCAGATCCTGGAACGTCTGATGGAGCTTAACCTCCAGCCCGTCGCCCTCCTCGGGAAGCGGTAACGGCTTGCCTTGGTGCACGCGGCCGTAGAGGAACCCGCCCTTTTGGGTCGTAGCCCAGCCCGAGTACAGCTCGATATACCCGGGCTGCCCGACCGGGCCGCCGCTTGGTTTGTTGATGTCTTCAGCAGAGTTCGCGGGTGTCATAGTTCTTACCTCCTGAAACTGTCCAAATGCTCCAGGTTGGAGCGAGAGCTCATGGGTCCGTATCATCCGCCTACGGATTACGTACACTCACCGTTTAAGGCCTTTGTAGCATCGACAGCCGGTACGACGCCGTTCCGACTCCCGCTACCGCAGCAATGGATCGACAAATGTCGGTCACTACATTCGCACTTCGCCCGTTGCCCGAGCCATGACCAATATTGTGATTACTGGACGTGGACTAAGTTACGAAACAGAGAGTTAAGACCCGCAACTTGTGCTCGCTGGGCCATGCGAACTAGTGACGAACCATGCTAAAACGTTTCAGGGGGGAGGTCACTACACTTCTTCCCCAAGATTAAAGTTAGGCTGGGTATTCATTCAATGGCAGAACTCGCAGTCTACGCACTTCGCAGCAACATTGTCTGATCCGAGAGCCCGGCTGTTGGATCAGCAAGCGTAGGATGACACGATTCAGGCATTTTTCGACGAATCGAACTGTCCCTTGCCACAAATCAAAACACCTTTGAAATGAATAGCGGGTGGAGGTTTCTGAAATCATTGCGAGGACGAAGCTCAGGTCCCTGAAAGTCTTTGCGTAGGACAAGGGACGAACATGGCAATTGTAACCATCACGATTATGTGCCAAGATTCATAATCCAGAAAGGTATATCGTGTCGGCCGAGAGTACTTCGGTTCCGGCGAATGAGGGGGTGGGTATGCCACTATTCGTAATCTCAGTCCTCTTCGGCTTGAGTCTGCTTGCTGCCTGGGTCCTTTTCAAAGTTCTGCAAAGCACAGCTACGGTGAGCAAACCAGAATACCAGCTGGGAGGCGCGGCGGCTGGATTTGTAGTGATCCTCACACTTTTGTCCGTCACGTACATTCAAGTTGACAACAAAAAGAAGCAAGACAACATAACAAAGCTCACGACGGAGCGCGATCAAGCTATAGCCGAGGCGGCGAAAGCAAATGCTTGCCTAGCGGAGCAATCCGCAGAGGTGACTTATTCTGGCACGGTAACGCCGGCCTTGCAGGATGCCAACGTGGTGCTCGGAGTGAGCGAAGTGCAGCTTCAACAAAATGGAAAGTTTGCCATCAAAGCGCACCACGTGAAGCCCTCGGATCTCCCCTACATTTATGTGATCGGAGCGGACAGTCACGCTCCTTATAGGCAAGTGTTTGCAACAGATGACCCAGGGAATTTGACGATAGCCCACTAGAACCACCGGGAGGGTCCATGGCTTACAGATTCTTTCACAGGGCCAAGCAACAACATGCGGAGGGAGTAGTTTGGGCTGCCCGTGGGGGCGCGTCCGCCTCGCCTGCCGTCTTGGGATTGAGCTGCGTGTTAGTCGCAGCAATCCTTCTGCTGGCTGCGGATCTGCGCGCGCAGTCCTCGACCGTGATCGGCACGATTGCGTACCACAATAGGAAGCCAGCCGTGAACGTGTTTGTTTCGATCGGTGGACGCTACCGGTATACGGATGTGGGCGGCAGGTACAAGATTGAGGGCGTTCCCCAAGGTCGCCAGCACATGACGATCAAGAGTGGTCAAAGGATCTTGTGGCAGGGAGATGTGAATATCAGCGGCACGATCGCCACTGTGGATCGAGTACTTCCCTGACTGCTCCCTGAAACGGTTGCAGCGCTAAATACACAATTGTCAGTAGAAGATCCGAATTTCAAATGCCGAACGGAACGAAGCCAATGTGGGCCGCGGTGCGGGGCTGTTTGAGATTTTCAAGGTGGCAGCAGGATTGTTTCGGAATCGCGCAGATGTTTCACGTACAATCTCTCCTGCCTAACAACCGGGGCTCTCAGGACGTCTCTTGGAATTCTATGGCTCCCAATTGGTCGTGACGCAGCCCCGCATGCCTTGCTACAAACTCGGTGTAAGATTTCAGTCCGACGAAATGTGAGGCGGTTCCTCGCCAGCGGCCGTACCGGCTTCTACTTCAGCGTTAGCCGCGAGGGGACAGTCGTTGAGAGCTTAAGACGCCGTTCGGCTCGCTCTGGACGGTTTGGGCACGGATTTCTGCGTATTGGGACAAATCGGGATAAAGACTATTACACCGCCGGCGTAGGTTTCCATTTTGGAAAAAGAAGTCCCACACGAGCGCAGGCTCGTTCGCCCGTAGGTCAACGCGCATCACGCGGCCATGGTGGCAAGCGAGGCAAACGCTATCCGAAGTGCCAGCAGCTCTTGGAACTGGGAGAGCCGCTTTCCTCTACCTCACGGAGATCGTTCATCGCCGGCCCGGGCAGTGGTTCCACGACGTCGATCGGCTGCACGACATCCTCCAGAACCTGCGGCACGCGCTTCCGATCGAGGAAACCAGGGCCGCGTAGAATCTCATGACACCAAACCAAGCTGCGGGGTGCATTGAACAAACTCAGGGTTGTTTTTCAAGCAGCGATAGTATGGCAAGACTGAAAGCTGACTTCCTCAGGCCATGCAGCGAGGTATCAGTAACCACTGTCGAGTTTATGAAGGTTCACTTGCCGGCATCCCTCAGCTAATACGACACCAATCAGGGTGTGAAACTCAAGGAACAAGGTACGCGCAGGCTGAACAAACTAGACCGAAGCGTCGTGAAGCCGGGCCGGGTACTCCTCTTCGGATGGTCTGGCTGTAAGCCTACCTGACTAGCCGAGCGCTGTAATTGAGATGGTTGGTAAGCTTTCACCGGGTATCGGGTATTTGGCGTCGGAGGTAGCCTCCAGGATTGAAGGTCATGTGGAATTTTTCGGGCTCGCGTGCTACCACAAATTCCGGATGATCACGGAGAAAGTGTTCGACCGCTTGTTTGGGGCCATCATTGGGAATGTTGGTGTCCTCCATGATGAAATAGCTGCCTGGCGTGACCAGGGAGTGGTAGGAGGCCAACTCTTCGCGGGTGTGTTCGAAGCGGTGATCGGAATCGGCAACCACGAGGACAACATCTTTATCGCGAGCGGCTTTGTGGACCTCTGCAACGATGGCGGGTTCTGTGCTGGAGCCGATGATTTGCTTGATGCGCCGGTGCACTGGCCGGATGGAGAGAGGTTGTGGGTGATTGGGCAGGTGTTCAGCGTAATGAGCTTCGACCTGGTCAGCGGTAAGGATGTCAATGGTGATGATTCTTCCTTTCTTGATGATGTCGAGCATGTGAGCCATGAAAAGACTGGAGCCGCCGGCCCACGTGCCGCACTCGATGATCAAATCCGGCCGCACAGCACAGATCAACTCCTGGTATATCCAAAGATCGAAGGGACACTTCAGGACCGGCGCGGAGTGCCAATAGGTATGACGCCAGACTTTGGAATGGTAATAGAGATTATGAAACTCACTGGCGATTTCTGCGCTGGTTAGCATCAGAGACCTTCCGATCAGCCCGGCTTTCAAATGCTTCAGGCGTGTGGTTCAGCCAATAAATGTCACTAGCTGCAGCTTGGCCATGATTCTCACGCGAAGGCATTTGCTGCGCGGTCATAGGGAACCCGCGATGGCTGTGTAGAACGCGAAGTCGTTCTGCATCAGGTTGCGAACATGATCGGTGGAATGGGCAATCCACCGCGGCTGATTGATCCGTTTCGGACTGGTGTTTTTCGCGTGAATGATGGAGATGTAGAAGCAATGGTCGGAGTGAGCCGAGATCGCGGCGTCCTTGAGCCCCCAAACCCACATGGTGTCCGCGCCTTCATTTCGTGCTGGAAAGGGATTTTTCTGCCAAACCGGTTTTCGATAGCAAAACGTGTTGCCGCAGACCCACGCGCGCTGACCCGGAGGGTAGACATATTCCCAAGAACTGTTTTTGCGAGGGTCGTAGTAAATCAGACGAGAGAGACCCAGGAGGGAAGTCGGCGGACGGCTGAGAAGCTCGCCGACTTGATAGGAGATGCGACTGTCGGACATCCAATCGTCGTCGTCCCAATGGACGATGATGTCGCCGTTTGCCATATCGCACGCCAGGTTGTGCTTGGCGCCCATGGATTTTTTTTCCATCATGCGGACATAACGGATGCGCGGATCAGCCGGAATCAGGCCGGCGACGCTTTCGGAGCCATCATCAAGAATGATGAGCTCGCGATTTGCGTAGGTCTGCCGCAGAAAATAGTTGATTGCCTGGGGCACTAAGTGAGGACGATTTGCAGTGGGCATGATGCAGGAGACAAGTGGATCGCTGTTGAGTTGGGCCGGAAGAGCAGTGGTCTCGAGCTGGGTTTGGGCTGAGGCAGCTTCCGCCGGGGCTGGGATCTCGACGTGGACTTGCGCTGTAGTGGATGCTTCTGTGGGAGCGACGGTCACTGCCGCGGGAACCTTGTGTATGACCAGCATGCTACTTGCGAGATGCACCCTTTCGTAGCGGCCCATACGCAAAAGCTCGTCGACAAAAACCTGCACACCTCTGTAGTAGTCAGCATAGTCGTGGAAGGCGATGTAGGCGTCAGGGGCAAGCCAGGGCTCGAAGTGGAAGAAGTCGCGGGCGACGTTGGCGTAGTCGTGTAGGCCATCGATGAACAAAAAGCTGATGGGCTGGTTCCAGGGAACTTCCCAGGAGCGCTTGGGGATAATGTTGACAACGTCTGTGAGGCCGGCGGCGGCGAGATTGTACTTGAGCTTTTCGAGAGTGGGCGCCATGACTTGAACGCCCTGCCCAACAGCCCCCACTTTCCCATCGTGCGGATCGATGGCGTGGATCTTAGCGTTGCGGCGCAGGGATTTGACGACGCTGCCGAGCACCACGGTGGAACGGCCGCAATAGCTGCCGACTTCCACGATCGAGTGCGGAGGGGAAAGCTTGTTCAGGACCAGAGAAGCGGTGCCGATTAAGAGGTCGGCTTCGTCCTCCGCGAGCCAGCCTTCGATTTGTTTCATGCGGGTCAGAATGGGCAGATGAAGAAGTAGTCCAGCATCAGGTGGGGTCGTTGGAACAGGCATAAAATGCTCCTCGTTGAGTGTGACGCTTTCGGTTTTACTGCGAATAAAGGTACGCAGCGGGTCGTCGTAAACACGCGGGACAGGATGAACCCAGAAAATATCTTGTCTAGCGTCGGCAGTTTTTAGCTGGGCGCCGTTGAAGCGCTGCCGATATTGCACGAATTGATAGTTGCAGGGGTTGCGGTGAATCTCGAATCCGAGAAGCGCGAGGAGAGTGGGCAGGATGACCTCTTCGGTGGCCCAGATTTTTGTGATGGCCATGATGTCGCGAAGCATCACGTCGTGAGCAAAGAGAATCAGCAGCTCCTTTGCGGCGGAAGCGGTGAAGACCGTGGAGGGCCAGAAGGACCAGTGAACAAATTTCTTCTCCCCATCCGGGAAGCGGCGCAGGAAGGGCAGCCAAAGATGTTTTTCCTGATGCGCCGCCTGCGCAGGAGGAACGCCGGTGCGCTGAGGCTGAGAGGAGGAACAGTTGCCGAGGATGCCGACATTTTTCCGCCCATGCAGGAAGGAATGCAGGAAGGCGGAATAGCCCGGCCGCACCGCCAATTGGTCGGAATCAACGATAGTGAGAGTGCTGTAATCGAAATTGTTTTGGGCAAATTCCATGCAATCAAGAGCGAAAGGATGGAGCCTACCCCAGGCCATAGGCCGGGGATTCGGATGCACGATGGCGCCGTAGCGCTCGAAGGGAAAACCCGAGTGCAGGAGTTGTTGGTCATGACCACCGTTGTAAAGGAGAACCAGGGAAGCGGGGTCCATGGTGCGCAAATTGCGAACCAGGTCGATCACGCAGTCCAGGTTTTCATGAACCAGGCACGCGAAGATGTTTCCGTAAGCGGTCATTGTTCTTTGGCGAAGCGCTCCCTTCGCTCTTGGAGGTAGTTGCGCGCGCGGTCCGCGTAACTGCCTTCGGGAATCGCTACGAGCGAACTCAAAATTTCGGTTGCTTCGGCTCTGCGGCCGAGTTGGTCGAGCGTTACTGCGCGATAGAAGAGGGCGCGCTGGTTTGTGGGATCGGCGTGGAGCGCGACTTCAAGCCTGTTCAGGGCGGCGTCCCATTGGCCTTGAGAAAGAGAGAGAACCGCGAGGTCCAATTGGGCTGGAAGATGGCCGGGTTCGATGGCGAGGATGGATTCGAGTTCTTTTGCGGCGGCTTCGCGGTTGCCTTTGGCGAGCAGCACAGTGGAGAGCTGGTGACGCGCGGAGGCATTTGTTGGAGCGAGCATAATCGAGCGGCGGAGAGCATCCGTGGCGGAGCCGAGGTCTTGACGCACGAAGAGAATCACGCCGAGCTGTTCCCAGGCGTTGGAGGAATCAGGCTCAAGTTGCACGGCGCGGCGCAGAATTTCCGCGGCTTCCGAGAAACGCTGCTGGCCTGCGACGGCAAGGCCGAGAGTGAGGTAGATGCGTCCTTGATGGGGAGAAATTTCGAGAGCGGCGCGGGCGGCGGCTTCGGCTTCCGGCAAGCGGTTGGATTTCAGCAGGAGACGGCTGAGGTTATCGTGGGCCAGAATGTTTTCTGGGTCGGCTTGGACGGCGCGGCGGAGCCAGTCGATGCCGGCTTGGTCGTCGCCCTTGGCGACGCAAGCTAGGCCGAGGTTGGCCATGGCCATGCTTTTGCGCGGATCGATTTCGAGAGCGCGCTCGTAGTGGCGGATGGCTTCATCGAGTTTTCCCTCCTGGGCGAGGAGGAAGCCGAGATTGTTGTGCGCGGTGGCGTTGTTGGGATTGATCTCGAGAGCCGCGAGGTATTCGGCGCGGGCGGCATCGAGATCGCCTTCGAGATGTTTGCGCGCGCCGCGGTCGCTGGCCTCGCGCGAATCGAGCTTCGGCGAGTTGGGACCGGCGCTGCCGTTGGGCTTGCTGGCTCCGGTTAGTGAGAATGCGGTGGTGTTTTCCATAAAGACCCCTTTCCGATGACTCAAACGATCTTGGCAAAAACGCCTTTGATGACTTCCATGACGTCTATCTTCGGATATTCGAATTCAATGTCGCTGAGGGAAACGTTAAACGGTTTTCCTTCTTCGTAGTGAACGGGCAGTTTGGCGCCAACACGCAAACCCGAGCCGTACTCAAATTCCTTCAATTTCCAATGGTGTTCGTAGAGGTTCTTGGTGGTGAAAAGCAAGTCGAGCTCGACAACAACAAAGCCGGTGATGTCGAATTTGAAGGTGGGTTCGGCATAGATTTCGGCCTTGGCGTCGAGAACGAGACCTTGCTTGGGTGTCCAGTTCACATCCACGTCGGCATGCAGAGCGCCTTTAACGCCGAGGGTAGCACCGAGTTCAATGCCAGCGCGGGCATCGACGATGAGGATACCGCCGCCGATGGAGGCGCTGGCGAAGAGGCGCAAGCCTGCTTCGGCGGGGATGTGCAGAGCGGCATGACCGTGGACCGCGGTATCTTCTTCGTGAGCTGGGTTATACGTAACGTCGATTTCCGCGTCTTGAAGCTGGCCAGGTCCGATGCTGGCAAGCAGGTCCACGCCGCCGGTGATGTTGAGGAAAATTCCGACGCGATGCCCAAGAGCGGAGAAACCCAGGATGGGAATGTCGAGACCCGCCGGCCGGAACAGAGGCTTATCCAGTTTTTTTTCGTCGAAAAGATTCAGGGCTTTGGGAATACCAATCTTGCCGGTGACCTCAACTTCGCCGTTGGGTTTGAACTTGATGGCGGCGGTAGCTTGGAGCCAGGGAGCGAGTCTGAGAGTGGCAGAGCCGCCGCCGTAGATGATGATTTTTGTGGCTTGATCTTTCGGAGGAGGGCCGGGCTTGCCATCGTCACCGACCGGGCGGTTGGTGGCGCCGACGGTGACGGAACCTTTGAGCATGCCCTTTTCGTAGGAAGCGGTGACGAGCGCGTCGAAGGCGCCGTCGTCGTAGCTGACCATCAGCTTGGAATTGATGCCGGGGATTTTGGGGGTGGCTTCGCCGCTGGCCTTGACAGTGTACTTTTCGCCTTTTTTGTTCACCTCGGCGTGGATAGAGCCGCCTTCGATTCCCGGGATATCCTTCTTGAGCTGCAGGTCGCCGGCAATGGTTAATCCGGTTTTCTCGTCGTAATGGAACGTGAGGTCGGCCTGCTCGACGGCGGGAATGTCAGGCTGGATGGACCCCTTAGCGTCAATCGCCTCTTCAGCGAACGACGCCTCAATGCTTGCGGACTTGATTCCTCGGACCTTGCCGGATGGGATACCGATCTTACCGCCACCACTGAACTTGCCTTTTGAATACTCGACGTGAATCTTTGCTGGATCGAAAAGATCAGTGTCAAAATCGAAATCGCCCTCAATTTGTGGACCTTCGGAGGTAGACGCTTTGCCCGAAAGTTTACCCTTGCCCAATTGGCGAACCTCAAAGAAAACGTCGCCTCTTGCACCAATGCCAGGTGTGCCAGCAAAAATTTCGAGGCTTGCTCCTGTGACCTTGATGGGTCCAGGAAAATTGAAATCCTCCGCACTAAACATCTTGCTGAGGTAAATGTTGTCTCCATCGATTACCAGGTCGATGTTTAGTTTGTCGAAAGGCCGAATGCTTGGCATGATCGCGCCGCGAGCGATGAGGCCTTTTTCGGTCAGTTCCGCTTCTTGAATTTCGATCGGGCTTAAACCCTTAAGCTTGAGTTCATGCTGGATCGTGCGAGTAAGGGCAGAGACTGAGATGTAGCCGCCATAGTCGACGGCATCTAGCTCCTGAAGCGGTATGGGAGGCAATATAATCTGTTCAACGACTTTGTTGTTTCGAAATACGATCCCTTCGACGGATCCCTTCTTGCTATTGCGGTCGAAATTGACTTTGGTGATTTCAAACATCTTTCCGAATGGGAATTCTTCCTTCTTTTCAGTCATTCCCTCCTTCCAACCCTTGCTGACGCGCCTGCCGCCGCCAGTCGGATTGGTATAGATGACCACTTGGCTGGGCGTCCCCTGAAGACCCTTGGCGTCAATCTGCTTTTTGTCCAAAGCTTTCAGCGGGTCTAGTTGTGTCGCCGTGTCCTTGATTTCTTCCCGCGTCCAGCGCGTGTTGGGTTTGCCGCCAACCTCCAGGCCGCCCATCACTTTTTCGACTTCGATCGTATATCCCCTGCGCACGGCTTCGACATCTGGAGGGTCCTTCCAAACCTGTTTCTTGGCAGCAGCGTTAAGAAGGGTCTCAATTCGTGAATCCCGCTCTTGCTTAGTGTTCCGCCCGGAACTCATGTTGGCGTCTGCGTCGAGAAGCCACATATTGTCTATTTCATTGCTGCCGCCCAATTGCAGTTCCTGTTTGTGGTCGACTTGGAAGGCGTTCGGTTTGCCAGAGCGGTCCCAATAGGGCCTAAGGACACGCTGCTTGATCGTATCCTTGCTGCCGATAACATAGATGTCTTGGCCCTTCAACTCGAAAAAATAGATCGTCTGTCCATTTTTTTCGATCCCTGGAGCTTTGTCCTCCACGATCTTTTTGTTCAGTTTGCTTTCGATTCCAGTACCGGATTTTATGTCTTTGTCCCAAACGTCGCGCTGCGTATCGGGGCGAGGTTCGTCGGTTTTCTTGGGAAGCGTCAGCGACGCTGGAGTGACAGGTGGCTTCTTGAAGTCTGGCACACGGAGAAGCGGAAGGACGAGTTTGTGGCCCTTTTGAACCTTGCCTTCTTTGCCCTCATAATCCCAGCCGCCTGGGGGTGCGACGGTTTTGTCGTCCGCAGGTGCGCGTTGGACGAGTTGGCGGTGGACGGAGCCGGTTTGCTGGAGGACGTGGGTGGCTTCGTGGGCCATGAGGGGGACGTTGTGCTGGGATTCGCCGCGGCCAAGCCAGATGTCGCTTTGATGGGTGAAGGCGCGGGCGTTGAGGGCTTCGGCGGCTTGATGGGCGGACGAGTCGTTGTGAACGCGGACGTCGCTGAGGTCCGAGCCGAGGCCGGATTCGAGAGTGCCGCGCGTGGAGGAGTGTAGGGGTTCGCCTGCGCCTTTGGTGGCGATGGCGTGGGAGGCGGCGCTCTCCATCGAAGGGGCGGACGCGGCGCCCCCATCTGGCCGGCTGGTCTGAACGGCTTGATCGCCTGTCTTGTCTGGATCTTTTTCGCCTTCCAGGCGCTGGACGGGAGCCGCGGCAGGCTTCTCTTCTTTTTTCTTCTCGTCTGGTTTTGGTTCGCGTTGAACCGGTGCGGGAGATTTCTCGTCCTTCTTTTTTTCTGGGGGTTTTTCGGCGCGCTGGACGGGGGAGGCAGGTGGTTTCTCATCCTTCTTCTTGTCGGGGGGTTTGCTCTCCCGTTGGACTGGCGCGGCTGGCGGTTTTTCGTCCTTCTTTTTTTCTGCTGGCTTTTCCGCGCGCTGCACGGGAGCAGCCGCGGGCTTTTCCTCTTTCTTCTTTTCCTCGAGCTTGGCCTGCATTTGAACGGGAGCGGAGCTGTCTCTCTCTAGTTTTTTCTTGTCCTCGGGGCGCACTTCGCGCTGGACAGGGGCCGCTGGCTTTTCGTCTTTTTTCTTCGCTTCAGGCATTGCAGCGCGCTGGACTGGTGGGGCCGGCGGCTTCTCGGCCTTCTTTTTCTCCTCGGGCTTGGCGGCGCGTTGGACCGGGGCGGTGGGCAGTTTCTCGTCCTTCTTCTTGTCGGCGGGCTTGCTTTCACGTTGGACGGGCGCTGCCGCAGGTTTTTCGTCCTTTTTCTTTTCTTCGGGCTTTGTGGCGCGTTGGACTGGTGCGGCAGCGGGTTTCTCGTCTTTTTTCTTTTCAGGAGGCTTGGCTTCGCGCTGCACAGGCATAGCGGACTTTGCGTCCTTCGTTTTGTCTTCGGGTTTGACTTCCCGCTGGACGGGAGCAGCCGCGGGTTTTTCGTCCTTTTTCTTTTCTTCCGGCTTGACTTGACGTTGTCCGACAGGATTCAGCGAGGCGGGTGAGATCGAGGAGATGGCGCCCGGCGCGACACGTTGACCACCGGCGACGCGACTGGCAACACTGTCAGCTTCGCGTTCGTAGACGTCGTTGCTTGCTCCAATGGGGACTTTGCGCTGCACACCTCCCAGCGCAAAAGGCGCGCCGGGCGCGGATGACGCCCAAGCGGGGCCGGCTGGAGCTCTGGCGGACGAATGCGCAGAGTTTTCGTGGCCGTCGAGTTGCGGCGCTTCGGTTCGCCCGCGCGGTTTGTGAAGCCTCTGGACTTCGCCCATCTGTTTCAATCCGAAAAAGCTTTTCCGCGAGAAACCCGCCAAAGAACTACGAGATCGCGGAGAGAAAGCCTGAAATCCGCGAGTCATGTCCTTGCCCGTCGCGGACTTCCTCGACGGGCACTGCCGCTCCGGCTTTGCGGAATTCGACCTGGATCGCACTGCGCAGGTCGGCGCTCGAAATTAATTCGCGCAAATCGTTCATTGCAAAAAGCGCGCTCTGCACCGCCGCATTGCGAATTTGTCCGCCGGTCATTTCGTAGCGCAAGGCAAATTGTTCAAGTTCGGCGGGGGACATGGCATGCGTCGCGGGGAGATGCACCTGCCAGAGGCGCCAGCGCTCATCGGCATCCGGAAGGTGAAACTTGACGACCACGTCAATGCGGCGCCGGAAGGCGGAGTCGATGGAATTGCCGACGTTGGTAGTGACGATGACAATGCCAGAGTAGGTTTCCAGGCGCTGCAACAAATAATTGGTTTCGAGGTTGGCGTAACGGTCGTGCGCGGACTTCACGTCGGTCCTGCGAGTCATAAGGGAATCGCCCTCGTCAAGGAGGAGAATGACGTCGAGATCCTCTGCGCGGCTTAAGACCTTGCCCAGATTTTTTTCCGTTTCACCGATATATTTGTTGACGATGGCCGCCACATCCACGCGATAGAGATCTAGTCCCAGTTCGGCGGCAAGGATGCGAGCGGCGAGGGTCTTGCCGGTTCCACTGGGACCTTCAAAGAGCGCTCGGACGCCGCGATTCAGGCCACCCGGGATTTCTGCTCCCATGGCGATCGACAACCGTTCGCGATGGCGGCAGCGGCGTTCGAGATGGTGGAGGGCTTGTTCCGTCGGCGCTCTCACCACAAGATGCGACCAAGTGCCACCTTCAGCGAGTCGCGTGGCGAGGGAATCCAATTGCTGGCGATTGATAGTGCGAGTGGCTTGGCGAACGTCAGCGCAGGTAATCGAGGAGCGCCGGTCCAGCGCGGCATAGGATTCAGCCAGTTGCGTAGCGCGGCGCAGATAGCGGCCGGGGAGCGAGAAAGTTTGGGCGATTTCGGCCAATTCAGGGGATGGTCCGCGATTTAGAGTTTTTTGCAAAATGCGCAAGCGCTCGGCTGCGGATTCCGGGCGTAGGTTAATGGTGATGGATTGCTCGGTGAAATTGCCGGTCAAGCCTCCCTCGGAACCCATGACGACGGCGAACGGGCCGCAATAGCCGGATAGGGCGGGAAGTTCGAATGATTCGCCTGGACCAAGATCGACGCAGAAAACGGGCAGAGCGTGGACCAGCGTACAGAAAGGGCCGATGGAATGAAAGCGATTGTCGTTCGGCGCGAATGGCCCTTCGAATTCGAGGATGCCGCGACCCAGCGCGAGCGCCACCGCTCCCACGACCGCAAGCCGCTCTGTCCCTGGGAGACCGCGAACCACGATGGTTCTGGCGCGACCAGAGGCGAGGAGCGCGGGTAGTTCAGAGAGTTGAGCATGCTCGGCCACGGGAAGAACAAGTTCGCTCAAGGGAATCAGCGAGTCGGGAGCGTGGTAGTGCGTTCCAGAAATTGGTTGTGCGCTTAGCTCGCCACGCAATGCGCTCCAATGGGGAAATGGAACGCTGAGAATCCATTCGGAACGCGGGGCATCACGGTTCAAGGCTTCGACGAAACCGGATTCCACAAGAGGTTTGCACAGGGTCCAGGCGTCGGCGTCGTAGGTGTTTTTCTCGGCGATGATATCGCGCACGAGACTCAAGGAGGGGCGACGTTGACCGAAGGGATGTTGCAATGTTGCAAAAAGTGAAGCGAAGCGCGGTTCTTCCTCGGGGAGGCCGGTGAGAACGAGGGCTAACAGGGTTTCCTGACTTAATTTGAGTTCGTCACGAAGACCTCGGAGAGGAAGCCATCCCGGGGCTGCAGCTTCCCAATTCTCGCGATGTTCACGAAACCACGCGAAGGATTTCTCCCAGTCGAAGTCCGCAGACTGGCGGGCGCTCAATTCGTCGAAGTAGGGAAGCAGAAAGGGAAATTCCTCGAATACATTCTCCAGGCTCTTGCCGGCGGAAATCGCACGGTTTCGAACGTAGCGGATGACCCGCAAAGTGGCTTCGTAGAAGAACAGGCCTAGATGTCCGCGAGCATTGTGGGGAACATCCGCGAATGGAAGCTGTGCATCCATAAAGGCTACATTCCCTTACCAAAGTGAAAAGTGATGACGCGCCCCAAGCTAGGAACCCAACCGGGATCGGCGTCGAGACCCGAGAGCCGGATTCTTCCATTTGCCCGATTCAGGTCCAGCATCAGATCCACGTGGGTTTTCGTTAGCCACAGCTTTGCGGGCTGTAGTAAGAGCGTTTTACCGAGAGTGGATGTGCGTTCGGATGGGATGCCGAGGCTCTGCCTCAACCTTATTCGAATGTAGGGCAAGAGAAATGCCAGGAATTGGCGGAGGGGCTTACCGAGGAGGATACCAATTGGATGGCAAGCGGTGGAGGCTCCACGGGGCTTTCGAAATAGGGAATCAGCGACGGAGTCTTCGCTGAAATATTCGATTTCTTTACGGATTGCCTCGCGTGACGGTCGCGTTGCAAATTGGCGACTCAAAATCAGAAATCCATCGGGGTGCCACAATTCGAGATGGGAGGAACGCAGGCGAATCTGCAGACCGCTTAGTGAAATTCGCCCTGAAGCAGAAGAGATCCATGCTTTCGGGATGCGGTAGAAAGTTGAGGGTGCAAAATGCCTTCCCGGCATGGTGCCAGGAGTTCGACTATCGAGGAGCGCCAGAGCATCCCACAGGGGATCGGATGCGAGGTGAGATTCCGAGGGGGACAGCAAACAGCGGCTTAGAAGCTCGAGCAGTTCCCAGCTGCCTAGACCGAGGTCACGGTGGCACTCCTCTTCGATCGAACGCGGGAGGTCCAGGGTTTTCAGGACATTTATGAGAAAAAGAACACCGCCGAGCTCGGTGTGGAAGGATTCGCCGATTTGAACTTCACTCTTTGAAGGCGGAGAAGATTCTGCTGGAATTGCGACTTGCCGCAGGACCTCTTCCTTTGTCGCATGGGCGGCCAAGCGCAAGTCCATGCTGAACGCAGTGGAGGATGCTTCATCTTTCAGGACACGTGGTGGTGGAGGCTCGGCGGATTCCAATGCCAGCTCCCGCCTGAGAGAGGCGGTGACGGGTTCAGAAGGCTGGAGCGGGACGATTTCGGTAGTCGGGAGAATGAGTGCGGTATTGGCGTGAATGGCAGGCCGCTGGAGCGATTCGCTTTCCAAGAATAAGTTTATGTCGCGCGATACATTTTCGGAAACGGTTTGGATTTTCTGGCCTTCGTGTGCGACAGCTTGCTGCAGCGGCGCAGGAATTTGTAACGTTTTTGCTACCGGGACGGCAGCCTCGCGGGAACCCGTCGCCGGCGCCTCGATGGCTTTGCGTACAGTTTGCGATTTCTGGCGCGTGGATTGACGCCAGCGAGCAAAGGCTTGCGCAAAATGACGGCCGCGGACAATGCGGGGAGCCTCTTGCAGACACAAAGCGATCCCTAAAAGCGTGGATCTTTCTGGGCCGAGGCCAGGGGGAACAAGCGACTCGGAAACAACCTCACGCCAAGGCGGCAGAACCAGCTGGCTTGTGTCTCTGGAGAATTCGTGAATCGCCCCAACCTCGTGCCGGCCTGAATCGAGTTCATCGGAAACGCTGAGATGAAAGCTCGCTTCACGTGGGTGCTCGAAAATGGAGCAGAGGTTCACTATTTCGAAGGAGCGTGCGACTTCCCGGAAAACGGCCCAGGCTTGTGCGGGCGAGAACGCGCTAACAACTGAGACGGCCTCTCCTCGCGATACAAGTTGGGCGAGGGTGGAGGGAACGTAGCGGGCGTCGCGTTGCCAGGCCGTGACAATTGCCTCGAGAGCCGAGGATGGTAGAGAGCGCAGAATGGCTCTCCACCACCAAAGCGAGGAGGCAGAGCCCCTCAACAAGTCATTCGCAAGGCAGGCGAGAAGCTCGCCCTGATCGACGAACAAGACGGCGTCCGAATTCAAAGGCACAAAGCCGCTTGCTGGTCTTGCGGCGCGGCGAGAAAGATCGGAGAGCTCCGACTGCGCCGCGCGTTCCCAAGCCAGTGCGGACTGTACTGCCCAGGCATCGGGCTGGAGCTGGCGGGGCATGGGATCTCGAAAGCGGCGGATGATCAGCGTGGCGGACGGAGAGAATCCCGGCGGATGGAAATCGACGGTATTCAAGAGATGCGAAACGCGCAATCCGACGGAGAGGCGGCTATCCGGATCGCGCCGTCGAGAGCGGAGCGGAATGGTAGTTACGGCTGCTGCCATTTATAAGTTCTCGAGGGATCGGAGCCGACCATGGCTAGTTGCCCAGACCGGTGCTTAAGCCGCGGATGGATTACGATCCCCAAGCCAGCGGCCATGAGGAACAGGCTGATGAGTTGTGTCAGAGACAGTGGGCCGAGCATGGGCTGGAAGTCCCCCCTCAGATATTGCTCGAGGAAGCGGCCTGCGCCGTAAATCACGAGGAATCCGGCGAACCGCTGGCCTGAACGGGAGGGGCGCAATTGCGACAGAAACACAAAGAGCGCAAGCGCGAAAAGAGACGCATAGACCTGGACCGGATGAACTGGAAGAGAAAGCGGAGCGGTGGCGACGATCCAACCACGATTGAGGTGATCCGCGTAGGCTTCCGTTCCCGGAGGAAATGTGACAGCCCATGGTAGCGTTGACCGTGTGCCGAAGTCATCGCCGTTGAGAAAACAACCGAGCCTGCCGATGGCCGCTCCAAGCGCGACCGCAGGTACGATCGCATCGGCGTAGCGCAGGAAAGGTAGCTTGCGAATGAGCAGGTAGGTTGCGATGGCGAGCATGCCGGCGAGGAGGCCGCCGTACTCCGCGCGGCCTCCTGACCAGAATCGCAGCCAAGCCCATGGGCGGCCATCGGTGCCGTAGTAGACGAAACCAAGCAAGTAGCCGCCCCAGAGACCGAAGAGAATGGCGCTTGCTCCGGCCCAGTACATGGCGGGAGGATCGAGTTCCTCGCGCCGGGCGGTGCGCAGCGTGAAAAGAAGCGCTGCCAGCAAGGAAGCGCTCCACAGAATTCCCGGATCGACGCCCGTCGGGAACCGCGACATCTCCTGTAGTAACCCGTCAGAGATTCGAAGTAACATCGCCGGTATTCTTTCTGCCAGGCTGATAGACCATGATGCCCAGGAGCGAAAGACCGAAGAACACGGCGGCACCAAAAGTGCGGTTGCCGTCTTGTCCGCACGGTTTGTGATGCGGAGCTTCCTTTGGCAATATCCGGGTATGCAAAACCGCATTCTTGCCGCGTGGGACAGAGAGGCGATAGGTTGCCCCTTCGCCCAGTTTTTTGAGGCCTTCACCACTGAAGTTGTCTGCCCACTGAGCGACATCCCCCTCGTGGTGCAAGCCATAGCCGAAAGCGCCAACGCTGTCGCAGATGGCTACTTTGCTTTTCCCAAGCTGGAGAAAGCCCCCAGTGAGCCGGCAGCCTTCCACAACATAGTCAAGTTGCGATGTGGTTCGCTGGTTAGGCGTGCCCACGCCGGTGCAGTGCTTCGATTCGTTCCTAATGACAGTCAAATTGAACTGGTGTTGCCCTTGTTCTTCCCCAAGTTTGTAACCATTCGTTCCCACCGTGGCATCGCCGTCAAACTGGGAAGCATTCCGGACCCAAAAGTTATTCCAGGATGCCCGGCTGAGAAACACGGTGTCAGGGTTGGTGGAATTAAGTTGCACACGGATACAGGTATCGGGGTGTGCCTGATAGTAATCGTGTTCTGTCATTCCTCCGGTGTCCTTCATAATGTTATTGCCGGGTTGCCAGGTACCTGTGCTTAAGGTAACGTTGCCACCCATGCCGGTGATGAGGGGAGCGGTTACAGGATCAGAACCGATCGTATTGCTGGCAGCTTCGCCCGGTCTGGTCCAGTCTTCCGGGGCGGGGAGGCCGTAGTTGGCGATTTGAAATAATGCCGACACATTTTGAGCGTTTGCGGTGCCCGAATTGACCAACTTGACGGAGAACTGATTCGGTTTATTCAGAGCGATGATTCCGGGGAAATTATTGGTAATCGCATCGCCTGGAGCAAAGTTCACACCGACACAGCTAGTAGTGTTCGCCAACGTAACTACGCCCCAACTAGCTTTTGCTGGCAACGAATCCCCTTCCAGGAGGGCGGGAGCCCCATTGAGCGGAAGCGCGAGCGGCGTTGCAGCAGGCCACGTGAATTCAGTGGCAGTCTCATTGCCCACTCCTAGCGTTGAGTCCACCCTCACCAGATTTATGTACATACCAAAATCACTACCGGTGGGGAGTTGAGGTCCGTTAAGTGGGTTTGAGTTGTCGATAAGAATTTCGACGTTCCAAGAGAGTGCAGGGGCCACGCCTGCTGAACGCGCGCGAGCCGTTACCCAAGTGGGATCCGTGTTTGCAGTCGCCCAAGTGCCGGTCCCAGGGCCTCCCCCGCCAGGAGTGTAGCCCGTATCATACTCGATTGCATTCGGAAGAACGCCGTTGGGATCCACATTTCCTTTTCCCAATCCGACTAATGGCTTAATGATAAGCCGTTGCAGGTCCGCGTTGCTCCCATCCCGGTCGAACCCGAGAATGATGGCATCATAGAGATCGAAAGTTGGATCGTTTTTGATCTGGATGGAAACATAAATGAGCTTCTTACTCTTATCCTGTATCATTTGCACGGCGCCATCTGCGTTGGTTGTCCCATTCCAGAGAACGTAGCGGAAAGCGCCGGTCCATCCGGTATCGTTGTCTATGTCCCCGTTAAAGCCATTTGTGTTGGGTGGATTGGCGAGCATGAAAGTAGTGACACCCGGGGGGCTATAGGTAAAAGGCACACCGCTGAACTGAGGAACGCAGGCCCGATACTGGGCTTCAGCACCGGGCGTGGAGCCAAACAAGACTGCCCCATATAAGACCCAGAGGAGAATCTTGGTTTTCTGGAAACGGGCCCTCTGCTTTCTTTGTGACGACCGCATTATCGACTTCATCGTATTTCTCCTTTCGATCTATCGCTGCCCCCCGCGCTCTTGAATCGGAAAGACCGCTCAAGGCTTCAGTTTGATGGGCTGTGGTAGCTCGGTTGCAACCGTAGAGTCCGCCTGAGACTCCACTCTGAATACAAACTGCGTGGTAGGCGCCGCAGCCTGGGCAGCCACGGTGACCACAGATCCTGTGAAGTTCGAATTGTCTTGCCCAACATTGATGGTTGAGGGTGTAATGAGCTTTACGGTCCAAAGGTTGGTGGGGTCGTTCTTGATGGGGAGAAGTTTGATGGTATAGATGCCCTTAAATGCAAAGAAGACCGAAAAAGGCACAGCGACCATGGCGCCAGCGGCAACCAACACGTTTGTCCCGTCGTAATTCACGTTTGGGCCCTGGAATCCGATGGAAGGCTTAATGTTGGGCGAAACCACGGGACCAGAGCCACCGATCGTAAGCGTGAAAGGCGCTGAAGTCTTCGTGAGCTGCATCGGGTTTCTCTTTGACGTGATGGTCAGTTGCAATTGACCTGAGGGGCCAGGATTAGCAGGAATGGTGACCTTCACCGGTATGCTGACCGTGACCGGCTGTGAAGACGAACTTCCAGAGATGCTAACTTCTGATGGGAGGACCGGATTCCCGCTCCCGTCCACGTAAACGGCGAGCCAGCCCACATCGACACTTGGGCTGACGCTGAAAGTCTCCGGCATGTTGAGGTTCGCGACAATACTGAAGACGAAGATAAAGCTTTGGTTCGCAGCTAGTGTCCCTGGAGGAGACTGCACCAAGGATGAAAGGAGCGAGCCGCTGGGCATGGTTGGCTGGACCGGAAAGATGGTGATGCTGGTCGTTGCAGATCCTTTCGGAGTGCTGACCGTAAGTAAGAGTGGCGTGCCCTGGTCGGCGGCGAAGATAGTTGGGATAGTGAACCGCAGAATGCTGTCACTGCTCCCAGACTCAAATTGGTTGATGGTGGCGTTACCAATAGTAACAACGGTCGTAGCGAGAGGGCCAAAATTTTGGCCAGAGAGTGTGATGTCGTCCCCCACGTGCCAGGGGCCAGGGGGCAAAGGGTTGAGAACCGGGGGGCCACCCCCGGCGCCGAGAGCGGTTAATAAAGACACACGGTCTTCCAGCGATTGGATTTCATCAAGAACCTGATTCATGAACTTTGAACTAATCAAGTCTCCGGGATTCACCTTCTCAAATAGCTTTGTCATGTTTATGGGCTCCTTTTTCGAACGTTGTCGCCCGCCCTCTAGACATAATTGGCATAATCCCAATAGTTCAAATCAAAACGAGTCTCACCCTGGAAGGGGAGATGTCCATTACTGAAAATCAGATATTGTTGCGGTGCTTCCGCGATGTTGGTGTTGATGGTTTCAATATTTTCTCGAACCCAATAGAGCCAAAACATCTCCTGGTTCGTGAAGTCAATAGGTGGATAAAGCAGCGAACGGCAGAAAAGCGAGTCTAGAACTGCTCCCTCTGCGAATACTGGGTTGCGAAATGTCCGACTTGCGAAGAATTGCAAATAGTCGAAACCAGTAGAGGATTTGACGTCACCGATGGGCAGGAGTCCCGCCCCAGGTAAGAATCGGAAATAGTCCGTCGCCACGGCGGAGGCGAGTTGGCTCCGTGGCAGATCGGAATGCAAGTCCTCAGTTTGCTTTTGGAACTGCAAGAACATGGCGAGGCCTTCGGCGAGGCGGCGGTTGCTGGCGAACACAGGCCAGGATTCGGAGGCGGGTGTGGAAAGCAGCGGGCGGCGGACGGACCACATGTCCACAAACTGAACACCGGCAGCGGTCCAATAGACGAGGGCGAGCGGAACGGCGCAGTCAGTGAGGATTCCCTGGGTGCGAAGCAAATCGAGAGCGCCGTACTCGGCAAACGGCGAGTCGCTGTTCGCAGGCGGGAATGGATTAGCAGGGAAGGTGGCTATAGTATCAGTACCGAAGCAAAGGTGTGCGACAACGTTTCGGAATTTGGAGAGCAGCGGGGCGATTTGGGCCTGCAATGCGCTGGCAGCCGCGCCCGTGAGTCCGACGAGTTGGACGAAAAGAGGCTTGAGCTGGGCGTAAAGCTGGGCGGCCTGGCCCGGAAGAGTTGTGGGATCGCTGGCGCTCGGGTTGGAAACGCCGAGAGGCAGCATAGAGAATTTCACGCCTTCGATGGTGTTGCGGCTGGCGCATTTTGATGCGAACCCGGAGTCCGACGGATATGTGGCGGGCGTCAACCCTTGATAGCCCGATGTCGGTGACACCGTCAACAAGTAGCAGTCGAGGTTCGTTGGGATCAGGCCTTGGGGCGGCGCGCATTCTGCAAAGAGACCTGCATTGGCACTCACAACGTCGGCCGACTTGACCAGCGCAAGATCCACGTCCACAGGAAGAGCCACGGCCTCGCCTTTGCGATTGAGCGCCAGCCCTTGGGTGATGTGGAGAATGGGTTGAACGATGGTACTGGTGTCGCTGAGGGTGATGTCGAGTCCCCATGCCACGCCATCGCCGATGGCGCGTCCGAGTTGTCGATGCTGCTGGGCATTCGCCACCTGAAACGTGATCAAATCTTCCGCAGCTAGGATTCGGCCGTTGAAGAAATTCGTGTTCAGAATTCCACCTGAGAGCACGGGTATGTTCAGGTTCGCGTTTGCCATGCCTTACAGCTCCATTGGTGCAGCGCCCATTTGCAGAATCTCGTTTCAGCCTCCCGTTATCTCGCTGATCTCAACCGTGAAGCCGACAGGAGGATCGATGCTTTCAGAGTTCTGGACCCTGATGAGGATTCCGGTGCCCTGAAAAGACTTGACCTGGAGCACGTAAGGCCATGGTTGAGTGGCCGCGATCGCCGTTCCCTTCACCACATACATATTGGAGCTGGGAGGACTGGTCGTGGGCTTCAGGTAAGGTGGATAGCCCGTCCAATTCAGCAGATATGATGCGCTGCCTTGGGGCAATTGGCTTTGCAAAGTGGCCGTAAGACCATTAAACGTGGGGCCCAAGGTGACGGCTTGTCCGTTCGGCAAGATCGAAAAAGCTCCAGCGGCGACGACGGCGCAACCGGGCTGGACACCGCCGCTGCCTGTTCCCGCGCCGAAGCCGCCATTGAGAAGACATTCCTGCAATAGCCGAGTTTCGAGCAGATAGGGACGACGCGTTTCATCGACGGTGACGCTGCCGACGACTTGGAAGGAAGTTCCGCTCTGTCCAACAGTGAAGCTCATCTCGGCAAGCAGCACGCACTGCTCGCTGGGTATGACACAACCACAAGTTGAATTCTGCGCGACAAGAGTGGGGCGCACTTCCGTGACCCACACGCGAAAGGCCGCGCGCAAGAAATCCGCGGCATCCCCTGCAAAAAGCTCGATGGGGGAATTGCCTTGCGGCGGAGACGTTAAAACTGAAGTGGCGGTTACGGGGCTAAGCTGACGTACCAGGTCCTCGAGCTGGTGTTCGGTCACGGAGCTCGGTGAAATATCGGTGATTTGAATGCGGCGGAGGAGAGTGCCGAATCCGCGAATCGTGTCTTCCTCTATTTGGGAGGGCCGGACACACAGACCGTTCGGCAGGGAAGAAGCGTCTGGAGGCGACCCGGCAGAGGGCGGCGAAAGCAACTGGTCGGCATCGATGCACAGCTTGAGCTGGAAAGATTCGGCGATGTGTGACGGGGCCATGGAATCGTGTTGCGTGCGGCACGGCTCACCGGGCACGGGGACGACATCTGTGGGGCACTCGCGGTAGCAGAGAACAACACAGAGTGGCAGCGTGAACGGTGGATTGCCGTAAAGGGTTTGCAGGGCAGCCTGATTGCTCGCCAGCCAATCATTCAATCGCGCGCACATCAACTGCTGAACGTGAATTTCCTGCCCCTGTGGATTAATTGCGATGCCCTTCGAAATCTGAACTTCGGGGTCGGGAGTGGTCACGATTTGGACGTGGAGTCCGCAGAGCGTCCCGTAACCATGAGCGAGGCGATTGTGTGAACGCCCTTTTTCGAAAAGATAAGTCTGTTCTTGCTTGAATTCATCAACGCCCAGGACCATCCCAAACGTGTAATTCACGTACTTGAGAGGGTCCAGTTTCTGCATGCAAGGCGTGCCGGTCTGGAATGTACTCATACACACCTCTCCTGCGGTCTGAGCTCGCGGCATCGCTCGTTGATCGATCGGCTGCCGAGGCGCTTGCGATCACGCGCCAAAATGGGTTCGACAGGCGCCAGATTTCCGCCCGAGAGATAGCCTTGCCCAAGGACCAAGCCTGTAAATCTGCTTCCCGGTCCGAGAAGGGTGTCCAGGCCAAGCCTGGCTTCACCGGCGCGGAACATTCCCCAGTAGAGCCGCACATCGAATGAGGTGTGCACAGGCTTTTCAATTTCCGTTACTCGCTGGGCCACGGCGAGCTTGGTTTGTTGCGCGTCCGGCGTGTCCGTGAGTGACACCGGAACAAGTATGGTGAATCGATGCGCGTTCTGCTGAATGGGCATGGCCACGGACACGAACAAGATCCAGTCTTGAAGTTGGGCGCCACCAAGAGGAAGGGAACTTGGAAAGGTCACAGCAGTGAAATCTGTGAACGCGTTGGATCCCGTGAGCGAGTAGGCGCGATTCACGTCGGCGATGGTTTGGTAACGCTGTGCTAGAAATGCTTGGTAGGACGTCAAATCCGAGGAGGCCACCGGAGCGTAGGTGAAACCAATCCCATCGAGCAGGAAGCGCTTCCAATCCTGAGCTTGCGTCTTCTGCGGCGGCTGAATTGCCGGCAATGTGAGATTGGCGTCGTCGAATGCGGCGAAATTCGCACCCCACGCCTGATTTAATGCGTCGATTGTGGCGTACTGGCCTTGCAGGTAGCAACGGTAACGCGCGTTAAGCGGTTCGCTGCCTTGCGCGGGAGTCCAGACGGAGGCCGCCGCGGTCATGGCCGAGCCTGGCACGGCGACGTCTACCGGATTGGCAAAATTGATTTCCGGCGACACGCGAGTGAGGAATCGTTCCACCAATCGGACAGAAAAAACCGTTCCATTCGAAGAGCAATCGCCCGCGGTGCAACTCGACTCGTCGAACAGTGAGTCATCAGCGCAGGCCTCCACCATCAGGCGGATCGCCCGCACGATTCCATTCGGAGTGCCGCGCTCCCGGAACATTTGCGGAGCGTGGGAAATCACAAGACGCCTGGTGCGTTCGCTCCACGATGGATCCAGTACCACGGAAAACCATGAAGCGAGCCAATCGAGATACTGAGCAGGGACGAGACGCGAATCAAAGAGCTCTTGCACCTGGGCAATTTTCCCCTCAAGAACAGTGTAGAAACCCTCGATGTTGGCCAAAAAACGATCCAGAAAGGACGCCGAAACAGCATCGTCCCTGTAAACCGCGGGAAGGTACTGGCGAAGATAGGAGAAGCGCGGATAGTAGACGCGCAGGGCATGAAGACGAGGGGTTGTGCGGCCGGTTCCGCGCAACGTCAATCGCAATTGCAAATAGCGTCCCTGAGCGCGCTGCAGCAGAAGTTCCCATGTGCCCACGCGATCGTTGGGACCCTGGAGTTGTGATTCGAAATAAGGAATTTCCGGGCCATCACTGCGGAGGTATGGCGTCGGCTCGAGTTGCCATGGTGTGCTTGCCAACAGCACCGCCAGGTCCGCCGCACGGCTCTCGATCTGCACCGAAGCGCCGTGCGGGATGCAAGCGTCGAGAAAGATGCGATGCCAGACGCAGCCCGGTAGCTTGCCGTCAAATCCAACCGGCGATGGTGCAAAGTCCGTCTCGGGAGGCTGTTGGGGAAGCACGAGCTGAGCTTCCATTTGATACTGTTGTTGTGGCTGCTCGCTCAGGGGGACCCAGGTGTCTTGAATGGCGTCTTGAAAATCGTAGTAGATGACGGATCCCGAAGCCACTAGCCCTTTCCCTTGGAACAGGCGCATGGGAAAGTACTGTGGCTTGGCCTTAAGGGAAAAACTCGTGCCGATGGTGGAAAGATCGAAGGCGAACGACTGGTTGCCCTCCATTTCTGCGACATATAAAACACCACTTGCTTCTCCCTGCGAGGAGTCTCGAAGGAAGGCAAAGTCATAGCCCCGCAATGCCTGCGGGTGAGGAACTTCAGCGCTCGGACGATCCGGCACATAGAGAGCCAACGCCTGATCCAGAGCGACTGGCGGCCCAATTTCTATGCCCGCTTGGAAGCGGTGAACGATGGAGAAGTACGATCCAATAGGATTCTCCAGGATGAGCACGCTTCCGTCGGGCAAGGCTTCAATCGCGATCACATCCGAAAGAGCTGTGAGAGGGGCGGCAAACCCGGATGTAATGGGACTCGGTACGCAAGACTGCTGCGAAGGCTGCGTCGCCCCGGCCACGGGCTGGAAGGTTCCCCTATTTCCCGCTTGACCTTCCGCCATCGGCAGAACACTCTGGGCGCAAAGGTCCCGATCCAATTTCCAATAAGACTTGTTTTCCCGATCGAGAATGAAAATACTGCCATCCGATGCGATGGACATGTCAAACGGTTGGAAGGGAACGGTCTCAGGCCACAGAAGGCGCTCGGGTGGCCCGCCCGCGTACAAGTCAAAGACCAACAAGCCCTGCGGTTTGAGCGCGCCAACGATGAGATAGTGCTCGGTCGTAACTGCCAAGCCGGAGAACACCAGGTCCGCAACTGGCGGAGTGTTCGTGGTGAAAAACTGACCTTTGACCGGACAGGTCCGCTGTTCATCGCTTGCCGACCAGAAATGTTCCGACGTTCTGCGATTCACGTTTTGAAATCGGAGTTCATTCTGTGAAGGAGCAATCCAATACCAGTTTCCGTAACGGTCTCGGCCCGCGCCGCGGCGAGTCGCAACATCGAGTGGAAGCTGGCTGCGGCGCTCAGGGAAAAGGAACAGATTCTGATGGAGACTGAGAGTGGCGTCGTCGGGATTCCAGTCAAACAGTGGTTCGACAGACGGAGAGCTCACCTGGGCAGGGGGCAACCAATCCGGTTCTCCGTAGACGAGATGGAAGCGAGTTTGATTGACGTCCATCGTTTTCCTAGCACTGCGGCTGCAGCATGGGAACCGCGAGACGCTGTTTCGCAGGAGGCGGCTCAACGGCGCTCAAGTCGCTCGCGGCCCCCGTGCCTACATCGAGTTGAATCAATTGCGGAAGCTGCAAGCCTGTTATCGATAGTTGCGGGATCGATGCCGTCGTTGCATCCCAAAGTCTGACACCGTTCACATTGCTCACACCGTCCACCTTCAGGGCTTGGATCAGAATGCCGGTCGGATCGACCGTCTTCGACAGCGGCCACCCGGTACCGCCGGACCCGCCAGAAAGAGGTGAGAGATATTGCCCCACGGCTTGTCGGACAGCCTGCACCACAGTGGCAATGTCTCGGCCCGCCAGAACATCTACTCCTATAGAGACGGATACACCTACGTAGACAGGACCGCGCACGTACACCTCAGTCGTAACCAAGCGCCTTGGTTCGAGGAAAGAGCACACGGCGTCGAGGAACAGCAGATCCGGGTCGGGCGCACCCGTTCCTCGAGGAATGACCAACACGGTGACAGCACCGGGAGTGGGTACGTTCACGTCGTCAGGGCTAAATAAGGGCAGAATCTCGACTCGGCCTAGATTAATTCCAGGAGTTTGGTTGACGATGTCTCGAAAGTCGGCACTCGATACCGCTCGGCCGCCATTCTTCAAGTAGTTTGGAATGTTCTGTTCCGCATCGGAGACGCTTTCTCCATCATCTCCACCCCACGTGGGCAGGGGATTTTCCACGGTGAACCCCGCCGGAAGCTGCGGACTGTTCTGGATTGCCGCAATTCCGACATTGCCCGGTGACCCTCCCCCGTATGCATAACTGGCAACGATGGGAACGCCAGCCGCCGGGCGGGTTCCGTTCAAGCCGGTGCCAAAGCTAATCAGGCCGGATTCGCCGTCAGCCACGTACACCTTCGAAGTCGAAATCGCCGACGGCGGCATGCTCGCACCTGGGGGGAGCGAAGGATTTCGAACTGGAACTTCAGGAGGAGCGGCCATTAGATCATCAATTTGTGTCCAGATTTCGCCATTCACTGCGAGTTGAATGGGCGACAGCAAGACCGGAGTGTTGGCCAGCCGGACCGTTTGATCAGGTTCACCCGTTCCGCTGCCTAGCGGCTCGGCAATCACCTGAATCTGTTGGGTAACCCGGGTGGCATTGATTCCGACCCAACTTAGATTTGCGGACACCGTAGAAGGCACAGATCCGTCTGTATTCGGTTTCAGGCGGACGCGAATCCACGTCAGCAGCCGACTGATGAGCGTGGGGTCTTCCAGTGTTGGTGGAAAATCTCCTACGCCGCCTTCAATGGGTGCAAGTTGATCCCAAACACCGATGCTACCTGTGGAAGGAATCGTGAGCTGGACGAGAGTCAAATCTTGCAGAGGGTTGCCATCCGCAATGCTTGTAATGTCCTGATAGACCGGTTGATTGGACTGCAGAGTACCAGTGGCGATGGAAAACTGAAGCGCCGGCTGTCCCGAGCCAGTTGTGGTTCCTCCCGGGAAAAGAGTGCGGGAAGCATCCTCGATCATGGGCATAATCCCCAGCGTGATGGTTCTCCCGCGGATTTCATTCAACACGTCGACACTCTGCGCGCTCTCCCCTACGCGAGTAAGCAAGGCCATCCACAAAGTGCCATCCACCGTATCGGTGCCGTTGGACAGACTGACGGAAGGAATGGATGCGGCACTGACCGGGGGAAGGAGCGGAACAACATCATAAAATTCGAGATTAGTGGGATCGTTCGTAAAGGTGCTGTAAAGCAAGCCATACGTTGTTTGCGCCGATTGCTGTTGGTCCGAGGGGAGAGGCTTGCGGTAGTAAGCAAGCATTTCGACGGGCAGGATGTCCAACCCGTTCTGTGTAACAAAACCGACTTTGCCAGCCATTACGGGCAGATTTGACGGAAGCGTGACGGTCTGCAAGGGGCCCCGCACATTTGTAATTGTCACGACGCCGTGGGCAGCGGTGGCCGGCCTCAGGGCCATGCCGAGAAGCGTCAGGAATTTGAGCCGATTTCTTTCGGGAATAAGATTGGCGCGATATTGCAGGTTTTCGGTCATGAACGAAAACAACTGCAGCAGGGTAATTCCAGGATCGCTGTCATTGAAATTCGTCCACTCCGGATTATGGACGGAGATCCGCGCTATCGCTTCCTGCAAGATGTCGGAGTAAGTTCGGTCGTCGAGTTGTGGGATGACGAGCGGCATAGTCGTTCTGGACCTTTATCCTCCGAGTTGCACGGTCAGTTGCAGTTGCTCGGCGGTTTGGCTCGCCACTAACTGATATTGCAGCGTGGCCACGGCCGCGCGCGGATCGTCGGTGTCGGGATCCACGCTCACGGATTGCACGGTGATGCGCGGCTCCCAAAGAGATAGAGTCGATTGGATTTCTTCTTGAATACGCTGCCGTGTCGCCACCGTGTTGGGTTCAAACAAGAAACTCCTCAGCTTGCCGCCGAATCCAGTGAGCATGAGTCTTTCCCCAGGCTGCGTCAGGAGAATGACCTGGATCATTTCGCGGATGTTGGCCGGACCGCTCGACCAGGCGAAGCGCCCGTCCGCGCCGAGCCGCGGCGGAAAACTGATTCCTTGTCCGAAAAGAGCTGCAGCGTTCATTCTCACTGACTCCCCTTGGATGTGAGCGTCGGTATCGGAAAACAGATTTTGAGAAACGGCAACCAGAAGAAAATGATGTTCAGCAGGATCACGAAAATCATCAGCACGATGAAGGCGCAGATTGTGATAATCGGAATGGAAAACGAACAGATCATGCCGAGGCCGAATCCAGATGGATTGTCGAGGTCCCCATCCATCAAGGCCTTCAGGCCCTTAACGCGCTGCATCTGCTGGTTCAACTGGTCCGAGATCATGAAGGCAACGCCCTTGTCATACTTGCGAAGGGCCGCAGGAGTCGTGTCTACCGGGAGTGCGACCTGGATCCGGCGTGCCGGGGCGTCCGGATCAAAGAAGGAGGCTAATTGAAATGGCTGGCTCGGCGGGCTGAAGAGCACCGGGGCGGGAAGCGTTCTTACCGCGCAGAGTGGACGCTGGTACACACACCTCACGATGAACCAGTCGTTTCCCTGAGGGTTCTGCGGGTCCTTTGCAGGCGGAGGGATCGGGGGGGCCGGTGGCGCATCCACTTCTCGCAACGCGTTTTCGATAAGAGTTTCGATAGGGCGTTGTGGCAATGGCAGCACATCGCTTGGTCGCCCGATGAGAAGCGCGAGAGCTATGTCGCTGTCGTAGGTGAGAATGGGGCCCGGGTACTGGGGCGGAAGACTTGGAGGAAGGCCCGGAGGAGGTTGTGGCACAAGAACTTCTGATTCAAAATCACTCTGATGTTGGAACGCCAGGAGAAGCGCTTGGGCGAGAGTCACGGGCGCCGAACCGTCGAGAACTTGCATGGTTGCGCTGAATGCCTGGTACAAAGCAAGCTGCGCTCCGGAAAGCGTCGAAACGGTCGAAGCTCCACTCACGACTGCCCAAACCAGCGGCAGGTAGGTGCTCAAATACTTTGCAAAATCAATCAAGATGAACGCCGAGCCTTGCGCGGCGGCCATTCTGTCAGAGCCCGGCAGCGGCAAATGAAGTTCATTCTCTTTCACAAACCATGCAACTAGATCGGCCCATGGATCGAGTACCTGACGCTGGAATTCGATTTTGCGGGGATCGTCGACGTTGGCAGGTACGGGGGGCACTCCAGGTTGGGTCTGCAGAGCGCGGCCCGCGGCGTAGGTCTGGCGCTTGCCGACGGGAATCATGCCTGCAAACATGCGCCGCTGGTTTCCATTGCTGCCGAATTGAAAGTTGAAGAGCGGGAGCTGCTCCTCGCCAGGTGCGAGACTCAAGGGATAAATGGTTGGATCGGTCAGTGGGAGCCATCCCGGAGTCCGCGCATTCGGGAGCCAGGCACATTCGTCGTAATTCTGGAGATCGGTTGGACTGCCGCTGGGCGTCGTAGCTTCGGGCTTGAGCTGTAGTTTGCGCACGACAAAAGTGGTGCTTTCTCCCTGATTTCGTTTTACCGTGTGGTCTGGCAGCCCCGGAAGGGGGCACGCCAGAGAGGCAGCTACGAGATAAAAACGAGCATGCACGGGTTGGTAGAGTTTCAAAACGGATGGGGGAGCATCCCCACTCGATGCCGAGGAACTGGCCGGTGAAGAACTCGATGACGTGGACGTACTGCTTCCAGTCGAAATGTTGCTCGTTCCTCCGCTGTTACCGGTCAAAACAGGAAGGCCAGCGTTTGGGAAGCGCCAACTCTCTGGTTGCGCAACGTAACGGTCTATTCCAGGTGGGTCTTCCGCCAGCTTGGCTTGCAAATCCTGCATGAAGGTGTCGGTGGCAAACCGCAGAAGCGTGGGAGCACGAAACGTCGTTTTGTCGGCGCTCGGAGCAAACCTGTTCCAGAGCGGGGATGGGGCCAACCACTGGACTTGTGTAGGCATGGCTCCTCTACCAGACATTTCCGGCGCCAGGCGTGTAGCTGGCGCTAACGACGCTGTTGGTGATTACGGTATCCGCTTGCACTACGCCGCTGAACGTGGACATGCCGGCATTGACCGTAACCATGCCGGCGGAAATCTCCACCGTGCTGGCATTCACCGTAACTTTGGCGGAGGCTGTCACCGTAATACCTGCGGCTTCCATCTTTGCGGAATTCCCATTGCTATCCTGGAGAGTGATGGAGCCAGGGCCATCCTTGAGTGTGACGCTCTGTCCGCCCGGAGTCTGGAGGGTCATGGTCTCCTGGCCGTCCGTGTCGTCGAGCGTGATTTGCACACCGTTGCGAGAGCGAATCGTCTTGATGTAGTTTTTTCCGGCACCGTCCATCGACTGCGGTGGCTTGTCCTGACCGTTCCAGAAGCCTCCAACAACACAAGGTTGTCGCGGGTCCCCGCCCATGAAAATCACTAGCACTTCATCGTTTGCGTCAGGAATGAACCATGTGCCGCGGTTATTGCCACCCATCGTGGTGGCAAGCCGCGCCCATGCCTCATAGGAAGCGCCCTGTCTATCGGGAGACCAAGGCAACTTGACCTTGACGCGGCCTTGTCCGTCTGGATCCTTGATGTTGCTTACGAGCGCGGGATAAGCGCCGTAAAAGCGCCCTCCATATCCGCGCGGCGCTCGCGCATCCCTGACTTCTTCGACCCACTCTTCGACCAGTCTCATGACGTGGAGATTCCAGGCCTTTCCACAAAAAACTGAGTGCGGTAGCCGTTAGTCGCGTCAAAAAGGTGCCGCACCCGGGAAACGTAATACGATCCATCGAACATCGTTCCTAGAGACCGCAGTTTCAATTTGGTTCCCACTCGGAGGCGCGCGTCTCCCTCGGCAATTCCCATCCCTGTGACGAATCGCCTAGCGACGCGCCGATACTCGCTTTCTGAGAGTGCCTGCGTTTCCTGCGCCGTAAGTGGCAAGTCGTGAACAATTTGCTGGTCGTGCTGCCCGATCGCAGTTGCCAAAGCCTTGCTCCCCCCCACGTCTCCGTTCAGCTCACTCGATAGCACGGAGTCGGTGGCGCGATGATTAAGGGCCTGTTTTCCGGAGACGTCCCATCCGCTAACAACAAAACCGCTGGTCTGGCCGGCGATATCTGCGAGCACCGAGAATTCCAGCAAGCCTTGTCCGAACGTGAGGGTCACGTCGTCCGTCTTACGGTGATTTCTCGATTGAACGTTTAGTGTTTTGCCGTCAATCCAAAGCTCGGCGTCAATCGCGCGAGCGCGCTCTCGCACAAACGACAGGTCACTCTCGTTGACCTGCGCGAGCACGCGATAGGTTGGTCCATTCGCATCGATGTTCGTCTGCAGACCATATTGCGATGCCACCTGCTGAAAGACGTCGGAGTCGCTTGAGTTTTCAAATGTGCGCGTCCGCCGGGTGAGCCGCATGTCCTGCAGACGGTCCTCCGCCAGCACCAAGAGCTCGGGAGGCCGGGAACGCAAGTAGCGGCCTTCCAAGCCCATGACTCTTCCCGAAAAAATGACACCGGAGGCATCCCCCCCTCCGATGGTAATGTTGATGGTCTTTCCAAAGTCAAAAAGTTGGCGGTCGAAATAGAGAAAATCAAGGCTTCCCGATTTTGGGCCCCAGTTTGCGAAGGTCGCTTCGCAGCGCGACATCCCTGCGACCGTCTCCTCCACTAGCAATTCCTGGAGGCCATCACTCAGCGCAGGCATCAGCGTTCCGCCCATCTCAATTTCGGGTCTCGCTGTGTAGGTACCTGGGGCTACTCCGATATCCGGCATATTCCTTTCCTCAGTGCGCCATCAATCGCCACTCGGCCCGAGCTTCGCGCTCGGAAATGTCTATGACATCGAGAGGTTTGATTTGTAATGAAGAAGGGGGTGCGGGCGCAGCGGCAGCCGCAGGCGCCGCCGCCGGGGCTTCCAGCACCACCTCAAGCTCGTTGATAATGACTGCCATGACCGTCTAAGCTGGCGCCCGCGCCGGCTTGACCACCAAGAGCCACTCCTCCGCTCGCTTGCGCGCTGCCGACGAATCCCAGTGACGCGCCGCCGCTTGCCGCAGCCCCGCCCTGTACTCCCGCGCTTACGCCCAGAGTCAGCGCGCCACTGGTCTGTGCCGTCACGCCAAGTTGCGCGTTGACAGAAACGCTGGCGGATAAATTGAGCAGCGCTCCCGCAGCCAACATTCGGGGATTCTCGATTCCGTTAGCTAACGCCAACCCTTTCCAGTTTGGTGGACCGCCAGTCGGACTGGCGTTTGGAGAATTGGCCGCCGCCTGCTGCAGGGGTGTCCCAGCATTCGCAGGCGTCCTAGTCTCCTGCCCAACGCCATTGGAAGTATTTGCCGCTTCGTATTGAATCTCTTGTTTGGACACGCTGATAGATACGTTGGCGCGAAGTGGCAAACCGGCAGGCGAGAAAAAATCCAATGTCTCGTCCATGGAATCCATCACACCGATAAACGCGAACGAGCCCCACTGAATTCGCAGCCCCGGTGGGAGAAACTTGTCGGGGCCCTTGCCGGGAACCTTTACGGGTACGATAAAATATTGAACTTCTCTAGTTAAGTTTCGGACGTCCCTGGCCTCCGTCGATTCCTCGGGAAGAGCCAATGCGATGTCAAACCACAGCTCCAGCGAAAGCTTTGTTACTCCTCGGCCAACGAATTGAGTCGAGGAGCCTTTTGGTTGCTCGCCACCTGCTTTTTGATTCGAGTAATTCAACTTAAGTGTCTGTGGGTTGAATTGGACATTAAACTTCTTAGGCGGATTTCCCGTAGGGGGATCAATCCGTTTGCCTTTCGCATTTAGCCAATACTCCTCGAATAACGCTGTCTCCAATTTGAGCGGCTGTGGCATCGCTCCTCCTCTAGGGATCGGAATCCTCACATCTGCCGTTATCACTAAGCGTCGGGCGGCTTCAGAGTCAGGGACTCATACGCAATCTGAATCTCTTCGATGGCCACAATTCCGTCTTTCGCATTCAGCGCCGGCGCTTTTAGCTTGACGGGAAGGCATCCAGTCAATTTGAAGACGGCCTGATCCGACTGGTCTGCTCCATGCATTACGACTGTCGCGGACGTCCGGTAGCCAGTCTGAGTGACCATCTTTTCGAACCAATTCCAGAGATCAAAACTGCTCGTCATTCCTCGCTTAAGGGTGAGTTGCCCGTAACTCAAAGGCCCGGCTAGATGCACAGGTCCCGTATTTCGGCCACCCTCACGAATCGTCTTCGGCTCCATGGTCATCTCAAGTCCGTCACACTCGGAAAAAGCAGCTGAACAAACCTGAGAGCCGTTCTGCGTGACGCCCTTCACCTCGATCAGCACCTCAAAATTGAATGAGGTAAATGGACGCACATTCTGTGCGTTCGGTGCATTTGTTGGGCTTGCCATACTAAGTTTCCTCGCTGAAGGAAAGATCGCCACCGGATTGCAGTAGCCTTACGGTTAGGAATTCCAAGGGAAGGGACGGTGCAACTCTAATTTCTACGATGAATCGCCCCTGCGCCACAGACTCCGGCGGATTGACCGAAGAGTCCGTCCGAACCATGAAACTTTCAGCCTGGGTGGTCCCTGCAAACGCACCCCGCAAGAACAGGCCCCCGAGGACCTCTTCGAATCGGCGCTGGACAATCCGCCAGAAGGCACGATCGTTTGGTTGGAATACGTAATCGACTCCTTCTCGCAGAGCTAACCGACGGAGCAAAATTAATAGCCGGCGCACGTTGATGTCTTCCAGCTGAGAAGATGGACTCAACGTGAACGAACTCATAGCGAGAAAACCTGGCGATTCCTGAACAACAAGATTGAGATGGTTATCGAAGAAAATGTAGGGCGCCCGGTCCGTGGTCGGGGGATCAAGATCGACCACCCCTTTCAGCAATTGATTCCCAGGCGCAAACCACGCACCGGAAGCGATCGTCAAGGCTGCGATGCTGCCCAGGATTGTGGCATCCGGCGCGACGCTTCGGATCGCGCCCGGCTGGTCGTCCGCGGCATCCCTCACGATAAGCCATGGGAAATAGATCCCTGCATAGCTCAGCGTGCTATCGTCATCTTCCGTTAACATCCTCGAAAACAGCAGGCTTTTGTAACCAGCGCAGCTTTGCGCATCAAATTCGCGGGGGAGCCCCAGCACCGAGAAGAGATCGCCGCGCGCGGCGCTCAGTCGCAACATTGCCTGATGGATCTCAAGGAGCACTTGTCCTGCCGCGCTGACTGCGCTCCCCCCCCTGTTCATCAGATATGCTTCAGACTCCGGAACTGCCGCTTCCACCACTTGCGTTGTGGACCATGGGCTGTTTTGCGTTCCGCGGTTTGCGCCCACGCGAAAATAGGCGGTCCGGCTCGGGTTGCTCCAGACTTCAAAATGTGTGTCAGTGCCCTTGAACAATGTGAATGGCAACGCGAAGGCTGGTTCATAGGCAATCTGCAACTCGTAACCATCCAGATTCGGCTCTGCGTCGGACCAGTCCAGGATGACTCGTCCACAGCTTGCGGCTGGAGGCGGCATCGCGGGTGCATCAATCGTATTTGGGGCGCACAATTGGAAGGCTTCCTGAGGCAGAGTCTGTGCCAATGTATTGGACCACGGGCCTGCAACCGGCCCATCGCTCGCGGAAACACGGAAATAGATGGTACTGGGACAGCCACTCGGTTGAGGAAATGATCCTGACTGGACGCTGCGAGGTGGTGATTTCACCGCTTGCGCGGGGCCCTGCCACGCAGTCGAGGATGAGCTGAATCGTGGATCAGCAGATTGTTCCACGGTATAAGAAGTCGCGCCGGCCACCTCACTCCAGATCAGCGAGATCTGTCCGACGGCGTCTGCCGGAGAGATACTCTCCAGCGTCGGCGCGTCCAAGAGCTGCTGTGCTGCCGCGGAAGATTTCGTCCAGCCCAGATGCTGTGCATCGGGCACGGCCAGCAAGCTGATTTCCTCTAACGGCAGTACCGCGTGCATTTTTACAAGCGGCTCGCCTGCTGGACCCGCACCGCCCTCACGGCGAAGCTGATACTGTTTATGGAAAGCCGAAGTTAGCAGAGTTTTCGCGGTGCAATCCGCTAAATCGGGGTCCAGGAACAGGCTTGCGGAAAGCCCAGGCTGCTGTCCGGCCCCAAGATCCAAACCATCTCGATAAAGCGCAGTTCCACCCGGCGAGATCGCAGGCTGGTAAAAGTCCGGATTCACCAGTCCCGGAATCCCCAGGGGCAAAAAAACGGGCAGTACATTTTGACCTGTGGCCAAGGCAGCCGCGGATACAAAATCTATGCCCCTTGCCAACGGAAAACGTGGATGGCCCGCCTCTGCCCATAGCGCAGTCCCTGGTGGCGGCTCAGGGTTGTCACTTTGTGCGTAAAGCTGCGCATCGGTCGGCAAGTATCCAAGATAAAAAGGGTGTGCTGACGAGAGTCCGAGGTTCTCCAGGGTGGTAATTTTTCCACTGCCATCACGCACCCACAACTCCAACGTCACCACATCCACGCGCGGCGCAGAAAGGTTAAATTTCCACCCAGCATTTTGGTCGAGCACCCACCATGCTTCCTTGGCCACAATCTCGACGGTTTCCTGTTCGCCTGTTGGCGGCGATGTGGGAACACCAGTTGCTGTTGCCGTCGTGCCCCGCACACTGTCCACGAGAAGCAATAGTTCCTGCGCGCCCGCTGGCAAACGTGCGGGATTCAACCGCACTCGCAACCAGGAGCCCTCCGTTATCTCTTCGGCCTGCGCGCGAAGCGCTACGACCACAAATTCCGGAGCGCTCACATCTCCGGCAATTCCCCAGCCTCCGATCCAGAGATCGGCATTCTGCGGTGGAGTTAGCCAGGACACCGAATCAGGCGGCGCCAGCCAAGTAATCATTGGGTCCGCTCCGCCAAAGGGGGGACTCCCGTGCTGTTGCGTGAAATCTCCAACTTCAGTGGCTAGAAACCAAAAGAGCCTGTCGCTCGTTACCGCCGTTGCCTGCACGGTCTGGCCGCTCTTTTGCACTGTGGTGTTCTGCACTGCCGTCACGGGAACAAAGAGGATAGGCAAATTCCCGGAAGGGGGACTGCCCGGGGCGCGATCGAATGAGACTTGTAACAGGTCTCCGGGCGATACCCCCGGCGTCGAATTCGAATAGAGCACGATTAACAGCCCATCATTCGTCTGCTGGGGCGGGTCGGCGGCAACTGGCTGAAAGCTGAGGGTGGCGTTGAGCATCAGATCATCGGACCAGCTTCCTTCCGAGCGCGCCACCAATCCTCCCGCTTGATACGGCATCTCGGGGCTGGCCTGAAGCATTCCCGGAATTAGGAACGAGTTGGAGGCCGCCTTCGAATTATCGGCGACACGCACGACCCAGCAACGCTGGCCTCCATTGCGAAAAAACGCTCGCACGGCCGGCGGAAGTTGCGCATAAACCTTCTCTCCTGCCACGGAGTCCCATGCGAGCGCTTGATCTTTTCCAAAGATTTCCTGGAAGCGCGTGGCATCTTCGACCGCCACAGGAATATCGAGCGGCCCTGAAGACGCAAAGCCCACGAACGCAGCGATATCCAATCTCGGGAGCGGCTCCAGGACCGGAGGCACTACCGTTTCAAAATAAACGCCAGGTAAGCGGCTCGAACTCATGGTTACTCGTCAGGAAACTTCGATGTGTTCGGAAGCAAGAACAAGTTCTTCGATTGCAACGTCGGTGCCCTTGCCGGTGAGCGAAGGCCCCGTGTACTTGATGGGGCGTGCGTTGGTCAGCGTCCATGTCTGCGCGACCGCAACCCCGTCTTCTGCCATGAGATTGATGGTGACAAGTTTTCTTGTGTCGTCTGTGACCCCATTCCCTTTTCCGTCTCTTACATCCTTTATCCATTGATGCAGCAGTGCCAACTCTCCGATTACTCCGCGTTTAAGTGTGATATCAGGTATTTTACAGGAGCCGGTCACCTTTACTGGCCCCTTCTCCAGCGAATTGCCGACTTGATATTCGGCGACGTGAATTTCGAGTCCCAGGCCGCTGACTTCTTGGAAACCGGCGTTCGGGCCCGTGCCGCTGTCGCTGCCAATCAGAACCTGAAATTTGAACTGCCCGTATGGACGACCTAAACGTTCAAGTGCCATGGCGTTTTGCTACTCCTTTCAATTTGTCAAAATCGGCTACGACGCTTTCTGCCCGACCCACTGCCCGATGCGGAAGATCACAAATTCGGCCGGCGTGATTGGCGCGACTCCGATGAGGCAGATCAGTCGCCCATTGTCGATGTCGCTCTGGGTCATCGTCGAGCGGTCGCACCGGACGAAGAACGCCTGCTCCGGTTTGTTACCCATCAAACGGCCGGATTGCCACTCGTTGTACAGAAAATCGGAAACTGAACGAACAGCCTTGGCCCACGTGGCTTCGCTGTTCGGCTCGAAGACCAGCGTTTGGGTCCCCACGTCGATGGAGTGTTCCAGGTAACAGAAATACCGGCGAATGTTCAGGTACTTCCACTGCGAATCGGAGCTGATGGTGCGCGCACCCCACAAGCGGTAACCGCGCCCCTCGAAGAAACGGAAACAGTTGATGCCCTGTGGGTTCAAGACGTCCTGTTGCGCCTTGTTGAGCATCAATTCGAATCCGATTGCCAACTGGACAACCATGTTGGCGGGCGCTTTGTGAACGCCAACGGTCAAGTCGTTGCGCGCGCAGAGTCCAGCGACAAACCCGCTTGGTGGCAGATTGACTTCCGCATCGGTAACGGGATCCACGATGCGCACCCAGGGGAAGTAGAGCGCCGCGTATTCTGAATCGAGTTGTCCGCGGTAGAGGCCCGCGTCGGTGAGGTCCTGGCCGTTCATGGAATCGAGGAGCGCGACGCGGTAACGCATTTTCTCCGAATGCGCGATCAGCAGGCCCGCAATGGTAAGTTTGTCTGCTATGTCCTCATCCGGTGTCACGCTCGGATCCGGATTCCTCCAGGAATGCCCGGGGGCCGCCACAATCGAGATGTCGGTCAGGTCTTCGAAACACTTCAATCCGGTCTTGGTCGCTGGAACGGAATCATCGCCTTCGTAGTAACGGGGAGTCGGCCAAAATCCATCGGAGCCCCCGCTCAGGAACACCTGCAACTGCCGGTCGGTATCGGCGAGTTGAGGATCTCCGAGCGTGCCAAGAATCGAGAGGTCACCAACCGGGGAGGTAAGGCCCAGCAGCTTCGTGAGGCGTCCCTGCTCGGCCAGGCTGCGCGGTTGCGTCATCATGATCCTGGCGATGGTCGGACCGTCCGTAAACTGTCCGACGGGGTCGCCGGGGTCAAAGATGAGTGGAACGGTAAGCTCATTCGAACGGGAGCTCAGTTTCTTTCCGAAGAACTGGGAAAGCGAAGTCGGTGACGTAGGATGAAATGTCAAATTCTCGTACAGCTTCCTCCGGGGAAACGCGCCGCCAATATTAATTTCCGCGGAGACGGTAATCACTTTCACGACGTCACTGGGTTGCCCAGACTGTGCAGGTTGTAATTTCGAAAGAGGGAGCGGACTCCCCGTCTGGGGATGGAATTGCCACTCCCACTGTTTGGTCAGGGAATCGAAAAAGTTTTCCGCCCAGTAAAGGTCGCTGGATGGTGGGCTTGCCGAGTTGCGCTGAATCCAGACCGTGTCGAAGTTGTTGACCCCGCGAAGCACTGGGTCTTTGGCCCCAGAGGGATTCAACGGGTTTTGAGGTATGCCGGAAAGAACGTTTTGGCTCACATGGAAGGTAAACGTCACAGCGAAATTGCCACCGCTGCCGGGATAGCGTCCCAGCAGGGGGATCGGCTGGCCGACAGGGCTCACGGAGGGATCCGGAATGCTGCCGGTAGAACAGCACTGCGTGCCGTACGGCACGTAGACATCTTTCGAGTCTGTGCTCTCCGTCCCGCGCGCGACAGTGGAAATGACACGCGAGACGTACAACTGCTGGCCGCCATTCTCGAAGAACGCCCGGACAGCCTGCGCCATGTAGTTGATGGCTTCAAACCCCCCCGAATCCCCGAAGTGGATTTCGTCTAGGGAGCCATAAATATTTTCGAAATCCGAATAGCTGGTCAGCAACTCGGGAACGCCAAAAGGCGGACCAAACAGCGTCGGGCCTATGAATCCGGCAATGCTCGTGCTGAGGGCTCCAATCGAATCCGCCCGAAAACTGACTTCTTCCACGTATACGCCAGGTGCTAGATACTCAGGCATGAATTTGCTCCTTCGCTAAGGCGATGTGACTTGAGAAATCAAGAGAGTCGAAAAAACAGTTGTCGCCACAACTGGCGCGGTGCGCAGCACGAGTTCTTCTCCATAGAAAAGGTCGCCCGTCCACGTTGGCACCGGAGGACCGGCCTCTTTCTGCCAAATGAGAGCGGGCTGCTGAGCGTCAAGTATGCTCTTCAAGCTAGGTGTGCTGGCCCAGGGCCACACGACGTCTGGCGAATCTTTCAATGGAAAGATCAGCTTTCCGGGCTGGTATCGCACCTGCACTTGAACCGGCCAACTCATCCCCGACGGCGGACCTTGTCCGATTCCTGGCGGAGAACCGAGGCTCAGTCGCTGAACCAGTGGCGAGGGAAATTGAATCTGGGCACGTCCCTGATCGTCGGCAATGCCAGTCCAGACTTGTCCATCGATGGTCACCTGCAGAGCAGCGAATCCCGCAGGCTCGTCCGCTTCGTGATCCCAGAGGTCCACTCGAATGACGCCGATGCCTGGTCCCGCGCTGCGCGTTGGAGCTGAAAATAGATAGGCCCGCGCGCCGCTCCCCGGTGGACTCACGGTATCGTTGCTCAAGAAGAGTCCAGGATAAGGAAGCGGCAGATCCACTCTGAAAAGCAACGGAAGGAACCGATTCAAATCATCCAAAACCGTTACCACGAAGGGAACATTCTTTGGCGGGCTCGATTGAGTCTGACCGCCGTTCGCTGGATATTCGACATCATGAAGGCTAGGTAATCCTTGGAAAGCATAAACACCGGAAAAAGTGCGCACGGCAGCGAGCGGAGAGTAGTCCGCATCTTGTAGTTGGGCCATTACGTTTAGACCATCAGTCACTGGTTGATCCACTGTCTGGTCCCAAAACTGAATCCCAAGAACAGTGAAGACGGTACGCTGTTCTAAGAAGATCCCGGGACCCGTCATCGACATTGAAAGAATCTCCCGAACGTCGCCTGAACTATTTCCGTCGCGACGGCGCGTTACGTGCTCAAGCGACGGATATCTGGCGCCCGTTCTTGGATCGGCAATCCGGCAACTGGACCGACCACAATCGACTCGATTTCAACCATTCGTGCCAGATAGGGCACAGAGAGTTGATACACGTGGCCGATCATCACTTCCCATACCCGAAACATGTCTTCCACACTCAACTCCGTAAGTCCGATTTCCACACCCTCGTCGGGGCCGAAAACGTTGTCTTGGTACGCGTTTAACACGCTTGGCGGAAGACTGGCATTGTCTTCCATCACGCGCATCATCCAGCCGGCTATTTCATTCTGTAAGGAGGCTTTCTTCGCCCACGCTGTCAGAAGGAAGTGCAAATCCACCGGCAGCTTGGGGTTCTGCCTTCTGCCGCTCGGCAGGAGGCGGCCGGGAATGTTGCGATGGCTTCCATTCTGGTAAACGCGGTACAGAAAGACTGAGACTCCTTCATCCATCGGCCGCGTGAAGTCCTCCGCGACGTACACTTGAAAGTCGAGCGTCGCCCCATTGAATATCGCAGGGTCGTAGTTGGATCGGAGTACGCGCACGATTGCCTCGCACGTGCTCGCGATTGCTACGTAGCTGGCCATGTGTTCCGTTTTACTCCTCGGCCTGATCTCTCTTCTGAACTCCGAGTTCTTCCAAGAAACGCGCTATTTCCTCCCGGTCCTCCAGATTCAGCCGGTACATCGCACTCGAGGTTCCACCGTGTTCCTCGACGAGGAGTCCCTTTGAAACTAGCCAGTTCAGTGCCACCCGGGCCTCCTCCAAGCTTCGGTGAATCTTTTCCTCCAGAAGGCGCCATCGAACTACACCTTCCAGGTCATCCGCTGCCTGCGGGTTTCGCAGGAAATAGCGAAGTATGTCTTTTGCAATATCAACATCGATCTCGGGATCGCGATCCTGCAAAACGGCACGACCTCGCAGGCGACCAAGCAAGCTGAAGACCAGACTCTTTGGACGCGCTAGATTGTCTCTACAAGAGTTAGTGTCAGGAAAGAATTGGGAGCAGCGTTGTGTGGGACTCCCCAGTCCCACACCACAGCCACTTGGAACGCCGTTTCTTGGTTTAAATATCTAAGCTGTTTCAACTTTCACAGGTGGGACAAATCCGTCGCGCCACTGGGCTCGCTAAGTCACTCACTTACAGATCCAAACGGTCAATTTGATATTTCTTCAGGAGCCGGCCGAACACACGCCGGTCTTTTCTCGCATCGAACGCAGCTCGAGTAACATTGCCGTGATGCTTCCGAAGCAGGTCTTCCACATACTGCCTCTCAAAACTTTCAATCGCGCGCTGCCTTCCCGCGTTGAACGCACATTCATTCGAATGAGTTTCCTCGCTGGCGCCTAATCCGAGATGGACCGGAAGAATCGCCGAGCCGCCCGAGAACGCAACCGCGCGCCGCACTACGTTGTATAGCTCTCGGACGTTCCCGGGCCAATCATGATTTTGAAGGATGCGCAGTGCGCTGGGTGTGAGCTTTTTCTCGCGTGAAGCTCCCACACATTTGAGGAAGTGGTTCGCAAGGAGCACGATATCTTCTCGTCTTTTGCGCAGTGGAGGGAGTCTTAGCGGCAGGACATTCAAGCGAAAAAAAAGATCCCTGCGGAACGTGCCCGCACGGCTGCAATCTTCCAAATCCCGGTTTGTCGCCGTTACCAATCGAACATCTGCGGACTCGTATTTTTGGGCGCCGAGCGGCCGGTATGTGCCGTCCTCGATGAATCGCAACAACTTCGATTGCGCTGCGAGTGTAAGCGAATCGATCTCATCGAGGAACAACGTTCCTCCATCGGCCATGGCGGCAAGGCCTTTTTGGTCGGAGTGGGCGTCCGTGAAGGCCCCGCGGACATGGCCGAAGAGTTCGTTTTCCAGCAGTTGCTCGGGCATGGTCCCGCAATCCACAGGAACGAATGGTCCGACGTGGCGTGGGCTCAAACTATGGATGGCGTGAGCGCAAAGCTCCTTGCCGGTCCCCGTTTCTCCCAGTAAAAGGGCGGGGGCCCGGCTGGACGCAATGGCGGGGATTTTTGCGGTTTCTTGCAAAAATCCAGGAGCTTCGCCCACCAGTTGTTCCAAGCCTAATTCTATGTTCAACTTGCGGTGGACGGCCCTTTCCGCATCAACCTGCTCTCCAAGAAGCCGCGCAAGCCTGCATTGCAACTCTTCGTCTCGTACAGGGCACAACAGGAAATCATCGCCGGACTCGCTTGCCGACCGGAGCAGTCGTTCTCCCGGCTCCTGTGGAAGGATTACAAGCACGGGTGCACGGATGGGATGCGTGCGCAGCCATTCATGAAAATCCAGTGAATACTTCCGATGGGAGGGAGTTACGGTAACAACCAGGTCGGCCTCAAATTCGGCTAGCTTCTCGGCTTCAAAGGATTCCCAGGTTTCCCTCTCACATGCGAACCCCCGCTCGCGCGTCAAGAGTCGGTACAGGCTGGCCTCGACAGACAGCGCGTCTTCCTCAATAAGCAGCAGACGGCGGAGCATATGTTTCTTCTGAGAATAGTGGCGACACTGGCGAAAGTGTTTCAGTTTGATTCACAAGCTGAAACGCTCAAATCCATTTCGGCGATAGGCAGAAGAAGGGCCGCCGTTCACGAATCTACTCTGCACCGCAGATTTTATTCGAGTTGTGGCACGTCACGGGGGCGGTGACTCACTTCAATTCGAGTTTTCTGCCCGTGAAAAACCTCAATCCACCTCGTAGCTAAAGCCCTCAGGTCCAACCGATGCTGGCTATCGTTCTTTGAATGAAAGTCTGTTGCTTCACCAGCCCCTGGAATTCAGCCTGAGATCCAAACCCCTGACCGATGAGAAGCACGCTGAACACCGATAATGGGGACTGAGGCGGAGTCTTGGGCGGATGCATCCTTCTGATCATTAGTCCCTCAGCGTTAGGCTCAGTGCGTCATTCTGATCGGGGGACGCGGCAGTTGAAAGATGCACGGAGAATTCAACAGTGCATTCAGGTCGTCGGCTCTGCGCTGCAGGTCCGCGAAATGCCTCGTCGGCGTGCCGTCAGAAGGGTCGGCAACATCGATACCCGTGAGAAATCCCGATTCGGAGTAGACGCCATCCCCAGCACGTTGATCACCTTCTTTTCCATCATCGCGCAGCAGTATGTCTCCCTTTTCCGTCGAGATGGGGAGCACTTTCGGAAGGTCCTTTGCATTCTCAAACTCGACAAGCAGGAGGACGTTACCCTGCGGAGTCGCCGGACTTAGTGGAACGGCGCCAATCGATTTCACGCGAGGGGAAATTGCCGTTAGATCTGCGGGAGAAGGATTCACATTGAAACGATTCCTTAAAATCACGACTGCGTTACGAACAAGTTTAGGAAGCTCAGTTCTCGGCTCCGCCGACTTGGGTCGTTGAGGTACAGGCGCTTGAGGAAACAACAGAATTGCAGTACCAAGCATTAGGGGGACGAAAAGGGATAGGCCTAGAGTTCGAGTACGCACGGTAGCTCCTGGATAGTTGTAGTTACAGTCGTCGTATTTATTTCGGGTAAATCCGACCGTCAGGCTTCGTCGACGTTCACAATCAACGTCCCGCAAAGCCGGACAGAGGGCGAGAGGATATGATCCAGCGCGGAGACAAAGCAACTACCCAAAGGTCGGGCAACTGCCTCTCCGCGAAGACTAGTAACGTCAAGACTAGTACCTTGACAAACTCCTAAAGTCTCTTCATAGTTCTGCAAATCTCTCTAGCTGCGCGAGGCACACGGGCACCAGGACCAACCCGAGCCGTGTGGAGACGCTTGAGCATGTTGCACGCGATTTCACGAGCGCCACTCCGAGTTTGTCCCGTTGCGAAGAACTGCCTGGCCGAAGCCTACCTTAACCAATTGTTGCGGGCCGATCCCAGAGTCAACGTTTTGAACCTGAAACAGTACGCTGACTGTGCTCCGTCCCGTCGAAGTGGCGTGGTCTTCGTGATTGACCAGTTTGGACTCGATATGCCTTTGTACGATTGTTTGAAGCAACTACGGGGTCAGTGCCCGGAGGCAAAGTTCCTCGTGCTGGACCACCATAAGTCGAGGGATGAGATCGTGAGAATTCTCATTATGGGCGCTCACGGGTACGTTCCACATGCGGATGCAACTACCATGCTCGTCCGCGCGATATCTTGTATTGTCGCCAATCAGCTGTGGGTTCCGCCGGAGGTGCTCTCCGACTTCCTCCGTGAAGTGAATTGTGTGCTGCGCAGGGACGCCCATGCCCGGCAAACTACGACGCCGCGCGAGAACGAAATCCTCGAACTGATGCGCAGACGGCTCTCGAATAGGGAAATCGCTGGCCTCTTGGACATCAGCGTCAGTACGGTGAAGTTCCACGCTTCGAACGTTCTTTCGAAATTGCATGCCAAGAATCGACGTGAGTTGTCAGAAGCTACCCGGCAAAATCTGTGGGAAATGCAATCGCAGTGAGGGCTGCTGTCCGTGTTCAGCAAGAGTGGATGCTCGCCAACGGAATGGCCGGCCCTTGTAAGGGCTGGAATTTGCTCTAGGGTTTTCTGCGATGTCAGACGGCAGTGTTTTGTCTCACGCGCAGGATGTTGTTGCTTTTAGTCAACCCCGGTCGTATCGTCTGCGAATCCTAGACTCTCATTCATGACCCCGTGAATGTCTATTGAGGAGCGGGAACATGCTGAAATCTATTGATGTCCTAATCGGCCTCTCGGTCGTCATGCTGATTGGGAGTTTCGTCGTTACTATGTTGACCCACGCGGTCACCACTCTTGTCAATACGCGCGGCCGCCATCTCTTTCGTGGTGTGGCCGACATGATCCGGCATCTCGACCCCTCGATGGAACAAAAAATTGCCGAGGAGATTAGCAGCAGCGTCTTGAAAAATCCGATGGTTAGCGGAATCTCCCGACATTTCGCAAGCGTGGTTTCGCGCGAGGAATTGACTACGCTCCTGCTTGATTTTTCCGCTGGCACCGGGGTCCAGAAACTGAGCGAACCCTCCCTCGCAGCTTTACGCGGCGCTCTTCAGAAGAACCAGGTGAGCGACCCCGAGCAAACGCTGAGTAATATTCGTGACCTCGCTCTCCGCCTCGAACAGTCGAATCCGGAGCTCGCCAACAACGTCCGCATGAGTATGGCCATTGTTCACGAAGCTCCCAGCGCTTTTGTCGCCAAGATTAACGCCTGGTTCGACCAGACCATCGAACGCGTGCGCCTTCGCTTTACGGCGAGCACGCACGCTATCACTTTCGTTTTGGCTCTTTTCACCGCGGTAGCCGTACAAATGGACACTCTTGCTATCGTTAACCGGCTGTACGCCGACTCTGCACTCCGTCAAAAACTCATCGAGAATGCTGCGAAGGTGAGTGCAGACCTCGCGCCCGGGATTTCTCCCACCACCACGACTCCCAAAAGCACCGCTTCCCCAGCGCCTTCCACTGATCAGGGTACAACGCTCAATGATCGTGTCCTCTCTGATGTCGATGCGATTCTCGGCCAGAGCGGCGTCTTTTCTGTTCCGGCTTGGAAGTGGGTGCAACTTGGAGGGTTTCTGCCGCTGCCTGCATGGTCCTCGTTCACCATGCAAAAGCTTCTTGGTGTGCTTCTCTCCGCTGCTCTTCTCAGTCTCGGCGCGCCTTTTTGGTATGAGACTTTGAAAACCACCCTCAAGCTGCGTTCCTCTCTCGCCGAAAGCGACGATGCACAACGTCTTGTGCGCCAAACCACGCAGCAGCCCTCGCCGTCCCCAGATGACGGGTCGAACGGCGCAGCCGCTCCTGCAGTTCCCAGATTAACCGAAGCCGGAAACCTCAATGCGGTCGGCTAATACGAGCTCGGGAGGCCGTCATGATTGATCACCGATGGATTGGTTCTGCACCTGGCAATTTCCGGTCCGGACGTCCTATGGGTCTCAACCCAACCGGCATCGTCATTCACGTCATGGACGGCACGCTGAAGGGCACGGACGCATGGTTCCACGATCCGAGCGCCAAAGTCTCGGCGCACTACGGTGTCGGAGTCGATGGCCTCATCCATCAATATGTTTCTGAGGATGACACCGCCTTCCATGCCGGAATCGTGGTCAATCCAACGGCAGCCTTGGTGCTTGCCTCTCCCAATGTCAATCCAAATTACTACACGATCGGCATCGAACACGAAGGCCATGCCCAGGACGCATGGGCGCCTCCACAAAGTGCGGCCAGTGCTGCCCTCGTGGCGGACATCGCTGGCCGCTGGGGTATCGCCTTGGACGCGGATCACGTTTTCGCTCATCACGAAGTGCGGGCATCGAAGACGTGTCCAGGTAGTGTGCAGAAGGCCAGAGACATCCTGAATCTCGCTATCGCCCGGGGTCTCCCCAGCCAGCCGCCAACACCTCAGATTCGAACGATTGCCGACGTGCGCGTGCGGGCCGGCTGGCCCAGCACGATGGTTCCTATCGTCGCTATCATTCCTGCAGGTTCGATCGTCGTACCCAAGGGTAACGTTACAGGCACTTCGGTCCAGGGCAATCCGAATTGGTACGTCAGTCCCGACGGCAATTACTTCTGGGCCGGTGCCACAACGGTGCCGAACCCCGCATAGGAGCAGCCCAAGGATGGCTCGCAACCCATAAGCGCATGCGTGAATGCCCCAGGGCGTTGACTGGGTGACATTTCCGCGATCTTGCTGGGTCCTTGGGCAACCATGACCATAGGACAGTACAGGATGCTCATCTGGTTCGCCAGTTCAGTGGCATGGGTGATGGTTTGGCTCCCATGCGTTTTATACCTTTCCGTGGCCTGGCGAAGGGGAAGTCACGGATTGTTTCCCGTCTTCGGCACAGAGGAAGTCAAATCCTATTATCGTTTGTTTCGGCCAACCGAAGTTATTTCCGAGCCAAATACTGAGGAACTCAAACGCAAGTTCTATAACGAACTCAAACCCAAGTTTGAAACGTCCTTCACACGGATCTACGGGCGAAGGCGTTATGTGCTGCCATTACTCCTCCTGGCATTCGTCGCCGGTATAGGGCTATGGGGCACAGCAAAAACGCTTCAGTCTTGGCAAGGAGTTGCTTCCAACCCATTCACATTTCCTCGTGTGGCGGTCACTGCATTTTTGGGAGCCTTGACCTGGGTTGTCTACGATCAATTCAGCAGATTGCGCAACCGTGACCTCACTTTTCACGACGTGTATAATTGCGTCTTTCGTTTTTTAATTGCCCTCCCGTTCGGGTTTTCGCTTGGCAAGTGGGTCACAGGTGACTCTGCAATTGCCCTAGCCTTCTTGCTGGGCACATTCCCCACAGGAACCTTATTCAAGATCGGCAGGCGTCTGGCTGTCCAGCAATTCAAGCTCGGCGAAGACCCCGGGGAAGCTTCGAACGAGTTGGAAAAACTTCAGTGCGTCAGTAGATCTTCCGCCGAGCGCTTTATAGATGAGGGCGTCACGACAATTGCCGAACTTGCATGGTCAGACCCCGTGGATCTCACCCTGCGAACGAATAAAGGAGTTCGACTATGTGATTGACTGCGCAAGCCAAGCGCTTGTGTGGGTCTATTTTGAGGAGAAGACCAGAGATTTGTATAAGCTGTCTCTCAGAACGGCGCATGAAGTGACCAGCCTAGTTTATAGTCTGAACTCCACCAATTCAGGCAAGGCGGCGCAGGCAAAAGAGACACTCGTTGAGGCTGCGAGAACACTGGGAATGGAGACTGACGCGTTGCGGAACACGCTCACGCAGATTGAGGAAGATCCTTTCGTGCGATTTCTTGTAGCCGTCTGGCATTGGCCTGGAAAAGAGGATTTGTCCGGGCCATAATCAATGCTTTTCCAAGACGTGACCTCTGCCGCAGCGATTGTCCCACCCTCCGCATTCAGCGGGAAAAGTCGCCTATTCGTTGAAGTGACATCTTTAGAGTCGGTTGAGCTATGGCTCTCGCGGTTGACGGAGGACGAGCTGGGCCCTATCGCATCTCGACGGGCTGGGAATCAGTGAAAGTCCGCGTCAATTTCTTGGTGCACTCTTGGTGCACTTTAGCCTGCAAATGAGGCCATCTCAATGCGACTGAGAGCAACGTAAATTACTGAAAACATGTGGAAATTAGCGAGTGCAAACAGGGCAGGTAGGTTTAGCAAACCGACCCATTAAACCACTCTGGCACCTCTCCGCCGAGTGTTTTCAGTAGCTTAGCACAAATCTGTGATTTGATTGGTCCGCTTTTGGTGCACTATATAACAGGAAAAAACGTGGTAGTCGCGAGAATGCGAGTGGGATAAGTCCTGCAAAATCAATCCAAACACTGATTGGATTTCGCTACAGCGGTTGGGAAAACCGCCGCCGTTAGTCCAAATGCCCAAGTCTAAGATCGGTGGTATTTCCGGAAGCGGATCTGAGCGAAAAACGAATGCTCACGTAGTTAAAAAGCCTAGCGAACAAACCAGTAATCTATGAGGCCGTCAGGAAAGCTTGTCGGATTCAAAGTGATAGCGACAACCGATGGCGGATTCACAGTCAGCGTCGCTATCGCCGAACCGTTCAATGTTGCCGCAATGTCCGAGTTAGCCACTGAGGTCACGACGTGAGACGTTACTGTGAATGTTGCCGAAGTGGAGCCCGAAGGCACGGTCACGCTGGTCGGAACGGTGGCCGCTGCCTTGTTGCTGCTCGACAGCGTTACGGTTGTTTGTGCCCCAGTGCCCGCTGCGGGAGCATTCAACGTCACGGTTGCTGTTGAATTCGCCGATCCCCCCACAACGCTGGTGGGATTCAGCGAGAGAGACGCCACCCCCGGGGTGGTGTCACGGTGAGAACCGCACTTTGGGTTCCTCCGTTAAGCGTTGCAGAGATATTTGCCGTGGTGGTTGCTCCAACCGTGTGACTGGTCACCGTGAAGTTGGCCGAGGTTGCGCCCGCCGCCACGGTCACGCTAGCCGGAACGGTTGCTGCTGCGGTGTTGTCGCTCGACAGAGTCACGGACCTTTGTGCCGCAGTGCCCGCCGCGGGAGCATTCAACGTCACTTTGCCGGTGGAATTGGTGAGCCCGCCAGAAACGCTGGTCGGATTCAAAGTAACAGAGGCCAATTGTGTCGTAGCGAATTCGCAACGCTAGTTTTGCACGCGAAGCGCCGCTCGATTCCTTGACTCTCCCAGCACTGCCGCGGCCTTTTGCGCAATCAGTTGAAAACCTTGACTCGAAGCCTCCTTTTGCAGGGCTTCGAGATCGGACCGCCCCACCGTCTTATCAGCAGACTTTAGTTCGATCTCGCCAAGAGCCAGCCGGGCCTCGTAGAGTTGTTCGGCGAAGGTAGACTCGCCTGCCGTGCTCACCAGGTTCCTGAGGATCGCTAGCGCCTCGCGCACGTCCTTAGGTTCCCGGGAACTCGCCCGAACTCGTGCACTTGCCACCGCCGCAGACAATGCCAGTTCCCGATCGTGCGTCTCGGAGGCAACCCTTGCCGCCTGGTCCACTTTTTCCCGCGCTTCGGAAACCTGCCCGTTCGCCAGCAGCGTCCGCGCGAGCAGCAGGTTTGCTGCGGCCTCTCCGCCCGGTGTCTTATTCGCTTCGTACACTTCAGCGGCGCGCCGCGCGGACACAGCGGCTTCGTCATCCTTGCCTTTGTCAAGGAAAAGTTCGGCAAGGTACAGATCGACGCGCCCGACTTCCGTCTTGTCCCCAATCTCTTCAAATTTCTTCCGCGCTTGGGTTAGGTCCCGCAATGCTTGCTCTGGATCGCCTTCGAGCCTATGAATGCGTCCCAGGCCAGACAATGCGTCCGCCTCTCGGGCCGGATTACCAATGCGCCCGCAAATTTCCACCGAGCTTTGATACATTTCCTTTGCCTTCTGGTGATTCCCCAGAGCCAGATAAACGTCTCCCAGGCCATTCTCCGCCAGCGCCTCCCCGTTCTGGTCGCCCACTTCCTGATAGATGGAGAAGGCTGCTTCATAGCCGCGGCGCGCGCCCTCGAGATCCCCCAGGTAGACGAGAATGTCGCCAATATTGTCATTCTCTCCGGCCTGCCCAGTGCGATTGCCAATCTGGCGATACAGAGCGAGCACTTCTTCGTAGGCCTTTTTCGCGCCGAGGTAGTCGCCTTTATTCTTGAGAGCGATCGCTCCGATGGTCGTTGCTTCAGCTGCGCCTGCTCGGTCATTCGCAGCCGTGTAAAGTTGCTTGGCCTCTCGCACCGGGCTTTCCACCTCGGAAAATCTACCCAAGTTCTCAAAAAGCCAAGCCTGGGCAAGACGAGCCTTTGCAAGCAACAAGGAAGCTCCTGCGGCTTGAGATTTTTCCGCGGCTTTCGCCAGAGCCGCCTCAGATGTCTTCGTGTCGCCCAACGACCGCGAAGCGTCTTCTTCTACGAAGTCGATGCGCGGGTCGTCGCACAAGGGAGCGGCCAGCTTCCGGAGAACCGCAATCGTATTCAGCGCATCTTTCCATTCATTGGCTTTGTACTCGGCGTTGGCTAGGGCCAGTCCATATTCGAGATTGTCCGGGAAAAATTCAAAGAGCGCCCGATAGATGCCTGCCGCTTTCTCCCAATCCCGGGAAGTCTCATGATAGCGAGCCTCTACCAGCAGTCTCTCCGCGCGCGACAAATTGGAAGACAAGTCAAAAGCTTTCTTCGCTTCTGTCTTCGCGTTCTCGTCATATCCCAGTTGCCCCCACGCTGTTGCTAGAGCAGCATGGGAAAGCGCGTAACTGGGTTCGACCGCAATGGCTTTTTGCAAAAGGTCTCTGGCTCGCAGCACGTCAAAGGACCGCAGCTTCGCCAATCCTTCAGAGTACAATCTGGCGGTTTCACTCTTCGTTGGCAAAGCGATCGCCACTTCCGCAGCCTCTTCGCGGGTCACTGCCCGTACGCCCAGCTTTTCCCGCAGGTGCTTGCCGGCCCGCGAAACGAGATCCAGCAGATGCGCTTCCGTTCCCGCCTCGGAAATTGCGCCGACGGTTTCGCCCGTTTGCGTGTCCTGCAACCGCAGGTCTAAGCGGATCTGGCCTTCCCGCTTTCCCCCCAACATGGCATACGAACCTGCAATCACATAGTCCGTTCCCAGGTTCCTCCGGATGCGAATCAGGCTTTCAGGACCTAATCCGTCCACGTCCGGCATGGGCAATTCCATCTTCATCCGCGCGATGCTTTCTGCAGGAACCGCGCGTACCTGTTCGCCTGCGGTGAGTTCCGTAGTGAGCCAGTCGGAAAATGCAGTGGAAAGCCAAGCTTCATGCGGGTCCCCGGAAAGGTTTGTGAAACCCAACACAGCCACGGAGCGACGAGGATTGACGACGCTCGACGAACCGCTCAGAGGAACTGGTTTGAAAACGCGGATCGCAAAAATGATCGCAGCCGTAACTATTACTAACGCGGCGGCGGACCCATAGAAGCGCCGCGTGGTCGTCCGCGTTAGCAGGTCCAAGACTCGAAACGGACGCTGGTATCCATTCCGTGCGGCAGACTTTCCATTGCCGGGGAAATGATCCTGCGGGAGTTCACGGCCCGCAGCACGTTCGTGTGCAAACTCTGACTGTGGCTGATGCACAGGCGCGAGGAAGCGGTAGCCATGCCGCGGAATCGTTTCGACGTATCGAGGGCTATCGGCACAGTCCCCCAGCGCCGCCCGCAATTTGGTCATAGCTTTGTTCAAGCTTCGATCAAAATCCACAAACGTGTGTGCGGGCCACAGCTTTTCCCGCAACTCGTCACGGGTCACCACTTCTCCGGGATGTTCCAAAAGGAGGGAGAGAATCTGGAAAGGCTGCTCTTGTAGTTTGATGCGAACG
>WNGM01000134.1_pt1 | contig 88957 bp, 69 predicted proteins | sample 5400571 | NCBI WGS metagenome assembly WNGM01 (sample SAMN13153378, study PRJNA577476) | soil metagenome | isolation source: 100 cm soil or saprolite under Garry oak tree replicate 2 | place: USA:California | collected 2016-06-15
AACTGCAATAAGGGTCCGGCATAAATTATAAATTTAGATTTATAATGAATATTTGAGGTGTTGTGTTTAACTAAATTTAGTTAAATCAATTTCCTGCATTTCAATGAAATGCTTTAAATTTATAATTATAATTAAAAACCAATGACAATGAACTTAATTCAAAATTTTAGTAATGATCATAATTTATTAAGTTATGGTCTTCTTCTTGGTAGTGTAGCTATTCTAGGATATTCTATCTACTATTTTACTGGATATTTAACTACTGTTAATACAGGCTCACAAAATTTACTAAATACAGAAACATTTACTCAAAGACTAGTTGAAAATCTTGATAATTATCAACATCTTAATCTTGATAATAAAGTGCCAACTATGTCTAATTTTGTAGATTCTATTTCTCAAGGTATAAATACTGATGGAAATCAAGTAGTAGATTCATCAGTACAAACTGATGATCAAATGTTATATGATTATCTAAGAGAATTGCTTTATAATAATGCAACTCCTTCAACATCTCTAGCTGAAATCAGTCCTAGTGATTTTGTAAGAGAATATAGAGATAATCCAGAATATGCTGCATATTTTGATAATACTGCTAAATGGAGTGAATCTATAGGAGATCCAAGATTATTTAAAACTAATTCTAGTGAGTATAATTTCTTATCTAAGTTAAGAGAAGCTTTAGGAATTGATCCTAGTACATCAACTATAATGAATAATGTACCTACTATTAATGAGCCAATTATTCCTCAAACTTAAATTGAAGGAATAAGATTGGCTAAATTAGATGAAATAATTAAATATCTAGAATGTAAATATGATGGAATTAGTACAGATTTAATGGTAATTGATAAAATAAAAAGTATGATTGAATCATATGATTATATACAATTATTATCTATGAGTAATAACTCAGAAATAATAAATTACATAAACAGTAATATGTTATCTTGGGCATTTGGTATATTTTAATCTTAAAATTAATCAAAATATTATAACCCCCTTCCAAGATAAAAGTATCGAATATTATAATAATTATATAAAATATTATATATTAAATAATAAAAAATTTTTAATATCATACTTTAATATATGCAGAATCATTGTGTAACATATTGATTATTATTTCAGTAGAGATAAGAAGTGCTTCAATAAAATTTGATTATAATAAATTCCATATATTAATCAAACAATTATATTTAACATACTTTTCTTTTTAAAGAAAATTAAATGGAGTAGTAAGGAGTACATTCACACAAAACAACTCATGTCATTTGTGTTTATATCAAAAAAACAAAAAACACAAAAAAGTACAAATCATCATATTTAACATAAATGGAGGTTTATTAACTAATAAAAGAAGTAAACCTGTTGAGGCGCAAAAACCTCAAACTCCAACTAAAAATGAGTTTGAGGTAAGTAAAAAAGATGAGGCATTAAATATTAAGCCAAGAAAGAAGAGAATTAAAAAATCTACTGGATTAACTAAAAATTATGATCATAATGACCCTAATATAAATTTAGAAAAACTATTTGATAACGATTAATATAAAAAGGAAATCAATAAATTAATTAAAGAAAAGGGGTTTTGTGTATTAATATTAAATATTACTTATCAGATTTTAAAATTTTATTATGTCATTCAAAACTTTTAGTATTTTTATCTTTCACTTTATGTTGTTTTAACAATTCTAATTCAACTGATTCAGGATCATATTTTTCAAAATGGTATGGTTTAGTTTTAAATGTTGTAAGATCAATTAATCTTTTGTTTTCATTTAAATTTAATAAATAGGGTGATTTCATTATTTTTATTTCTGATTTCATCATATTTTTTAACCATTTATTTTGACTTAATTTTAAACTTTCTTTATTAAATAATAATTTCTTAAGCTGATTAAATTCTACTTGATCTTTAAAACCTTTAATTTTAGTGAATTGATTTACTGAATCTTTAATTACCGCCCCATATACTTTAGGTAGAAGAAATAATGATTCACTATATGTTTCTTCATATTTTAAAGCACCTAAATTATTATGATCTAGATGTTTATATCTTTCTAGTTCAGTAATTTTCTGAGTGGATTTATATGAATCAGTATCTGTGTATAAAATATCTGTTTCTTCATCTAGTAATATTGAAGATAATTCCATTCTTGCGTATGCACTAATTGCTGCTGCAATTGGAACTGAAGATTTTAATTCTACTTGATCAGAATCTTTAAGAGTAATCACTAATGATTTTAATGAATTTTGGAATTCAATGATATCTTTAATATTTACATCTTTATTTAAAGAGAATTTCTCAATTTCAAGTATATCCATGAATTTATATTCACTTAATTCTTGTTTCAATCCCATTCTACCATATAACGAATTCATTAATACTTTAGATATTTGATATAAAGGATCAGATTTAGAGGATGATTTTTTTATTTTAAATAGTCTATCTATAAAATCTTTAAACAATATTTGACTTTCAAAAAGATATCCTTCTTGAATTGATTCAGGAATTATTCTTATTAAACCGTTAGTTTTTTCTTCATATTTTAATAATTCAGGTACAAATACCCATTGATTTAAAAATGTACCTGTAGCACACATAGATCTAAATTCACCATTTAAATAAATAGTAGTTTGATATGTAGGTCTATTTAAAGATTTATCTACATAAACTGTACATTTAATGAAAGCCAATTGTTTACTAAGTGATTCTAAGGTTTCACCTACTAATAATGGATTACCTTTAAATTTAGTAATTTTACCTACTGGCATGGGTTGTTTCATCATCTGAGAAGGGTACATTGACACATAATCATATGAATATACATCTTCATTTGAATATAATTGATAGACATCAACATGTCCACCATGATATGCTTTTTTAATATCTTTATAAATTTGACCCGATACCAGAGGGATTAACGAATCATTTTTTAAATAATGAGTTAAAAATATAGCTAGTGCTAATGAAGAAGCTGTAGGATGTTTATGAATATTAATTTTAAATTCTTCATAAATAATCTCACTAAATTTATTAATAATATGTATAGTAATCTTAGTTCTTTACCTTTACATTCTATCGATATTTACTTTATCTTAAAGATTTTTAGTGTTCTAGCTGTTTTAACTATAATTTTTTTATTTTTTAAAAAAGAAATAGAATTTAAATTTAACTCTATTCATTTTAGTAAAAGAGGTATAGATAAACTAGTTAAAGGAATAACTATGGTTAGTGGTCTTGCAACTATTTATACAGGAGGAAAAGAAATTACTAAAGATTTGAAAAATGTTTTAAATAATAAACCTGATTCCAATAATGGTAAAAGATCTTCTTCAAAATCTAATAATGGGTCAAATTCAAATAATGAATCTTCTTCTTCAACTAGTAAATAATATAAAAATGAAATTGATGGGAAAATTAAATATTTTTAAAAATAATGTTATTTATTGTTTTTTACCTTTTATTAATTTAAATAGTAATATAACCCCTGAAAGTCTAGATGGATTTAATAAATTCTTATTTGGTATATTAATTATAAGCATAATACTTCTTTGGTGTTTTATTAGTATTGTAGGTTATTTATTATCTTTATATTTTATAAAATATACAAAGTTAGAAGAAAAATACCCTAAACTTAAACCATTTATTGGTTATTTTCAAAACACTAATTATGTGCTTATAGTAATAGAAATAATAATTTTTATTGCAACAATATTAGGAGTGATAGGTGTATGTATAAAATTATTATATTTTAATAATTAAAAAAATATAACCCCTTCTTATTTACATATTATTTAATTATCTTCTTTATATTAAATATTATGACTATAATATTAATCATTAAAAGAAGCAATAATCTAATATTGCTTTATATTTTTTTTTTAATTTTTAGTTTATAATTTAAGAATAATTGTAATAATTCTTATTTAAGTCTGATCCTCAGATACTGTCTATAATACAGTTATATTTATATAAATATAATCTTAAGAATCAGTCCTATCATATATCAAAAGAATATGAATAATTGAATTAATTCTGACAGAATCATAACAAAAGTCTTTATATACGTGTAGTTTTCTATGCGTGCTATATGGTACATGGTTAGTCCATAAGAACACTAGCTATGGGCTAATTGTAATTTGGCAACTGTAATTACTAATCTATTATCAGCTATACCTGTATTTGGGCAAGATATTGTAGAATTTAGAGATCTAGGAAATATATTTATTTATTTAAGTGAAATTTTACCTATTGTTGGTAAAGTTAATAGTAAAGCTCTACAAAGAGCTACACTAATTAGCGAATATAAAAAACAACAAGCACTTAATATTTCATATAGTTTTTTATCAATGTTTACTGGTTTAATAGATGGTGATGGATATATATCTATCACCAAAACACCAGGAGGTTATATCCGAATACAACTTATTATCTCTTTAAATATCAGAGATTTAGATTTAATTAATAATATTCATTCTGTACTTAAAGTAGGTCAAGTTGAAAGAAATTCTAAACTAAAGATAGTTAAATTAGTTATTTCTAGAACTGATTTGCAAGTATTAATCTTTCCACTGTTGATTCAACATAGATTATACTTCTTAACTGAAACAAGACGAGCACAATTTGATAAAGCAATATTTATTTTACAAAATGAAATTAAAAAATATTCTGAATTACCTGCTGAAATTCCTGCTTATAATAAATTACCTCAAACTGCAGAAGGTTATTCTAAATTACCATTTTTTTATCATTGGATAGTTGGTTTTAGTATGGCAGAAGGATCATTTTTTATTAAAAATAATAAAGATATATGCTTTTCATTACGACAACGAGAACATTTATTATTATTTGAGGCTTTTAAAATAGTATTTAATACTAAGACAAAAGGTGAAAACAGTGGAGGTTTTTCTAAATTCATTGTTACTTCAATTAAAGATATTCAAAAAGTTGTAGAATTCTTTTCTTTTTCAGGATTACATCCTCTTCTAGGTTATAAATTAATACAATATAATAAATGGATTAATGAAATTAGAATAAGTCCTAGATATTGTAATATTAAACTACCTTAATTAAAAACAATTTTAAATTAAAATAAATATATTTTTTAGATGCAAATAAGTTCCATTAAGCTGAGAAGCTTAATCGCAAATTGGGTGAATTGCAAAGAAATCTCTAACGATAATGAGACAATTTGCAGCGAAGCATATATCAGTGTTATATAGATATATGAACGTTCAACGACTAATCGGTGAGCCACACTAGCAATAATCCGGACACGAGTGCCCAACGACATTGTCTACTTAATTAATAAGCAGAAACAAAATTATCTTTAAAAATTGTTAAAATAAAAATAAGAAAATAAGAAATAACATATTAACCCCTTGATAAAATATAAACTTAAAATATTATAAAAGAGAAAGCATCTCTATTAAAAGAGGATATATTACTATTATATATTAATTATTATATAAAATTTATATAATATTCACAATTATTAAATGTATCTAAAATGATAATATTACAAATTAAAAATGCTTAAAAAATTAATATCACAAAATTTAAATTATCTAACAATATTTTCAACAGGTATATCATTATTTGGTGTATCTATTGCAGTTGATGATAAAATATTAAAAGAGAAATATATAAAATTACAGGAAAGAAATGAATTATTAGAAAAACAAGTTAATGATTTAAAAATTGAAGAATTAAATAATGAAATTAATAAAAATAAAGTTGAATATTTTAGAAAAAGTCTAGAAGAATCACGAGATAAAATAACCAACAATGTTGAAACTATACAAAATTTAGAAGTTAAAAGTAATGAACAAAAAGAAGTTTTAAATTCGCATTTAGATAAATTAACTAATGAAAATGAAAAAATGCATAATGTCATTAATGAAATAATAGATTTCTTTAAAGTATCTAATAAATTTTTAGGTGATAATATAATTGAATTTATTACTAATTTCATAGAAAATTGGAATAAAATGTTATCAACATTAAGTTTTGAACAGTTAGTGGCTGTAGCACATTTAAGTGCTTCTTTGTGTATATTAATTAATTTATTTAATATCATTTCAGTTTTATTTGGTAATCAATTAATTAACTATTTTAAAATAGAAGAAAGATTTCCTAAATTATCACCTCTTCTAAAATTAAGAAATAAACTAATTAAAATTAATTTATCATTTAGTTTCATAATAATTATTACTATTTTAATAGCTTTAATTTATGTTAATACAAAGATTTTAATTAATTTTTAATATATTCCATGATAACCCTTGATTGAAAATATTTTATAGAATATTTTCATAATGTAACTATAAAAGAGATATTTAAAAAATAATTAAGAATTAACAGATAATATAGCAAACATGTTTAAATTTGGTAAACAGAGTTAATAATAATTTAAGAGTTCGACTCTATTTGTTTGCATAATATTAACAACAAAAATTTTCTAAAATTAATATTATAATTTAAATCCACTATTAAGTTATATTATTAAAGGAAATATATAAATTCATATGTTAATATATTATATATATTTGGAGAATTAATATTTTTGAATATATACATAGTGTATGAAAATTTAGTGGTATTTCATTTAAATATATAAAATAAGTTATAAACTGGTAAATATATATTACACTAAAATTAATTACAATTTCATTTATGACAATAAAACAAAAATAACAATGTTAAATTTATTTAATAATACTAATAACCTTTCTTTATTAGATAATAACTTATTAAGTTATGGTCTTATCTTAGGTAGTGTAGCTATCATAGGTTATTCTATCTACTATTTTACTGGATATTTATCTAATGCTTATGTTCATTAAAGTATACATACTTTACCAAATGCTGAAACATTTACTCAAAGATTAGTTGGAAATCTTGAAAGTAAACAAAATCTGAATCTTGATACTGTAGTTCCTAAATTATCTAATGAAACTTTAGAATCATTAATAAAAACTGAATCATGTGTTCAAACTGACCCTTCATTAATAAAAACAACTGATTCAGGAGTTCAAACTGATATAAATATGTTATATGATTATCTTAAAGAGTTACTATATAATAATGCAACTCCAACTACATCTCTAGCTGAAATTAGTCCAACTGATTTTGTCAAAGAATATAGAAACAATCCAGAATTAGCTAGTTATTTTGATAAAACAGCTAAATGGAGTGAATCTATAGGAGATCCTAGATTATTTATAAGTAACACAAGTGAATATAATTTCTTAGCTAAGTTAAGAGAAGCATTAGGAGTTGATTCTCATGCTTCAACTATATCAAACAGTGTACCTCAACTTAATGTACCAATTATTCCTCAAGGAGAAATTGAAGGAATAAGATTAGCTAAATTAGATGAAATAATTAAATATCTAGAATGTAAATATGATGGAGCTAGCACAGATTTAATTATAATTGATAAAATAAGAAATTTCATTGATTCATATGATTATATTCAATTATTATCTATGAGTAACAATTCAGAAATAATAAATTATATAAACAGTAATATGTTAGCATGGGTATTTGGTGTATTTTAATTAAATAACCCCCTGAAATATAAAAGAATTGGATATTATAATAATTAAATGCTTAAAAGAAGCAATAATTTATTATTGTATAATATTTCTTATTTTTATTTCTTATTTTCTTTAATTAAAGATAAATATTAAAATTTACATTAAGTAATTTAACTTAATATAAAACAAATCTGCAACCTTAAGTTAGAAATGGTCGATGACATAGTCTAATCTTATTAGTGATAATAAGAAGATACTGTTAAATGCAGTATCGATAATAAAAATGTTGTTTGGGGAGGTTTCAGTGTAAATAATGCTACATTAAATAGATTCTTCTCTCTACATTACCTATTACCTTTTGTATTAGCTGCTTTAGCTGTAGCACACTTAATAGCAGTACATGAACATGGATCAAATAATCCTAATGGAGTATCTTCTAATGGAGATAGAATAGCATTCCATCCTTATTTTATCTTTAAAGATCTTGTAACTATTTTCGCATTCTTCTTAGCTCTATCAATTATAGTGTTCTTCTATCCAAATATGTTAGGGCACTCAGATAATTATATACCGGCTGATCCTATGGTAACTCCGCCTTCAATTGTTCCAGAATGGTATTACAATTATAGATGCCATACTTAAGAGTAATCTTAAGAATAATTAACTTTTCTATATGCTGGAAACCCCTAAAGCTTTAAGTACTCATCTAATTGTAAAATAGATAGTGAAAATCTTAAAGATATTACAATGGGCAATCAGCAGGAAACCAACGAAATAACACTTTTTAATGAATGTTTAATGATAAAATATGATTAAAATTTAAAATATTATTAGTAGTTCTACTAATAAAAATAAAAATAAAAAATAAGAAAATAAGAAATCACAGATTAACCCCCTTGTTAATATATTAGTTCTTTTTTAAAAAACAAAATTAATACTATTAAAAGAGTGATTATTCACAAATAATAATTTTTTTATATCTTAACTAAATATAATCCTATAATATAATACTACAAAATCATTGTTTCAAATATAGTGTATGTGTATGAATGTTATTTCATCTTCAGTATAAATATATCTAGTCAAGTTTATACTTGAAGTAAAGACTAAATTTAGTATCAGATTATTGGCACTTCTGATATGTTAGACGCTATCAAAATATAATTAATTAAATCTAATATGTTAATACTATTTAAATATTTAAATGATCAAAATTTATTTGAGCAGAACTTATTATTTACTCTTGTTATTGGTAGTTTACCTATCATAGGATTTTCTATATACTACTTTAAGGGATATTTAACTAAAACTCCTGTGAATAGTGGAACAGAAACTACATCTTTAGAAATAATTACTCCAGATCAATCTTCAAATTTTTCTCCAGAACAAGTAATCAACACTGATGGGACTAATTTAGTGGAAACATCAGTAATAACTGAAGAAGAATTGTTATACGATTTTCTGACAGGACTTATTTAAGATAATGCAACTCCAACTACATCTCTAGCTGAAATTAGTCCAACTGATTTTGTCAAAGAATATAGAAACAATCCAGAATTAGCTAAATATTTTAGCAAGGGCATTTGGTATAGTTTAAACTAAATATAATATAATTCATTTTTAACCCCCTCCAAAATAAAATTAAAAATAAAAGAAACAATAATTTATTATTGTATAATATTTCTTATTTTTATTTCTTATTTCTTATTATTTTATAATTAATTAATAAATAAATATTATAAAGTTATTTTTAGTAGGATCCTCAGAGACTACACGTAAAGCTCCTTTAATTATATTAATAAAAATTAATTAAAGGATGAAGATATAGTCCAGCCATTATTGAAAAATAATGGGAAATATATTATATTTAAATTGATCTGATAACTTCAATAAGTTTAGTATGTACACAAAATTATACTACTAAATCTACAAAAAGAATTACAAAACTCGATAGATCAAAAAAACTATTGAAAAACCTTTAAGTTAAATTATGATAGGTTTATTACTAGGTGTTGGCCATATTCAAAAAAGATACATTAAAGGTAATTCTAGATTTATTTATGGACAAAGTAGCTTAAGAAAACATAATCTTAATTATTTTAACCATGTTTTAGAATTATTTAAACCTTTCTTATCTGAAGATTTGAAACTTAAAGAAAGATATAGTTCAGTTAATTTTGCTACATTAGCATTTTCATGTTTTAATTATTACAAAAGTCTATTTTATAATTCAGAAAATATTAAGATAGTCCCTTCAAATATACAAAATTTACTGACTCCTATTGGATTAGCTTATTGGATTATGGTTGACGGTTCTATTCATAATAAAAATTTACATTTAAATACTTATTGTTTTACTCACAAAGATATTTAAATTTTAAAAAGAACCTTAGAAAATATGTTTGGAGATAATACTTTAAAATATTCAATTCATAAGCATAACAAAGGAGAAAGAATTTATATGTGGGAAGAAAGCATGGAATTGTTAAGATCTAATATATATCAGTTTATGCATAAAGATATGCTTTATAAGATAAACTCTGATATAATCAAAATATAATATATTTAATATGATCTATTACCTTACTATGCAATTTTAAGATCAATTCCTAATAAATTATTAGGAGTAATCGCAATGTTTGGTTCATTATTAATTTTATTAATATTACCATTGGCAGATTTCTCTAGAATCAGAGGTTCATCATTCAGACCATTTATGAAATTTGCATTTTGGTTATTTGTGACAGATTTTTTAATTTTAATGTGGATAGGTTCTCAACACCCTACAACTCCTTATGTAGAGATAGGTCAAGTAGCTACAGCTTTCTACTTTGCTTGGTTCTTAATTATTGTACCTATAATTGGATTAGTTGAAAATACATTATTTGATACAGCTTTAAACAAATAAAATAATTTTTTATAACAACCCCTTCTTTAAAACAAATAAGCAGGAATTGATTCTTGAAAAATTTTATATACTTTTTAATCTTAATCTAATTAAACTTATAATTATTTTTTTAACTTGTAATTATTTTTTTATAGTTCAATTTTCTAGTTACAATAGCTAATATACTAAGTAAAAATTGAAAAATTTTCAAATTTGCTGTACAGGATAAATTCTAAACAAAATATATAAAAGAGGTAAAATTAGTTTAATGGTAAAATGATGTTTTGTGGCGACGATGTTCAGAGTTCGATTCTCTGATTTTACCCTTGAAAAAATTAAATGAAAATTTAAATTTAATTTATATTACTCGATTTAATTTGTATTATAAATTTTAATTTAAATACTGTTTCTAATCTTTTCTGACTTAAAGTATTAATTAAATTTTATTTTATTATATTCCGTAATTTGCTATATTAATTCTATCTAATTTTTAATAATAAAAAATTATTTATAATCAAAAAGTTGGTGAAGTATGAATAAATTATTATTTATTATCTATATGAAATTTAAAATAAGAGTAATAAGATTTAATAGAAACCTTAATAAAAATTTTAAGTAGTTTTTCTATTGAAAGGTGTCAGTCTATACAGGATAAATATTATAATAGGATAAGGTGTAATTCCTTTTATCTTAAATATGATACCTCTATTTACTTGCTCTTACTAGATGAGTATAGAATGAATAAAATTTAATAATAGATCTGTTTCTTTTTAATCAATCATTTTAATTTTTTGATAATTGATGTATTTAAGATTTAATTAGAAAAGTAAGATGAAAATTGATAAAATTAAAAATATTTTAGGATAGATAAAATAACAAGTCAAGTAAAATAAATTTAACCTAAACAAATAAAAATAAAAAATAAAAAGAAAAAATTAAAAAAGATAGTCAAAATTTAAAATATTTTTCTTTAAAAGAGTTAGTAAATATTGCGTTAAGCAAATAAAATACGGATAATTATTATTATCTAAATTTATCAGGATGAATTTAATTTTGGTTCTGATTGAACGTTTTTCAGTAGTTTTGAGACATGCAAATCGTTGTTTTTATAAGGTTTTATATTTAAAATATAAAAATAGTCATTAAATTTAATATAATACCAATAAGAATAAGGTGTAAAGGTGAGTATTGTAAATCAGATACCTTATAGTCTTCTTAATTCGAAGATATTTTTATTTCTGGAATAAATCCATTTTTACTATTTATGGATTATAGTGAAGGATACTTATTAGAATATTATAAATTATAAATCTTTTTTTTTTTAAGAGATAAGTAGTTTATTATTCAATAAGAACAAGTAAAAAGATAAATTAGCTATTTATCAAGAAAGGAAAGTTTCTGCTATAAGATTCGATTTATTTTGTTTAATGGTAGTTGGTAGGGTAAAGGCCTACCAAGCCTACGATCAAAAGCCAAGTTTGATAGAACAGATGGCCACATTGGGAGTGAAATGCCCCAAGTAGTGTAAACTACCAGCAGTCAAGAATATTAGTCAATGCTCGCAAGAGTGAACTAGCTAACTGAAATCACAAGAGACATAAAAGTGTTAAATGTGATAAGGTAAGGGAAAAAACTGATATTACCTTACTATTAGTGTTGTCTAAATCTGGTGCCAGAAGACTCGGTAAGACCAGAAACGCTAACGTTAATCGTCTTTATCAGGCGTAAAGGGTTTGTAGGCTGCTTTTACTATTTTATTTAAATTAGCTCTGATAAAAATTTCAGTTAAATAAAATACAATAAAAGCTAGAATCTAATAGAGGGTAAGCCGAATAATACTTAGAGTAGGGATGATATCCATAGATACTAAGGGGAATACTAAAGGTGAAAGCTTTTATCTACTATTGATTGACGCTGAGAAACGAAGGTGAGAATAGGAAATAGGATTAGATACCCAGATACCTCTCACTGTCAACGATGAATGGTGGTTTGTTAGTTTTAATAAAAACTGATAATGATGCTAACGCGATAACCATTCCGCCTTGCGAGTACGGTTGCAAAACTGAAACCAAAAAAATTAGTCGGTCTCGAAGCAAACGAAGTGGAGCATGTTATTTAATACGATAGTACGCGTAAAACCTTACCAGTTCTTGCATAGCCATTCTGTAACTAGAAATAATAAGCTAGGAACTTTTAGATAAGTAACAGAATGAGTAGTAATCTATTTATTATATTTTAGATTATTCGTTTACAGGTGTTGCATGGCTGTCGTCAGTCCGTGTTTTGAGAAGTTAGGTTAACTCCGCTAACGGACGCAATCCCTGTTGTTAATTTATACTTAACAATTAATGAATTTTATATATTTTCATTTGGGACTAAGACAAGTCGTTATGATCCTCATGAACTGGGCTATAGACGTGCTACAAAAATTTTTACAAAGTGATGCAAAACCAAACCCTTATACTACTTGTGGAATTGATCCATAAGGTCAGTTAATATTTAATTTTTATATTAAATAATAGGGTAATAAGGATTAGCTAATCATTAAAGAAAGTTAAATAATTAAATTATAAACGGATTGTTGCCTGTAATTCGGTGACATGAAGAAGGAATTTCGAGTAATCGTTGATCACTACGCAACGGTGAAGATGGAATTCGGGATGAACTAACTGTCTGTCACTGGGAAGGAGCTTAAATTGGAGGAAACTGCCACGAGGTTAAATCTTAAACAAAGGAAAACACAATTTAATAATATCTGCAAAAAATATTATTAAATTTTATCTGTAATAAGATAAAAAGTGTAGTTTCTATGCTAATTATAATATTTTTATATTGTAATTTAGTCATTTATTAAAAAACACCTTTGTTAAACTAATTAGTATCAGTTAATTCAATTAAGTAACATTTCAAAAGTCATAGCAAGGTAGTGGTACTGGAAAGTGCTGCTGGAAAATAAAATATCGGAATTTAACCCCCTCTCTATTAAAAAAGAAAAAAATCATCACAACAGTTAAATAAAATAAGCTCTACTCTTTTTGAGAAGGGAGTTGATAGAAAAAATATTGTTCCTTAAGGAACTTTTTGAGGGAGGTCTCATTTAAAATAAAAGGAGTTAGCTGAGTGGTTTAGCAGTAAATTTACACTTTACAGACAGAGTTTCGATTACTCTACTCCTTATTTTAAAAAACTTTTTTATAGTTATATTAAATTATATATATTTTTTTTAATTTACAATGAAGACCTCTATATTACTAGTTAATTTTATTAAATCTTAGAGTTATCTGGTATATAATTTATTATTTATGATAAAGATCAACCCTAAAGGTATTTGTTTTTTTCTTATTTGTTTGATGGTTATTAGCATTAAGAAGAATATAAAAATTCTAATAATTGTCAAAGATTAAAAATACAAAAATACTGAACTAATTATTATAAAATATAATTTAATAAAAAGTAGAGTTACAAAACAAGATATAACAAATAACAATTAGTCTCAGATCTAGATAGAGCACTTGAAAATGAAATATTTCTATCCTTTTTTATAATAATTAGTGATTATATAAATAAAAGTAGTCTATATTCAATAATTAATCTTCGTTTATATGTTAAATAGCTATGGTACACTAATTTTATCTTGTTTTTAATTATTTATCTAATATCACATATTATAATACAATATTATATAATTATAAATTTAAAGTTCCTAGACGAGTATGCCGAAATTGGTAGCCGGGTGAGTCTTAGGAACTCATAATTTTCTTTAATTGTAAGAGTTCAAGTCTCTTTACTCGTAATATAAAAATAATATTATATAAAATCTTTATCTTAAAATTTGCCATTTTTGTAATTGCATAAACGATATAGTTAAAAAAATAAATAAAATTTTCAACCTATCCTAATCTTAACTTATCCTTTCTAAATATATTTCAAACCTTACAGGGATGGGGAAAAGGATAAATATGGCCTTTCATCTTAAGGATGGGCTAGATTAAGATGAATACTGCATATTAGTAGTATTTTTTATTATTAAATTTAATATTAAAAGAGTATTAGAAAACTAAAAAACTAAACTTTTTTATAGTTATATTTAATTTTTCTTTCTTCAAATTTTAATATGTTAGACACTATCATTATACTATTAATAACATAAATATGTTAGCAGCAGCAAAATACATTGGAGCTGGTTTAGCTTGTTCAGGTTTAATCGGAGCTGGTGCAGGAATTGGAACTGTATTCGGTTCATTAATTTTAGCTACAGCTAGAAACCCACAACTTAGAGGGCAATTATTCTCTTATGCAATCTTAGGATTCGCTTTAGCAGAAGCTACAGGATTGTTCGCTTTAATGATGGGATTCTTATTACTTTACTCATAATTTATTTAAATAATTTAAATAATTCTAAGTTAAAATAAAATATATTTTTATAACCCCTCTCCATTACTCTAGTCTATAGTATTTCGTATAAATTTATTTTAACTGTATTTTCTTGTTTATAGTAGAATTTTCTATTTATTTTTTGATATTTAACATAAATTTTAATAAATTATAAATTACATAAATTATCTTAATAAATAAATAAATGAGATTTAAAATTATTACTCTATTTCAATATCATCAAAAAGCATTAAAAGAATTAAATTTACCTTTAATATCTCCTAATAATTGGTTAATTGATTCAAATGGAACATAATTTGGATTTAAAAAATATAGATAAACAAGCCACTTTATTAATAAAACAGTTATTATATTACCTGGAAGAAAGCTTAAATTTAAAATATTAATCTAAAAACACAAAATTTTTCAAATTTGAAAATTAGAGACAGAATATATTAAAATATATATTTACATAATAATAATAATAATAATAATAATTTATAAAGTTATTTTTATTGATACATGCAGGCCTTTATCTAAAAGTAGACTGTTTACTCTATCCTTCTACCTAATTCTTATTTATTAAAATAAGGATATTCTTATTGAATGTATATCTTTTTTTTATTTTATTTAATATCTTTATTATTATCAATTATAAATGGTTTAGATCCAATTAATTTATTATTTAGATCATAAATTAATTCTCTCTTATTAGAAGTAACTTTTAATGTATAAAGTTGTTCTTTAATATTAATTGTTCCTTCATATAAATTTTTATACCATTTTTCATCTTTTAATTCTAAATCTTAATTTTTAAAAAGTAATGATTCAAAATCATTCATTTTTAATTTATTAATATTATCATTTTTTAAACCTTTAACTTTAGATTTTAAAATATCATTAAAATCTAATAAAGAATAAACTTTAGGTGCTAGAAATATACCTTTTTTAGCAATTATTTCTAATTTTAGTTTTCCTAATATTTTATCAGAAACAAAATTATTATCTAAAGGTTTATTAATATAAATACTATCAGTATCACTATAAAATAATTTATAATCATTATTATTTTTAAATTGAGACATATGAATTCTTGAATAAGAAGAAATAGCTGAAGCTATTGCAATATTAATATTATGATTTTCAGTTGCATTATCAAGTTTTGTATTAATATTATTAATATTATTTTGTGTCATAATTAATAAACTTTCACCTAGATCTATTATTTCTTTAATACTATCAATATATTTATCAATATATTTAATTCCACTATTTTTATCTAGAATAATTATATTATTAAAATTATCATCCATTCCAAATCTACCATATAAACTATTCATCATTAATTTAGCAACAAAGTTCATAGGATCTGTTTTAGGATATTTTAATCTTAATTCATATAAATTATCAATAATATCTTTAAAAATATAACCTTTAGAAAAAGTATAACCCCATAAAATGTTAATTTTATAACCATTTTTTATAGAGTTATCCATATCAGGACTAAATAGCATATCTTCATATTTACCTAAAGCAGAAATAGTTCTAATACCTTCATTAGTTTTAACATGTGTTTGTAATATTGGATGATCTAAATTATCAGGAGTTTCAATTTCACAATAGAAAAATCCAAAAGCATCTTTATCAAAATTTCTAATATTACCTTCAAAATAATTTAAATTATCTACAGGCATAGGAAAATTTCTCATTACATAAGGATATAATGAATTAACATCATAACCAAATATAATTTCATTCTCATTATTAAATGGAATATACATATCTACAGCACCACCAGTATAAGATTTCTTAATATCTTCAAAAACTTTACCAGATAATTGTATAATTTTATTATTTTTAATGTAAAGTGTTCTAAATAATGCAAAAGATAAACTAGGTGTTGTAGGATATTTATTCATATTAATGCCAAATTCATTGAAAAATAAATCATTAAATTTGATCAATATTTCATATAAAGTTATACAATCTAAGTTACAATATTTAATACTTTCAAGTTTAAAATTCCAATTATTATTGAAATCTTTTTTATAATTATTATATTCATCAATAGATAAATTATAAAAATATGTAATATTTGGTATTTCACCTATATAATTTAAATTATTTTAATTAGCAAATTTATATGGGAATATACCTTTTTGATTTTCAATATTGAATGATTTACATAATTTTCTTAATGAAGCTTGTAAAATCTGATAACTGTCTCTAAAATGAATTGTATAATTATTATTTGTAAATTTAATTGAAATAATTCTACCATTGTGTATTAATGGATCCACAATACCAATTTTAGTTAGATATTTTAATAAGAATATTGAATCAAATTTAGCAAAGTTCTGAATATATACTTTATAATTTTTATATTTTCTGAGAGTTAAATCTTTAATTGCTTTAATAATCATTGATTCAACATTATCAAAATCAGATAAATAATATGAATTAATATTAGTACCATCATACCATGAGATTAAGAAAGGGGTGTGATTATTGTTAACAACCATAGTTTCTAAATCCATAGTCACTATTTTTTCATCTTTATTCACATCCTTTTGAAGTTTATTGAAGTATTTAGTTGATTTTTTTACAGTTAATAAAGTAAGATCATATTGATTATTACCAATATTTTTAACATAAGTATATTGATTTTTACCTATTTCTCTTATAAATGTGAAATCATCAACAATTTTATCAAACCATTTAATAAGTAAATTACCTTTTTTATATAAACTACATTCATTAATTTCATTTTTTATAATAGTTAAAATATTACCCGAATCTAATCCGATGATATAATGATTATCAAAATGATGTATTAATTTTCCACATTCTAATGGATTAATTGAAATTGGTAATTTATAAAGATAATAAGTTTGATATTTAACATCTGTTTTAATTTCTTTCACAGGTGCTAAACCTTCTCTAATTCCATAGGAGAAAGTTAATGAAATCATTGGATTAGATGTATATTCATCAGATTTAATAGAAATCATATTTAATAAATAATCATAAATATAATCTTTATCATCTTTATTTAATCTTTGAAGAGTACCTAAAGTTGCAAGTTCACCATTATCCCATTGAAGTCTACATAAAAATATGATATGTTTATTATCATCTAATTTATTCATAACTTCATTCCAAAATTTTTTTAAGTTATTTTTATTTGTCCTAATAATCCGTTGATATCATTAAGATTAAAGTTTTCTTTATAGAATACTCCTAATGATACAAAGGCTAAAAATATAGCTACGGTTTTATATATGAATAATAAAATTTTAAAAAATCTTGTTTCTTGAAATCAGGAAAATACTAAATATAGAAATTCTATTATTGTAATAGCTTTCTTTCTTTTTAAAATTCTTATATTTATGAATTTTATTATTGTATTTAGTCTTTTTGCTATGATTATAAATATTCTTTTTATCATCTATTTTGTTTTATTTTGTTTTGATTTAAGGTTTAATAAATGTAATATTTTATTATATGATAAAATATTATACTCATAATTGTAAATGTTATAAATATAATAAATAATATACTATAATATATTATTGGTTTATCTTCTTTTGATATGTTAAAATCAAACATTAAGCTTGATAATAACTCACCAAGAAGACATGTGAAAATGAATGCGAAAATCGCTGATGTGTAAAATATTAAGTCTCTCATTGTTTTATTTTTATTTTTAATTTAAGTTTATGTTTATAAATAAAGGTTTCTTTTTTGTTTTTATTAGATGTAGATTATTTATAATATTAAAAATTAGTCATTCTGCCTTATTATTAACTGTTTTATTTGATCATTTTGTGATAGATTATCATTTTACCCGTAACTTTTTATATTAGTGTTTTCTCTGCCGTGAAAATCATATAAAAAATGCAAAAAAGGAAAAATTCATTAATTACTATATTTAGTCATTCTGTACTGTAAATATGATTAATTTAAAGGGTATTATATTTTAATTAAAAAAGGTACAGAAAATTAATTCAAAGAAGAGTCCCTTTAAGTAAGGAAGGAAATAATGAAAGGGGTTATGAAAAATTAAATTATGAATCATCAGGATTGTAACAATTGAAATGATAAGGGTTAGTAGTTAAAGTTTTGAAATCTATAATTCTCTTATTATCATTTAAAGCAAGAGTATAATCTTGCATTTTAATAATTATTTAAGAATTAATCCAACTTTTTAACCATTTATTTTGTTTCAGAATAATTGGAGTTTTTTCATTAAGAATATTTTTAAAGATATCAAATTCAACTGTATCTTTAAAACCTTTCATTTTAACTATTTCTTTCCCTTCATCTAATCTACCTCCATATACTTTTGGAGATAGGAAGATAGATTCTTTAAGTGTATCTTCATATTTTAATCCTCCTAATTTATTATGATCTAGATGTTTATATCTTTCTAGTTCAGTAATTTTATTAGTTGTTTTAAAACTATCAGTATCGGTATATAAGATATCCAAATCTTCATCAAGAAGAAGTGGTGCCATATATATTCTAGCATATGAAGTCACAGCAGCTGCGATTGATACACTACTATCTAAATTTAAATCATCATTCATTCCTTTTTCAGTTATTACTACAGATTTATTAGTATCAATTAGTTCAATAATATCTTTAATATCTTTATCAATTGTAAAATTTTCAATTTCAAAATTATTAATGAATTGATAAATCTTAACTATTTGTTTTAAACCGAATCTACCATATAAAGAATTTAAAAGTAATTTAGCAATTCTATATTTAGGATTAGATTTAGGAACTGAATTTTTAAGTTTGAATAAAGGTTCTATATATCCAGTAAACAATTCTTTAGTTTCAAATAGATAACCTTCTTTGATTGAATTTTCAACTATTCTAATTAAATTATTAGTGAATTCTTGATATTTAACCATTTCAGGAATATATATCCATTGATTCAAGAATGTCCCAGTTGCACATATAGTTCTCATTTGATTGTTTAATAATACATGTGTCTGGAATACAGGCCTATTGATTGATCTATCTACGAAAATATCACATTTAATAAATGCTTTCATTTTCAATAAATCATCAAAAGTATAATTTAATTTATTAGATAATATATTACCTTTAAAATAATCTACTTTACCTACAGGGAATTCATTATAGAACATTTCATTAGGATATAAAGAGACAACATCGTATGAATGTACAGGTTCGTTTGAATATAATCTATACACATCAACATGTCCTCCAGTATATGCTTTTTTTATATCTTTATAAATTTGTCCACTTATTTTAGGTATTAATTTATCAGATTTTAAAAAATGAGTTCTAAAAATAGCAAAAGCTAAAGAAGAAAGAGTAGGATATCTGTGCATATTGATAGTCCAATTATTAAAGATTAAACTATTGAAATTTCTTCATTTTTTCTCTCTATATCCTCTTTAGTTAATTTATCAGCTAAATATATATCAAAAGGATCTTTATTTTCAATTAATTTATTATATTCAAGGTCATAAAAATGATAACTAATAATTATATGTGTAGCATTAGATATATTATAATCATTAGTTTTAAGATCTAAATTTATTTTATAAATATATAATAAATTTTTAATAGCTTTTTTAGTTTTTGATGATCTAATTAATGGTGTAAGTGAAATTATTCTACCATCAGATAATCTTATTTTTAATATTGTACAAAATAATTGTTGATCATCTAATTTATTAACCTTTTCCTCTAGAAATGAGTCAAAAAATTTTTAATTTATTATAAGTATGCTTCCTATTAATAGGTAAATAATTATTATAATAAGTAATTTAAAGTAACTATTTTCTGCTTTTAAGTTAGACATTTATTAAAATTTCTTAATCTAGATTTTGTTATTGTTTTCTTTAATATCACTATTTAAGATATAATATAATAAAAGAATTATATTATAATTTTATTTTTTAAAATAGTGTTATAACAAACTATTTAATTAGTTATTATTAATTATTAATTAATAATATTAAAATAACAGATGAATAATGGCATATTTAATTAGAAAAGAAAACCTTCATAAATTTTCAGGACATGATAGCCGAAAGAAGGGATTGAACCTTCTTTTTACCGTCATGAATGGTATGTTTTAACCTTTTAAACTATTTCAGCTGGATTTTTATTAATAAGCAATAATTTTGACTTAATACTAGTTAATAAAATTCAGAGGTACAAGAAACCTAATAGTATTTAATAATTATTAATATTGTATACTAATAAATAAGAGTTATTAAGATTCCCATTTTCTTATTTTACCACTTTTCCTTTGGGGAGAGGTGATTACTCTAGTTTTGTCAAAATTGAGAGTTAGAATATCTATAAGACTAATTAAGTAAATCTTTTTAATTTATAAATATAAAACAAATTAATTTTTATAGTATATATTAAATATTATTATATATTATACATTCTTAATTTTGTTTTTATCTTATTATTTACAATTAAAGTTAGAGCACTACTGACATTTATAATTATTACCTTACCTTTCACTATTTAGCCTAAAGGTTACAATGGAAGGTAATTATTCTACTTATAGTGAAGAGTAGTTTTAAACTGAATGATTCTAAAAATTAATAAGTTAAGATATAGGAGTTAATTTTAAAAAACTTTTATTTTTTTTATAAATAATAACATACTTAAGTGTTAAATATATTTATTATATTTCTTATTTTAAATTTATATTTTTTATTTTAAAATAGAATTAAAAGTTCAAATCTTCTTTTCTAGATTCATATTTCCCACAAAATCAATTTTGTTCTTATGATATATCCTTTATTAACCTAGGACCTTCCTTAATCTTTATTTTTAAATTTTTCTTTTTTCTTTTCTAATTTTAGAAAAAATTTAATATAATAAAAATAAAAATTACAGAATTAGATCTCTTAACTCCTTCTTTTAAATATAAATAAGTAAAAACCTTTAGAAAATTTAAATAATTTTTTTAATTTACGCTATCTCTTTCAACACCACTAATTATAGATCTTCCTATTTTATTTCCTTCTTATCATAATACTAATATCCTTAATTTTTAATCTATAAAATAAATACCTCTTTAATAACTAAATCTCCCATTTCATCATATCTAATTCAGGAGCTACAAGTTTATGAGGGAAAGGACAGTTACAAATTATAGATTCTGTTTCAGTGTATTAAACATCAAATTTTTATCTATTCTGTGAATTCTAGTATAAAGTGTCACTGTACTAGCAATTGGAATAATATTTAGAATATTATATAATTTTAGATGGTAATTTTCTATCAAGAATAATATTCAAAATTAAAATTTTGTCTCTATTAATATTATCAATAACTAATACAGCTTATATTTTATCATTAATATTAATAATAGATTTAACTATTCTTGTAGTTAAAATTTATCAAGATCATTTTTATATTCATTTTCAATTGAAATGAGAGATTTTCTTATCCCAAATATTCCTTATAAATAAATCAAATGCTGTTTTTCAATAAATATTCTAGCTCCTTTAGAATATTTATCTTGTCATTGAAAAAGAAATTTATATTGAAAATGTGAGCTTTACTAAATTCAATACCTTTAAGTAATTAGACTTTATCTTATCTAAATTTAATAGCTTTTTATTCTTCACTTAATTAGTAGCAACCCATCTACCTGTTGGAAAATTTTTTAAAATGTTTAAATGGTAATAAAAGTTTAAAAATATCAGGTGTAGTCACCTCAGCTGTAGCAAAACCAAATAAATCTTCTATTCAATATTACCCAAGTTGTAATATCTGTTAATAAATTCTAATGGTATAGCTTTGTATCATAGCATTGGGAGATAAAGATAGCATATTGTAATAATAGATATTTCTATCCTATTTTTATATAAAGATCTGTCACTCCACCTTAGTGACTTTATCTTACAAAGCTATCAACTTAATCTTTAAATATCGGTATATCCTGTTCTAGAAATTTTACTCTAAGTATTTTTAATGATATAGTTGATATCGAAACAAAAGATTCTAAAGGGATAAATCTATCTTTATTAGGTGTACTTAGTCTATTCATCATAAAATTCTTTAGTTTTTGATATAATTCTGGTTCTGGATTGTCTGAATTCAAACCTTGAATTTAAGGATAATTAGGGAATGCTTCTTTGAAACTACTAATAGTTTCAGTATTCTGAAGAAGTCATAGGTTAACTAGTTTTAGATATTTCGTTTAAGTTTGAAAGTCAGTCTTTTATTAGGTTCGGATTTAAAACAAGATCATCAGGTTTATTTTAAATAATATCTGAAGAATTAAGGTTGTTTAAATCGAATTTTCTTTGTTTATATTATCTTTATTGTTATTATTATTATTTTTTAATTTATATTTATATATATATAATAATATATATTCCACTTTATATAAATAGAGTGAAAAGAAAAGAAACAAAAACTTTTTATTTTCTATTACTTTATTTGAAAAGTAAGAGTAAGTTTTGTTAAGATAAATAAATTAAAATAGCTTTATTTATAATTTAAATAAAACTCTGAGAGAAATCGGTATAATATTTATTACCCTTGGTCAAAAGACTCGAATTATGATATTAAAAATTTAAATTAAAAATTTAAAGGTCTGCTTAGGTTACTCTAATAATAATTGTAAACAGAGTAGTTAATAAATTTTATTAATATACTATAATGATTGTTTGTATTTTATTATTCTTTATATAAGTATTTTTTAATTTAAGCCCAAGAAGATTTGAACTTCTACAGATTCCTCATCAAGAAATTATTCTAACCATTAAATTATAGGCTTTAATTTAATATTTTATATAACTATCTATTTTGTATAACTTAACTTCTTTTAATAGCTATATTATATAGTTATATTCCTTAAAATAAACTATCTTTAAGTTCTCAATGTTTAGTTATTTTTATTTTATAAATAGAATATAATATTTAAATTAATTAAATTTCAATTTTTATTTTTATTCCTTAAGAGATTTTATTATATTTTGTAGCCCACAAATAAATAAAAATTAATAAAAATAAATATATTACAAAAACTGAAAACCTTTAAATATAAAAAAGCTTTAAATTTACCCTTATCTAATAGAAAAAGATAGTTAATGATAAAATTAGAAAAGATTAAGTTTATATATATACTAAAATAGTGTAAGAGTACATATAAACTTAAGTATTTATAATATCTCGCTTTTTAATTAATATTTTATATTTTAATTAATTACGAGTAATCAGATTTGAACTGATGACTCCTACTTGGAAGGTAGGAATTATAACCACTTAACTATACTCGTTATTTGTTAATTTCTTTAAATTAAAAATTTATATATTTTCTCTGTGATAAAACGAGCCCTTCCAGATTCGAACTGGGACCTCCCTAATTGACAATTAAGTACTCTACCGATTAAGCTAAAGGCCCTTATTTTAATATATCCTTATATTTGATCCTATTTTTTATACTACTATTTATATTTTATTTTCTACTTGAGCGGGGAAGTAATTAAGTAATCTCTGTATAATATTAGAAAAAATAATATTATATAAAGATGAATTTTATCATTTTTTCTATATTTACTTCTTCTTTTATTATTTTTTTTATATTTTTAATACTAACTAATTTGAAGGCTTTCTACAAATTAAAACATAACCCTTAATTAAATAAACTTGATTATTTTTATTTTTAAAGTTATATACTTATTTTTATGATAATTATTTGACCTTTTGTTTTACAAGAATGAGGTGATTCGAACACCTACCAGTGATTTTGGAGATCGCCATACTAACCAATTAATACTACACTCTCTATTTTTTAAACTAAATTTGACTTTATATTTGTATTTTTATTTTTTCTTTAAATTAAAACTCTTCTTTATTTATATATAAAAACCAAATACATTAAGTAATATTAAATTCTTTTTTTAACAATATGAAGAAAGATACTAGTACCATTCTCATTTTATATCTGATTGACTAAATCTCATTATTTCTTAATTTGAATAAATAAATAGCTTATTTATTTTATTTTTAAGTTAAAAAGTAGCGCAACATTTTATAAAATCAACTCTTTTATTCTTAATAAATTAAATTTAATAATAAATTTAGAAAGGGGGATATAATTTATAAATATATTTTATATTTTAAATAATTAAGCACCTCCCCAGAAGTATACTGCTACAAATAAAAATAACCATACTACATCAACAAAGTGCCAGTATAGGATACTTGCTTCAAAACCTTGATGAGTGGAGTTAGTTAATTGATAATTAATCAATCTAATGTATCCTACTAAAATGAAGATTGTACCTACAATAACATGTAATCCATGAAGACCAGTAGAAGCATAAAAAGCTGATCCGTATACTCCATCTGACATAGAGAATCCTGCTTCAGAATATTCATAGTATTGTAATAGAGTAAAAGCAATTGCTAATACAAGTGTTAAGAATACTCCATCAATTGCAGCTTTTCTATTACCAGCTATTAAAGCATGATGTGCATAAGTAATAAATGCACCACTTGATAATAATAAGAAAGTATTAAGTAAAGGAATTGCAAATGGATCTAAAGGAGTAATTCCCATTGGAGGCCAAGAACCACCAATTTCAACTGCTGGAGATAAACTAGAATGGAAGAAAGCCCAGAATACAGATAAGAAAGCAAATACTTCACTAACAATGAAAAGTAATACACCGATCATTAAACCATGTCTTACTTCTTTTGTATGGTCTCCTAAATATGTTCCTTCTGTAATTACATCTCTAAACCATAAAGTCATACCAGAAACAGTTAAAATGAAACCTGTTGTTAATACAATTCCACCATTTAAGAAACCGTGCATATATAAAACTGCTCCTACTGTTAAATTTAATAGTGAGAAACTAAGTAATATAGGCCAAGGTGAAGGTGTTACTAAATGAAAGGGAAAATATTGAAATTTAGTGACATAATTTTTCATTCTTTAACTTTATTTTTATTTTTATATTTATTACTGACATCAAGCTCTCATTTCCTTTTTGATACTTTTATGATTTGTGGGTCGATCAATAGGATAAATCATTATAAAAAGGAATGGTTTAAACAAATATTTACATCCTCAAAGGATAATGGTATGTTTATCTTGATTACTAAAGTTGAAGTAATTTACCTCTCTTTTATAGAGAGGCTGAAAATTTAACTTGTGATAAGATATAATAAATTATATCAGTAAATATATTAAATAATTAATAAATTATAACTTATAAATAATAAGTTGTAATTCTAAAAAAAAGTCTAGATATAAAAAAATAAAAACAATATTAATAAAAGAGACAGATTATTATAATTTGTTTAGTCTAAAAATGAAAGGAATTAAAAAAAGAAAAGTAAAAATAATTACAGTTTTTCTATTCGAAAATTTTAAGGGGGAATCTGATAACGGTAATCACTTGTATTTGCATTACAAATATGATAGTTCAAATCTATCTTCCTCCATTAAGCAATATAAATGGTCCCTATTTTTATTTTATTTAATAAATAGTAATTGTATTAGTGAAACTATTTTTCTGAAGTAAACTTTTGTAATAAATATGATTTATTTAATACTTTATACTTAAAAAGAAAAATTGAATAATTAATAAATAACATTAAATTTTAATTTAATCAAATAAAATAAATAAAATAAAAATTTAATCAAAATATATTATAAATATAAAAAATATGATTTTTAATTAGAAGGCTGAAAATTATTTTGTTCAATCATTAATCCAAATTAAAATTGTTTTTATTGTTTTCCTTTTTCTACTAAATGAACAGATATACCTTAAATATATAATAGGCTTTATATAAGGCTAGAACAAACTAGTTAAATAAATTTTATAAATTTTATTTAGTCTAATATATTCCTTTTTTAACAACTCTATTGATTGAAGAAGGATAAAAATTTAAATCCCCAAAGCTTAATATTAAAGGTAAATTTTAATATAAGCTTTAAATTATTATTTTAAGATCATCTAGTTATACTTTATTATTAATTAACACTACTAATTAAAATTTTTTAGTAATAAATAAGTTAAGAAATGAGAGATTAAAATAATTTAAAAATAAATATAAAAGCCTCGGTTGCTTAGTGGTCAAAGCGCTATACTGAAGATATAGATATGGAAGTTCAATTCTCCCCCGAGGCAGATAATATATTTTCTTTTTTTTTCAAACCTATATAGTTAAGCTAATAAATCAATTACTTAAATTCCTTTTTTCCCACAAATATTTGAGAAAAATAAGGGATAATTAAAAAAAAAATATGAAAATAAATAGCCGAAATAGTTTAAATGGTTAAAACATTATCCTTGTAAGATTGAAATATTGGTTCAATTCCAGTTTTCGGCTTAATAGTAAAATTATAAATATAAAGTTAAATAATTTATTTATTATATAACAATGATAAGAAAAACAATAAATTAATACATACTTAATAATTGTAAAATTATAAAAAGATTTATAATTTATATAGTGTTTTGAGTTGTAGTTTAATTTGGCAAAACACCATTTTTTGGTAATGGCTTATATCAGTTCGAATCTGATCGACTCAGTTATTAACATAAAATTTAAATTAATAAGAATTATGATAGTATAGAATTAAATACTATTTTATAAATAATAATATTGTAATCATAAAATAAAGTATAATAGTAGTAAAAATAAATTTTATGTTGGAGAGCCTCCTCTTTCTAAGGTAGTTAATAGATAGTAATTTTATTTATTATCTTTCATTTAAATTTTTATAGAAAGCAGAACTCGAGCGGGGGAGTGTCCCCCTTTTAAGGGGAAAGTCTTGGTTCAAGCCCAAGTGCTTTCGTGGTATTATATTTTTAGGTTTATATGGAATTTGATATGATTTATTATCTTGTGAATCAATAACAGGAGGTAGAGATGGAGCTGGAGGAATATTATTTGAATTATTAGTATTCCAACCACTGCTCAATTCTTCTTATATCCCCTTTACTCGCTAATTGATTTTTTTATAAAAATTTTCATATAAAATCATTTATACTGTTAATTTTAAACTTATGCAATGGATACCGTAAAATATGTAATAATTTTTTAAAAAAGATAAAATGATAATTTATTATTTGATTGAATCGTTACATAATTGAAAAATTTTATATATTATTGATATTTTACCAATTTTTAAACTTATACACTAACAAATTCCTCTATAAAAGATAGCTACTAAATTAATTGAAAATAGGCTGGGTGTTATATGAAAATTTTATAATTAAGAATTTTCAGGATTGTAACAATCAAAATGATATGGTTTAGTATCAAAACTATCAAGGATTCTTTTGTTTTCATTTAGAGCTAATGTATATTCTTGATCTTTAATTCTAATTTCTTCATTCAGTAATAATGGAGCCATAGACATTCTTGCGTAGGCAGTAATTGCCGCAGCAATAGACACACTAGATTTAAGAGTTATCTGATCAGAATTTTTTATAGTAATAACTAATGATTTTAATGAGTCAGTAAACTCTATTATGTCTTGAATTGATACATTTTCTTTAAATGAGAATTTTTCAATGTCTATTTTATTCATGAATTTGTATTCGGTTAACTCTTGTCTTAGACCCATTCTACCATATAATGAATTCAGAAGTAATTTAGATATTTGATATAGGGGATTATCTTTAGATACAGAATTTTTCATATTGAATAAGTGTTCAATAAAATCTTTAAATATGATTTTAGATTCAAATAGATATCCCATTTGAATTGATTCAGGAATTATTTTTGTTAAACCATTAGTGATTTGTTCATATTCAAATAATTCAGGTACAAATACCATTTGATTCAAGAATGTCCCAGTAGCACATACTGATCTTAGTTCACCATTAATATTAACTAAAGTTTGATATACTGGTCTTTTTATTGATTTATCTACATAAATTGAACATTTAATGAATGCTAATTTATCTTTAAGTGTTTCTAAAGTCTCACCTGTTAATAGAGGATTACCAATAAATTTAGTAATTTTACCAACTGGCATATATTGATTAAACATTTGAGTGGGATACATTGATACGAAATCATATGAATGAACTTTTTCATTTGAATATAATTGATAGACATCAACATGTCCTCCGTGGTAAGCTTTAGAAATATCTCTATAAATTTCTCCAGATATCAAGGGGATTAAATCATCCTTTTTTAAATAATGAGTTAAATATATAGCCAATGCTAAAGATGAAATAGTAGGATATTCATGAACATTAATTTTATAATGATCAAAAATAATCATACTAAACTTATTTATGATATATGCTAAGCAGATATAATCTCTTTCACAATACATTTGTAATTCAGATAAGAATCTCATATCTCCATATGCTTTTCTATGGTTCTCATATAGAAGGCAATCTAATAAATAACCATTTTTAATTTTCTGGATTTCTGGGTGATCCTTTAAGAATGTTTTAGCTAATTTATCTAATGAAGTTAAAAGGATTAATAGTGAATCATGGAATTCAATATAGTATCTATATCTGTTCTGTGATGTTTTACCAAATCTGATTTTAATTGAGATGATTTTATTATCTCTAATCAGTGGTTCTATTTTAAATCCATGATCTTCACACATATAAACTAGTGATTCTAATATTAAGATTCCATCAAAACTAGAAAAATTATGTGCATACAACACAAATTTATGATATTTTTTATCTATAAATTGTAGGAAAAAATCTTGTAATAATTTTAATCTTTCCTCTCTTCTGTTCCAATCTAAGAACATTGCTTTTTCAGGATTTATAGGGGAAGGATTAATATTATCTCTACCTTTCCAATTATAATTTAAAACTTTACAATAAAGATTATTATGGTAAAAATCATAACCAGAAATCATGATAGGATCAAAGTATATTTCCTTTTCCTGTTTATCCAATAAATCAAGATCAGTTATAGCTTCAATATCAAAAGTTATAAACTTGTTTAATTTATCTTTAGTTAAACTAGGATCATTTTTATGGGTTTTAAAAACCCCTTCGCTTTATGAACATTAAATTTTTTAATAAGAAGAATTTGTTTATTTAAATAATCAATAATATATATTTCTTTAGATTTAGACATAATAGTTCTTTCGAAAATTATTTCTGAAGAATTTAATTTTGGAAGTAATATTAATCTATCTCTAAATTTGTATATTACTATTGAAGGATCTTCCTGTAGTGAAATTATTATTTCTACTTCAGTAGGTGATATATCTTTAAACGTCATTAAATATTTAATCATATAATCATCTAAGATTTTCTCTTCAGAAGTTGTTTTATTTAAATTTTTAAAATCTAAATGAAATTTATGTGAACCAGCAAATGATAAAGGTAATTTAAATAATTTTAGAGGATTCATATACTTAATTTTAGTTTCCGAGTCTTCTTTATATTTAATGTGATCTTTATTTTGTTTTCCTAAAGCTTTTTCTTCATTTGAAAGTAATAATAGATCACTATCTATATCATTTAAGTTATATTCAGGTGAATAAATATGATATGAAAATATAATTGAAGTAGTTTTAATTTCTTCTGAATTATATTCTTCAGCTCCATAATTAAATGGTAATTTAAATAAGTTGTTATGAGTCATATAATTAATATTATTATCAATATTAATATAAGTGAAATTATTTTTAGTGATGATTTTTTTCTTCTGATCATCAGTTAATTTTGTATCAATATAATCTTCAGAGAAGATATGATATGAGAAAATAATTTGATTAGCTTTATTATACTTATAAATATTCATTCTTAAATTTAATAAATGTTTAAATAAAGTAGTTAATTTAGTAAAACTAGTTCTATCTGCTCTAATCATTGTACTTATAGATTTAATTGAATCATCTTCAAATCTAATTTTAAAGATAATACCAAATATTTGATTAACTTTAAGTTTATAAATATTGATATTATTGAAGAAAGTTCTTAAAGCTTTATTAACATATAAGTTACTTATTTGACTTAATATAGTAGCTTTATTTTGAGGGATCTGGGAGATGAAATCTTTAAAGAATGGTTTTGTTTTCATTGTTGATTTGTTTTTAATTGTTTTGATTTGTTATTTTTTAATATTTAATTTTTAATAGAAACAATTATTACAACTACCGATGTAACTCCCCAATTTAGAGACTGCAAAACCAAAAATTTAATGTTTTTATTCAAAAATATAAGAAATATTACTTTATTAAAAGAAGTATAAATTTGTAGAATAAAAAACATTAATCCAAGGTATAGGAAATATCTCTTTAAAAAATAAAAAGAGTTTAATAATAATTATGTCAGAGAAATAAATAAAAATGTAATTTGTTATGTTAAAGTTAATGTTAAGAGGGCAGGTGATCCGATTGGTAATGGTGGTTCTCTGTAAAAGAATTGGTTAACAACCGTAAAAGGTTCGATTCCTTTACTGCTCAATAATTATAAATAAAAATATTCAAAAATAGATAAGTTTAAGTTAAATTAATTAAGAAATTAATATATATAAATACAAAATCTATTATTAATATTCTTAATAATACTAGTGTTTTTTAATAAAAATAATAAATAATAATATTAAGAAAGATAATATCTTAATAATATTTTTGAATTATATATTAGTCCTAATAATATTAGTTTTTAGCTGTTTGTTGTGACTAGATTTAAGACTTTAGCATAATGGTTAATGCAGTTCGCTCATAATGGATATTATAAGGGTTCAATCCCCTTAGGTCTTATTGTATATTTGATTATTAATTCACTTTTAATCTCTCTTCTAATTTACTTTTTTTATAATTTGTTTGACCCTTTTTATTTAATCATCCTCTCTCATATTAGATCAAAGGGATAAATTGTTAGCTTAAGTAAGGAAAAAAGGTTTCCAAGTATTACTATAATAAAAAGATTATTAAATTTTAACAATATAATATTAAGTAAGATTTGTTTTTGTTGTTTTATAATTAAGGAAATTTAAATTAATTTCTGTTTAAATTTTGACTTATTTTTAACAAACTACTAATTTATAATTTATTCTTAAATAAAAAGTTTGTTCCTTTTGTTTTTTTCTTTTGTTTTTTTTAGGGATAGGTAGTGTAAGGTAGCTTTGTTTAACTAATTTACTAGTTTACTTTATGACTGCTTTTTAATTTTAAGTAAAACCTTTAAACTTAAAAACAATAATTAATAAAAGAGACAGATATCATCTTAAACAAATTATAATTTTATATTATACAAATTCATCAATTATTTCACGGTATAATTTCAGCTCACACTTTATTATGATTTTATTTAAGAAAAATTAAATTAAATTTTGTATTTGGATTTGCAGGATTCGAAATTAATCACTTAAAATATATAAATATAAGAATTAAAAATAATATCTTTATATTTTTATAATTATAAAATAAAAATGATGGAAGCTTTCAGTTATCTTTTTATAATAGACTATAAGGGTACTTGGTCGAGTCTGGTTTATGGCGTTCGTCTTGAAAACGATTACTTCTAAAAAAAGTCGTGAGTTCAAATCTCACAGTGCCCGTAAAATTTTTAAAAAGACAGAAAAAATAAAAATTCTTTTCTTTTCAATAAAAATTAAATTCTTAAATTTATATTATTGATATTACTCTTCAACAAATGATTTAAGAATTAAATTAAATTTGTAATAAAAAATTTATAATATTAAAAATAAAAAAGATTCAGGATTATTTTTATTTTGAAAATAATTACCAAATTAGGTCACCATTAATTTAAATAATCCTATCATAAATACACAAACTTAATAAAAAAGAAAATGGTATTTATAACCAAAGTAATATAAATAAAATATAGTCATTGTTTTTATAAATATTGAAATATAAATATAGTGCATCTCCTCTTATTTAAAAATAATTAAATCAATGAACTAAAACAATAAATTAATTTAAGAATAATAAAAATTAAATGAATGATTGCATGGTAGAAGACAAACTGGCTGGTCGCTTTTTTTGGGAAGAAGTCTGTAGCGTGTTCGAGTCACGCCTACCATAAAAATATTAAAATAAATAATTAAATGAAATATATATAATATTTATAAAACTAATAATAATTAATAGTAAAATAGAAAATATAAGGTCTTATGGCTGAGTGGTTTAAGCGAAGTACTGTTAATACTTTTTACAAGGGTTCAAGCCCCTTTAAGTCCTTACAAAACTAAAAAAAATAAAATTGAATTAAAAATAGAATCTTTTTTACTGTTATTTAATATTTTTTAAATTAAATATATTATTAATATTTAATTAATTATTAATTAAATATTAATATGAGGTATAAGTGAAAAATCTGTGACAAGTTTACTGAATAAAATAAAAATATAAATAAATTTCTATAAAAGAAGAATTAAATTTAGATATATTTGAGTAGAAAATTAGTCAAGCGAACATGTTGAAATTTGGTAAACAATCTCCTCTTAAGCAGGAGTGGAAGTGATTCCTTAAGAGTTCGAGTCTCTTTGTTCGTATCCGTGTTTCAAAGTTAGTGTAAAATTATTTTTATTTTATATGTTTTAAAAAACACAAACCATTTAGATTTGCTAGGAAAAGATTAAATCAATATCTGCTTTAAATTTCCTTTTCTTTTTAATCTTAAGTAAAATAAAGTATCCAGTGAGATAGTGTAGCGGTTTGCACAACAGTCTCATGAACTGTTAGTTTGGGTTCAATTCCTAATTTCGCTAATAATGTTTTGTTTTTTTTTAATAAAGAAACTAAAGGAATAAAGAAACTAAAGGAATAAATAAAGATCCTTTCGTATAGTGGTTTCGTACAGCTCCCCTTCAAGAAGCAAGGATCAGTTCAATTCTGATAAGGATCGTAAATTTTAAAAAACCTCTACTTGACACCCGGTCTAATATTTTATTTTCTAATTTAGAGATATCTTTTTTAAAATCATTTACAGAAGATTCTAATTTAGTAATGTTAGATTTTAAAGAAATTGTTCTTTTGTACTTATTTCTTTAACGCTTTTTTCTTTAAGAATTTTTTCTAAAGATGAGATATTCTTTATTTTTGAAGATGTATCTAGTTTTAAACAATCTAAAGTATTAGTTAATGATGAAATAAAATCATCTATTATACTTTTCATCTTCAAAATTAATCAAGTTTTATCATAATTAACTTTAACCATTGAAGAACCAGCTTCAGCTGGGTTTATGTTTATAAGATATTTATAACTGTTATATATGTCTTTTTTAGTATAAGCCATATATATATAACAAATAATTGTAACATTAGTAGTAGTATATATAACAAATAATTGTAATATTAGTAAGGTAATAATGAATATCTTCATAGATCTTAGAAAATTATTAAAATTAATATCTTAGAAAATTATTAAAATTAATATTAAAAATATAATATTCACTATTGAATAATGTCATTAATAAATAAAATAAATAGGCTATTTAGTGAGGAAAATTAAATTTAAAATAAGGTCAAATGTATTATTATCTATATCCTTTTGTATCCATTATTTCTAATTCATGTAATGTCACTCTTAATCTGAATCTACCATATAAAGCATTCATTAATAATTTAGCTAATAAATATAAAGGATCTGATTTATAAACTGATTTTTTAATGTCAAATAAATCAGGAACAAATTTATCAAATAGTATTGCAGATTCAAATCTATATCCTGATTTTATTGAATTATCAACTATTCTAATTAAATTATTAGTTAATTTTTTATATTCAAGCATTTCAGGTATATAAATCAATTGATCCTTAAATATTCCTGTACCACATATTGTTTTAATTTGATTATTAATTTTTATATATGTTTGATATACAGGTATATTTAAAGATTTATCAACAAAAATATCACAATTTATAAATGATTTAAGTATTACTAGATCATCTAGTGTGAAACCTCCATTTAAGAAATTAACATCATAATTATTTACTTTACTGACTGGATATTCATATTTTTCCTTAATTGTAGAATATTGACTGATATAATCAAAGGAATAAACTACTTCATTAGTGTATAATAATAAATACCTAAGAAATCAATACAATAAATTCTTAGTCAGTCTTTAGAAGTCTGATTTAAGATACCCGCAATATCTCATTTATATTATAGTAGTAATAAAAAATACTATAAAAGCTTACTTTTTTAGCTTGCATATAAGCCATCTTACTGATATTTTTGAGGTCAAATTGGTAGCAAGTTTTTCATTTTGTGAGGAATGAAGAGAAAAGAAATAGTAAGCAGAGATAGTTCTTTAAAAATAAGAGCAACAGAAAATATTTATAAAAATGCCTCAATTAATACCATTTTATTTTTTTAATCAAATAATAATTGCCTTTATAGTATTATTTTCTATAATCTATATTTTATCTAAGTACGTTTTACCTCAATTTACATTACAACAAGTAATTAGAATTTATATTACTAAATTAAGTAAAAAAAATTAATAACTAACAATTAATTATCAATTTAAAGATAAATTAATTATACTAATATCCCCTGCTAGTTTATATATTATAAAAGTGGCTTGTATAATATACTATTTATAAGAAAAAGAAAAATAAAAGATGTTGTTATTCTTCTTAACAGCTATGTTAGCCTTTTTAAAAGAGGTAGAACTATCCTAGACTTTGCTAGTTCTAATAAGATTGAGGATTCTAAAGTAATAAAAAAATAGTTACAGGATTCAATCTTTGATTTTTAAAAATTTTTTAATTCTTTAAATAGAATTATTAATTAAAAAAGTTAATTAGAAATACAAAGGATACTTTTTTTTTCTAAGAACAAATAGATTACTTATTATTTTGTTAAATTAACTTTTTTAATTTAGTTATAAATTTATAACTAACTAGGATAGGAATTAAGTTATCTTATATAAATCTTTTAATTTATTATATAGTCACAAATTAATGGTAATTAATTTAACTCTACTAAATAACAGTAGGGATATTAATAAGTCAATTTATTAAAGTAAGCTTAATATAATTATAAACCTAGGTTTATAAAGATTATTAGGTTTATTATGTTCAGGAAAAAATAAAAAATTAATTAGCATTTATTAAATGTATCTAAAATGAAAAAAATAAATAAACTATGAATCTATCAATAATATTATTTTTAATAGGTATATTAGGTTTTATCTTAAATAGAAAAAATATAATACTTATGATCATAGCTATAGAAATAATGCTACTTGCTGTTACGCTATTAGTATTAATAAGTTCTTATGGTTTTGATGATAATGTAGGGCAAACCTTTAGTATCTATATAATTTCAATAGCTGGAGCAGAGTCTGTTATCGGATTAAGTATTCTAGTTGCTTACTATAGATTAAGAGGAACTATATCACTTAGAACATAATGTATCTTTCAATTATAATTTTACCTTTATTAGGATCTCTAGTATCAGGATTACTAGGTAGAAAAGTAGGAGTAACAGGATCACATTTTGTAACTTGTACTTGTCTAATCTTATCTTCTTTATTAATGACTATCGCTTTTTATGAAGTAGGTTTATGTGGTTCACCAGTTCATATAAATTTAGGTAGTTGGGTTGAATCAGAGATAATGTCAATTTCATGGGAATTCTATTTTGATCAATTAACAGTATCTTTAGGGTTAGCTGTATTATATTGTTCTAGTTTAATTCATATTTATAGTATTGATTATTTATCATCTGATCCTCATAATCAAAGATTTTTCTCATATTTATCAGCCTTTACAGCAGGTATGTTACTATTAATATGTGGAGGTAATTATTTTGTAATGTTTATAGGTTGTTTAATCCCGGCCTAAGTATAGCGTGAGCTATATTAAGTACATCACTGTATGCTGGAACACCCTAAAGCTTTAAGTACTCATCTAAAATTAGTTAGAAAGTAAAAATCTTAAAGATATTACAATGGGCAATCAGCAGGAAACCAAATTAAAATAATAGAAATTATAACTTAGTATTATATAACTAATTAATTAGTTGTAGTAAAGATAAAATGTTTAGGTCATCATTTTACTAAGTTAATCATAATTTATAATAATAATAAATTAATAAATAACAAATTAACCCCTTGGTACTACATTATTTAAATCTTAAAATAAAGATGGTTTAAATTTTAAAAATTCTATCTTTAAAAGAGATATTAAATAATAATTATTTCTATAAATCTTAACTAATATGGTAAAATTTAAAATTCTATAACTTTAAAAGAGTAAAAATAATAATACAACTTGATCAAATATTTAAAATAAAAATTATTTTTGTTTACTATCATTGTGGTAAAGTGTTGAAAGTATGGTTACCACAATTTATAGAAGTATTCAAGAATTATGATAATCTAGTCCATTTAATCACTTAGATTATAAATCTTGTATTTGAATGGTTAGATTACTTTGTTTCAAAATTAGTGTATGAGTTTATCTCATCTTCATTATAAATATATTTTGTCAAGTTTATAATGAAGTAAAGACAGAATTTGTACCATAGAATCAGAATCAGGTGGTATGTTAGACGCTATCTATAAATATTTAATCAAATAAATAATGACAATGAACTTTTTACAAAACTTTACTACAACTGATTTAACTTTAATTGGATTAGGTTTGTTGGTGTTCAATTATTCTTTATATTGTTTATATACACAAAGTATACCTTTGGGTTATAAAACTATAGATTTTTCAGATAATATGACTGATAGTTTAGAAACAGAATCGATTAATTCAATTAACACAACTGATACTATTACAAATAATGTCACTCAAAGTTCGCAAATTACAGATAGAATAGATGAAGTTATAGGTTTGCTGAAAGCTGAAGGTCCAAACATATATCATCTATCAGATGAAGCACTTAAAGATAGAATATTAACTATTTTACGAGGATTATGTTCAGAAGGAGATGATTTAAGTGATGTATCTACAATGCGACAATCAGTTTTTGATACTATAATTAGAGAAGATCCTGGAAATAGAGACTGGTTTGGATTTATAAATAGTTGGGTTAACACAACACAAATTAGTTCTAGTTCTTCTTCAACCAATTATCAATTTGAAAAATTAGATGAACAAATAGAAATTATTAGTTCAGTTATTAGAGAAATCAAATCACATCTGACAAATAATTTAGTTGTTCCTCATATTAATGATCCAACTTTAAATACAGATTTATTAAGAAATCTTAGATTTGATGAATTTATTAATTATTGTAATACAAATTTAATTGAAATTAATAATATTAGTTCAATATGGGTAAGAACTGTAATTGATTCTTATGATTATCTTCAATTAATGTCACCTAATTTTAACCATTTTATATTTAACGATTTAGTTGGGGTATGTTTTTAAACTAATTTAATTAACCTCCCCCTATATAAAAGTATAGGTATAAATAAAATATAACCCCCTTCCAATATAAAAGTATTGGATATTTTAATAATTAAATACTTAAAAGAAGCAATAATCTATTATTGTATAATATTTATAATCTAAAATTAAAGATGATGAACTGAATTAATTCAATTAGTCTTTAAAATATTTATATTAAAAAAGATGACCTAAACATTTTTAATAAATATAATTAACTAAATAGTTATTCTAATTTTATTTTTATATTTTAAAAGTAGGATCCTCAGAGACTATACGTGGTGCAGTTAAAATATATTCAATCATATTAACTTGAAGATATAGTCCAACATATAGTGAAAATTATATGATTGTTAGCGAGAAAATACTAACTGTTTTATTTCTTTATATGACAATTCAAATATAGTTTTTAATTTGTCTGCTATTTTACTTACACCTTTCCAAAAAGAAGTATTAGTAGGTACAATATTAGGAGATGCTAGTTTAGAACGAGCAAAACCAACACACAATACTAGGTTACGATTTGATCAAACTTATCCAGATCATGGCTCATATTTAAATGAACTTTATTATATTTTTAAAAATCTAACCGGTACTGGTCCAAGGATTCAAGTAAGAAAACCTGATAAACGAACTGGAAAAATATATTCAACCATCACATTTAAAACACTTAGACATCCTAGTTTAAATCAATACCAAGAATTATTTTATAAAAATGGTATAAAAAGAGTTCCAATTAATATAGCAGAATTATTAACACCAGTTGGTCTAGCTTTCTGGATAATGGATGATGGTAATATAACCCATTATGGTCAAACAATACTTAACACACAATCTTTTTCCCTAGATGAAGTAAAATTGCTACAAAATGCACTTCTAAGTAATTTTAAACTTAGAACAAGACTCATCAAAAAAAAGAAAGATCAATGGTTAATAGCTATTCCATTAAAACAAATTGTTAAATTACACAGTATTGTCAGACACTATATGCATGAATCAATGTTATATAAAATTAAGAAATAAAATAGAACAGTTTTTTTAAATTTCCAGTTAACACTTTGTGGGAAGCTATTGGAGTAGTATCTTATTTATTAATTAATTATTATTTTACTAGAATACAAGCAAATAAAGCAGCTATGTTAGCCTTTACTATGAATAGAGGAGGTGATATGATAATGAGTATAGGATTTTTTGCAATTTTTGCATTATTTGGATCTTTAAATTATTCAGTAATATTCTCATTAGTACCTTATATCAATGAAACAGCAATAAGTTTAGTAGCATTATTATTATTAGGTGGTGCTCTAGCAAAAAGTGCTAATATACCTCTTCATTCTTGGTTACCTGGAAGTATGGAGGCTTTTAATGGTGTGAAACTTTATATTTTTATTATTATTTATATCATATTTTATTATTTTTATTTTGATAATTCATATGATATTAAATATTTATCTATTTGACCTATTATTAAATCTATACCTACATCTGTATTACACACTATAACTGGAAATATGTTAGGTGATGGTTCTATTAGACTTTCTAAAACTAATAGAGGTGCAGGTATATATGCTATGACTATGGATGTTTATTCTTTAAATTATTTACATCATTTAAATAAAAATATTTATAGTCAATTTACTGATACAAAATTTTATCCATATCCTAATATTTTACTTCCTCACCATAAAGGGAAAGAAATAACTCAATATCATTTTAAAACTAAAACACATCCATTATTTACAGCTTTACATAGCTTATGGTATAATTGGGATAATGAAAAAAATAAGTTTATAAAAATTGTTCCTTTAAATATATCTGAAATATTTTCAGAAATATCATTAGCTTATTGGATAATGGATGATGGTTATTTTGATTCGTATGGTAGAGCTAAAACAGTTATTATTTGTACAGAATCATTTACAAAAGAAGAATGTATAATTCTTCAATCTTTACTAGAGAAGTTAAATATTAAATCAACTTTGAAAGTAAAAAATAAAATTAACAATAGATATAGAATTAGGATATCTAAAACTAGTATGGATAAAGTTATTTCATTAGTAAAACCATATATGCATAAAGATTTTTTATATAAATTAGGAATATAATTGTTTTAGAAAAGGGGCCTCCTTAAACTTCACTATATGCTGGAACACCCTAAAGCTTTAAGTACTCATCTAATTGTAAAATAGATAGTGAAAATCTTAAAGATATTACAATGGGCAATCAGCAGGAAACCAACAAAATAAGTTGTAATAATTGAAAAAGAAATAAAAAATTTAATCTTATTAGTAGTTACTAACTAATAAAATTTTAAATTTTTAAAGAAAATAAGAAATCACAGATTAACCCCTTGTTAAAATATAAACTTAATATATTATAAAAGAGAAATCATCTCTATTATCAGAGGATATATTAATCTGATATATCATATTATATAAATTTTATATAATTATTGCATTTATTAAACGTAACTAAATTGAATATATAACAAACAATAAAAAATGCTTAAAAAATTAATGTCAAAGAATTTAAATATTCTAACTTATTTTTCCTCAGGTATATCTATAATAAGCTTAATCATTTCAATAGGTGATACAAAATTAAAGGATAGATATTTGAAATTACAAGAAACAAAAGAATTATTAGAAAAACAAGTTAATGAATTAAAAATTGATGAATTAAAGAATGAAGTGACTAAAACTAAAGTAGAATATTATAGAACTAGTCTAGAAGAATCACAAAATAAGTTAACAAATGAACTTGAAAGTATAGAACAATTAGTAAATAAAAATAATGATCAAAAAGAAATTTTATCTTCACATTTAGATAATCTCAACAAAGAAAATGATAATATGCAAAATATGATTTCTGATATATTAAAATACTTTAAAGATAATGATAATAATAAATTTATTGGTGATAATAATAATATAATTGAGTTCTTCACTAATTATATAGAAAATTTTAATAAATTCTTATCAACCTTAAGTTTTGAACAACTAATTGCAGTTGCACATTTAACTTCAACCATATGTATTTTAATTAATATATTTACTATTATATCAATTTTATTTGGTGATCAGTTAATTAACTATTTTAAATTAGAAGAAAGATTCCCTAGATTAGCTTTTATATTTAATTTACGAAAAAAATTTAATAATTTTTCTTTAATATTAAGTTTCATAATGATTATTAGTATTTTAATCGCTTTAATTTATGTTAATTCATTAATCTTAATAAATTTCTAATAATTTACATTCTATTAAAATTTAAAGATAACCCTCTGTCCTATTAAATTATAAAATATAAAAATTAAAAATTATTACTATAAAAGGAATAATATATTTTAATCTATAAAGAAAAGTTTTACCTAATTTTAAATATCCTATTAGCAAATATGTTAAATTAGGTACATAGTTAAATAACTTAAGAGTTCAACTCTCTTTGTTTGCAGCTTGTAAAAAAGGTATTTCTAAATTTAATGTTATATCTTTAACTCCACTATTAAGGATATATTATTATAGAAATACAAGTATTGATGTTTTTACAATGAGCATACTTTTTAATATAATGAATATATTAGAATTTATGCGCCGTGTGTGAGATCAAGTGGCACCTCACTTTAAATATACATAATAAGTTTTAATAACTGTGCAATTGTATATTACATGAAGCAATAATATCCATTTATAAAATTAAAACAATAAAAAATGTTAAATTTATTTAATAACACTAATAATTTTTCTTTATTTAATAATGATTTATTAAATAATGGTCTTATACTGGGAAGTATAGGTATCCTTGGATACTCTATCTATTATTTTAGCGGTAATGTCTTTAGAAATAATGTTGATATACATATTACATCACAAAATCAAGATATATTAACACAAAGATTAATTAGTAATCTTGAAAGTCAACCTATTAAAGGTCAAGATACTTTAGTTCCTAAATTAGATAAATTTGTAGAAGCTTCATTAAATAAAGTTGAAACTAGTGTACAAACAATATCTAATAATATGGATGCTAATATTCAAACTTTACCTATTGTTACAGATAATTTTGCTCAAACTTCTGATAAACATTTAGCAGATAAAATACAAGAAATTTTATATGGAATGTGTTCTGAAGGAGAAGATTTAAGTAATATAGATCCTGTAACATTTACTAATGAAATTAGAAATAATCCTCAATATTCTGGATGGTTTAATACTATTCAAGATTGGGCTAATGATATTAGAACTAGTTCAGGTAAATCTTTTAACCCTAGTGAAATAAATTTCTTACAAAGATTAAGAGATGAAATGAAAAGTACAACTAATTCACCAGTAGTAGAGGTTCATAATAATCCATCTATAGATTTAATTAATCTTAACATTGAACAAATAAGATTAGCTAAATTTGAAGAATTGCTTAATGATAATTCTATAGTATGAACACCCTACAATAAAGATTTATTAAGAACGTTAATTGATTCAAGTGATATAAGTAATTTAATGCTGCAAAATTATAATTCAGATATAATAGGTTCATTATTCTTTATGTCAATAGGTGGTTAAACTGAAGTATTCTTTATATAAAATATATCTCTATCCAATATAAAAGTATTGGATATTATAAATAACCCCTTAAATATAAAAGTATAGGATATAATGAAATCATATAATTTTCTTTATTAGAATATAATTTATATACATCAACGTAACCCCCTGTTTAATTAAATAATCATTCTTAAAAGAAGCAATAATTTATTATTGTATAAAATTTCTTATTTTTATTTCTTATTTTTATATTATAATTTAATAATTATAGTTAAAACTTATTTTAAGTAGGATCCTCAGAGACTACACGTGAAGCTTCATATTTAATGTGAAGATGATATAGTCCGATCAGTAAAGAAATTTACTGTTAACATAATGCCTACACCAGTAAGTGCTTTACTACATGCTGCTACACTAGTTACAGCAGGTATTTATTTATTATTAAGAAGTTCTCCAATATTAGAATTTAGTCCTACAGCTTTATTAGTAATAACTTTATTAGGTTCTACTACAGCTTTCTTTGCAGCTACTTGTGGTTTATTACAAAATGATTTGAAAAGAATAATTGCCTTTAGTACAATATCTCAATTAGGTTATATGATGATGGCAATAGGTCTAAGTCAATATAATGTAGCTTTAATGCATACAGTAAATCATGCTTTCTTCAAAGCATTACTATTCTTAGGAGCTGGAGCAGTAATTCATTCCTTTGCTGATCAACAAGATGTTAGAAGAATGGGTGGATTAATTAAATTCTTACCTTTCACATATTCAGTTATGTTAGTAGGATCTTTAAGTTTATTAGCTACACCTTATTTAACCGGATTCTATAGTAAAGATTTAATTTTAGAATTAGCATATGGACAATACAGCTTTAGTGGAATGTATGCCTTTATATTAGGTTCAATAACAGCAGGTATAACTGCTTTTTATAGTTTTAGATTAATTAGTTTAGTTTTCTTAACTAATCCTAATGGTCAAAAACAATCTTATTTAAACTCACATGAATCTAATATAGCAGTTATTATACCATTACTAATCCTAGCTTTATTTAGTATTTTCTTCGGTTATGTATTCTCTGATTTATTTGTTGGAGTTGGTTCTGATTTCTTTGGTAACTCTTTATTTATTCAACCTAATAATATTTCTATTATTGAAGCTGAATTCTCTCTTAACCCTGTAATTAAATTATTACCAGCAATATTAAGTTTAACTGGAGCTACTTTAGCTATACTACTATATAATAAAGCACCTGAATTTATTATAGGTTTAACTGATACTTCTTTAGGTAGAAAAATTTATAGCTTTTTAAATGGAAAATATTATTTCGATGTAATTTATAACCATTATATTGTTTCTGCAGGATTACAACTTGGTTATACTATATCAAAACAAATAGATAGAGGAGCTATAGAATTATTAGGACCTTATGGTTTAGCTAAAGCATTTACTAATACTGGAATGAATATAGCTAAATTAGATACAGGTATAATTACTACTTACTCACTTTATATTACAATTGGTTTACTTTCTTTATTATTCTTAGTGTTTGCACCTGTTTTAATAGATACTTCTATGATTAGTGAAATTAGATTAATTATTATATATTTTGCTTCATTAATTTTAGTTTTATCTCCTTCTAAAATTTAAATTTTTAATTAAAAATTTTCTCCCTTTATCACCTTTGGGTTAAATAATTAATTTTAATTTATTTTTTATTGGATAGAATTAAAACAAATCTTTAATAAAAAATTTAGACATTAATTTAAACAATTAATGAGTTTTTAATCCCCCTCTCTCTATTTTTTAATAGATATGATAAGCATATTTATTAAATAACAAATTTATATTATCTATATTATATAATTTTATTATTACTGTATGTATTTTATTATAATTTGTATTTAGTGACTTCTAAAATTTATTCTAAGTTTAATTGCTAATTATTTAATCTTAATATAAACTTATAATTGAATATTTATGTATTATAATATTCATTTCAATTTTTATATTATAAAATAAAAGAAATATTTATATTCTACATCTTTAGCTTAATGGCCACAGCGTTTGTCTTCGGAACAAGAGTATATTGGTTCAACTCCAATAAGATGTTCTAAATTTTCACTTAAAAAAAAGTCATATCTGATATACCAACTTATCTTAAAGTGTAGATTAAATTTAATATAACCACTCAATTATCCTTATCTTTGGATAAAAAAAGGCTTATCTTTTTTTTTAGACCTTTAAAAGAGATTATATTTGTATATTAATTTTTAAATTTCTAAGTAGAGAATCTTGTTCTTATCAACCTTTTTCTGTTAAACAGAAAATTTGAAGGTTCTTTCTTTGCTTGAAAGCTCAGAAAAAAGGTAGGAGAAATAAGAGATAGAAAATAATCTTTATTAAAAGAAAAATTTATTAATTACAAACTATAAATATTAAAAATAAACAATAAAATACAGTTAAAAACACAAAAATAAAAAATGAAACAATTCTTTGTTTTATCTCCTTTAAGTCAATTTGAAGTAACAAGTTTAATAGGTTTAAATGCTCCTATCTTAGGTCATTTAAATATTTCTTTAACTAATTTAGCTTTATATGCTTGTTTTATCTTATTAATTGTTGTAGGATTACATTTTTATGGTAATAATGAATCAAAATTAATTCCAAATAAATGGTCAATCTCTTTAGAATCATCTTATGCAAGTTTAAGTTCAATGGTTAGAGAACAAATAGGATCTCATAATGAAGTATACTTACCTTTCATTTATTCTTTATTCTTCTTTATTTTAGTGGGTAACTTAATTTCTAATGTTCCTTATTCATTTGCTGTAACAGCAAGTGGAGTAGTTTCTATAGGTTTAAGTTTAACTATCTTTATTGGGGTGACTATCTTAGCTTTTTATGTACATGGATTAAAATTCTTCTCATTCTTTGTTCCAGCAGGAACTCCCTTAGGTTTAGTTCCACTATTAGTTTTAATTGAATTATTATCTTATTCAGCTAGAGCTTTATCATTAGGAGTTAGATTATTCGCTAATATCATGTCAGGTCATACATTAGTTAAAATCTTATCCACTTTCTTATTTAAACTATTTAATATTAGTATTTTAGTAATGGTAATAACAGTTATACCATTTATAATATTTGTAGGTATCTTAGGTTTAGAAATAGGAGTATCTTTAATACAAGCATTTGTATTTACTATACTTACTTGCTCTTATCTTAAAGATGCTTTAGAATTACACTAATTTTAATTATAATTTTAATTTATTAAATGATGAAAATAATATTAAATAATTTAACCAAATCCCCTTATTTTTTAAGAGGTCATTATTTAAAGATGGTTGTATATAAAATGACACCTAGAATTGCTTCAAATCTTGGTTTTAATTTTTACTTTAATTCTTTATTGATTAGATATAATTCAACTAATCTAAATTCAAATCTTATGTATTCATCTAATCCTAATTTTAATAAGTCCTTAATAGATCCTAATAAGTTTATTAATTCTAGAAAAATAGAGGGTCCTGTATTGGATTCCCTTTTTCCTAATAATGTTTCACCTTGGTTTATCACAGGATTTACTGAAGCTGAGGGAAATTTTGATATTCAAATTTTTAATAATTCTAAAGCTTTAGCTAAAACAGGTATTAAATTTAGATTCAGAATAAGTTGTAATTATAAAGATATTGTATTATTGTGTGCTATAAAAAATTATTTTTGTAGAGGAAATATTTCCTTGATAAGAAAAGATACTGGTGTTGTAACCATGGAAATATCTTCTATTGAAGTCATTCAAAATAGAATTATACCTTTTTTTGAAAAATATCCTTTAAAAGGAACCAAATATTATGATTATTTAAATTGGAAAGATAGTTTTAAAGATTTCTTAGAAAATAAAAATCATTTAAACACAAAATTAAGTTTAATTGATAGATTAAACTATGCTAAAAGTATTCTTAATAGAAATAAATTAGAAATTAAAATTCCTAGAGAGCATTTATTAGTCATAAATCCTAATTATATCTGTGGTTTTGTTTCTGGAGATGGAACTTTTTCTTTAGTTACTGGTCCTGAAAATTTTCATAAAGGATTTGGTAGAACAATATTTGGAATTACACAACATGCTAATAATAAATTATTATTAGAAGCTATATTAAATTATTTTTCTATAGGTACTATCACTTCTATAACAAGTAAACCTAATGAAAACACTTTTGTAGTAAGTAACAAAATAGATTTAAATAATATAATTATACCTTTTTTTGAAAAATATCCTTTATATGGTTTACATTCTATTTCTTTTCTAAAATGGAAATATGTTATCAAATATTTATTAAAAGTGAGAGAAGAAAAAAGTATTTTTAATCAACAAAATAAACCTATAATAATTTCTAATATATGAACTATTTGGTTAGATAAAACTACATTACTTTATAATGATCTGTATATTCATTCAGAAGAAATTCTTAAAAAATTGAATGATTTATTTCAATTATAACCCTTCAGATAATAAAAAATTTTTAATCTAGGGTTTTATTAAAAGATAACCCCTTTTCAGGATCAATATATTTTAATATAATAATAGCTATTGCATCTAAAAGATAGAAGAGATATTAGTTTAATGGTTAGAACAGCTAGTTATCCTAGCAAATACCATTTTGAGTCTGGTATATATCAAACTGAAACTAAGGTTTCATTTGTTATTGCAATATTAGGTTAAGTACCTAATATGAATAACAAAATAACCTCTCTAAGATAAAAATTTAATAAAAGAATTTTATTTTTAATCAAATATAAAAAATAAGATATTATTTAATATTATAACTCTTGTTAATAAAATTTATAGTTTCAAATCAAAAGATAGTACAAAAATTAAAATCTAACTATAAAAGAGATAGAAGATTTAAATATTTCAACATAATTTCAATTTATATTTTACACTCTTCTAATATCCATAAAAAAGAAGATTATAATAAAAGAATTTTATTTTTAATCGAATATATAAGGATAAAATAGCGGACAGATTTAAATTAGGTCATCAGAGTTAATAATAACTTAAGAGTTTGACTCTCTTTGTTCGCAAGATATTAACAAAATATTTCTAAAATTTAATATTATAAATTTAATTCACTATTAAAGATTATAATGTTATAGGAATATATAAATTTAAAGTTAATATAGTATACATCTTTGGTTATTTAATAACTTAGATTGTACTTATAGTTTGTTAAATTTTAGTGGTGTTTAACGTAAATATATTTAATAAGTTATATAAATTATAGCTCGCAATAGTATATTAAACTAAAATTAATTACAATATCATTTATTATAAAAAACAAAAAATAACAATGTTAAATTTACTTAATAATTCAAATAATTATTCTTTACTTGATAATAGTGTATTAAATTATGGTCTTCTATTGGTTAGTTTAGGTATCCTTGGATATTCTATCTACAATTTTAGTATTTATTTAACTAAAAATAATATTGATACTGGAATACCTAGTTTACCAAATGCTCAAAATATAAATCAAAGAATAGTTGAGACTATTGAATATCAAAATCTTGGTTCACAAAATGTTGATAACATAGTACCTAAATTATCTAATGATATTTTAGAATCATTAGTCACTAAAGATAGAACTAATCTAGTAGATTCGTCAGTACAAACTGATCCTAATATGTTATATGAATATCTTAAAGAATTACTATATAATAATGCAACTCCAACTACCTCTCTAGGTGAAATAAGTCCAACAGATTTTATCAGAGAATATAAAAATGATCCCGCATTAGCTAGTTATTTTGAAAAGACTGCCAATTGGGCAGATTCTATCTCAAGACAAAGTAGTTCAACTTCAGCTAATAGTGAAGTAATGTTTTTGAGAAAAGTTAATGAAGATATACAAAATATTAGACAATTAATAGAAAATAATCTATCTTCAGTGAATGTTGAATCTACTCCTATATATCCAATAGAATACATAAACTCTCCTGTAGAAATATTAACAAATCCTACTATAATTGAAGGTTTAATAAATCATCATGATAAATATGATTTATTTATGCATTTTGGTTATATGCCAGGAATATAATAATTCATAAACCCCTTGAAATAAAAAAAGTCTTGGATATTATAATAAGAGATAAAATAGCTAAATACCACAACCATAAAAGAAGCAATAATTTATTATTGTATAAAATTTCTTATTTTATTTCTTATTTTTATATTATAATTTAACAATTATAGTTAAAACTTATTTTAAGTAGGATCCTCAGAGACTACACGCGAAGATATCATTTATATGTAGAAAATTAAATGATAAATGATATATGATATAGTCTGATCAACCATGAAAGTGGTTGCTAACATGTTGAGTGAGATGAGTATAATGACACTTGTTTATGGTATATTTAATAGAAGTAAACCATCTTCAATGAACAGAGAACAATTTTCAAGATGGTTAACAGGATTTATAGATGGGGAAGGAAATTTTCAAATCTATTTAAATAGAAATTATTTAAGAGTAATGTTTAGAATTTGACTGCATATTGATGATATAGCCACATTAGATAAAATATGATACTTTTTAGGTGTAGGAAGAGTTGTCATTGAAGGTAGTAGTTGTGTTTTTATTATTAGCAATGTGAAAGATCTATTAACCATTCTTTTTCCTTTACTTGATAAAAACCACTTATATACTACTAAATGGTTAGATTAGCTTGATTTTAAATCAGTAGTATTATACCTTTCAAATTCAAGTACTACACGATTATCTTTGTCACAGTTAGATAGGATAAAAGCTATTATATCTCAAATGAATTTAGGTCGAACAAAGTATAATTATGATTTAATACCAAAAATATAAATCCTTTTTGGTTATTAGGTTTCATTGAAGCTGAAGGAACATTTGGATTTAAAAACTTAAGTCCATATTTTCAAGTAGGACAACACAATAGAAACTCAAAAGTATTGGAAGGTATTACTAACTATCTTCATTCACTACCTAAAGGTTTCACATTTAGTTTATGAACTGCAGTTCCAACAATAATTAATAGATTAGATAATAGAACCTCCGTGTCAGTTATATCTATTTTAAATATTGATGCTTTATATGATTACTTAATATTCTTCTTATTAAATATACCATTTCAAACTCAAAAATCTGAAGATTTCTATTATTGGTCTCTCACACTTCACTTACACAAGTTTGGATATTTCTATCTTTCAGAAGGTCGACTCTTAGTTTACAAAATTTCTAAATATGTAAATAAAGGGCGATACAGTACAAACTCTAAACTTGTTGTAGCTCCTAGCCTATCTGAAATTAAACAAGTTTTAAATTTAAAACTTCCTATTACACTCCAACCTAACATGTTACATGTGGATCTAGCAAAAGGTTTTTCAAGAACGTTTAAACAAAAAGCTATATGGGCATATGACAATGGAGTATTATTAAGTGAAAAACCTTTTAATTCATTTGCTTCAGCTATGGAAGCTATTGGCTACTCAAAAACTAGTATAGCCGCTAGAAGAAGTATTGACACAGGAAAAGTTATTGGAGGACGGTATACTTTTTACTCAAAACCACTATATATTTTTATTTAATCTTGCTATAAAAAGCAATTTAAATAAAGATACAGAATTTAAGTGGACATGTTTATAACATCTGGTCACACTTTATTAAAAATCTTATCTACATATTTATATCAATTATTTACAGGAAGTTTAATTGTAGCTGTAATTACTTTAATTCCTTTTGCAATCTTCTTAGCATTAGTTGGTTTAGAAATTGCAGTATCTTTAATTCAAGCTTTTGTATTTACATTATTAGTATGTTCATACTTAAAAGATGCTATCGAACTACATTAGTTAAAAAAATAACATTTTTAATTAATCTGAAAAACATAAATAATATATGCCCCCTGACTGTAAGTAAAATATTTATATAAAATATGAACCTTTAGATCATATAAATAAAATATTTAAGGTTAAATCGGAAAAAAATTAATATAAAGTGAAAAATAATTTCATTTATAAAAGAGAGATAGAAACTTCTTTCATATTTTGAAAATTAACCGTTTTCAAAAGTAATTTATCATTTTACTATAGATAGATCTGAAAAACAAATCTTATTTAAAAGTAGTTGAAATTAGGAATAGTGTTCAACGGTAAGATAAGACAATTGCTAATTGTTCGGGTGTTCAGCAAGCCCTTAGGTGTTCGAATCACCTCTATTCCGAATCAAAAAAAAAATAAAAATAATAAATAAAACCTATAATAATATAAAAAATAATATAAATATTATATTAGAAATAAAAATTAAAAAACAAAAAAAGTTAGCTAATATGGAAAAATAAAAATTAATAAAAGATTAATTTTAATTGAACTGGTTAAATTCTACCAATGCCAAAGAAATAGGAACCCTTTATCTAATTTTTGCAATATTTGCAGGAATGATAGGAACAGCTTTTTCTGTTCTTATTAGATTAGAATTATCTTCTCCAGGGGTTCAATTTTTACAAGGAGATCATCAATTATTTAATGTAATAATTTCAGCTCATGCTTTCATTATGATCTTCTTTATGGTAATGCCGGGATTAGTGGGTGGATTTGGTAAAATAAAAAATAATATAAATATGATATATGAGAATTTTTCATTTTTTTTCTTTAATTTAAACTTATCTACAACTACAGATAGTTATAAAGCCGAAGAAACTAAATCTATCATTTACAGTGATTTTGATGTTAATAAAAATTCTATTCTTTTTAATAGAGAATATTCCCAAGAATTAGCTCCTTATTTAGCAGGATTAATTGAAGGAGATGGGACTTTTCGCAGTACACAACTATAAATCTACAATAAAAAAATACAATCCAAAGATAATTATTGTATTTAAAAAAGCAGATTTACCTCTAGCTAATTATCTATGTGAATTAACACAATGTGGTAAAGTTTATATAAAATCTAATAGAGGTTATATTCTCTGGCAGATAAGTGATTTAATTGGAGTATTTAAAATTATATGCCTTATAAATGGATATATGCGAACGCCAAAACATGAAGCCTTACAATGAACTATACATTGGTATAATGATTACATAGAAATAAATAAAGATAGTAAATTACCTATTACACAAAAGGTATTATCTTCAATTTATCATTTGGAATGTTTACCTTTAGATAAATCAGAAATAGACAGTAATAGTTGGCTAGCAGGATTTACTGATGCTGATGGAAATTTTTCAATAAATATTCATCAACGAAAAAATAAAAATACTTCTAGAGTCCAACCTTACTTTCGAATAGAAGTCTCCCAAAATTATGCTAAAAAAGAATGAATAGAAGGAGAAAAATTAAGTCACTATTTTTTTATGTCAAAAATAGCGAAATATTTTGATGTCACTCTTTATAGTAGGAATAGAACTATTAAAGATAAAATTTTTTCATCATTTAGTTTAATGGCCTCTAATAAAGAAAGTTTAGATATTACTATTAATTATTTTAATAAATTTTCACTTCTTTCTTCTAAGTATTTAGATTATTTAGCCTGAAAAAAAATTGTTGAAGTAAGAAAAAATAGTTATCAAACATCCTCTTATTTAGAGCAGGCTATTAAAACACGAAAAGATTTTAATAAAAATCGAGTAACATTTACTTGGAATCATTTGAAAAATTCTTATATTGAAAAAATATATTAATATATAAATTGCCGTGATTGATTGTGAAATCAATCTTACTACATTACTATATGCTGGAAACTCCTAAAGACTTGAATACCATATCACGTCATATATCTTAGATTATACAAATTATAACTTAGTATTTCATAACTAACTTAATAGTTATAGTAATAGATAAAATGTTTAGGTCATCATTTTACTAAGTTAATTCATCAATAATACAAAAGAGTAGAATTATAATATTCTTATCCCCCTGATTGCTTTCTCATATATTGAAAACAAATCTTATTTCTTGATAGAAAATTATATAAATTAAGAAAATAAAATATAGTTATAAATATATTTATTAAACGTACTAAAAAGATAATTTTCATAAAAAAAATGCTTGAAAATTTAATGTCAAAAAGTTTAAAGGTTTTCACAGTTGTTTCATCAACTGTTACAATGATAGGTTTTGGACTATCACTTCAAGATACTAAATTAAAAGATAAATTTATAAAATTACAAGAAAGAAATGAAATCTTAGAAAAACAAATTAATGAATTAAAAATTGATGAGTTAAAAAATGAATTAACTAAAAATAAAGTAGAATATTTTAGAACTAGTTTAGAAGAATCTCATAGTAAGGTTATGAAAGAAGTTGAAAGCATACAAAAATTAGAAGTTAAAAGTAATGAGCAAAAAGAAGTTTTAAAATCACATTTAGATAATTTCAACTCAGAGACTGATAATATGCAGAATATGATATCTGATATCATAAAATACTTTAATGATAATAACAATAAATTTTTAGGTGAGAATATATTTGATTTCTTTACAAACTATATAAATAATTTAAATAAGTTCTTATCTACATTGTCTTTTGAACAATATAGTGCTATAGCACATTTAAGTTCTGCTATTTGCATGTTAGTATTTTTATTAAGTATAATCTCAATTTTATTTGGTGATCAATTCATTAAATATTTTAAAATAGAAGAAAGATTTCCTAAATTAGCTATTATATTTAAAATATGAAGTAAATTGAATAAATTTAGTTTATTTATAAGCTTCACAGTAATTATTTTTAACTTATTACTTATTATCTATGTTAATACAATGATATTAATTAATTTTTAATAATTATATTTTAATAACTTAATTGATAACCCCTTAATCAAAATATAAAATTTAAAAATGTAACTATAAAAGTAATGAAAGATTTAATTAAACATTTCATCATAGTTCCCAACTTTTTATAATTATTATCTTGAGAATTAAACTTTGTGTAAAATAAATCCTTCTAATCCCTTATAAATGAGATATTAATAAAAGGATTTTAAAACTAAATTTTATTCACAGAATTGATCTTTTCATATAGTAGTTAGTACAGTTCCCTTCAAGGTATTAGTATCAGTTCAAATCTGATAAGATCGCTGCAAAGTATATTTAATTATAATGAAAATTATTTAAAATAATGATCCTTTAGTATAGTGGTTAGTATATCTTAATTGTCGTTAAGCAAGGCATCAGTTCAATTCTGATAAGGGTCGTTAAATATAAATAATTCTATAGCGAACAAGATTAAATTTGGTAATCAGAGTTAAATAATAATTTAAGAGTTTGAATCTCTTTGTTAGCTTACTATTAACAAAAGAATTTTCTTAAATTAATATCATATCTTTAATCCAGTATATAAGATATATTATTAAAAGAATTTTTAAAATAATATGTTAATATATTATACATATTTGGAGAATTAATATCTTTGAATGTATATACAGTGTATGAAGATTTACTGGTGCTTCATGTAAATATATATAATAAGTTATAAACTGGCAATTGTATGTAACACTAAAATTTATTTCAATTTTTAATTTTAATAAATAAAATAAAAATGACAAATTTACTTCATATTGTTAATAATAATAATTTTCTAGATCATAATTTATTAAGTTATGGTCTTCTTCTTGGTAGTGTAGCTATCATAGGTTATTCTATCTACTATTTTACTGGATATTTATCTAATGTTTATATTCATAAAATATTTATACTTTACCTAATGCAGAAATATTTACTCAAAGATTAGTTAATAATCTTGAAAGTAAACCTGTATCTAATCTTGATAATATAGTACCAACTATGTCTAACAAAGTAGATGCTATTGCACAAGGAATAAATACTGATGGGACTAATCTAGTAGATTCATCAGTTCAAACTGATCCAAAAATGTTATATAATTATCTTAAAGAGTTACTATATAATACTGCAACTCTAACTACATCTTTAGGTGAAATTAGTCCTACCGATTTTATCAAAGAGTATAGAAATGATCCAGATTTAGCAAAATATTTTTAAAATACAGCTAAATGGATTGAATCTATAGGAGAACCAAGATTATTTAAAAGTGGATCAAGTGAATATAATTTCTTAACTAAATTAATAGAATCATTAGGAGTTGATCCTAGTTCATCAACTATATCAAACAGTGTACCTCAACTTAATGTACCAATTATTCCTCAAGCTGAGATTGAAGGAATAAGATCGGCTAAATATGATGAAATAATTGAATTATGTCATCAAAAATTTCCTGGATGTGTAAATCCAATATCTGAAGCTAAAATACAAAATATAATAGATTCATACAATTACACTGATTTATTATCCCATTCTATCACCTCTGAGATAATGACTAGAGTACATCTAGATGTTATATATTTAGTGTTTGGATTGGGATGTTAATCTTAATATAAGTCATATATAAACCCCTTGCATAAAAGAAGCAATAATTTATTATTGTATAATATTTATAATCTAAAATTAAAGATGATGAACTGAATTAATTCAATTAGTCATTAAGTATCTATATTTAAAAAGATGACCTAAACATTTTTATATTTATTAAATAACTAAATAGTTATACTAACTTGTATCTCTTAGATTTGAAGAGGAAGTTAGTTCAATTTTAGACAATAGTATTACTACTACAAGATATGGTAAAAATTTCAAGTATGTCACAATGGACAATCAGCAGGTAACCAAAGGTACAAAAATTACCTAGTAGGAACCTCAGAGACTATACGTAATGCGGTTATAATAATTTATATTAATATAACCTGAAGATATAGTCCAATCATATATCGAAAGAATATGAAAAATTTGAATTACTTCTTACCTGTTCACTGTGGAAGTCCTGATATGGCTTTCCCTAGATTAAATAATATCTCATTCTGGCTATTGCCTCCTTCATTAATTTTATTACTTCTAAGTTCATTAGTAGAAAATGGAGCAGGAACTGGATGGACTGTTTTCACAAAGGATAAGCAGTCTTATTATAGTAATATAGTAATAAATAAATTCTACTTGATGCGAGAAACTCTTCTAATCGGAAGTAACTACCTATTCTATATTTTAAATGGAGTGGTAAAAATGTTACTAACATGGAGACAATTCGCCTGGGTAAATTTTCTTACCCATCAGAGACTAAACGTAGAACATCCTTCTAATATTACTTTGACTAAAACTAATATTATAACAACGCAAGCTTTAAATCAAAATAAAGAATTATTCTATCAATGGTTAGTAGGATTTACTGATGGAGATGGTACATTTTCTATAGCTCATCAAAATGGAAAATGGTCTTTAGTTTTTAAATTATCCCAACATGAATATAACATGAGATTATTATATTTTATTAAAAGCCAATTAGGTGTAGGTAATATCAATAAAGAAGCTAAAACTAAGATGGTGAATTATAGAATTAGAGATAGAAAAAAATTAGTAGAGGTTATATTTCCTATCTTCGATAGTTATCCTTTATTAACTACTAAATATTTTAATTATTTAAAATTTAAAGAAGCTTATGGAATCTTAGAAGATGCTAATTTAACTAAATTTAAAAAAGATGAATTAATGTTTAATTTGGTAAAAAGAATTCCTTCTGAAAATTATATCTCTCCAGCCTGGGAAATAGTTAACAATATAGTATCTAATACTAATGAAGCTAAAATGGTAATATCCAAAGCATGGTTAATAGGATTTACTGAAGCAGAAGGAAGTTTCTATCTTGTAAATAAATCTAAAGATAGAATAGTTCATGGTTTTGAAATAACTCAAAAATTAGATTTAATAGTTTTATCTGCTATAGGATATATTTTAGGTATTAAAACTAGTTCTAAAAAAACACATTATACAGTTGTTACTACAAACTCCAGAAGTATTGAAAATATTATAAAATATTACAATAACACTATGAAAGGTATGAAATCTTTTGAATTTAGAGTTTGGGCTAGATGTTTTGTAAAACACAAAGGTGATTTTAATAAACTTCACGAAATTAGAAATAAAATTAGAAATAGAAAACTAGGTACAACGATACTAAATTATAAAACTAAAGGGTTAAATATTCAAGGTAGTCATTTAATTAGTAATTCCTACTAATAAAAATAAAAATAAAAAATAAGAAATAATAACCCCTTGTTAATAAAATTTAATCAATAAAAGAGATTAATATTTTGAATCAGTCTTATTTATAGATAGAAATTAAATATATTAAGAAAAATAAAATATAATTATTATCTGACTTAAAAGAATAAATATAAAAATCATCTCAAAACTGAAATTAACCTCTGATATTTTTATCTTTACCGTTAATTTACTCTTTTCAATAAAATTACCATATATTGGTTCCTATCTAATAATCAACATAATATTACAAACTAAAAATGCTTAAAAAATTAATGTCCAGAAATTTAAATATATTTTCAATTCTATCATTTGGAATTTCTTTTGTAGGAATTGGTATATCAATACAAGATTCTATTTTACAAAAGAAATTTGTTAAAATACAAGAAAGAAATGAAATCTTAGAAAAACAAATTAATGAGTTAAAAATTGATGAGTTAAAAATGAAATTACTAAAACTAAAGTTGAATATTTTAGAAGTAGTTTAGATGAGTCTCATTCAAAAATAACACAACAACTTGAAACCATTCAGAAATTAGAAATTAAAAGTAATGATCAAAAAGCAATATTGAATTCACAATTAGAAGAATTAAACACAGAAAATGAAAATATGCAGAATATGGTAAATGAAATCATAAAATATTTTAATGATGATAATAATAACAATTTTTTAAATATTAATAATATCATTGACTTATTTACTAACTTTATTGAAAATTGGTATAAATTGTTTTCAACTTTAAGTTTTGAACAACAATATGCTATATTTCATTTAAGTGCATCTTTGTGTATACTAATTAATTTATTTAATATCATATCCGTTTTATTTAGTGATCAAGTAATTAACTATTTTAAATTAGAAGAAAGATTTCCTAAATTATCATTTATTTTTACAATAAGAAGAAAATTGAATAAAATTAGTTTATCCTTTAGTTTTACAATAATTATAATTATTATATTCTCTTTGTTTTATATTAATTCATTAGTCTTAATAAATTTATAAGCTTATTCTTTATTAATAACCCTCTGTCATATACAAAAATATATAATTAAAAAATAAAAAATTCTAACTATCAAAGGAATGAATATTTCATATTAATAAGAGAATTTTAATAAAATATAGCAAACAGATTAAATTAGGTCATCAGAGTTAAATAATAACTTAAGATTTCAACTCTCTTTGTTTGTTAGATATTAAAAAATAACTCTAAATTTAGTATAGTAAATCTTTAAATTTCCTGGTTTAAGATATATTAGTTTAATAGTTAGAACAGCTAGTTATCCTAGCAAATACCTTTTCAAGTCTGGTATATATCAAACTGAAACTAAGATTTCAGTTGTTATTGCAATATTAAGTTAAATACCTGTTTTGTTTTAATATTTATTAGCATATAAATAGATTTATTTTAATTGAACTTGTAATAATAATTTACTTTACTAAAATAAATATTTTATCATTAGATTTAAATAAATAAGGCCATGTATCATCATTTAAAGATTATACAATTATAACATGTCTGCTATTGTTATAATTAACTGCAATAAGGGTCCGGCATAAATTATAAATTTAGATTTATAATGAATATTTGAGGTGTTGTGTTTAACTAAATTTAGTTAAATCAATTTCCTGCATTTCAATGAAATGCTTTAAATTTATAATTAAACTATTCTAGGATATTCTATCTACTATTTTACTGGAAATATCTTTAAACATAATAATGATATGGTAATAAATAGTTTACCTAATCAAAATAATCAAGATATTATTGTACAAAGATTAATCAACAATCTTGAATCTAAATCAGTACCTAATTTAGATAATGCTATTCCTAATTTAGATAATAGTACACTACAAACTTTAAATAATAAAGTAGATAGTTGTGTACAAACTGGAACAGGACTTCTAACTAGAACTGACATTGATGTCACTGAAGTTAATGAACATGGATTATTTATACCTTGGGATGGTAATCTTAAAGATGCTATAGCAGAATTAGTATATGGTCCTGAATCATCTGTACATTCAATAACAGAAATGACTCCAACTGAATTTGCTAAATTGGTCAGTGAAAATGAAAGATATTCAAAGTTTGTTGATTCAATTAAAAATTGGAATGAAAACATAGAAAATCAATCCCCTATTACTACAACAAATAGTGGATTAAATAGTGAAATCAATTTTTTACAAAGAGTTAAATTTGAATTAGAAAAAGTTAATTCTCAAGTAAATGAAAATTTATCTCAAGAACTAGAACAAAGTACCTCTAATACTTTAGATTTTAATTCGTTATTATATCAAAATTTATCTGAATCAGTGAATAGTCATGATATGTTGATTAGAAAATTATTAGATAACGATTTAATTTATACATATGCAGGAATAGTAAATGAAACACATTTAAGAACAACTTTAGAACTTATGAATATTACACTTACAGATTACAATTTTAATGAAACTTTAAGATTATTGATGTCTCTTGCAGTTTGTTAAAAATATAACCCCCTGAAATATAAAAGAAGCAATAATTTATTATTGTATAAAATTAGTTTTAGTCAAAGTAATATTAGAAGGATGAAGACATAGTCCGATCTTTAGTGAAAACTAAAGTGAGTAATGATAGTGAATTTTTAATTAGATTCATGAGATTACCAACATTTTTTGTTATCCTCCTTTAGCAGGAATTCAATCACATTCAGGTGGGTCTGTAGATTTAGCTATCTTCAGTTTACACCTTGCTGGAATTTCTTCTTTATTAGGAGCTATAAATTTCATAAGTACTACTCTAAATATGAGAACTAATGGAATGTCATTACATAAATTACCTCTTTTTGTATGGGCTATCTTTGTAACAGCAGTATTATTATTATTAGCTTTACCTGTGTTAGCCGGTGCAATTACAATGTTATTAACAGATAGAAATTTTAATACTAGCTTCTATGATCCAGCTGGAGGTGGTGATCCTATTTTATATCAACACTTATTCTGGTTCTTTGGTCATCCTTGGCCCTTTAAATTTAATTTAATGCAACAAACTATAAGCGGGGACTTTTTGTGTAATTTATCAGATACTTTAAATATAAGTTGCTTATTTAGCACCACTAAAGTAAAAATTCTGGCTCTTCCTTTCTTCTTAAATAAAGAAAAGGAAATAAATATAAATAATCCGCAAGTAACCAAAGCGTTTAACTCGCAAGTAGGAACTTCAGAGGCCATACGTTTGTTAAATATAGATACTAAATTAAAAACAAATATAGAAAAAAACAATAAATTTAATCAATGATTAGCAGGTCTAATAGATGGAGACGGTAGTTTTTTATTAAGTAAAAAAGGCTATGCTAGTCTAGAAATTACAATGGATATTAGAGATGAACATGCTTTGCAAATTATTAAAAATGTTTATGGAGGATCTATAAAACTAAGGTCCGGCTGCAATGCTATTAGATATAGATTACATCATAAGTCAGGTTTATTAAATTTAATTAATGATGTGAATGGACAAATTAGAAATTCTAATAGATTAGTTCAATTAAATAAAATTTTAAATAAATATGAATTAACTCTAATTTATCCTGATAAAATAAATTATGATAATGGCTGGTTATCAGGTTTCTTTGATGCTGATGGCACTGTTACTATTAACAGCACTAATTGTCAATTATCTGTCTCTATATCACAAAAAACATTAGAATTATTACAACCTATAGCAGAACTGTATGAAGGTAATATTTATATTGATAGAGGTTCATCAAAAACCTTTAAATTTTATGTGACTAAACGAGAAAATATCCTAAAATTGATAGAATATTTTAAAATTTATCCTTCTAGATCTGCTAAAAAAAATAGACTCCATCTAATTCCTAAATTTTATGAATTGAAAGATCTTAAAGCTCATAAAGCTTTGCCTGGTACTTTATTAGAAAAAAGTTGGCTATATTTTTATACTAAATGGTTAAAATATGAAGATCCAAAAAATACTAAATTTGATTAAATTTATAAAGACTCACTTTTCATTGACTGTTAAATTACAAAATATTATAAAAATTAAAAATACTATTAGTAGTTCTACTAATAAAAATAAGAAAATAAGAAATAACACTTTAACCCCTTGTTAATAAAATTTTAATCAGTAAAAGAGATTCATATATTGAATCAAATCTTATTTATAGATAGAAATTATACATATTAAGAAAATAAAATACAAGTATCTTTATTAAAAGAATAAATATAATCCAACAATATAAAAATCAAATCTTAAATTAACCTATGATATCTATATCTTTACTGTTAATTTACTTTTTTCAATAAAAATTACCATATATTGGTTCATATAAAATAATCAACAAAAATAAAAAATAAAAATGCTTAAAAAATTAATGTCCAAAAGTTTAAAAGTTTTCACAGTTGTATCTTCTACTGTTTCAATGGTAGGTTTCGCTTTATCATTCCAAGATTTAAAATTTAAAGATAAATTTGTTAAATTACAAGAAAGAAATGAATTATTAGAAAAACAAATTAATGATTTAAAATTTGATGAATTAAAAAATGAAATCACTAAAACTAAAGTTGAATTTTATAGAAGTAGTCTAGAAGAATCACAAAATAAAATAATGAGTGAAGTTGAAAATATAGAACAATTAGTCACTAAAAATAATGAACAAAAAGAAGTTTTATCTTCACATTTAGATAATCTAAATAAAGAAACTGATAATATGCAAAATATGATATCTGATATATTAAAATATTTTAATGATAATGATAATAATAAATTTATGGGTGAGAATATATTTGAATTATTAACTAATTATATAAATAATTTAAATAAATTCTTATCAACCTTAACTTTTGAACAATATAGTGCAGTAGCTCATTTAAGTTCAGCTATTTGTATGTTAGTATTTTTATTCAGTATCCTATCAATTTTATTTGGTGATCAATTCATTAACTATTTTAAATTAGAAGAAAGATTTCCTAAATTATCATTTATTTTTAAATTAAGAAATAAATTGAATAAAGTTAGTCTATTTATAAGTTTCACAGTAATTATTTTTAATTTATTACTTATGATTTATGTTAATTCGTTAATTCTAATTAATTTCTAATGTTGTCATTAAATAAATTTTATTGATAACCCTATGTTTTATTAAAATTCTCATATATAATATAAAATTTAAAAATCTAACTATAAAAGAAATAGAAGATTTAAAGATTTTTATCATAACTTAGTAAAATTTGAAAATATCACTAATTTATTGATTAGGGATAAAGATTTTATTAAACCAATAAAAAAAAATGATAAAATTAATAGTAAATTTATAACTTTAGATCTTGAATGTCATGGTATTACAGATTCTAATAATGAAACTAATTTAGTTCCTTTCTTAGTTGGATTATATAATCCAAATTTAAAATTAGCTAAAACTTTAGATTTGACTTTAAATTATCAATTACATGATGCTATACGAGATCATTTATTAACTTATAAATATAGTGGTTATATAATTTATGCACATAATCTTTCAACGTTTGATGGAATCTTTATTTTAAACCAATTGGTTAAATTATCAGATTTAATGGTAATTAATCTGGAACCTTTATTTAGAGATAGTAAATTAATTGAAATTAAAGTGTCTTATGGTTATAATAATAAAAATAAATCATTTAGATATTCAATTATATTCAGAGACTCCATGTTAATGTTCCTTATTTCATTAGATAAATTAAGTAAAACATTCTTATCAGATAAACCTGAATTACAAAAAGATACAAATAAAGGTAAAACTTTATTGAATACAATATTATATAAATCAGAATTAGAAATCAATAATATATTAAAAAATGATAACTTTATTTATGAAATTAAAAATTATTGTATGCTTGATTGTATTAGTCTTTGGCATGTAATTGATAAATTTAATTTTTTAATTTTTGAAAGATATCAATTAAATATTCATAATTATCCCACTCTACCTTCGTTAGCTTTTGCTATCTTTAGAGGTCATTTTTTAATTAAAAATCAAATCAATAAAATTAATGAGGATCTTGATAAAGAATTAAGAAAAAGTTATACAGGGGGTCACGTGGACTTATATCATCTATATTCAAACAAAGAATCTAGATTATATGACTTCACTAGTCTTTACCCTACTGCTATGACAAATAATATATTTCCTACTAAATTAATAGATAAATTTAGAGGTGATCCATTCAAATCTGGATTTTCATTAGATTATTTACATAATGATAATATAAGATCATTTATTAATTGTGATATCTTTGTAGATAGATCAATTAATAGACCAGTATATCAAACACATATGTTAATTAATAATCAATTAAGAACAGTATGTGGTACTGGTATTTTCAAAAATCAATTAATTTTTCTACCTGAATTATTAAAATATCAAGAATTATCTGATAATAAAATTAGAATTATTGATGGATCAATTACATCAGGATTAAGATTTAAATGTGAACCAATTTTTAATGATTTTATATATCCATTATTTAAACTTAAAAATTCAGTTCCTAAATCACATCCTTTATATTTAATATCTAAATTAATCATGAATTCTTTATATGGTAGATTTGGGTTAAGACCTGAACTACATGAATTTAGAATTTTAGATAATTTACTTATTGATACAATTCATTTAGAAAATAATTTAGATGATATAATAGAATTTCCTGATACTAATAAATCAATGCTAGTAATTAATAAAAATATGGATAATCTTAATATTTCTGTTGCTATAGCTTCCGCAATCACGGCTTATGCTAGAATGATTGTTGCACCTATACTACTTGATGAATCTATTAAAGTTTTATATACTGATACAGATTCATATGTTATTGAAGGTGATTTATCTACCTTATTAAATGGTAAATATGCACATATGTTACATAATGAATTAGGTGGTTTAAAACTTGAAGCTATTTTTTCTGAATTTGTCTCATTAGCACCTAAAGTATACATGACAAATATCATTTTGAAATGTTTGTGATTGTAGGAACAAATAATGCATTTCAAAAATATTTATATGTCTTAAAACTGATATTTTTACAGAAAAGTACTAGATTTTCAAAATGTCAAAAAATCTTTACAAATAATATTTTATATGGTTTTGGTTACGTCTATTCCCTTTTGAATAAAAATTAAAAAATCTAACTATAAAAGAAATAAGAGATTTAAAGATATTAAAAAAACATACCTGCAACTTTTTCAATTATTATCAAGATATAAATCTTTTATTGTATGATGAAAATATAAAGGCTTGATAAAACATTATATAACCAGTGTGTCCCTTAATATATAGGTTATCATCATTATAAATATATCTAATCAAGTTTATAATGAAGGAAAGATTAAACATCATCAGAAATCAATTAAGAATACTGATAAATTTATACTAAATGTCTATTTTAATAATTTTAAAAAACAAAAACAATGAATTTAATACAAAATTTCAATACTCTAGATAATAACTTAATAAGTTATGGTCTTATTTTAGGAAGTGTAGGTATCTTAAGTTATTCATTTTACTATTTTACTGGATATTCAACTAAAATTAGTTTTGATAATATAACACCTAATTTAAATACTGAAACATTTACTCAAAGATTAGTTGAAAATCTTGATAATTATCAAAATCTTAATCTTGATAATAAAGTGCCAACTATGTCTCACTTTGTAGATACTCTAACACAAAGTACTAATACTGATATCATTAAGCTAGTGGATTCATCTGTGCAAACTGATCAAAAAATGCTATATGATTATATGAATGAGTTACTTTATAATAATGCAACTCCTGTGACATCTTTAGGTGAAATTAGTCCAACTGATTTTATCAATGAATATAGAAACAATCCAGAATATGCTTCATATTTCCAAAATACAGCTAAATGGAGTGAATCTATAGGAAATCCAAGTTTATTTAGAAGTGGCTCAAGTGAATATAATTTCTTAACTAAATTAAGAGAAGCTTTTGATTCTAGTTCATCAACTTTAACCAACAGTGTACCTCAAATTAGAGAACCAATAATCCCTCAAACTTAAATTGAAGGAATAAGATTAGCTAAATTTGATGAATTAATAAATTGTGGATCTTTCGTAAGAAATCAAAACACTGAAGAATTATTAAGTATGATCATCAATTCATATGATTATAGTTATTTATTGTTAACAACTAATAATTCAGAAATAATATCAGCAGTACTGATGTTAACTAGTTAATATCTAATATAATTTATATAATCTTGAAATATAATACTTTGGTCTACAAGATTATTTTAATATAAAAGTATTGGATATTTATAAATAACCCCCTCCAATATAAGAATATAAGGTATATTAATTATTAATATACTTAATAAAAGAAGCAATAATTTATTATTGTGTAAAACTTCTTATTTCTTATTATTTTTAATTAATAAATATTATAGTGAGTCTATAAAATATCTATATTTAAAGATATGGTCCAACCATTTTTAATTATAAAAAATAAAAATGTCTGCATCCTGAAGTATATATTTTAATTATACCTGGATTTGGTATTGTAAGTCATATCGTTTCAACATTCTCAGGTAAACCAATCTTTGGTTATCTAGGTATGGTATATGCTATGTTCTCTATTGGAATTTTAGGATTCTTAGTATGGAGCCACCATATGTTCTCAGTAGGTTTAGATGTGGATACTAGAGCTTACTTTACAGCTGCAACTATGGTAATTGCTGTACCAACTGGAATAAAAATTTTCTCTTGGTTAGCAACTCTATACGGAGGTAGTTTAAGATATAATACACCATTATTATTTGTATTAGGATTCTTAGCTTTATTCACTATAGGAGGATTAACTGGAGTGGTATTATCTAATGCCTCATTAGATGTAGCTTTCCATGATACTTACTATGTAGTAGCTCATTTCCACTATGTATTATCTATGGGAGCTGTATTTGCTCTATTTGCTGGATTCTATTATTGGTCTCCAAAAATATTAGGAAGAAATTACAATGATTTCTTAGGTAAAATTCACTTCTGGACATTATTTGTTGGGGTTAATTTAACATTCTTCCCTCAACACTTCTTAGGTCTAGCCGGAATGCCAAGAAGAATTCCAGATTACCCTGATGCATTTGCTGGATGGAATGCAATTTCTAGTTTCGGTTCATTAGTTTCAGTAGTAGCTACTGTTTTATTTGGTTATATTATTTATGATATCTTTGCTAACCAAACTGCTAGCTCTAATAACCCTTGGGCAGTACCTTCATATTTTACTAGCGATGCTCAATTTAACAATGAAACTCAAACAGCTAATACTTTAGAATGGACTTTAGCTAGCCCTATACCATTCCATGCTTTCAAAATGTTACCTATCCAATCTTAGATAGTAAATTTATTAAAAATTATACTTTTTAAATCCCCTTCATAATTTTTAGATTAATTGTTTTTTTCCTTATTAACAGAGGAGGATAAAATATTAATATTTATAATCTTAATGAAGGCAAATTATTTGATATAATCTAAAAATTTTAATTTAGAGAAGGTTCAATTAAATCAACATCTAATATGATAAGATGTCATAAAGAATTCCTTCATAAAAATTAAATATTTTAATTAAAGAACTATTATTATTAAGATCTGAAGATTATAATGTACAAATAATTAAAAATAATATTTAGTGACCTTATTTTACTTATGAATTTATATAATCACAATTAAAGGTTCAGAATAAAAAAGAAACTATATCTGATTTAAATTTTTTGAAGTTAAAGTTAAAAATAAGAATAAATTTAAGAATCCACATAAAAAATTTTAATTACCTTTATTATATGTAGAATCATATATTATTTTTAAATAATTTATTAAAATTTAATAAAAATCTAGATTGCAGAAAAATGATAGAGTAAAATATAAAGTAATAATAAAAATCAATTAACCTTAATACTCAATATTAAGTAAAATTTTATTCTTCAATAAGATCCTAATAAAATTATCTATAGATTTGTTCATCATTAAATTAATAATCCTAAATTAAATGTTTCTGATTATTTAATTGAAAGAGTATTTCCTAAGAAAAAAAAATAAAAAAAAAGATTATAGAAAATTAAGAAGTTTTTAATTTTCAGGTATTATAAGGGGGATATAATCAAAGATCTTCAGACTAAAAATAGAAATAAAAATTTATTAGCTTTAGGTAAATGAAGCTCATATTATGACCAAAATTTTTATACTTTTTAATTTATACTTCTGCGGGAAGATCTTATTCTAAAATTTTTATTTTACTAAGTAATAATTAAATTAATATTTGACCATATAAAATAAAAGAAGAGGCTAATAAAAATTAGTTATAATTTAATAAAGAAGTTTAAAATTTTATTTAGATTTATAATCTAAATTTAAATCAGAAAACTTCACTAGTTGAAATTATGTCATTTAATTTATATAATTAATAATATAGTATTATTAGCTACCCTAATTTATTGAGAATAAAAATCTTAATTAAAGTTAGGGAAATCTTTTTTTCCATTTTAGTAAGGCAAATTTCCTGGTAATAAATGGAAAATATATTAAATGAAGAAATTTTAAAGAATTTAATATAAAAATAGAAATTAAATTCACTTCATTTAATAAAAATAATTTCAAATTACATATAAAATTTAAATAATAAATGACAACCTATAAAGTCAAAAATCAAAATCTTGAATCTAATTTTAAACTAAACTTCACACAGCCTACTACTCAAATTTTACGAGAGTACCATCCTTTAAATTATAACCTTAATAAGCAAAATTTATCTATAGATAGTAGAATTTTACCTTTATTCAGAACTCCTTTACTTAGAAAAAAAAGTGAAGAAATTCAAGTGGATATTAACAAATATAATCTAAATATTCAAAATAATTTAAATCATAATTTTAGTCATCAAATCTTAAAATTTTTCTTAAAAGGAATTACTTTATATAATCTAAATTTAAAAAACTTTTTATTACAAGGTAATAAGTTAAATTTAATACTGAATATTCAAAATGATAAATTATATGAATTAAATACTCGAATATCAAATTTCTTTCAACGAGTAAATAAATTAATTTTTGAATTAAATGAAAAAACTGTATCATCTAAAACTAATAATAGCAAAAAAACATTAATTAAAAAAAGTGATACTTTATTTGCTAGACCCGTAAATAATGACTTATATAATTATCCTAATCTTTTGGGGAGAAGTATAAGTAAGGAATACGGATTTAGAAAATTATTAATTATTCATAAAATCTCCACAGAAAAATTAGGAACGGAAATAGAAAACAATAAAGAATTAATAGAATTTGGTCAGGAAATCTTAAATGATCTAGACTATCAAATTTCTCAAAATAAAATATTAATTAATAAAATAAAAAACACCTCTTTATTCACCTTAAATAATAATAGTCATTTAAATTCTAATCAAATTAATTCTAATCTAATACTTAATGAACAATTAAGTCCTATAAACCAATCTATCTCTGGAACTCAAACTGAAGAATTTAATAATAAAAATTTATTATTAAATAAAATATTTAATTCAATTAATAAATCAAATGAAATTAAAATAGAACATACAATTAATTCTATATTCAAAAATAAAGAATTTGATTATAAAACTGATTCAATCTCTATGAATTCTAATCTTATACCTGTAGTTTATAATAATAAATCTGTTTTAGTGGGTAATAATTTATCTAATTCTCCTATTATTAATGAATATTTAAAAGCAATAAGTAAATTTAATATAATAAATAAGGGAATCTCTATTAATTACTCTAATATAATTGGTTTTAATTTTAATAGTGAAAACAATAAACTTTTTAAAGATATTTATAATTTATTAGTTTATTCATTTAAATCTATGTTTTGTTTAATTAGTAAACCTGTCTTCGTTTTTACACCTAATAAAATTATAATTCAATTATTTTATTATTTATTTATTCCTAATATTTTAAAATCTAAAAAAATCTATAAATTTGGAGATAAACGAAGAAATAATTTAAGAATTTACTTAACATGGAAAAAAAGAAGAAATAAAATCAAAAAACTATATAGAAAACTTAGAAAAATTAATATTAACAATAGAATTAAATTAAGAAAATTATATCTTTATAATATTACTCAAATTTTCCCTAATAAATTTAAAAAATTATGTGAAATTTTAAGTCATTTATTTAAAAAACCTGTAGAATTAGATTTAATACGATTACATTACCCATATAATGATAGTAATATATTAGCTAACTTCTTAGCTATTATGATTAATAGAATTAAATTAAGAATTATTGTTAAAAAACTATTTGGTAATGCTATACTTAAAAATAAAAAATTCAGTAGTACAAAAACTAATAAACTTAATATTATACCAGCATTCTTATCTGGTATAAGTATTAAAGTGGCAGGACGACTATTAAATAATAGAATTGTTCCTAGAAAAACTGTCAAAACAATCAGACGAGGAGCAGTAGCTAAAGGAAAAATAAATTATCTAGATGTTGCAAGATATACTAATAAAAACAAAAGAGGTGCTTATAGTATTACAGTTTCATCAGGACAAAACTATTTTTAAATTTTAAATTTAATGCGCAGCAAATCACTTCTCCCATCTTTCTAAACTACAGAGGAGGATAAAAACAAATTAACTATTTATAGATTAAACTTTGTAATATAACAACCCCTTCCCTTTTCTATATTATTCTAATTAAGCATTATTTGACCTAACCCTTAAAAATAAGAAGATGTTCAAATCTTTTTACTTTTTAGATTTTTATTTTAAACTGAATTTTAAAACTAAATAAAAATTTAAAAGAGGAGTTAATAAGGTTATATTTTAAATAAAAATATTAGTTGTAATAACATTTATTTTGTATATATTTTTTTTAAATAAATATACCTAGATTAAGCCTATCACCTTTAAATCCACTATTTTTAATTAGAAATATGTATTTTAAAATAAGCTAATTTGGCCTATATAATTAGTTACTTTGCTTTTTTGTAGGTTTAGAGTAGAAGGTAAATATAGAGTGAAAATAAAGAGGTGAAATTTTTAAGATTACCACTAAAAATATAATTTACTTTTTATTTTTAAATATATAAAGGTTCGATTCCTTTACTCCTTAGATTATATTTACAACTAATTAAATATTTTTGTAAATATAAGAATACACAAAGATGAATCTTAAGATACAAGTGAACTCAATTGTTTAAATAATTAAACTAATCAGTTTTAAGGAAAAATATTCATTCCTCTGCTTAGTAGCAACCATAATTCTTTAATTGATTACCTTCTCTTTTTGTTAAGTACTTGAAGAATTCAATTATTAATTCCTTCTTTAGTTTGAAGAATATTAGTTTTCTTATGATTAAGCTATCTATCTTAACAAATTTATTTTGCTCTACACTTTAAATTAGGGTAGAGTTTGAGCTTATCATCTTCTTGCCTATATAGACTAAAGTAAATTGATTTTGATTTTAGTATAGGTTGATTAAGAGATTGTATTCTTCTCTTCTTCATAAAGGGGAGAGATGAAATAAAAAGGATGTTGAGAGTCACATGGTATTTAGCTCTTATTAAATATAAGTCAAATATGATTTATTCCTATAATAAGAGGAAACAGTAAATTAAGATTAAAATTAAAATAAATAAAAAATGTCTTTATATCTTTCAATTTTTAATACTATATATAATGATGCTCCACAACCTTGGCAATTAGGATTTCAAGATAGTGCTGCACCAGGTTTTACAGGACTTGTAACATTACATAACACTATCGGATTTTATTTAATCGTAATTTGCTTTGCAGTTGCTTGGGCTTTATTCTCTACTGTTTATTTCTATAGTTCAAAAAATAATCCTATCGCACATAAATACTTAACTCACGGTACTGTTTTAGAATTAATATGGACTATCACTCCAGCATTAATCTTAATTGTAATCGCTTTCCCTTCTTTCAGATTATTATATTTAATGGATGAAGTAATCTCACCTACATTAACAATTAAAGTAGTAGGACACCAATGGTATTGGTCTTATGAATACTCTGATTTTGTCACAGATAGTGGAGAATCTATTGATTTTGATTCATATATGATACCTGAATCAGATTTAGAATTAGGTCAATTCAGATTATTAGATGTGGATAATAAACTAATAGTTCCTGTAGATTGTCATATTAGATTAATTGTTACTGGTGCTGATGTATTACATTCTTTCGCAGTGCCTTCATTAGGATTGAAATTAGATGGTGTACCGGGTAGATTAAATCAAGTGTCTTTCTTAGCAGAAAGACCAGGTACTTTCTATGGTCAATGCTCAGAAATTTGCGGAATTTACCATGGTTTTATGCCTATTGTAGTTGAAGCAGTATCTTCTCAAGATTTCTTAATTTGGGTTGATTCAGCTTCTCAATAATTTCCATTTATTATTTAATATATTAATTTATTCTCTACTTGATTCATTAATTAAAAAGGAGAGGGTAAATCTAATCTTTAATTATTCCCCCTTCCAATTAAAATAAATAAAAAATGTCTTTATATCAAGAGAGATAGTATAAAGATTATCTCTCAAATCAAAATTATATTCATATAATTTCATATTTTACTAAGATCTATCTTTCTGTTATTTTAAACAACTATTTTTTTAATATGACTTTATTAATGGCCCCTTTAAATTTAAATAACAAATAAAGTAAAAATTTATTAAATAAGTCAAATATAAATACTACTTTAAATTTTATAAAATTTAATTAATACTTTAATTTAAAATATAAAAGAACAATAAGAAAGTTAGTACCGTAATATTATAACATTAAATTTTAATCTGATTTAACTTATAAATTAATATACCCTAAATAAAAGACCCCTTAAAATTAAATAAAATGAGTAAAAATAAATAAAAATCAAACACATGTATTACTTTATAGAAAGTTTTTACATTTAAAATAAATAAAAATACAATATGAAATAATTTATTTAAATTTACTGTGATATCTTTATAAAGAATATATAAATAAAGATAATTATAGGAGATTTAAGTAAAAAGAAAATAATATAAATTTTACACTAATATGCTTACTTCTTTGATACTTATTCCTATTATAGGTTCTCTATTAATATTATTAATTCAAGAGAATACAAATCAAGGTAAAAAAGAGATGAAACAAATAGCTCTAACTACTTCTTTAATTAATTTTTTTATCTCTTTATTTATTTGGTATCAATTTGACTCAAATACTACTCAATATCAATTTGTTTCAGAATTTAATCAATTAAAATTTTGTCATTTAAATTTTGGTGTAGATGGAATATCGATTTATTTTGTATTACTAACTACATTTGTAACTCCAATTGCTTTATTATCTAATTATACCAATATAAATAAAAATTTAAAGATTTTTTTAATCTCTTTTTTATTATTAGAAAGTTTACAAATATGTGCTTTTGTATCATTAGATTTATTACTTTTCTATGTTTTCTTTGAAAGTGTATTACCTATCTTATTTATAGTAATTATTATATTTGGACACGGTAATGATAGATTTAGATCTGCTTTCTTATTATTTTTATATACTTTAGCTGGTAGTTTACCTATGTTACTATCTATCTTAGTAATATATAGTTATATAGGATCTACAGATTTCCAATTAATTTCTTTATATGAAATAAGTTTAGATAGTCAAAAATTATTATGGTTAGGATTTTTTATAGCTTTTGCTGTTAAAACTCCATTATATCCATTTATTATTTGGTTACCTAAAGCTCATGCTGATTCACCTTTAGCAGGATCAATTATACTAGCTGCTACTATATTAAAATTAGCTACTTATGGTTATATGAGAGTATTAATTAACTTTTTACCTGATGCTACAAATTATTTTAGCCCTTTAGTACAAACTGTGGCAGTAATTGCAATAATTTATGCTAGTTTATCAACTATTATACAACAAGATACTAAAAGATTAATTGCTTATAGTAGTATAGCTCATATGGGAGTAGTTGTTCTAGGTTTATTCTCTAATACAATACAAGGTATTGAAGGTGGAATATTATTAGCTTTAGCACACGGATTTGTATCACCAGCTTTATTTATTTGTGTAGGAGGTATCATTTATGATAGAACTGGAACTAGAATAATTAACTATATTAGAGGTTTAGTTACTTATATGCCTGTATTTACTATTCTATTCTTTATATTCACTTTAGCTAATACTGGAATACCTTTATCTCTAAATTTCTTAGGAGAACAATTATCATTAATTGGTATATGGCAACAAAATCCTATTATAGCTGCTTTAGGTGCTACTGGTATAGTACTTTCTGCTTGTTATTCTTTATTTTTATATAATAGATTATCTTATGGAAATCTATCACCTTTATTAACTCCTGTGAAAGATTTAGATAGAAGAGAATATTATCTATTAATTAGTTTATTAATACCTACTTTCATTTTAGGTATATTACCTGATGTTATATTAAATTCTCTACATACTTCTGTATCTGCTTTAATATTCTCTAATTAAACTTTAACAATTATAAAATTAAACAAAATATAAAAATTAATTAACAATGACAACTTTATTTATAAATTTATTAGCTTTTGGTACATTATTATCTAGTGTATTTTCTATTACATCTAAAAATCCTGTAATTTCAGTAATTTTTTTAATTACTACTTTTGTTCAAGCAGCTGGATATTTAATTCTTATTGGTATTAATTTTATTGGTATCTCATATGTTGTAATATATGTGGGTGCTATTGCTGTTCTATTTTTATTTGTAATTATGATGATAAATATTAAATTAACAGATATTTTAGAAACAGGTACTCAATATACCAAAAATTTACCTTTAGCAATAGCAATTGTATCTTTGTTTATATTTATCATATTTACTATAATACCTTTCAATTTTAATAATGTTCCAGCTTTATCTATTTTATTAGATAAAATTACATATTTAAATAGTATCTTATCAAGTTCTAATACAGTATCTATTAATTTAATTAATTCTATTGTTAATAATTATTTTGTGACATCATTGTCTGATGTTATTATTACAGATTTCCAACAAATTGAAGTATTAGGTCATGGTTTATACACTTATGGTGCTGTATTATTAATTACTTTAAGTGTTATATTATTACTAGCTATGTATGCTACAATTGTTATATCTAAATCTAAAAAAACTGAATAAGATTTTTTTATTTAATATTAACCCCCTTCTACAAATTTAATACTTAATTAAAAATTATAATAATCTAAATATAAAATATATAGGTTAATTATTCAAACTAAACTTTATAATTAGTATTAAATTTTTATATTTATCTCAATTTTATAAAATTTTTAGAATAAAAGAGGCTAAGAAATGATTTTTACATCTATTTTAACATTAATAGTGGCTAAGGCCATTCCATCTTTAAATATTAAATTATCTCCTATTTATTTTACAAGAATTTCAGCTATAATTTTCTTATTTGCCGGAGCATTATCATTTAATACTCTATATATTCAGTCTATTGGATCAGGTATAGGTATATATAGCGGATTATTCCACATTACACAAGTATCCCAATTAATAGAAGTCTTTCTATTACTAATTGGTTCTTTGATATTAATTGCTTGGCCTTTAATACAAAATACTGAAAATACAAAAAAAATTATGAATTCATATTCTACAGATTATTCTTTATTAGTATTATTCAGTACACTAGGTTCTTGTTTATTAATATCTTGTTCAGATTTAATATCAATGTATTTAAGTATAGAATTACAATCTTTTGGTTTATATATATTATCAACTTTATATAGAGATTCAGAATCATCTACTTCAGCAGGTTTAAAATACTTCTTATTAGGTGGTCTATCTTCTTCTATAATATTATTAGGATCAGGTTTAATATATGCTTATACAGGTTTAACAAATTTTGATGCTATATATAGTTTAATCTCTGTATGTGATTACAATCATATATTACAAGGTTTAAATCTAGGTTTAATATTAATAGTAGTAGGATTTTTATTTAAAATAGCAGCAGCACCTTTACATAACTGGTCTCCAGATGTATATGATGATACACCTACAATAGTTACAATATGGTTAACTATTATACCTAAAATTGCAATACTAATTTTATTATTAGAATTAAATACTCAAATAGGAATAATAGGAGGTGATACAAAATTAATAATCAATACAAATGGATATGCAGAAATATTACAATCCTTAAATTTAAGTACAATATCAAATTTATCAACTATAGCAACACAATCTTTAATAAATATAATTGGTGATAGTTCTATGAATATTTTAAAGAATTTATTATTAATAAGTTCATTATTATCATTAGTAATAGGTACAGTAGTAGGATTAGCACAAACAAAAATAAAAAGATTATTAGCTTATAGTACAATTTCTCATATTGGATTTATTTTATTAGCTTTAGCTATTAATACAGAACAATCAATTGATTCACTTATATTTTATATAATTCAATATACAATAACTAATTTAAATATCTTCTTAATTATATTAGCTTTAGGTTATATAATAAAAACTTATCCTAATACAAATAATTCATATTTTACACTATATAGTGGAGAGGAAAAAGATATTAAATATATCTCTGAATTTAAAAGTCAATTTTTCTTAAATCCTTTACTTAGTTTAAGTTTAGCTTTTTGTTTATTCTCTATGGCAGGTATCCCACCTTTAATAGGATTCTTCTCTAAAATGTTTGTATTATATTCAGCAGTACAAAATGGATATAATTTTATATCTATTGTAGCTATACTAGTAAGTGTAGTTAGTGCTTCTTATTATTTAAAAATTATAAAAGTTCTTCACACCTCTACTGAAGAGGAAGATACAAATTATTCAGTAGAAAATGAATCTATCTCTACAAGAATTCTATTAAAAAATGAAGGTGAAGTGCAAAACACTATCTTAACAAACTTCCATAGTTATTTAATTTCTATTTTAACTTTATCAATCTTATTATTTATTTTAAAACCTTCTTTAATCTTAAATAGTACTCAATTACTGTCTTTATCTTTATTTAATTTCTAATGAGTAATTTATTTTTTCTATTTATTTTTGTTCCTATTTTAGGTTTTGTTTTTCTAGGTTTAAATCTTTTATTTGCGCCTCATAGACCAGATGATTCTAAAGTTTCAGCTTATGAGTGTGGATTCAGTCCTGTTTATGGTCAAACCAGATCTACTTTCCAAATTCATTTTTATTTAGTGGGAATGTTATTCTTAATTTTTGATCTTGAAATTATTGTTTTATATCCTTTAGCTGTAACATTGTATCAAGTAAGTGTTTTTGGTTTATCTGTCGCAATGTTATTCTTTTTTGTATTAACTATAGGATTTGTATTAGAAATTGGTTCAGGTGCTATTCAACTTTCAAATCTTAATTTAGAAAAAGAAAATAACTAAAAATTAATTTTTATAATTATAATATTAAAAATTTTATAAAATTTTTATCCCCCTTCTCTCACAATTTCACTTTTGATTACTTTTCTATATTCTTTTTATAAAAATAAGTTGAGTATAATTAAATATATTATTAAACTTATAAATTTAATATATTTTTTTTTAAACAAAAGAAAGATATTTATCTCTTTTCTCTTTAGAAGAATAAAATAAAATAGTAAATTCTATTTTTTATTTAAATTTAAAAAAGATAGTACAAAAATTTAAAATTTAACTGTTAAAAGTATCAATGACAATATTGTATAACATCATAAATATATATCATAGAGATATAAGTAATTCAAAGGGGTTATTAAGGAAAACTACTGCAAATTTATAAAAAAGGAGGTATAACACCAAAAGCTTCAGAAAGAATATTTATATTCTTTCCATATTTGAAAAATGTCAGCGATCCTAAGGTAAATCTTTATAAAAATTACTTCCTGAAGTAAAACATTTTATTAAGGAAAGGAAAGGAAATCAACCGAGACTCTGAAAGTAATGGTGAGTGAAATCAGATTAGCCTAAATTTTTTTTAATAATTGAATAACTTAAACCAATTTTCTATTATAAAAATAATAAAAAGTGGTGTATTAGTAAGCATAAAAAATTTTAAATTTTTTCATTCTTGGAGGATCTAAAATTTTATGTTCCATAGAAGGTCAAATACAAAAGTCCTGTAGATTATTATTATAAAATATAAAAATTTTAATATAAAATATTATATTAAACTAAGAAGTATGATGAGAGATAACTTGTTGGAAAATAGGGGAACCATCCTCTAAGGCTAAGTATTATAAATTTAGCGATAGTGAAAAAGTACTGTAAAGGAAAAGTTTGAAAAGCGAGTGGTAAACAAAAAGTGATTTATTAAATTATTATTCAGTTGATAGTTTAATAAAGAATCGGTGAAATAGATCTTGAATTAGTAACTCTATAAGCAGTCGGAATTCATCTTAAAATCATATAAGGTAAATGAATGACGGCGTACCTTTTGCATAATGGGTCAGCAAGTTAATAGGAGTAGCAAGGTTAAAAGCCTTAGCGAAAGCGACTGGACTATATTATAAAAATTTTATTTTTATAAGTAAATAGTAATGGATAAGTTACTTCTATTAGACCCGAAGCCAGGTGATCTTACCAAGACCAGATTATAATGGATTGAACGGGTGAATGTTGCATAATTCTCCGATGAGTTTTGGTAAGCGGTGAAATACCAATCTGACCTGGTGATAGCTGGTTTTCTACCGAAACATATTTAAGTATGACGTCTACACAAAATTTATGGAGGTACAGCAAGGCAATTCCCAACAAGTATAAAATCTATTAATTCAATAATAATTTTATATGCGTTTAGGTTGCGGGGATCTCGAAAATCTTACCTTTGGAAGCGAATCTCGGAATTACATAAATTAATGGTAGATATTCAGACTACTCATGCTAAGTTGGGTAGTCAAGACGGAAACAGCCGAGAACACAGATCAAGGTCCCAAATGATTGTTAAGTGAAATTAAGGATGTAGCATAATCATATACAGCTGTGAAGTGAGCCTGGCAGTCGCTACTTTTAATGAACGTTTGTAACAACGCATCAGCAGTAAAGATCGTAGCACCGAAAATTTAACGGGTCTAAACAATCAACCGATATCGTGTTGGTTAAAAATTAATTTTTTATATTATATAAATTTGTTTTTAATCTAGGTAGTAGAACATTCAGTCAAACCGATAATAAAATAGTGTTTCATTATTTTTAGGTTACTGAAGAGAGAATGCTGACATGAGTAACGTAAAAAGAAGTTATAATACTTCTCGCCGAATACGAAAGGGTTGCAAATTGGAAAGGTTAATCCGTTTTGTGTTAATGCGGCCTCTAAGGACCAAAACCAAAGTTTTGGCTGATGAGTTTAAAATAGAAAGTCCATAAAATTTAAAAATGGACCAGGAAAAGAATATTTTTTGTTAAATTTTAACTATAAACTACCGTACCCTAAACCGACACAGGTTCGTAGGTAGAGAATACTAAGGCGTAGAGCTAAAAGTTGTTAAGGAACTCGGCAAAATAACCTCATAAGTTAGACGAAAAGAGGTACCATTTATATTTTCTATTTAATAGTTAGATAAATGGTGGCACAGAATCAGAGGCCACGACTGTTTACTAAAAACACAACACAGTGCAATCATTAATATGGTAGTATACTGTGTGAAATTTGCCCAATGCCATTAATATAAAAGCGGTCATGGGAAACTGTGACTAATTGAAAATCTGGTTAATAGCGGTCTTAACCATGAGGATCCTAAGGTAGCAAAATAAATTGGCCATTAAATGTGGTCCGGTATCAATAATGTAACGATGGCCTCACTGTCTCTACAACTTGCTCAGTGAAATTGAATTACGCGTGCAGATGCGCGTTACCTCCAGTGGGACGGGAAGACCCTATGCAGCTTTACTGTAGTTAGTTATCATATGAATCTAAAACAACTTTAATTAATAGTGAATAGGTAGTCGATAGACATATAGTGGAAACCTTACAATTAAGGTTGGGTTTATGTTTACCTTATACACCACTACTATCTTTCTTTAAAAAAAGAAGAGTTATTAGTGGAATGAAGGGAGAGTTGACTAATTGGCAGTTTGACTGGGGCGGTCGTCTTTAATAGAGTAGCAAAGTACATCCAAATATTTCATATTTATCAAATATTTTATTTCTTAATCGGATTAATTTTCAATTAGAAAAGAAATATTAAAACAAATAACTTTTCCCTTAAAATGGGACTGTTGTAAAATAACAGAAAAAAAAGTAAAATTTATTAACTAAAACAAAACTTTGTCTTTACTTTACCTCTTCATTTTTATTTTATCCTCAAGATAAGGTTAAGAAGGAGGAAGAAAGTACAAGACTTAGTCTCAATTTAATATTTAATTTTTACAAGGTATAGCTAGAAATTGAATGGAGATCAATCAACCAGTGAAGGGTTGCGCAGAGTACAATGGCGGAAAGCATGCTTAACTGAAAGACTCAAAAGTCGCACAGATACGTAAGTAGGGCATAGTGACCCCTCGCTATAGTATGGAATAGACGGGGATCAATTGATAAAAGTTACGCTAGGGATAACAGGCTGATAGCCGACGAGAGTACACATTGTCTCGGCTGTTTGGCACCTCGATGTCGACTCATCCTATCCTCCGGGGGAAGAAGCTTGGAAGGGTTCGGCTGTTCGCCGATTAAAAGGGTACGTGAGTTGGGTTTAATAGCAAGCTACTCCTGCACCAATGTAAATTACTTAAGTTAACTTATTTAATTAATAAATAAGATTAACGATGAAAAATATAAATACAAACAATATTACAAATCTATTACCAGTAGAACTACCTTCTATTTTAATAGGAATAATGTTAAGTGATGGTGGATTATATAGATCTTCTCCAACCGCGAATACAAGATTTGAAATGAGTTTAGGAGGAAAATATAAAGAATTAGCATTTCATATTGGTGAATTATTTAAAGATTATATGAGTAATCCTGTAAAATCTTTAGAAGTTAAAGGTCTAAATAAAGTTTATATTAATTATAGACTTAAAACTAGATCTCTAAATATATTTAATTCATATTATGATATGTTTTATAGATTAAATCCTGAAACAAACAAATATACTAAAATAGTACCAGAAAATATAATTGATTTGATGGATCCTATAGTATTAGCTTATTTAATTCAAGGAGATGGAAATTTCGATAAAGGTAGAAATAGAGTTAGAATATATACAAATAGTTATTCTAAAGTAGAAGTTGAACAACTAGCTACAAGTATTAAAACTAAATTAAATATATATACTGCTGTACTTCTAGATAGAAAAGATCAATATATCTTAACTATAGGAGCTAAAAATTTAGAATTATTAAGAAATATAGTAACTCCACACTTTCATCCTTCTATGTTATATAGAATTGGCTTATAATTATAAAATATATTGAAAATAAGCCCCATCTAATTATTTAGATGAAAATTGGATAAATTGCAAGGAGTACTGTTTAATACAGTTAATTTGCAGCCAAGCGTGAAAGAGTGAATAATTGTATAATTATATATTTCACGAAGGTTCAACGACTAACAGGTGAGTATCACTAACAATAACCCTGACACGAACATCCAACATTCTATTCAGTAAATGGATATGAATGATGACATAGTCTGAACAATAGCGCGAGTTATTGAAGTAGTGATTAAATGTCATTACGATAACACAATTGTTAATACGACGTGAGTCAGTATGGTCCCTATCTTCTGGAGGAATAAGTAGTAAAAGGGGGCAGACCTTCTAGTACGAAAGGACCAATAGGCTGTGTTTCTCTAGTGCACCAATTGTTTTTACTTTTTTGTAAGGGACTCTCACTTTTTAAAAAGAAGTAAGGGGAAAATCCTTTTTAACTTTATTGCAAAAGTTTTAACTCAAAGCCCAAAAGGTGATGAGAAAAAGGTAACAAATAGGAACGCATAGTTGGGTAGCCACAAACATAATAGATAAGTGCTGAATGTCTCTCAAGCAAGAATCTAACCCCTAGATACTAAAAAATGGATCTCTACCTAAAAATTAATAGTTTTAGTATAGAGTATTAACCATTAATTAAGAAATAGAATATTTCTAGATAGGCTGCAAATGTACATACTGTAAAGTATTTAGTTTAGCAGTACTAATTTATAAAGAAACTTGATGTTAAAGGTTGTAATTTTTTATTTTAATTTAGTCCGTTTATAACTCTAAAGGTTGAAGTGCAAATACTTAATTTATTATTTAATTTATATATATTACATTTAGCTAAAAAGAATACCTATATAAATATATATATATATTATAATCATTATAAATATTAATATTTAAGTTTGTTTTAGTATAACTGTAACTATTTTTATTTTATATTAAAAGATTATATAAAATTTTTAATTAATTCTTAATTTTAATATTAGTTTATCAAAAATTCAACTTCTAGCCAATCTTTACTTAATTAAAGCAATAATTGTTCTTAGTTAATTAATTCCTTCTAGCAAAAAATTTTAATTTTCTATTTTCTAGATAATAAGTTATATCGGTATAGAAAACTATTTAAAAAGGATTAATATATTTAGCAGCATATCTATATCCTCATCTTGAATTTATAGAATAATAAAAATTTCAAATTAGATAGAACATAGTTATCATTATCCCTGCTTTATTTAGTATTATGGTAAAGGTTGTTTAGAGAAGGAGGAGTTAGTAAATTTAAATTAGATTTCTTCAGATTTTTTGATTTATTTAATATTGTAAAAATTTGAACTCTCTTAATTTGATTTAAAACAAATCTTTTTAATTATTTAATTTATAAATTTAACTATTGAGATTTAATTATACTTTTTTATTTAAAAAAATTTTAATTTTTGATCTTAAATTTTATTTTTTATAACTATTAATTTAAAAGAGTTGAGATATTTAAGTATATTCCCTTTTTTATTTTTAATTAATTCTTAATTTAAAGTTGAAAAATTTTTCAATTATAAATGAAAGTTCTTAGTATATCCTACTTATCTTCGAGATATCCTATATTTCTTATTTAACTAAGAAGGTGAAAATTACTATTTTTTTATAAAAAAAATATATAAATTAATTAGGTTTATTGATTTAACTATAAGATTGCTACGCGACTCTTAAATAGGAGGTAGTTGAATCCTAATTTTTAATTAAATAAAAATAATTTAATATAAAAATTTTGTTTGGATTATGAAAATTAGTCACTGTCTTTTGGAGTCTTAATTATAATAATTATATTAAAGGGGCTAAGTTTACAGATGGTTCTGTAGAAGACCTGCAAAGTCTTTCTCATTAAGGTTCAATTCCTTCTTAGCTCTATTATTTTTATTTGTAGTTATAATTAAATCTAACAAACTTTTGTTTTAATTATTAGATAGATACTTACCTACCCTTTCTTATTTTGAGTTTCTTCCTTTTTTTTAATTAATATAAAGTAATAAAAGGGATATGATTCTAGGTAAAAGTTCAAAAGAGTTAAATTTAAAATTTTTATTTTTTTTTAATTTATCTCGGTTCTCTTAGTTCAATCGGTTAGAACTACATTCTTCTAAAGTGTTAATTTTGGTTCGAGTCCAAAAGAGGATTTTATTTATATTTTATTTATTATATTCCTTCTGTAATATATTATATAAAAGAAGTTAAGTTATACAAAATAGATAGTTATATAAAATATTAAATTAAAGCTTGTAATTTAATGGTTAGAATAATATCTTGATAAAGAATCTGTAGAAGTTCAAATCTTCTTGAGCTTAAATTAGAAATATTTATATAAATGAAAAAATAAATATAAACAATCGTTATAGTGTCAATATTTATTTGTTATTTTTGTTTTTATTAGTTATAGTATCTCTACTTTTTCTAGGTATACTTTTAAAATTAATATATAGATATAAATCAAAGAAATATAAAAAATATAAATGAAAATTTAATAATATAAAACTTATTAATTTTATTTAGATATTCTTTTTATTATCACTTTTGTTTGAAAGCAAAATATATATAAAGAAAGATATTTTACTATTTAATTAATAAAAATTTTAAATTATTAGACAAAATTTAACTTGATTTTATATCAAGACTGTATAAATTTTAAATACAGTGATTTTCATTACTATTTTTATGTTATATATAATTAAAGAGAAATATATACATATAAATATAAAATTTTAAAAATAATATTTATTATAAAAAAAATATAATGAAAATAATTATAAATAATCAAAATTAAAAACTAAAGATGATAACTCAAAATTTAATGTCAACGCTTATAGGAGTGATTCTTAATTTAATAGATATCTTATGTGTAATTCTACCTGTTTTGTTGGCTGTAGGTTTTATGACTATTATAGATAGAAAACAATTAGCTGCGCATCAAAGAAGAGTAGGACCAAATACTGTAGGATATTATGGAATTCTTCAACCTTTTGCAGATGCTCTAAAATTAATTCTTAAAGAAACAGTAATACCTTCTCATTCTAATAAAGTCTTATTTTATTTAGCACCTATATCAACCTTAGTATTTAGTTTATTAGGTTGGGGTATAATTCCTTTTGGGCAAGGATTAGCTATATCTGATTTATCATTAGGTATTTTATACACATTAGCTTTATCTTCATTAGGAGTATATGGAATATTATTAGCAGGTTGGTCAGCTAATTCTAAATATGCTTTTTTAGGATCACTTAGATCTACTGCAGCTATGATTTCATATGAATTAATTTTAAGTTCAGCCGTACTTATTATTATTTTATTAACTGGTTCTTTAAATTTCACAACAATCATAGAAACTCAACAAGCAATTTGGTTTATTGTACCTTTATTACCTGTATTTATATTTTATTTCATCGCTATTCTTGCTGAAACTTCAAGAACACCTTTTGATTTACAAGAAGCTGAATCTGAATTAGTTGCTGGATTCTTTACTGAACATTCTTCAGTACCATTTATATTCTTCTTCCTTGGAGAATATCTATCTATTGTTTTATTCTGTTGTATAACATCGATGTTCTTCTTGGGTGGATATAATATGCCTGAATTATTTATAAATGATTCTTTAATTAATCTACAATCTATATTCTTAGGTTTGAAAACTTGTGTTTTCTGTTTCTTATTTGTATGGGTTAGAGCTACTTTACCTAGATTAAGATATGATCAATTAATAGATTTATGTTGGTTAAATCTTTTACCAGTTGCTGTTGCATTTATTATACTTGTTCCAAGTATTTTAGTAGCTTTCGATATTTCACCTTATTAAAATTTAATAATATAAAAATATAAATAAAAATTTAATATCACCCCTTCTACCTTATTAACTCTTTAAAAGTGTATGATATTAAAAATATTAACTATTAATAATTTTAAATTTTATCTCTATTATAAATATAATATAGCTATTAAAAGAAGTTAAGTTATACAAAATAGATATTTTATATAAATATTAAATTAAAGCTTGTAATTTAATGGTTAGAATAATTTTTTTTATTATTACAGAAAGAATCTGTAGAAGTTCAAATCTTCTTGAGTTTAAATTAGAAATATTTATATAAATGAAAAAATAAATATAAACAATCGTTATAGTGTCAATATTTAATAAGAATTAGTTAATTATTCTGTATACATTTATTCTAAAAGTAAGCGTAAATAGATTTACAATTCTTATAAAAATTTAAAAAGATCAAAAATCTAATTTATTATTATTAATAACTCGAGTCTTTTGACTACGAGTAATAAATATTGTACCGGTTTTCTATCGGAGTTTTATTTAAATTATAAATAAAACTATTTTAATTTATTTATCTCAACAAAACTTACTCTTACTTTATTTAAAAAAATAAGATAAAAGTTTGTCTCTTTCTCTCCACTCTTTTTATAATAGTGGATAGTGGACTATATATTGTATAAAAATATAAAAATTAAATTAAAAAAAAAGAAATAAAATTTAAAATATGAGATTATTAAAAACCCACGTATTACTTAGATTGTTAAATTCTTACTTAGTAGATTCTCCTCAACCAGCTAATCTATCATACTTATGGAATTTTGGTTCTTTATTAGCTACATGTTTAGGGATACAAATACTTACAGGAGCTTTCTTAGCCATGCATTATACACCTCATGTAGATTTTGCATTTAATAGTGTAGAACATATTATGAGAGATGTAAATAATGGTTGGATTATTAGATATACACATGCTAATGTAGCTTCATTCTTCTTCATTTTTGTTTATATGCATATAGCTAGAGGATTATATTACAATTCATATCAAACACCTAGAGTATTAGCTTGGTCTATTGGAGTAATAATTCTTATCCTTATGATGGCTACTGCTTTCTTGGGTTATAAACATAGCCCAAAATGGTCTAAATTCAATAATTTTAATTTTAAAAATAGAAATAGCTCATTAATTGACTGTGGAAACAGAAATGGAATTAATAGCAAAAAATTTAAATTTTATAACAATTTATCCTATCTTAGGCAGAATGTCTCCTCCATTTCCTAAATTAGGAATTAGGTCAATTCATTCATTTAGTGTGATATCTAATTCTGCTTTAATTCCCTCAAATAAGGATGACATTTCACAAATATTAACTTACTTTTTAATAGAAAAAAAACTAAATCCTATTTATTGTTATGAAGAATTACATTTAGAATATACAAGAAAAAAGATACAAATGGAAACTAAAAGTCTTAGTGGAATTTATTTAATATTAAATAAAGTAACATTAGATTATTATATTGGTTCAGCATCAACAGATAGATTCTATGCTAGATTTTCTAATCATTTACTTTATTTACGAGGTAGCAAAATTTTAAAGTTAGCAGTTAGAAAATATAAATTAGATAATTTTGCTTTTATAATACTCGAATTATTTTCCGAAATAGTCACAAAAGAAAATAATAAAAAATTAATAGATTTAGAGGATTTTTATTTAAAATCTTTATTACCTAATTACAATATATTAACTGAAGCTGGTTCAAATTTTGGGTATAAACATACAGAAATAACACGTGTAAAATTGAAATCTAACTATAGTCAAGAGTGACGAGACAGAATAGGTAGTTTAAATAAAGGAAAAAATTTATCCCTTGAAACTATAGAAAAAATAAAGTATAAAGCTCTAATTAGAGATAAACTTAATTATTCGGAACAAGCTAAATTTAATATGAAAAAGAATTCTAAATCTATTATATTATATAATCTAGATAGAACAGTATACGGTGAATATTCTAGTATTGTTGAAGCAGCGATATCTTTAGGCTGTTCTGAAAAAACAATAAGAAGGGCTTTAAAAACAGAAAAAAAACTATTAAAAAGAAGGTGAATTATAAAATATAAATAAAATTTGAATTTAGATTATAGTCCCACAAGTTTAAATTTTTATGCAACTTCTAGAAGAAAATAAAAATAAAGTGGAATAATTCGACAGGATTATTGCCCAATAAATTTTAATTTATTTATTTGGGTGGCAACATTAGTGAAAACGATCAAAGGATATTTATTTGTTTTAATACAAAATATATATTTTAAGGTAAAAATGTTTAGCTCATCTTTTTTTAAATATAGATTATTTATATTTTAATAAAAATCAGAGATCGTCGGTTATCTAGAGGATCGCGACAGACTGGGTCACTAATGGGTGGCTGAAATGCTGCTTAATGCACAGTCGAAACTTTTAGTTAAATTAAACTTACTTAATTTAATTAATAGAGTATACGAATTCAAAGTTATTCTAGCTTTTTATGTAATATTTCTTCATTACTATTAAGTAAGTTAGTATGTTTTACCATATGGTCAAATGAGTCTATGGGGTGAATTTACTTGCCCCACATGGTCTTACGAAGAAATTAGATGGTATACTATTTTACCGTTTAGTACTCCTAAAGTACGAGCTATTAAACGGATTGGACCACATAACAAGGATATCTTAAGTGTATTAATCGGTTCTCTACTTGGAGATGCTTCAGCTGAGAAACATGGAGAAGGTACACGGTTCTGCTTTCAACAAGAACATTCTAATAGAGGATATCTTCTTTGGTTTCATAGCTTTGTTTCAGATTTAGGTTACTGCAATCCTAACACACCTCATATTCTTACTAGATTAGGTGCTAATGGAAAAATACGACAACTCTCTCGGTTTAAAACTTTTACATACACTAGTTTCAATTGGATTCTTGATTTCTTCTATATATCTGTAGAAAGTCAAAGAATAAAAATTGTACCTGCTATAATTGAAGATTATTTAACGCCTCTTGCTTTAGCAGTATGGATTATGGACGACGGAGGAGCGGTATCCTATGGTGTAAAACTAGCTACTAATAGTTTTACACTACAAGAAGTAGAACTGCTTTGCAATATTATAAACCATAAATATAGAATAGCCGCTAGACCTGTTTCAGCTGGCGTACCTAATCAGCACTTAATTTATATTCCTGCTAGTTCTTTGCTTACTCTGGCAAATATTGTGGGTCCTCACTTGCATCCATCTATGTACTACAAATTGAATTATCATTTGTAGTTTAATAGTAAGTATCATAGTCATACTGTCTACAGCTGGCAATAATTGATTAGAACAGCCTCGTATAAACACGAGACAGTATTAAGCTTTAATAGCTTAGAGTATTCTATACTTGGCGATGACAGTGAAAACGGTTAAAGGCATTTATTCTATGCTAAGACCGTCGGTTGATCAATCAATCGCTACAGACTGGGTCACTGTTGGGTATCTGAAATGATGCTTAATGTACAGTCGAAATTACGTTGATTAACACAATCATACACAAGGCCAATAGCAAATAAGATAAAGGCAATCATCAGGATACAAACAAAACATTTTTAAATTAAATATAAATTAAAAAAGAAATATAAAAATTAAATTAACCCCTTGATACTACATTATTTAAATCTTAAAAAAGATGGTTTAAATTTTTAAAATTCTACCTTTAAAAGGACAATTAAAAAGAATTTTATTTTCAATCAAACATAAAAAAAATTAAATAGAACAAGTTTAAATTTGGTAAACAGAATTAAATAATTCTTTAAGAGTTCGATTCTCTATGTTCGCTTGAAAGATTTCAATCTCAACCATTATCCGCTGACCTAAAATTCATCTCATGATACAAATCTTTCAATATAGGTTGAGATAAATGGTCATGATAAAACCACTACTCTATAAACGTATTTCAAATATAGTGTATGAATTTATTTCATCTTCAATATAAATATATCTTGTCAAGTTTATATCTGAAGTCAAGACAGAATTAGCTTAATAGAATAAGAATCTGGTTAAGTGTTAGACGCTAAGGTTTAGTAGCACATATTACAACTTCTATCTTTATAATTGTTTGTTTATTTAATATTTTATCTGTGCTATTTAGTGATTTTTTAATTAAATATTTTGAATTAGAATTAAGATTTCCTAAATTATCAAAATTCTTAGAATTAAGAAGAAAGTTTCAAAATTATTATCTAATTATCAATTTCTTATTGATATTTATTACTTTATTAACTTTAATTTATATTGATTTTAAAGTACTTATGCTATACTTATTATAAAATATAATTAATAATATATAAACCCCTTTTCAAGATCTTTATATTTTAATAACAGAATAGCTATTGCATCTAAAAGATAGTATAGATATTAGTTAAAGGGTTAGAACAGCTAGTTATCCTAGCAAATACCTTTTCAAGTCTGGTATATCTAAAACTGAAACTAAGATTTCAGTTGTTATTGCAATATTAGGTTAAGTTCCTATTTTGTTTTAATATTTATTAACATATAAATAGATTTATCTTAATTGAACGTGTAATAATATTTTATTTTACTAAATTATTTATTTTTATCATTAGATTTAAATAATAAGGCCATGTATTATCATTTAAAGATTATACAATTATAACACGTATGTTGTTGTTATAATTAACTGCAATAAGGGTCCGGCATAAATTATAAATTTAGATTTATAATGAATATTTGAGGTGTTGTGTTTAACTAAATTTAGTTAAATCAATTTCCTGCATTTCAATGAAATGCTTTAAATTTATAATTA
>WNGM01000066.1_pt1 | contig 88630 bp, 104 predicted proteins | sample 5400571 | NCBI WGS metagenome assembly WNGM01 (sample SAMN13153378, study PRJNA577476) | soil metagenome | isolation source: 100 cm soil or saprolite under Garry oak tree replicate 2 | place: USA:California | collected 2016-06-15
AACACCGAGATGACCGTGCGGTTGATCGCCCCGATCGCGATGACCGAGGGGCTGCGGTTCGCGATCCGTGAGGGTGGCCGCACCGTGGGTGCCGGCCGCGTCATCAAGATCCTCAAGTAGAAGGGCACGGCGACCCGCGATGAACCAGAAGATCCGCATCCGCCTCAAGGCGTACGACCACGAGATCATCGACCAGTCGGCGCGCAAGATCGTCGACACGGTGACTCGGACGGGCGCGCGCGTCGCCGGGCCGGTGCCGCTGCCGACCGAGAAGTCGGTCTACTGCGTCATCCGAAGTCCCCACAAGGACAAGGACTCGCGCGAGCACTTCGAGATGCGCACCCACAAGCGCCTCATCGACATCGTCGATCCCACACCCAAGACCGTTGACAGCCTGATGCGCCTGGACCTTCCCGCGGGCGTCGACATCGAGATCAAGCTATGAGCACGCTAGCCAGGAACTTCAAGGGCCTGATCGGGACCAAGCTCGGGATGACACAGGTCTTCGACGCCGCCGGCCATATCGTTCCGGTGACGGTCGTCCAGGCCGGTCCCTGTACGGTCGCTCAGGTGAAGACGCCCGAGCGCGACGGCTACGCCGCCGTCCAGCTCGCCTTCGGCGAGGTCAAGCCCAAGCGCGTCAACAAGCCGCTCAAGGGCCACTTCGCCAAGTCCGGCGTCGAGCCGCGCCGCCACCTGGTCGAGCTGCGCACCGCCGACGCCGGCAACTACGCGGCCGGCCAGGAGCTCAAGCCGGACGAGGTCTTCGCCCAGGGCGAGCGCGTCGACGTGATCGGCGTCTCCAAGGGCAAGGGCTTCGCCGGCGTGATGAAGCGGCACGGGTTCGCCGGCCTCGGCGCCTCGCACGGCACCGAGCGCAAGCACCGCTCTCCCGGCTCGGTCGGCGCCTGCGCGACCCCCGGGCGGATCTTCAAGGGCATGCGCATGGCCGGCCACATGGGCCATGAGCGCGTCACCGTGCTCAACCTCGAGGTCGCCAAGATCGACCCCGAGCGCAGCCTCCTGCTGGTGCGCGGTGCCGTCCCCGGCCCCAAGGGCGGACTGGTGATGATCCGCTCCGCGGTCCAGACCACCGAGGGGGTGCGTGCCTGATGGCCAGCATCGACGTGCGCACGACCGGCGGCGGCCGCAGCGGCGCGGTCGAGCTGCCAGACGAGGTGTTCGGCGTGCAGATCAACGTGCCCGTGATGCACCTGGTGGTGCGGGCGCAGCTCGCGGCCGCGCGGGCCGGCACGCACTCGACCAAGACCCGCTCCGAGGTGCGCGGCGGCGGCAAGAAGCCCTGGCGGCAGAAGGGTACCGGCCGGGCCCGGCAGGGCTCCATCCGGGCGCCGCAGTGGACCGGCGGCGGCGTGGTCTTCGGCCCGCACCCGCGCGACCACTCGCTGCGGATCAACAAGAAGGAGAAGGTGCTGGCGCTGCGGTCGGCGCTCACCGACCGGCTCGCCGGCGGCAACCTGGTGGTGCTCGACGGGCTCGACTTCGACGAGCCCAAGACCAGCCGCGCGGTGGAGCTGATCGACACGCTCGACCTGGCGGGGCGCAAGCTGCTGTTCGTGGTCGACGGCCTCGAGGAGGCCGCGATCAAGAGCCTGCGCAACCTCCAGACCGTGCACATCGTCACCTTCGACCAGCTCAACACCTACGACGTGCTGGACAGCGACACGATCGTGTTCACGCGCGACTCGTTGGACGCGTTCCTCGGCCGGGCCGCCACGCCCGACACCGACGACGAGCTGGTGCTCGAGGACAGCCCGAGCGGGCAGGAGGAGGGGTCGGCGTGAAGGACCCGCGTGACGTGATCCTGCGGCCGGTCGTGAGCGAGAAGTCCTACGCGCTGCTCGACGGCAACACCTACACGTTCATCGTCAGCCCCAGCGCGAACAAGACCGAGATCAAGGAGGCCGTGCAGGCCATCTTCTCGGTCCGGGTGACGAACGTGAACACCCTGCACCGCAAGGGCAAGCGCAAGCGCACCAGGCAGGTCATGGGTGTCCGCAAGTCGACCAAGCGGGCGCTGGTCACCCTGCACCCGGACGACAAGATCGAGCTCTTCGAGGGCAGCTAATGGGTATCCGCAATTACAAGCCAACCACGCCGGGGCGGCGCGGCGCCTCCGGGGCTGACTTCGTCGAGGTGACGAAGTCGACGCCTGAGAAGTCGCTGCTGGGGCCCACCCCGAAGTCCGGCGGGCGCAACGTGCACGGCCGCATCACCTCGCGGCACCGCGGCGGTGGCCACAAGCAGCGCTACCGCATCATCGACTTCCGCCGCAACAAGGACGGGGTGCCGGCCAAGGTGGCGGCGATCGAGTACGACCCCAACCGGACTTCCCGGATCGCGCTGCTCCACTACCTCGACGGCGAGAAGCGCTACATCCTGGCGCCGAACCGCCTCGGCGTTGGCGACATGGTCGAGTCCGGCGAGGGCGCGGACATCAAGCCGGGCAACGCCCTGCCGTTGCGCAGCATCCCGGTCGGCACCATGGTCCACGCCGTGGAGCTGCGCCCTGGCGGCGGCGCCAAGATGGGCCGCTCGGCCGGGGTCGCCATCCAGCTGCTGGCCAAGGAGGGTGGCCGCGCGACCCTGCGGATGCCCTCGGGCGAGATCCGCCAGGTCGAGGTGACCTGCCGGGCCACGGTCGGCGAGGTCGGCAACTCCGAGCACGACCTGATCAACTGGGGCAAGGCCGGGCGCAACCGGCACAAGGGCCGCCGCCCGCAGACGCGCGGCGTGGCCATGAACCCGGTCGACCACCCGCTCGGCGGTGGCGAGGGCAAGAGCTCGGGTGGCCGCCACCCGGTCAGCCCGTGGGGCAAGCCGGAGGGTCGCACCCGCCGCCGCAACAAGCTCTCCGACAAGATGATCCTGCGCCGCCGCGGCAAGGGGAGGGGGAGGTAATGGCTCTCCGGCACCGAGCACACTGTGTGCCCCCCACGGCGCTGCGGGGGGTTCGGGGGGCGCTTTCCGCCCCCCGAATGAACCGAGGGACCGCGGCCAGAGAAGTGGGAGGTAAGTGACTATGGGGCGGTCGCTCAAAAAGGGTCCCTTTGTCGATGATCACCTGCTGAAGAAGATCGACGACCTGAACCGCAAGCGCGACAAGCGGGTGATCAGGACCTGGTCGCGGCGCTCGACGATCATCCCGGACATGGTGAGCCACACCATCGCGGTGCATGACGGGCGCAAGCACGTGCCCGTGTACATCAGCGAGTCGATGGTCGGCCACAAGCTCGGCGAGTTCGCGCCGACCCGGACCTTCCGCGTCCACCGCTCCCAGGAGCGCGGGACAGGTGTGCGGTAGATGAGCCGTCCCAGGCTGACCATGGCACAGGCGCTCTTGGGGGGCCGTGGGGGGAGCGAGCTCCCCCCACATGGATCGAGGACTGAGGGCTAAGGGAAGGGAAGAGGAATAGGGAACATGTCAGAGAACGCACCGACGCAAGAAGTCAGGGCCTCGGCCCGCTTCGTCCGGGTCTCGCCGTTCAAGGCGCGCCGGGTCATCGACCTCATCCGCGGTCTGCACGTGGACGAGGCCCGGCGGGTGCTCCAGTTCACCCCTCGGGCCGCCGCCCTGCCGGTCAAGAAGGTGCTCGACTCGGCGATCGCCAACGCCGAGCACAACTACCAGCTTCCGGCGGACACGCTGTTCGTCGCCAAGGCATACGTGGACGAGGGCCCGACCCTGAACCGGTTCCGGCCGCGCGCCCTTGGCCGCGCCTACCGCATCCGCAAGCGCACCAGCCACATCACCGTCGTCGTTGACTCGAGGGAGGCGTAATGGGCCAGAAAGTCAACCCGTACGGCTTCCGGCTCGGGATCACGACCGACTGGAAGTCGCGCTGGTTCAGCGAGAAGGACTACAAGCGCTACCTGCACGAGGACATCGAGATCCGCGCGTACCTGAAGCGCAACCTGAGCCATGCAGGCATCTCGCGCGTGGAGATCGAGCGCACCCGCGATCGGGTGCGGGTCGACATCCACACCGCGCGGCCGGGCGTGGTGATCGGTCGCCGTGGCGCCGAGGCCGACCGCATCCGGGCCGACCTCGACAAGATCACCAACAAGCAGGTCACGCTGAACATCCTCGAGGTCAAGGGCGCCGAGCAGGACGCGCAGCTGGTCGCCCAGGGCGTCGCCGAGCAGCTCGCCAGCCGGGTGTCGTTCCGGCGGGCCATGCGCCGCGCGGTGAACTCCGCCATGAAGGCGGGCGCCAAGGGCATCCGCGTGCAGTGCTCCGGCCGGCTGGGCGGCGCCGAGATGGCCCGCTCCGAGGGCTACCGCGAGGGCCGCGTGCCCCTGCACACCCTGCGGGCCGACATCGACTACGGCCTGGCCGAGGCCCGCACCACCTTCGGGGCCATCGGCGTCAAGGTCTGGATCTACCGCGGCGACGTCCTGCCCTCGCGCGAGGAGCAGGAGGCCGACCGGGCCCGTGCCAGGGCGCGCGCGGCCGCCGGCGGCGACCGCGGCCGCGGGCGTGGCCGTGGCGGCGCTGGCGGCAACGGTCGCGGCCGTGGCGGCGAGCGCGGCGGCGGTGACCGCGGCGACCGCGGAGGCCGTGACAGCGGCGCCCGCGGTGGCGCCGGCGACGGCGGCGCGCAGGCCAGCGAGGCCCGGGAGACGGCCGAGGCCAATCCCTCCGGGACCGAGGAGAGTTAGGGACAGATGCTCATCCCCAAGCGTGTGAAGCACCGCAAGCAGCACCGGCCACCCCGCCGCGGGATGGCCAAGGGCGGCACCGCGGTGTCCTTCGGCGACTACGGCCTCCAGTCGCTGGAGCCGGCGTGGATCACCAACCGGCAGATCGAGGCGGCTCGTATCGCCATGACCCGGTACATCCGCCGTGGCGGGAAAGTGTGGATCAACGTCTACCCTGACCGGCCCATCACCAAGAAGCCGGCCGAGACCCGCATGGGCTCGGGCAAGGGCTCTCCCGAGTGGTGGGTGGCCGTGGTCAAGCCCGGCCGGGTGATGTTCGAGCTCTCCGGCGTTCCCGAGGCGACCGCCCAGGAGGCCATGCGGCTGGCGGCCAACAAGCTGCCGGTGAAGTGCAAGTTCGTGAAGCGCGCGGACTCGGAGACGTGATGCGATGAAGGCAAGGGAACTGGTCGACCTGGATGGCGACGAGCTGGTCGCGAAGCTGGCCGAGGCCAAGGATGAGCTGTTCAAGCTGCGCTTCCAGAACGTCACCGGTCAGCTCGAGAACGGCCACCGGCTGGGCGAGGTGCGCAAGGACATTGCCCGCATCCTCACGGCCATCCGGCAGCGGGAGCTCGCCGGCGAGGCCGTGCCGACCGCGGTGGCGACGGTGCGACCCGCGGCCAAGCGCAGGCTTGGCCGCCGTAGGTAGGACAGAGGGGACAGGCAATGGCGGACCAGGAAGCGGCGACGACGCCCACCGGCGCCCGTGGCAAGCGCAAGACGCGGCTCGGTGTGGTCGTCTCCGACAAGATGGAGAAGACGGTGGTGGTGGAGGTCGAGGACCTTCGCCAGCACCGCTTGTATGGCAAGACGATCAGGCGGACGACCAAGCTCAAGGCCCACGACGAGCAGAGCGCGAAGGTGGGTGACCTCGTCCGCGTGTTCGAGACCCGTCCCCTGTCGGCGGCCAAGCGCTGGCGGGTGGCCGAGATCGTGCAGAGGGCCGAGTAGATGATCCAGCAGGAGTCGCGACTCAAGGTCGCCGACAACACGGGTGCCAAGGAGATCCTGTGCATTCGCGTGCTCGGCGGCTCCGGGCGACGCTACGCCTCCATCGGCGACATCATCGTCGCGACGGTGAAGGACGCCATCCCGGGCGGCGCGGTCAAGGAAGGCGACGTGGTCAAGGCGGTCGTCGTGCGCACCAAGAAGCAGAAGCGCCGCCCCGACGGCTCCTACATCCGCTTCGACGAGAACGCTGCCGTGATCATCAACGAGCAGCAGAACCCGCGTGGCACGCGCATCTTCGGCCCGGTGGGCCGCGAGCTGCGGGACAAGCGCTTCATGAAGATCATCAGCCTTGCCCCGGAGGTGCTGTAGTGAACATGCACTCCAAGGGCGAGGCCAGTTCCGCGAAGCGAAGCGGAGCGCTGGGGGGCTCGGGGGGCGGAGCCGAAGGCGCAGCCCCCCGATGGGTGGATTACGCGCCAGACCACGTCAGCTACGAGGATGCAACGCAATGAACATACATAAGGACGATCGGGTGATGGTGATGGCCGGCAAGGACATCACCGCCACCGGGCGCGTGCTCCGGGTCGACCCGGGCCGCAACAAGGTGCTGGTCGAAGGCGTCAATCGCGTGAAGCGGCACGAGAAGATCCGTCCCACCCAGCGTGGCGGCCAGACCGGCGGCATCACCGAGAAGGAGGCCTGGCTGGACGCCTCGAACGTCCAGATCGTGTGCCCCAGCTGCGGGAAGCCGACCCGTGTCGCCCACCGCGTCGAGGAGGGCAACAAGCTACGGGTGTGCGCCAAGTGCGACGCGAAGCTGTAACAGCAAGAACTGGAGCTGGGACAGACGAGGACTGAGACGGACATGGCACAGACGGCAACCGCACCAGAGATCCCGGTTCCGCGGGTCAAGGTGCACTACTCGACCGAGCTGCGGCAGCGGCTGCGGCAGGAGCTGGGGCTCCAGAACATCATGCAGGTGCCCCGGCCGGTCAAGATCGTGATCAACATGGGCGTGGGCGACGCCATCCGCGAGGCTCGCCAGCTCGACGGCGCCGTGCGCGACCTGACCGCGATCACCGGGCAGAAGCCGCAGGTCACCAAGGCCAAGCAGTCGATCGCCGGTTTCAAGATCCGCGAGGGCCAGTCGATCGGCGCCAAGGTCACGCTGCGCGGTGACCGGATGTGGGAGTTCCTGGACCGGCTGGTGTCGGTGGCGCTTCCCCGCATCCGCGACTTCCGCGGGCTGTCGCCCAGGGGCTTCGACGGGCACGGCAACTTCACCCTCGGGCTGACCGAGCAGCTCGTCTTCCCCGAGGTCGACTACGACAGCATCGTCAAGGTCCGGGGCATGGACATCACCGTGGTGACCACGGCGGAGTCCAACGAGCAGGGCAGAGCGCTGCTCACCGCACTGGGCTTTCCCTTCCGGCCGGGAGGCTAGATCCACTGACGGCTCCCGCAAGGCGCGATGGTCGCGAACCAGCGGGGCCGAGGAGGTAACGAACACCACATGGCCAAGAAGTCGTTGATCGCCAAGGCCAAGCGCAAGCCGAAGTTCAAGGTGCGGGGCTACACGCGCTGCCAGCGCTGTGGCAGGCCGCGGGCCGTGTTCCGCAAGTTCGGCCTGTGCCGCATTTGCGTGCGCGAGCTCGCCCATGCCGGCGAGCTTCCCGGCATCACCAAGTCGAGCTGGTAAGGGGGGCTGTCGACATGACGATGACTGATCCGATCGCCGACATGCTCACCCGGCTGCGCAACGGCAACGCCGCCTACCACGACTACGTCGTGATGCCCAACTCCAGGATCAAGGTCGAGATCGCCAAGGTCCTCCAGCAGGAGGGCTACGTGACCGGCTACGAGGTGCAGGACGCCCCGGTGGGCAAGGTCCTGCGCATCGACCTCAAGTACGGGCCGAACCGCGAGCGCACCATCAGCGGGGTGCGCCGCATCTCCAAGCCCGGGCTGCGGCACTACGTCAAGAAAGAAGAGCTGCCCAGGGTCCTCGGCGGCCTTGGCATCGCCATCATCTCGACCTCGAGTGGCCTGCTGACCGATCGCGCCGCCCACAAGGCGGGCATCGGCGGCGAGGTGCTCGCCTACGTCTGGTAAGGGAGGAGCGAACCAGTGTCACGCATCGGCAAGCTCCCCATCCAGATCCCGGCGGGGGTCCAGTTCGAGGTCGCCGACCGGACCGTCACCGTGACCGGGCCGCGGGGGACGCTGCGCCAGGACGTGCCCCGTCCCATCGAGCTGGAGCGCGACGGCGACGTCGTGCTGGTCAAGCGGCCCGACGACGAGCGCGGGAACCGCGCGCTGCACGGGCTCGCCCGCTCGTTGCTGGCTAACATGGTCCAGGGAGTCACCAACGGCTTCGAGAAGCGGCTCGAGATCCAGGGCGTGGGCTACCGCGTCCAGGCCCAGGGCAACGACCTGGTGTTCAGCCTCGGCTACTCGCACCAGGTGCCGGTCAAGGCTCCCGAGGGGATCACCTTCGAGGTCTCCACGCCGACCCGGTTCTCGGTGAAGGGGATCGACAAGCAGAAGGTCGGGCAGGTGGCCGCCGACATCCGGCGCCTCCGCCGCCCGGACCCGTACAAGAACAAGGGCATCCGCTACGCCGGCGAGGTGCTGCGCCGCAAGGCGGGGAAGACGGCCAAGTGATCCAGACGCGAAAGGACCGTTAGATGGATACCGCGCGGGCGAAGCGCGAGGCGCGCCTGCGGCGTCACCGCCGCGTGCGGCGCCGGGTGCTGGGCACCTCGGAGCGGCCGCGGCTGGCCGTGTTCCGCTCCAACCGGCACATCTATGCCCAGATCATCGACGACATGAACGGGCGCACGGTGGCCTCCGCTGGTTCGCTGGGGCTGTCCGGAGACGACGACAAGACCGAGGAAGCCAAGCGCGTCGGCGCCGAGCTGGCCCGCCGTGCCAAGCAGGCCGGGGTGTCGGCGGTGGTGTTCGACCGTGGTGGCTACCAGTACCACGGCCGCGTCCAGGCGCTGGCCGAGGCCGCACGCGAAGGTGGGCTGGACTTTTGAACAGGAGACGAGGAGGCAACCAGATGGGCGCGGGTCCCGCACGTCGGGGACCTGGTGGGCAGGGGCAGGGCAACCGGCCGCCCCGCGACGACCGGGGTGCCCCCGGCCGCGACGACGGTCCCAAGTCGCAGTTCGAGGAGCGCGTGGTCGCGATCAACCGCGTCGCCAAGGTCGTCAAGGGAGGCCGGCGGTTCTCCTTCACCGCCCTGGTGGTGGTCGGCGACGGCAACGGCAGGGTCGGAGTCGGCTACGGCAAGGCCCGCGAGGTGCCCGCCGCCATCCAGAAGGGCGTCGAGGTCGCCAAGAAGAACTTCTTCCCGGTGCCGATGATCGGCAGCACCATCCCGCACGAGGTGTTCGGCCACGACGCCGCCGCCCGGGTCCTGCTCAAGCCCGCCTCGCCGGGTACCGGCGTGATCGCCGGCGGCCCGGTGCGGGCCGTGCTGGAGGCGGCCGGCGTGTCCGACGTGCTCTCCAAGTCGCTCGGCTCCTCCAACCCGATCAACATCGTGCACGCCACGGTGGCCGGGCTGAAAGAGCTCAAGCGACCGCAGGAGCTGGCCGCCCGCCGCGGCTTGGAGCTGGCCGAGATGTCGCCGACCACGGTGGCCCGCGTCAAGGCCGCGGCCGCCGCGCGGACCGCCCGTGGCGCCAAGGAGGAGCCGGCATGAGCAGGCTTCGCATCACCCAGGTCCGCTCGCTCATCGGGCGCCCGCGGCCGCAGCGTGCAACCATCAGATCGTTGGGTCTGAAGCGGATACGCGACGTGGTCGAGCACGAGGACCGCCCGGAGATCCGCGGCATGGTGTTCAAGGTCTCCCACCTGGTGAAGGTGGAGGAGGTTCCCGAGTGAAGCTGCATCACCTGCGTCCCGCGCCCGGCGCCAGGACCGACCGGGTCCGCAAGGGCCGCGGCGAGGCCTCCGGCAAGGGCAAGACCGCCGGCCGGGGCACCAAGGGCTCCAACGCCCGGGCGAACATGCGCATCGGCTTCGAGGGCGGCCAGATGCCGCTCCAGCGCCGCGTGCCCAAGCTGCGGGGCTTCAACCGCCCGAACAAGGTCGCCTGGTCGGTCGTGAACCTCGACCGGCTCGCCGCCGCCTTCCCCAGAGGCGGTGGCGTCGACCCGGACACCCTGGTCGAGGCCGGTCTGGCCCGCAAGAGCACCCCCGTGAAGGTCCTCGGGAACGGTGAGCTGTCGGTTGCCCTGCAGGTTCGGGCCCACGCTTTCTCTTCCACGGCGGCCGAGAAGATCACCGCCGCCGGCGGCACCGTCGAGGTCGTGTAGGAGGTCGGTCCGGATGCTGTCGGCCTTTCGCAACGCGTTCAAGGTCCCGGACCTGCGGGGCAAGATCCTCTTCACGCTCGGGATCATCGCGGTGTACCGCCTGGGCTCCCACCTGCCCGTCCCCGGGGTGGACTTCAAGGCGGTGCACGCCTTCCTGAACAGCGCGGGCGCGCAGAACAACAGCGCCTTCACGCTGATCAACCTGTTCTCGGGCGGGGCGCTGACCCAGTTCGCGGTGTTCGCGCTGGGCATCATGCCCTACATCACCTCGTCGATCATCATGCAGCTCCTCGGCGTGGTGATCCCCCGGCTCGAGCAGCTCCAGAAGGAAGGCGAGTCCGGCCGCAAGCGGATCCAGCAGATCACCCGCTACGTCACCGTCGGGCTGGCGATCCTCCAGTCCGCCGGCATCGTGACGCTGGCGCACAACCAGCAGCTCCTGCCTGGCGTCGACATCTTCCCCGGCCTGGACTACCAGCGCTTCGCGCTGGCGGTGCTGACGCTGTCGGCCGGGACCGCGCTGATCATGTGGTTGGGCGAGCTGATCACCCAGCGCGGCATCGGCAACGGCATGTCGATCATCATCTTCTCGGCGATCGTGGCCCGGCTCCCCAGCGAGGGCGCCAGCATCCTGCGGGTCAACAAGGCCTTCATCTTCGGCCTGGTGATGGCGCTCGGCCTGCTGATCATCGTGGCGGTGATCTTCGTCGAGCAGGCGCAGCGCCGCATCCCGGTCCAGTACGCCAAGCGCATGGTGGGGCGGCGGATGTACGGCGGGCAGTCGACCTACATCCCGCTCAAGGTCAACCAGGCCGGCGTGATCCCGATCATCTTCGCCTCCAGCCTGCTGTACCTGCCGCAGCTGCTGGCCTCGATCATCCACAGGTCGTGGCTCACCGACCTGACGGACCGGTTCACCAGGACGGGGAACCACCCGGCGTACATCATCGCCTACTTCGTGCTGATCATCTTGTTCGCGTACTTCTACAACTCGATCGCCTTCAACCCGGTCGACACCGCGGACAACATGAAGAAGTACGGCGGCTTCATCCCGGGCATCCGCCCGGGGCGGCCCACCGCCGAGTACCTGGACCACATCCTGACCAGGATCACGCTGCCAGGGGCGATGTTCCTGGCCGCTGTCGCGATCCTGCCCTTCATCGCGCTGTCGGCCGGCAACATCCAGCAGTTCCCCTTCGGGGGCACCGCCATCCTGATCACCGTGGGCGTCGGTCTGGAGACGATGAAACAGATCGAGTCCCAGCTCCTGATGCGCAACTACGAGGGGTTCCTGCGGTGAGCGCCGTGGCGGCGCGCGCCTGGCGGGCCCGGTAGCGGCGGCCATGCGCCTCGTCATGCTCGGGCCGCCTGGAGCCGGCAAGGGCACCCAGGCGGTCCGGCTCGCCGCGCACTTCCGGTGCGGGCACGTGTCCACCGGCGACATCTTCCGCGAACACGTGGCCAACGAGACGCCCCTGGGGCGCACCGCGCAGGAGTACCTGGACGCGGGCGACCTCGTCCCGGACGAGGTGGTCATCGCCATGGTGACGGAGCGCCTCGCCGAGGACGGCTGCGCCAACGGCTTCGTGCTGGACGGGTTCCCGCGCACCGTCGGCCAGGCTGAGGCGCTGGACGAGTGGCTGGAGTCGGCCGGCACCCCGCTGGACGCCGCGTTGTTCTTCGAGATCGACGAGGAGGAGCTGTTCCGCCGGCTCGCCGGCCGGTCCGCCGCCCTGCACCGCTCCGACGACCGCGAGCAGACCATCCGCCACCGGCTCGAGGTGTTCGCGGCCAAGACCAGGCCGCTGGTCGACCACTACGAGCAGCGCGACCTGCTCCAGCGGGTCGACTCCATCGGCGAGGTCGACGAGGTCACCAAGCGGATACTCGACGGGCTGGAGCGCAGGCGCGCTCCGCAGGGGGTCTGGGGGGCGGGGGAGCGAGGCCCCGCCACGGCACCAGGCGGCGAAGCAAAGCCGAGCGTCAGCCCCCGATGAATCAGGGCCAGGGACCGACATGATCATCCGCAAGTCGCCGCAGGAGCTGGACCGGATGCGCAAGGCGGGCCGGCTGGTGGGCCACACGCTCACGATGGTATCGGCGGCCGCACAGCCAGGCGTGTCCCTGCTCGAGCTCGACAAGCTGGCCGAGCACACCATCCGGGACGCCGCGGCGGTGCCCTCGTTCCTCGGCTACCACGGCTTCCCCGCGACTCTCTGCCTGTCGCCCAACGACGGCGTGGTCCACGGGATCCCCAACGGCTACCTGCTGCGGGAGGGCGACATCCTGTCGATCGACTGCGGCGCGATCGTCGAGGGCTATCACGGCGACGCGGCGATCACCATCCCGATCGGCGACGTCGACGAGGCCGCCAAGCGGCTCATCGCCGCCACCGAGCGGGCCATGTGGGCCGGCATCGGCCAGGTGCGCGCCGGCAGGCGGCTCTCCGACATCGGCCACGCGGTCGAGCAGGTGGCGCTGGAGCCCGGTTACGGGGTCGTGCGCGAGTACGTCGGCCACGGCATCGGCACCGCCATGCACGAGGAGCCGCAGGTGCCCAACTACGGCCGGCCCGGCCGCGGCCTGCGGCTGGACGTCGGCCTGGTGCTGGCGATCGAGCCGATGCTCAACGAGGGCGGTCCCGAGACCGAGGTCCTCGACGACGGCTGGACCGTCGTGACCAGGGACGGCTCCCGCTCCGCCCACTTCGAGCACACCGTCGCCATCACCCCCGCCGGCCCCGAGGTCCTGACGCTGCTCGACGGCGCCCGCCAGGAGGACTGGCTCGACGCCCGAGCGCTCGGTTGAGCGGCTCAGCGGAGCGGGATCCGCAGGACGTCCTCCAGGTCGGTGAGGAGCTGCTCCGCGCTGGTCTTGTGGATCACCGACATGCCGAGGGCACGGGCCGGCTCCAGGTTCTGCGGCAGGTCGTCCACGAACACGCAGGCTTCGCACGGCAGCCCGAGGCGCTCGGCGGCCAGCAGGTAGATGGCGGGGTCGGGCTTGCGGGTGCCGGTGTGGTGCGAGATGACCACGGCGTCGAAGCCTCCAGGCCACATTCCACGCAGAACCGGCGTATCCCCTCCAGCAGGCTGGTCGTGAGCACCCCGCCGAAGTCCAGCAGCAGCCCGCGATGCTCCCGGTGATCGTGGCGGCCCGGCATGGCCCCACCGTACTCGGTCCCTGGAGCACGGTCACCTTGCTCCCAGGCTCGTGACCTTGGTATCTTGTGGGTCAGCCCCGGTTTCTGCCTGGGGCTCTGCGTTGTGGAGTCCTCGCGACGCGATTTTCGTTCCAACGAGCAACCCGAGTGCGCTCATGCGTTATCGTGCTCGCCGTGACGGGTCGTGCTCGCCGTGACGAGATGAAGGGAAGAGCTTGCCGAAGAAGGATGGCGCCATCGAGGTCGAGGGGACGGTCGTCGAGCCCCTCCCGAACGCGATGTTCCGTGTGGAGCTCGCCAACATGCGCATGAACTACATCCGCATCCTCCCCGGCGACCGCGTGGTCGTCGAGCTCTCGCCCTACGACCTGAACCGAGGACGGATCACCTATCGCTACAAGTAGGAAGACGACATGAAAGTCAAGCCTTCGGTCAAGAGGATCTGTGAAAAGTGCAAGACCATCCGGCGTCACGGCGTCGTCATGGTGATCTGCTCCAACCCCCGTCACAAGCAGCGGCAGGGCTGACCGACCGCCCCCCGGAGGTACTCGAGGTATGGCACGAATCTCCGGCGTCGACCTTCCCCGCGAGAAGCGGGTCGAGATCGCGCTCACCTATATCTTTGGCGTCGGCCACACGCGCGCCCTCGACACGCTGAAGGGCACCCGGATCAACCCGGACACCCGCGTGCGGGACCTGTCCGACGACGAGGTCGCGCGCCTGCGTGAGTGGATCGACTCGCACTTCCGCGTCGAGGGCGATCTGCGCCGCGAGGTCGCGCAGGACATCAAGCGCAAGATCGAGATCGGCTGTTATCAGGGCATCCGCCACCGTCGCGGGCTGCCCGTCCGCGGTCAGCGCACCCATACCAACGCGCGCACCCGCAAGGGCCCGAAGAAGACCGTGGCCGGCAAGAAGAAGGCGACCAAGAAGTAGGAGGCTGGTAGTCGGTGCCGAAGACCAAGACTGGGGCCAAGAAGCCGCGGCGTCGCGAGAAGAAGAACATCGCGCACGCCCACGCCCACATCAAGTCGAGCTTCAACAACACGATCGTGACCATCTCGGACCCGCAGGGGAACACGATCGCCTGGGCGTCGTCGGGCAACGTCGGCTTCAAGGGCTCGCGCAAGTCGACCCCGTTCGCGGCCCAGCTCGCTGCCGAGCAGGCGGCGCGCCGGGCGCAGGAGAACGGCGTGCGCAAGGTGGACGTCTTCGTGAAGGGGCCCGGCTCCGGCCGCGAGACGGCGATCCGGTCGCTCCAGGCCGCCGGCCTCGAGATCCAGGGGATCCAGGACGTCACCCCGGTCCCCCACAACGGCTGCCGTCCCCCCAAGCGCCGTCGGGTGTGACGCCGAGCCTCGAGAGGAGAGAGAAGAGTCCAATTGGCACGCTACACAGGTCCTGACTGCAAGCTCTGCCGGAGGGAGAAGACCAAGCTCTTCCTCAAGGGCTCCAAGTGCGAGAGCCCCAAGTGCCCGGTCGAGCGACGCCCCTACCCGCCCGGCGAGCACGGGCGTGGCCGCTCCAAGGAATCCGAGTACCTGCTCCAGCTCCGCGAGAAGCAGAAGGCGCGGCGCATCTACGGGGTGCTCGAGAAGCAGTTCCACGGCTACTACGAGGAAGCCGCGCGGCGCAAGGGCGTCACCGGCGAGGTGCTGCTCCAGCTCCTGGAGACGCGCCTCGACAACGTCGTCTACCGCGCCGGCTTCGGCCGCTCGCGCGACCAGGCCCGCCAGCTCGTCCGGCACCGCCACGTGACGGTGAACGGACGGATCGTGGACATCCCGTCCTACACGGTCAAGCCGGGCGACGTCGTGCAGGTCAAAGAGGACATGCGCGGCAATCTGCACGTCCACGAATCGATCCAGCTCCAGACCGGCCGGCCGACGCCGAACTGGCTCGACTGGAACGCCGGAGAGGCAAAGGCCACGGTTCTCGGCCTCCCCGCCCGCGACCAGATCGAGGTCGGGGTCCAGGAGCAACTGATCGTGGAGCTGTACTCGAGGTAATCGGAATGCTCAGCTCGCGACCTGCGCCCGGCGGCCCTCTATCCATGTGGGGGGAGCTCGCTCCCCCCACGGTCCCCCAAGAGCGCCTGTACCATGGCCGCGGTTGAGGAAGAGAAGAAACAAAGCAGGCCAACCCAGGTCAAATAGCGGGCCTGGGAGCCGGAGGTGAAGAAGCACATGGAAATCTCGCGTCCACGTATCGAGACGCAGCCCCTCAGCGACAACCGCTCGCGGTTCGTGATCGAGCCGCTGGAGCCGGGCTTCGGGTACACGCTGGGCAACTCGCTGCGGCGCACGCTGCTGTCGTCCATCCCGGGCGCGGCGGTCACGTCGATCAAGATCGACGGCGTCCTGCACGAGTTCTCGAGCATCCCGGGTGTCAAAGAGGACGTCACCGACATCATTCTCAACGTCAAGGAACTGCGGCTCCGCTCGGAGACCAACGAGCCGGCCACGATGTTCCTGCGCGCCACCGGCCCGGGCGAGGTCACCGCGGCCGACATCGTGCCGCCGGCCGACATCGACGTCATCAACCCCGAGCTGCAGATCGGCACGCTCAACGCCAAGGCCAAGCTGGAGATGGAGCTGCGGGTCGAGAAGGGCCGCGGCTACCGGCCGGCCGAGCGCAACAAGTCGGCCTCCGACGAGATCGGCCGCATCCCCGTGGACTCGATCTTCTCGCCGGTCCGCCGGGTGAGCTACTCGGTCGAGGCCACCCGCTCCGGTGAGATGACCAACTACGACCGGCTGCTGCTCGACGTCGAGACCGACGGCTCGCTGACCCCCGAGGACGCGCTGGCGTCCGCCGGCGGCACCCTGCGCGAGCTGGTCAGCCTGTTCGCGGACCTGACCGGCGGCGGCGAGGGCCTCCAGCTCGGCCCGGCCGAGCAGCAGGGGCCGCTCGGCGCCAACCTCGACACCCCGATCGAGGAGCTCGACCTCTCGGTGCGCTCGTACAACTGCCTGAAGCGCGAGGGCATCACCACCGTGGGCGAGCTGGTGACCAAGTCCGAGGCCGACCTGCTCGACATCCGCAACTTCGGTGCCAAGTCCATCGACGAGGTGCGCGAGAAGCTGCACGAGCTCGGCCTCTCGCTTCGGGAAGAGTAGAGGAGAACAGAAGCTAAGACCGACGCGAGTTAAGGAGAACCTTCAATGCCGACCCCGACCAAGGGGCCTCGCCTGGGCGGGTCGCCGAGCCACGAGCGGATGATCATCGCCAACCTGGCCCGGTCGCTGTTTGCCGAGGGGCGCATCCGCACCACCGAGGCCAAGGCCAAGCGCCTGCGCCCGCAGGCCGAGCGCCTGATCACCTTCGCCAAGCGTGGCGACCTCGCCAGCCGCCGCCACGTCCTCACGGTGGTGCGCGACAAGGCGGTCGTCCACAAGCTGTTCGCCGAGATCGCGCCGCGCTTCGCCGGCCGGCCCGGCGGCTACACCCGCATCCTGCGCCTGGGCCCACGCCCCGGCGACGCCGCCCCGATGGTGGTGATCGAGCTGGTGGAGCAGGGTGAGGTCGTCCAGCGCGGCGACGGCGACGAGGGCGACGGCGGCACGCGCCGCCGCCGCTTCGGCCGGGGTCGCAGCGCAGCCGACGGCGAGGAGGCCGCGCCGGAGGGCAGCAACCGCGCCGCCCGGCGCGCGGCCGCCCGGCGCCGTGGCGGTGCCGCCGCCGCGGCCCCCGAGGCCGCCGAGGCTGAGGCCGAGGCCGGAGCGCGCGAGGACGAGGACCTGGCGCCGAACGTGCCCACCGACGCCGAGATCGAGGCCGGCGCCGCGCCGCTGGAGACCGACGAGGACGAGGACGTCGCCGGGGAGGACTCCGAGGACGAGCTCGAGCCCGAGGAGGCTCCCGCCGCCGAGGGCGACGTCGACGCGGAGGCCGCCACGGCCGAGGCGGAGGCCGAGGAGACCGACGACGCCGCCGCCCAGGGCGACACCGACGCTGAGGCTGAGGCCGACGACGCCGAGGACGGCGACGGCGGCGCCAAGGGCGGGAAGCGCAAGCGGTAACCGCGGGCACTGGTGGATGGGACAGCGCACGCGGCGGCTGCGCCTGGTCGTCGCCTACGACGGCGGTCCGTTTTCCGGGTTCGCCCGCCAGCCCGGCAGGCGCACCGTGCAGGGCGAGCTGGAGCGGACCCTCTCCGAGCTGGCCGGCGCGCCGGTCGAGACCGTGTGCGCGGGGCGAACCGACGCCGGCGTGCACGCCCGCGGCCAGGTGGTCCACGCCGACCTGCCCGACCGGCTCGACCCGGAGCGGGTCCGGCGGATCCTGAACGCGGTGGCCGGGCCGGCGATCGTGGTGCGCCAGGCCGCGTGGGCCCCGGAGGGCTTCGACGCCCGCTTCTCGGCGCGGCGGCGCACCTACGCGTACCGCATCGACGACTCCGGCGGCCCCGACCCGCTGACGCGCGGGTACGTGCTCGCCTGGCCGCGCCCGCTCGACCTGGAAAGGATGCGCTCGGCGGCCGCGCCGCTGGTCGGCGAGCACGATTTCGCGGCCTTCTGCCGCCAGCGGCCGGGGAGCTCGACCCGCCGCAGGCTCCGCTCCATCGGCATCCGCCGGGTGCGGGGGCTGGTCGAGGTCCGGCTGGTCGCGGACGCCTTCTGCTGGCAGATGGTGCGCAGCATCGTCGGCTACCTGCTCGGCGTGGGCGACGGCCGCCGCGACCCCGACGGCACCGCCGGGGTGCTCGCCGGCCGGGACCGCTCCAAGGTCGGTGACGTCGCCCCGCCACACGGTTTGGTGCTGGAGTCCGTCGGCTACCCGAGCGTCGCCAGGAAGCGACAGAAGTTGACCGGAAGCGCAGGTGACCGCTAGCCTAAGCATTCGGCGTGACAGGCGTGGTGACTGATGCTGTGTCACCCACCATTCCACGGATCACCCACGGAGTTGCTCGCATGCCCCTTGCAAGCCAGCGCACGTTCTCGCCGCGCCCGCAGGACATCAGCCGCGAGTGGTACGTCGTCGATGCCGACGGGCAGACCCTCGGCCGCCTCGCCGCACGCGTCGCGGCGATCCTGCGCGGCAAGCACAAGCCGATCTTCGCGCCGCACATGGACACCGGCGACCACGTCGTGATCGTGAACGCCGCCAAGGTGCGGCTGACCGGCAACAAGCTCGAGCAGAAGCGGTACTACCGCCATTCCGGGTACCCCGGAGGGCTCAAGACCGTTCCCTACACGGTGCTGTTGTCCGAGCGCCCCTCCCGCGCGGTCGAGAGGGCGGTCAGGGGCATGCTGCCCCACAACCGGCTCGGCCGGCAGATGATCAGGAAGCTGAAGGTCTACGACGGCCCGACCCACCCGCACGCCGCCCAGCGCCCCAAGGCCCTGGACGTCGGCCCGGACTCGGGCGCCAAGCAGCAATAGGAGGACTCGAGTGACAGTTCCCGCGGAGCTCGCCCGTGGCACCGGCCGCCGCAAGGAGGCGGTGGCCCGGGTACGTCTGATCGAGGGGACCGGCACGTTCAAGCTGAACGGTCGCCCGCTCGAGGATTACTTCCCCAACCCGACCCACCGCCGAATCATCACCGAGCCGCTGCGGGTCACCAACACGCTGGAGCGCTACGACGTCGTCGCCAGCCTCGACGGCGGCGGTGTCTCCGGGCAGGCCGGGGCGCTGCGCCACGGCATCACCCGCGCCCTCGTCGAGCTCGACGTCGAGCTGCGGCCCGAGCTGAAGAAGCGCGGTTTCCTCACCCGCGACCCCCGCGTGGTCGAGCGCAAGAAGTACGGGCTCAAGAAGGCCCGCAAGGCTCCGCAGTACTCCAAGCGCTGATCCGACCCCAGGAGTGGGACCGTCACGTGCCAAAGCTCTTCGGGACTGACGGGGTTCGTGGCCTGGCCAACGCCGAGCTGACACCCGAGCTGGCGCTGGCGCTCGGCAGGGCGGCGGTCGCCGTGCTCTCCCAGGAGCGGCACGGCGCCCCGCTGGTGGTGGTCGGTCGCGATCCGCGCGCGTCCGGGGTGCTCCTCGAGAGCGCGCTGGTCGCCGGGATCATGAGCGCCGGCGGGCAGGCGCTGGTCACCGGTGTCCTCCCGACCCCGGCGATCGCCTACCTCACCCGGCATTACGGGGCCGCCGCCGGCGCCATGATCTCCGCATCGCACAACCCCATGCCGGACAACGGCATCAAGTTCTTCGGGCCCGAGGGGTTCAAGCTGCCCGACGCGCTCGAGGAGCGCATCGAGGCGGCGCTGGCCATGGCCGACCAGGGCGGCCCGCGGCCGGTCGGCCCGGCGGTCGGCGGGCTCCGGCACGCGGGCGACGCCGCCGAGGCCTACCTTGCCCATCTGCTCGACAGCGTCAGCGAGGACTTCGGCGGCCTGGAGGTGGTGGTGGACTGCGCCAACGGCGCGGCCGCCGAGGTCGCCCCGGAGGCCTACCGGCGGGCCGGCGCGTCGGTCACCACCATCGGCGCCAGCCCCGACGGCCACAACATCAACGACGGCTGCGGCTCCACCCACCCCGACCACGTCGGTGAGGCGGTGGTGCGCGCGGGCGCGGCCTGCGGCCTGGCGCACGACGGCGACGCCGACCGGCTGATCGCGGTGGACGAGCACGGCGCGCTGATCGACGGGGACGTGATCCTGGCGATCGCCGCGCTGGACGAGCGCGAGCGCGGCGGCCTGCCGACCGGGACCGTGGTGACCACGGTCATGACCAACCTCGGGTTCCGGCGGGCCATGGCGGAGCATGGGATCGAGGTCGTGCAGACCGCCGTCGGCGACCGCTACGTGCTCGAGAGCATGCGCTCCGGCGGTCACACCGTCGGCGGGGAGCAATCGGGCCACATCATCTTCCTGGAGCGCGCCACCACCGGCGACGGCATCCTCACGGGCCTGCGGCTGCTGGAGATCATCGCCCGCAGCAAGCTGCCCCTGTCCGAGCTGGCCCAGGTGATGCGGCGGCTGCCGCAGGTGCTGGTGAACGTGCGCGTGCGCATGCGCGACCGCCTGACCGCGGCCGAGGAGGTCTGGAGCGCCGTTGGCGACGAGCAGGCCCGTCTGGGCGACCGGGGCCGCGTGCTGGTGCGCGCCTCCGGCACCGAGCCGCTCGTGCGCGTGATGGTCGAGGCGGAGACCGCCGACGACGCCCACGCCACCGCCGACCGCCTCGCCCGCGTCGTCCGCGCCGAGCTCGGCACCGCGTAGCGCCTCCCCGCCGGGCCCGGGGCCGCCGGGCCGAGGGGCCGCTCAGCTCCACACGAAGAGAACCTCGCCGATGGCCACGTCGCCGTCCTCGCGCAGGTCGGTGAGGGCGTCCTTGGGGGCGTCGAGCGCGACCACCGGGCAGATGGGCGAGCGGCCCGAGGCGGCGACCGCCGCCGGGTCCCAGCGGATCAGCGGCTGGCCGGCCCGGACCCGCGCCCCTTCCTCGGCCCCGCCAGGCCGACGAGCCTGCCGGCCACCGGCGCGCCCACCGGCAGCGCCACCCCTCATTCCTCCAGCAGGTCTTCGATGTCGCTGGCGATGGTGTCGGCCTCCGGCCCGACCACCACCTGGACGACCTGCCCGCTGCGCAGCACGCCGTGCGCGCCGGCCGCCTTGAGCGCGGCCTCGTCCACCCGCGACGGGTCGCGCACCTCCGTCCGCAGCCGCGTGATGCAGGGCTCGATGTCGAGAATGTTGTCCATCCCACCGAGCCCGTCGACGATTGACTTCGCCCTCTCGTCCATTTCTCACTCCTTTCAGTGGGGTGATCTTGGCGCGGTCTCCCGTTCCATGTGGGGGAGAGCTCGCTCCCCCCCCACGCCCCCCCAAAGAGCGCCTGTGCCATGGGAACCGAGCCTATGCGCTGGCGCCGCCGGTCTGGGTCACCTTGGTGAGGCCGCGCGGGTGGTCGGGGTCCAGACCCAGCCGGCGCGCGAGCGCCTCGACCAGGAGCTGGCCCGGCACCACCAGGGCCAGCGGCGCCAGCGGCTCCGGCAGGTCCGGTCCCGGCAGCACCGCGCTGCACGCGGCCGCGAACGCCCGGTCCCCGCCGATGCCGTAGGCGCGGCTGCCGCGCTCGGCGACCAGGCCGGCCAGCGCGGTGATCCCCGGCAGCACCGGCCCGCCCGGCGGCGCGACCAGCAGCGCCGGCGTGTCCCCGCGCAGCACCGCGATCGGCCCGTGCTCCAGGTCGGCGTGGGATATGCCGATCGCCGGCAGCAGGCACGTCTCCTTGACCTTGAGCGCCAGCTCCAGCGCTGTCGAATAGGTGAAGCCCCTTCCCGAGACGACCAGGCTGGCCATGCCGGCCAGCTCGCCGGCCAGGGACTCGGCCATGGGCGCGCTGGACAGCATCGACTCGATCGCGGCCGGCACGCGGTCCTGGGCTGCGTCGAAGGCGGGATCGTCGGGTCCGAGCGCCGCGGTCAGCTCGGTGAGGGCGGTGAGCTCGGCGGTATAGGTCTTGGTCGCCGGCACGGCCAGCTCCGGGCCGGCCCGGGTGGCGAGCGCGAGGTCGGCGACCTCCGCCAGCGCGCTGGTCGCCCCATTGGTGACCGCGATCGTGCGGGCGCCGCGTTCGCGCGCCCAGCGCAGGGTCTCGACGATCTCGGCGGTCTCGCCCGACTGGGAGAGGGCCACCGCCAGCACGCCGCGCAGGTCCATCCTCGCCCGGTAGTGGGTGGCGACCGAGGGGGCCGCCAGGCTGGCGGGCCGGCCCGCCTGGATCTCGCAGAGGTAGCGCCCGTAGGTGGCGGCGTTGTCCGAGGAGCCGCGGGCGATGAAGGTCACCAGCCGCGCCCCGGTCGCCAGCCGCCGCACCTGCGCCCGCAGCGGCCGCAGTCCCTCCAGCGTCCTGGCGACCGCCTCGGGCTGCTCGGCGATCTCCCTCGCCATCAGGGTGGTCACCGCGCCTCCCACACCTGGTTGCCGTCCACCCAGGTCGCCAGCGCCCGCCAGGAGTCCGAGAGCCACACCAGGTCGGCGCGCGCGCCCGGCTCCAGCCGGCCGAGGTCGCGCCGGCCGAGCAGGTCGGCGGGGACCCTGGTGGCCGCGTCCACCGCGCGGACCGGGTCGATGCCCAGGCCCACCACGTTGCCGACCGCCTCGTCCAGGCGCAGGGTCGAGCCGGCGAGCGTGCCGTCGGCGCGCAGCGGCGGGCTCCCCTCGTGCAGCTCCACCACCTCGCTGCCCAGCTCGTAGCGGCCGGGCGGCATGCCGAGCGCGGACACGGCGTCGGTGACCAGCGCCACCCGGCCGCGGGCCGCCTCCATGACCACGCGGCAGATGGCCGGGTGGACGTGATGCAGGTCGGCGATCAGCCCGCAGGCCAGGCGCGCGTCCGCCAGTGCCTGGCCGGCGACGCCGGGCTCGCGGTGGTGCAGCCCGCGCTGGGCGTTGAAGACGTGCGTGACCATGCGGGCGCCGGCCTCGGCGGCCGCGGCCACCTGCTCGGCCAGCGCGTCGGAGTGGCCCACCGACACCAGCACGCCCGCGCCGGCCAGGCGCTTGGTCGCCTCGATCGCGCCCTCGCGCTCCGGCGCGAGCGTCAGCAGCTCCAGGATCCCGGCGCCGGCCTCCATCAGGCGGTCGACCAGCTCCGGCGTGGGGTCGACGAGCTGCCCGGCGTCGTGCGCGCCGCGCCGCCGCTCCGAGAGGAAGGGACCCTCCAGGTGGACCCCGAGCAGGCGGCTGCCCGGGGAGCCAGCCGCCGCCCTGGCGGCGCTCGCCCGTCGCATCGCCGCCGCCAGGGCGTCGACCGGCGCGCTGATGAAGGTGGCCAGCAGTGCCGTCGCCCCGGTGGACGGCAGCCCGCGCAGGACCCGCTCCCAGCCGTCGGCGTCGGCGTCCACCAGGTCGACGCCGAAGGCGCCGTTGAGCTGGAGGTCGATCAGGCCGGGCGCCAGCACGCCCCGTTCCAGGGCGAGATGCCCGGGGCCCGCCGGCGGGCGCCGGTCCAGGACCTCGACGACCCGCCCGTCCTCGACGGCGACGGCGCCGGGATCCAGCAGCCTGCCCCCGGCGATGACCCAGGGAGCTGAGAAGATTGCCATTGTTTGACCAGCTTGGTCCGGCTTGTTGACATCATGGACGGAGCGTCATCTAGTCTGGCCTAGGCCACTTCTGTTGTCCAGGCTGACGGATGCTACCAACCGCCCCGTTCAGCCCGGTCTCCGCGCACCTCCCGTCGTGCGGTTCTGGCCGCCGTCGTCACCAAGGAGGGTTCGCATGAGTGCATCCGCCATGGAGGGACTGCCCGCGGCGCCGACCCCTCGCTCCACGGTCTTCGCCATCCTCCAGCGCATCGGGCGCAGCCTGATGATGCCGATCACGGTGCTGCCGGCCGCGGCGCTGCTGCTGCGGCTTGGTCAGCCCGACCTGCTGGGCAGGTACACCTTCGTGAACTTCAGGGTCCTGGCGAAGGCCGGCGGCGTGCTGCTCGACTCGCTGCCGCTGCTGTTCGCGGTCGGGGTCGCGATCGGCTTCGCCAGGAGGTCCGACGGCTCCACAGCGCTCGCCGCGGTCGTCGGCTACCTGGTGTTCAACGCCGTCACCATGACGATGTTCGCCGGCTCGTCCATCAAGGACCAGGTGCTGTCGACCTCCGCCGAGTTCTCCAGCCCGATCGTGGCCGCCCCCAAGCCCAATCCCACGGGGGTGATCGGCGGGATCGTCATCGGCGTCACCGCCGCTCTGCTCTACCAGCGCTTCTACCGCGTGAAGCTGGTGAGCTGGCTGGCCTTCTTCGGCGGCCGCCGCTTCGTGCCGATCATCACCGCCTTCGCCGCGCTGATCATCGGGATCATCTTCGGCTGGCTGTGGCCGCCGATCGGCACCGGGCTCAACAACCTCGGCGACCTGCTCACCAGCCACGGGGCCATCGGCGCGGGCATCTACGGCGCCTTCAACCGCCTGCTGCTGCCGTTCGGGCTGCACCACATCGTCAACTCGCTGGTCTGGTTCGTGTTCGGCAGCTTCCAGGGCCCGGCGGGCGTCGTCCACGGCGACCTCAACCGCTTCCTCGCCGGCGACCCCAGCGCCGGGGCCTTCATGGCCGGGTTCTTCCCGGTGATGATGTTCGGGTTGCCGGCCGCGGGCCTGGCGATCTGGCGCAACGCCCGCCCCTCCCAGCGCAAGGTCGTCGGCGGCATCATGCTGTCGGCCGCCCTGTGCTCGCTGGTCACCGGGGTGACCGAGCCGATCGAGTTCGCCTTCCTGTTCGTCGCGCCGGTGCTGTACGGCGTGCACGTCGTGCTGACCGGGGTCTCGCTGTGGCTGGCCGCGGCGCTCGGTATCAAGGACGGCTTCGGCTTCTCTGCGGGCCTGATCGACTACATCCTGAACTACAGCAAGGCGAATACCGCCAAGCCGCTGCTGCTCCTGCTCATCGGGGCGGTCTACGCGGTCGTCTACTACGGGGTCTTCAGCTTCCTCATCAAGCGGCTGAACCTGCTGACGCCCGGCCGCGAGCCGGAGGCGGACGCCGACGACGCCACCGTGCGCGAGCGCGCGACGGTCGCCCCGGAGCCCGGGCCGCCGGCGCGTGACCCCGACCCGCAGGGGGGCGCGGCCCCCTGCCTGACCCCGATCGCCGGGTCGACCCCTCGCGCCGCCCGGCGACGCTCAGCAAGCCGATCCTCGACGGGGTGCTCCGCCAGCGGCTCGGCTACGACGGCGTGGTGATCACCGACTCCCTCGAGATGGTCGCGGTCCGCCAGCGGTTCGGGGACGAGCAGGTGCCGGTCGAGGCCATCCTCGCCGGCGCGGTCATGCTGCTGATGCCGCCTCGCGGCGAGTTCGTCCGGTGGTCGCTGTGGCCGTGCGCGACCCCTACGACGCCGCCTACCTGGGCGCCGCGGCAGCCTGCCTGGTGACCTATGGCGACCGCCCAGCCTCGCTGGAGGCCCTGACCCCGGGTGCTCGATGGGGAGATCGCGCCCGCCGGCAAACTGCCGGTCGCGATCCCGGCCGCCGGGCCCGGCACGACCGCGTTCCCGACCGGCGCCGGCCTCGGCGACCTGCAAGGTTGACATTCCGCTTCCATTCCGGGGGGTGCCGCGTGTCAACATACTCGGGACAACCCGAGTGCCGAGGTCGAGGCGGACGTGGCTGCGAATACTGGACAATCGGGCGCCACCGACGAGCGGGCGGGTGCCGGCCGCCCGGTGACCCGCCCCGTCGCCGGCGCGAGCGTGCTCGTGCGCGTGCGGGGGCTCCGCCCGGACCTTGCGCCGTCCGAGCGGCGCGTGGCCGAGGCGGTGCTCGCCGACCCGGCGGGCGTGGCCGGGCAGACCATCACCTCGCTGGCAAGGGCGTGCCTCACCTCTGAGACCACGGTGATGCGCTTCTGCCGCCAGCTCGGCTTCCCCGGTTACCCTGAGCTGCGCCTGGCGCTGGCGGCCGAGGCCGCCATGCAGGCGGGGGACGACCTGGGCTCGCGGGTCGCGGGGAGCGACATCGCCCCCACCGACGACCTCGCCCAGGTGGTCGCCAAGATCGCGTACGCCGACGCCCACGCGGTCAAGGAGACCGGCGACCAGCTCGACGTCGCCGTCCTCGAGAAGGTCGTGACGGCGCTGGTGCAGGCTCGCCGCGTCGACCTCTACGGCGCCGGCGCCAGCGCCTTCGTCGCCGCCGACTTCCAGCAGAAGCTGCACCGCATCGGCCGCGCCGCCTTCGCCTGGAGCGACCCGCACATGGCGCTCTCCTCCGCGGCCCTGCTGGAGCCCGGCGATGTCGCCATCGGCATCTCCCACACCGGCACCACCATCGACACGGTCGACGCGCTCGCCGAGGCCCGCCGGCACGGGGCGACCGCCGTGGGCATCACCAACTTCCCACGCTCGCCGCTTGCGCAGACCGCCGATCTGGTGCTGACCACCGCCGCGCGCGAGACCACCTTCCGCTCCGGCTCGATGGCCAGCCGGCTGGCCCAGCTCACCGTGGTGGACTGCATGTTCGTGGGGGTCGCCCAGCGCACCTACGAGGCCACGCTGGAGGCGCTGGCGCGCACCTACGAAGCGGTCCGGTCGCGCCGGCACGGCGCCAGGGGAGGCTGAACGATGGCCCGGCGGCCTGTGGAAACCGCCATCATCGGCTGGCCCCGCTGCTACGATTGACGTCCGATCAAGAGCCGAAGGGGCTCACCGCACATGCGATCCTATGACTTCGATCCCGAGCAGTCGGTCAGCATCGTCGCGATCTTCCTGTTCATCGACGCGGCGTTCACCGGCTTCCCGCTCCTGAACGACATCGTGCATGGGGCCAGCCCGTCGATAGTTGGTATCGCGCTGGTCGCGGCACTCATCGCCGGCGGCGCCGGCCTGCTCAAGAACCGGCGCTGGGGCTGGTTCGTATCAATTGGGGCAATTGGTCTTCTCGCTCTGATCGATCTGGCCACCCTGCGCCTGTTCGGCATCCTCATCGACGCGCTGGTGATCTTCCTGCTGACACGGCCGTCGCTGCGGGCCAAGTTCGGGATCCGATGATCGTCGGGGTCGGCGTGGACGTGGTCGAGATCGCCCGCGTCGCGCGGGCCCTCGACCGGCACCCCCGATTCGCCGAGCGGGTCTTCACCAAGGCCGAGCGCGAGGCGTCCGCCCGCCGGGGCGTCGGCGCCGTCGCCTACCTGGCCAAGCGCTGGGCCGCCAAGGAGGCCGTGTCCAAGGCGCTCGGCGTCGGCTTCTCGGGCTTCGCCTACACCAACATCGAAGTGGTCAACCACCGGTCGGGCGCGCCGAGCGTGAACCTGCGCGGCGAGCTGGCCGACTGGGCGCGGGCGCTCGGCGTGCTGCGCTGGCACCTGTCGCTGTCCGACACCGACGAGCTGGCCTTCGCCAACGTCGTGGCCGAGGGCCCCGAGGTGTTGCCGGAACCGCCGGACGCCCCGCCGCCATGGGTGCGCCGCCGGTTGGACCGCCGCGCGGCCGGTGGAGGTTTCACGTGAAACCGTTGGTCGAGGTGGCCACCATCCAGGCCGCGGACGCGCAGGCGGCGGCTGCTGGGACACCGGTGTCGGCGCTGATGGACCGCGCCGGGGCGGCCGTGGCCAGAGCGGCCACCGACCTGCTCGGCGGTGCCTACGGACGGCGGGTGGTGGCGCTGGCCGGACGCGGCAACAACGGCGGCGATGCGCTGGAGGCGCTGGCCCGCCTTGCGCGGCGTGGCGCCGGGGCCGAGGCCCTGGTGACCAGCGAGCTCGAGCGCCTCGGGGCGGAGGCGGCGCGCACCGCCGCGCTGGTCCGCGCGGCCTGCGGGCGGGTGCGCGTGTTCACGCCGGAGCTGGCCGGCACCCTGCTCCGCGACGCCGACGTGGTGGTCGACGGGCTGCTCGGCACCGGCTCGTCCGGCGCTCCGCACGGTCTGGCGGCCCAGGCGATCGTCGCGGCCAACGCCAGCTCAGCGCCGGTGGTCGCGGTGGACATCCCCTCCGGGGTGGACGGCGTCACCGGCGAGGTCGCCGGCGAGGCGATCCAGGCGGACGTGACCGTGACGTTCCAGGCGCTCAAGCCCGGCCACGTGCTGCCTCCGGGCAGCGAACGCGCCGGGCGCATCGAGGTGGCCGACATCGGCCTGCCGCTCGAACCGGGCCCCTGGGGGGTGAGCGAAGCCCGCGACCTCGCCGGCCTGGTACCCATCCCGCGCGCCGAGACCCACAAGCGCTCCCGCGGGGTGCTGCTGGCGATCGGCGGCAGCAGCGGTATGGGCGGCGCACCGACCCTGATGGCCCGCGCGGCCCGCGGATCCGGCGCAGGGCTGCTGGTCCTGGCCGTGCCGGCGTCGATCGCCGAGCGCGTGGGGCAGGCCGTGCCCGAAGCGCTCACCGCGCCCCTGCCGGAGGCCGACGGCGGCATCACCCCGGCCGCGGTCGAGGCCTGCAAGCGCTGGCTCGACGAGGCCACCGCCATCGCGATCGGGCCCGGCCTCGGCCGCTCGCGAGCCACCCAGGAGGCGGTGCGCGGCCTCCTGGCCGCCTACCACGGCCGGGCGGTGGTCGACGCCGACGGGCTGTTCGCCCTCGGCACCGGCGAGCCGCTCGCCGACCGCAAGGCCCCCACGCTGGTCACCCCGCACGCCGGGGAGTTCGCGCGGCTGGCGCCGGACGCCGAGGGGACGCGCCTGCACCGCGCCGCCGACCGCGCCCGCGCCTGGGGCGTGACCGTGCTGCTCAAGGGTAACGACACCGTGATCGCCGAGCCGGACGGCAGGCTGGCCGTGAACCCCACCGGCGTCCCGGCGCTCGCCTCCGGCGGCACCGGCGACGTGCTCACCGGCCTGACCGGGGCGCTGCTGGCTCAGGGCCTGGAGCCGTTCGACGCCGCCCGCCTCGGCGCCTGGGTCCACGGCCGCGCCGGCTCGCTGGCCACCGGAGACCTCAGCCCGGTCTCCGTCGCCGCCGGCGACGTCGCCGACCACCTCCCCGCCGCGTTCCGCGAGCTGCTGGCCGATCGCCCCGGCTCCAGGGGCGTGCGGCGGTGAGCAAGACCTCACGCCCCTGGCCAGGGTTGCGGCCGGCCTGGGTGGAGGTTGACCTCGACGCGATCGCCGGCAACGTCCGCCGGTTGGTCACTGAGGTGGCGCCAGCCCAGCTCATGGCGGTGGTCAAGGCCGACGCCTACGGCCATGGCGCGGTGCCGGTCGCCCGCGCCGCGATCGCCGCCGGCGCCCGCTGGCTCGGCGTGGCGCTCGTCGAGGAGGCCCTGGAACTGCGCGAGGCTGGCATCTCCGCGCCGATCCTGGTGCTGTCCGAGCCGCATCCCGCCGCCGCCGACCTCTGCGTCGACCAGCGGATCGCCGTGACGTTGTGCACGCAGGCCGGTGTCAGGGTGTTCGGCATGGCCGGCCGCCTGGCCGGACGGCCCGTGCCCGCCCACCTCAAGGTCGATACCGGCATGCACCGGCAGGGCTGCGCCCCGGCCGACCTTCCCGAGCTGGTGCGCCTGGCGATGGCCGAGCGCGGGCTGGAGGTCGAGGGCCTATGGAGCCATTTCGCCGTGGCCGACGAGCCAGCCGCCGCCGCCACGACCGACCGGCAGGTCGAGACGTTCGAGCGGGCGCTGGCCGTGGCCTCCGAGCAGGGTCTGGTGCCCCGCTGGCGCCACATCGCCAACAGCGCCGGGGCCACCCTGCGCGCAGACGCGCGCTTCGACATGGTCAGGGTGGGCATCGAGCTCTACGGGCTGGCGCCGGCCCCGGCGCTGACCGGCGAGGTCAACCAGCGGCTGCGGCCCGCGCTGGCCCTGCGTGCCGCGGTCTCCGCGGTCCGTGCCATCGAAGCGGGCGAGCGCGTCTCCTATGGGCACCGCTGGGCGGCGCCGAGCGCGACCAGGATCGCCACCCTACCGGTCGGCTACGCCGACGGGGTCCGCCGCGGGCTCTCCGGCCAGATCCGGGTGCTGCTGGGCGAGCGAAATCTGGGGCAGGTCGGCACTATCACTATGGATCAGCTCATGGTGGACATCGGCGATGCTCCGATCGAGGTCGGGGAGGTGGCGACGCTGCTCGGCGACCCGGCTCGCGGCGAGCCCGGCGTGGGCGAGTGGGCGCGCGTCCTCGGTTCGATCGATTACGAGGTGACCTGCGGCCTGTCGCCCCGGCTTCCCCGGGTGCACGACCACGGCAGTCACTCGGGTGGGGAGCGCCGGCACGTGCTCATGGGGGAGGCGCGCGGCTAATGGCTGGCAAGCAGGGAATGCGCGACGGCGACGATCTCGGGTCCCCCTCGGACCGCAGGACGGCGGCCGCGTCGGCCGCCGGGGCTGGCGCAGCCTCCCGCGCCAAGACGGGCTCGCCGTCACGCGGCAAAGCGGGTTCCCTGGCTCGCAGGGCCGAGTCCGCCCTCGCGCGTACCGCGGACTCGTCGTTGGCGCGCAAAGCCGAGTCCGCCCTGGCGCGGAAGGCGGGGTCGCGGTCGGGTTGGATGGGGGGGTCGCGGTCGGGGCGGAAGGCACCGTCGCCCTCGCTCACGGTGCGGGGGATCGGCATGGCCGCGGGCGGGGTCATGCTCGGCCTCGGCGTCGGCCTGGCGGTCGAGCGGGCCCTGGTCGGCCACGACCGCCGCCGCGAGGATCCCGAGGCGGGCGAGCGCTTCGGCCGCCTGCGCGGCACCCGCAGCTCGACCACGAGCTTCGACGGGACCAGGCTGCACATCGAAGAGATGGGCTCCGGACCGTGCCTGGTCTTCTCGCACGGCTTCTCGCTCACCCAGGACGCCTGGCACTACCAGCGGCGCGACCTGCCGGAGTCGTTCCGCTGCGTGTTCTTCGACCAGCGCGGCCACGGCCGCTCGGGCCGGCCCCGCACCGACGACTACTCGCTCCAGGCGTTCGCCTGCGACCTGAAAGCCGTGCTCGACTGGACCGGCGAGGATCGCGTGGTGGTGGTCGCCCACTCGCTGGCCGGCATGGCCGCGCTCCAGTTCGCCGCGCTGGACCCCGAGGAGATGGGCCGGCGGCTGGCCGGCCTGGTGCTGGTCTCCACCAACTACATGGACGCGCTGCGTGGCATGACCGCCTCGCTCACCTCGCGCGGAGCCGCCCAGATCCAGCGGGCCGTGATCACCGCCAGCTTCAGGTTCATCGGCCAGGACCCCGTTCGCGCCAACCAGCTGCGCCGCCGCGGCAGCGACTTCGGGTACCTCGGCACCAGGCTGTTCGGCTTCGGCTCCAACCCGTCGCCGAGCCAGGTGGCCTTCACCGACCGCCTGCTGTCGGGCACCGACGTCGAGGTCTGGGCCAAGGTCTTCCCGAGCCTGGTCAACTTCGACCTTTCCGAGGTGCTGGAGAGCCTGGCGCTGCCGACGCTGATCGCGGTGGGGGACAAGGACCGCCTCACCCCGCCCGCCCAGGCACGCCACATGGCCTCCAAGATCCCCGAGGCCCGGCTGCTGATCCTCGAGGACTCCGGGCACATGGCCCTCCTCGAGGAGCACGAGGCCCTCGACGCCGAGATCGCCGCCTTCGCCGGGCAGGCGCTCAGCCCGATCCCGCGCCGCCGCAGGATCGGCGGCATCGGCCGGGCCCGCTGACCATGGCGCTGGGCATCGACGACCTCGCGGTCGGGCACTGGGCCGACCCCCAGGGCCTCACCGGCTGCACCGTGCTGATCCCACCGCCAGGCAACGTCGCCTCCTGCTCGGTCCGGGGAGGCGGGCCGGGGACGCGCGAGACCGACCTGCTCCATCCGCAGGCGCACCTGGAATCCGTGTCCGCGGTGCTGCTCACCGGCGGCAGCGCCTTCGGGCTGGCGGCGGCCCATGGTGTGGTCGACTGGTGCGAGCGGGCGGGGATCGGCTACGACCGCTTCGGTCGCCCCATCCCGATCGTGCCGGCGGCGGTGCTGTTCGACCTCGCCGTCGGCAACTGGGACGCGCGCCCAGGCCCGGCCGAGGGCGAGGCCGCCTGCGCCGCCGCCAGCACCGACGACGGGCCCATGGGCAACGTCGGCGCCGGCATGGGCGCCACCGTCGGCAAGATCGGCGGTCCCGACTACATGATGAAGGGCGGGCTCGGCTACGCCGTCCACGCCGTCGGGCAGATCACCGTCGGCGCCATCGTGGCGGTGAACGCCGGCGGGGACGTGCTCGACGAGGACGGGACGGTGCTCGCCGGCACCCGCGTGCCCGGCGGCGGCAGGGCCGCCCTGCGCGCCCGCCTCGCCGAGCCCGAGACCGCCGGCGAGGCCGTCCTGCCCGAGCCCGTGCCGCCCGGCGGCAGCACCACCCTCGCGGCGGTCGTCACCAACGCCAAGCTCAGCAAGAACGAGGTCTACCGCGTGGCCGTCCAGGCCCACGACGGCATGGCCAGGGCCATCCTGCCCGTACACACCACCTACGACGGCGATACCGTCTTCGCCATCTCCGTCCCCCGCGTCAGCGGTTCCATGGACCTCGTCGCCGTCCTCGCCGAGGAAGCCCTGGCCGACGCCATCCGCGCGGGCGTCCGCGCCGCCGCCACCCTCGCCGGCATCCCCGGCCTCGCCCCCACCCCGGAGTCCTGATCGGCTGGGCCGCCGGGGTCCCAGAGCCCGGCGCCGTTGGCCCCGCCGGGCGGGTCGCCGCCTGCCCCCCAGCGGGGTTCGGCGCCGCAGGCCCCGCCGGGCGGGGCGCAGCGGTGAGGCTTTGGCGGCGCAGGGGGTTGGCGTGGCCTGATAGCCTTCGGGGGGAGGTCCCCTCCTCGTCGCACCGGAACGCTGGGAGGCTGCATGCCGCTCTATGAATACCGCTGCCTGGAGTGCCAGCACGAGTTCGAGGCACTCGTCCCGGCCGGTCGGGCCGACCAGGCCGCCTGCCCCGAGTGCGGGGTCGAGGACGTTCGCCGGCTGCTCAGCATGTTCGCCGCTCCGCGCGGCTCCGGCGCGTCCGCGTGGGATGCCACCGGAGCCGCGGTCGGCGGCGACGGCGCCTCCGCCCCCGGGGGCTGCTGCGGCGGCGCCTGCGGTAACTGCTGATGGGCGAAGGCGCCACCGAGCTGGAGCGAATCGCCGCTGAGGCGTCCACCTGCACGCGCTGCCGGTTGCACCAGGGCCGTACCCAGGTCGTCTTCGGCCAGGGAAGCCCGACGGCCGACCTGATGTTCGTCGGCGAGGGTCCCGGCTTCCACGAGGACCGGCAGGGCCAGCCGTTCGTCGGCCCCTCCGGTCAGCTCCTGAACCGCCTGCTCAGCGAGATCGGCCTTCGCCGTGAGGACGTCTACATCACGAACGTCGTGCGCTGCCTCGGGTACAACGCTCCTATTCAGCTTGGCGACGGCTCATGGGAGCGGGTTGGGCGGTTGGTCCGCTCGCGCTATGACGGCTTGGTCATGTCCGTGGACGCCGAGGGTCATCTTGTTCGTCGTCGCGTCATTGGCTGGCACGCCTCGCCGCTGGCTGGTCGTCGCGTGTTCCGCTTGACCTACCGCTCAGCCAAGTGGGCTGGGACCCGAGGTCGTGTGAGCATTCAGCTCACTGGCGATCATGAGGTCCTCACGGATCACGGCTTCGTGCCGGTCGAGCAACTCCCTCCAGGAGCGCGTATCGCCACCGGCCAGGGGTTGAGCCAGGTCGCCTACGAAGTCGTGTGTGGGACCCTCCTCGGGGACGGACACCTCGATGCCCGTAGCTCTCACCTCTCTTTTGCCCATGGCGAGAGTCAAAGGGATTACGCGCAGCTCAAGGCAGACATCCTCCATCAGCTCTCTCCTCAGTTGGCGACCTACCAGATGGCGTCAGGAGCAGGGATCGTGTATCCGTCGGTCCATCTCCGCACACGTGCCCACCGTGCTCTCTGGTTGCTCCGGAGCGACTTCTACAGACCCAAGAAGCGGGTGCCCTCGTGGATGGCAGAGCGCCTCACGCCTCGCATGCTCGCCTTCTGGTTCATGGATGACGGCTATACGAAGATCCGTACAGGTCGCCAGCCGAGCGCAGAAATCGCGACCTGTGGGTTTCCGGAGGAGGACCTCTCAATCCTGATCCAAGGATTGGGCCGTATGGGCTTGGTGGCGAAGGCGGCACGAGGTCGAGTGTACTTCGACGTTGAGGCAACGAAAGTGCTCTCTGAGGTCATCGCACCATACGTGCCGCCGGCAATGCGGTACAAGCTCCATCCTGACATCGATGCTCGCGTTCCCTTCAACCCGAACCTTCTCCAACCCGGGACTCCCCTCGTCCTCTACGACGTGGCTGAGGTCGAGGACATCACTGACCGGGCGCGGACTGATACAACGTTCTTCTGTGTCGATGTCGAGGAAACGCACAACTTTGTGACCGCCGGTGGCGTCGTCCATAATTGCAGACCTCCCGGCAATCGCGACCCGCAGCCGGACGAGATCGAGGCCTGCAGTGGCTGGATGGCGGCGACGATCCGCCTGGTCGATCCCAAGGTTGTGGTCACCCTTGGCAACTTCGCCTCCAAGACGCTGCTCGGAACCACCACCGGCATCACAAGGCTGCGCGGGCGGACCTACGATTTCGGCGATCGGGTGCTGCTGCCGACCTTCCACCCGTCCGCCGCCCTGCGTGCCGACACCAGCGGCCGCACTGAGAACCGGACCCTCAACGGCATGCGCGAGGACTTCCAGGTCCTCGCCAGGCTCCTCGCCGAGCGCCGCCCCGCCCCGGAGGAGCCGTCTCCGGCGCCAGTCGAGGCCGCCGACGCCGAGGCGACCCAGGGCGAACAGCTCGGGCTGTTCTGACCATGGGAGCACCCGCCGAGCTGGTCCTCGAGGCGGCTGACGAGGCCACCACCAAGGAGATCGGCGCCGCGCTGGCCGGCATGCTGCGGCCCGGGGACGTGGTCGGTCTCACCGGTGACCTCGGCGCCGGCAAGACCCGTTTCGTCCAGGGGGCCGCGACCGCCCTCGACGTGGAGGACCCGGTCGTCTCGCCCACCTTCATGCTGGTGCGCTCCTACGGCGGCCGGCTCCCCGTGCAGCACGTCGACGCCTATCGCCTCGGCGGTGCCGTCGAGCTGGAAGACCTCGGCATCGAGGAGGTGCTTCCACCCGATGCGGTCGCTTTCGTCGAATGGGCCGACCGGGTGGTCGACGCGTTGCCTCCCAACTGGCTGGAGCTGGCCTTCCACACCCGGCCCGACGAGCTCCGCGAGATCCACGTGCGACCCCACGGCGACGGCTGGTCCGCTCGCCTCGCCGAGCTCCGATCCACCCTCGACCGCTTCCGCGCCCCGTCCCCCACGCGCCGCCCACGCTAGTGCGTGTCTGGGGTGTTGCGGGAATCCGAATCCGCGCGGTTGCCGCGGTGTGCGACCATGCCGCAACCAGCGGCCGGGGAGGTGTCGTGGCGACCGAGTCGGCCAGCGGTATGCAGTGGACCGCGACGTCAGGCAGGCCCTAGGCTGCGTGCTATGGGTGACAATTCTGGCGACGACTGGATGGGGTCCGAGCGTGAGGTGCTGCTGCACTACCTCAACAAGATGCGCGACGCGGTGGTGCGGACCTCTGAGGGGCTGACCGAGGAGCAGCAGCGCACGCCGGGCACGCCGACATCCTGCGGGAGCGGATCGACGGCGCGACCGGACTGTGAGGCTCGGCCCCCCGATCAGCTTGTGGGGCGGTTGGCGGTCATGAGGCGGGTGCGGACCTGGTCGTCGGTGGCGGCGTCGATGACGGTCCAGGCCATGGCGATGGCGCCGTCCATGACGGCCTTGTCGGCGACGGGTGTGATGCACTGGGCGGTGAACTCGGGCTGGTGGTTGACTGCGGGGAGCGAGTCGATCCCGATCGACGGATGGATCGACGGCACCGCAAGCGACACGTTGCCCATGTCCGTCGACCCGGCGGCCCGCTCGACGTTGCCGAGCTCCAGGAACTTGCGGCCCAGGGCCTGGGCGTTGCTGCGGTAGAGCGAGGCGAGCGCCGGATCGTGGTGCATCTCCGCGTACGGAGGGTGCTCGGGGGTGACCTGGAGCGTGGCTCCGGTCGCCAGCGCCCCCGCCTCGAAGCAGCGCATGACCTTGGCCTCGACGTCCCGGAGCTCGTCGAGGTCATGGGCGCGCACCAGCCAGGTGCCCTCGGTGTGGGCAGGCACCACGTTGGGGGCGTCGCCACCCTTGGTGACGATGCCGTGCACCCGGTCGGTCGAGCGCAGGTGCTGGCGCAGCAGGCCGATCGCGGTCTGCGCGATCACCATGGCGTCGGCCGCGTTGATCCCCAGCTCCGGGAAGGCGGAGGCGTGCGCCTCCTTGCCGGTGTAGCGGACGTTGAGCTGGTCCACCGCGATGATCGGCATCTCGACCAGGTCGAACGGCGATGGGTGCACCATCATGGCCGCATGCGCGCCGGCGAACGCGCCCTGCTCCAGCAGGATGATCTTGCCGCCGCCGCCCTCCTCCGCCGGTGTGCCGAGCACGGTGACCTCGACCCCGATGTCGTCGGCGACGGCCGCCAGCCCGAGCCCGGCGCCGACCGACATCGCGGCGATGACGTTGTGGCCACAGGCGTGCCCGATGCCCGGCAGCGCGTCGTACTCGGCGCACACCACGACCCGGAGCGGCCCCGGGCCGCTGCGGGCGGAGAAGGCCGTGTCGAGGCCGCCGACCCCGCGCTCGACCGCGAACCCGGCGGCGCTGAGCGCGTCGGACAGCCACGCGCAGGCGTGCTCCTCCTCCATGCCCAGCTCGGGCTCGGCGTGGATGCGGTGGCTCAGGTCGAGCAACTGCTGCTTCGCCCCCTCGATCCGGTCCCGCGCTGCCGCCTTGGCGTCCGCCATCTGCTCCTCCTCGTCCTCGCCTGCGCCACCGCCCGCCTCGTCGCGCATCTACAGTAAAGGGCGGGATGGGGGAAGACCTCGACCGCCGATGAGCACGTCCTCGCCCACCACCTTGCCGTCCTCGTCCAGCACGGCCAGACCCGACGGGTTCTTCCCGCCCCGGGCCAGGTCCACGCCGATGAACCGCATGCCGCCAGTATCTCTCCGTGATTGCCGGAACGACCTGTTCACGGCTGTTTCACCTACGCGAAACAACCCTTACGGCAGGCTTGGAACGGGCGTTGGGCAAGGCAAGGGGGTGGCTCGCGATGCAGATGCGGGTGGAGACGTCGACTGGGATCGCCGTCCGGCAGGTGCGCGACAACGACTCCGCGGACCTGATCGAGCTGATCGGCGGCTGCTATGCGGAGTATCCCGGCTGCTACCTGGACGTCCGGGAAGAGCCCTGGCTCCTGGAGCCGGCCACCGCCTACGGCCGCTGGCGCGGGAGGCTGTGGGTGATCGAGCGCGACGCCAAGGTCGTGGCCAGCGGCGGCCTGCGCCCGAGCGGCCCTGGCATGGCCGGCGTCCACAACCTCTACGTGGCCCGCGGCCAGCGCCGCCAGGGACTGGCGACCCGGCTGCTGGAGCTGGTCGAGGCCGAGGCCCGAGCCCGCGGCGCGCGCTGGACCCACCTGTGGTCCGACACCCGCTTCGTGCAGGCCCATGAGCTCTACGCACAGCTCGGCTACGTCCGCTCGGGCGGTTTCCGGGAGCGCCAGGACCTGAGCGACCCGATGGAGTACCACTTCGTGAAACTCCTGGTCACGCCGCCTGGCGGGGGTCGCTTCTGAGGCGGACGCCTGCCAGCTGGCGGGATGCGGTGCCACAATACCTTTCGCAAAGCGACCAAAGAGAGAGGCACCGCGTTGTTCGTCCTCGGCATCGACACCGCCACCCCGGTGACCAGCGTCGCCGTGGGCTCCCAGAAGGGCACGCTGGCCTCCATCGCGGTCCGCAACGATCGTGCCCACGCCGAGTTGCTGGTCCCGATGGTCCGACAGGCGCTCGAACATGCGGGCCTGGACGGGACCGAGCTGGACGGGATCGCGGTCGGCACGGGACCTGGGCTGTTCACCGGGCTGCGCGTCGGGGTCAGCTCGGCCAAGGCCATGGCGCAGGTGTGGGACCTGCCGATGGTGGCGGTCTCCAGCCTGGAGGTGCTGGCGTTCGCGTGCCGGCACGCTGGCCGGGCCATCTGCGCCGCGATCGACGGCCGCCGCGGCGAGCTCTTCACCGCCACGTACCGACCTGCGCGGGGAGGCGTCGAGCGCCTCGGGGACGACCGGGTGCTGCGGCCGGACGAGCTGGCGGCCGAGCTGCGGGCGCTTGGCGAGCCGGTGCTGGTCGTCGGCGACGGCGCGCTGCGGCACGCGGAGACATTCGCGCGGGCCGGTGAGGCGGTCGAGCTGGCCGGTCCGGAGCGGGCGGTGCCCTCCGCCGACGCCCTGGTCCAGCTCGCGCTGCCGAGGCTGGAGGGGGGATCCACCACCAGGCCGCTGGAGGTCCGCCCCATTTACCTGCGCCGTCCCGACGTCGACCCGGGGGTCGAGCGCCGGCTGGCGGCCGAGCGCGCCGCCGCCGGCGTGGGGGCATGATCGATGGCGACGCTCTTTCCGCCGAGGAGCAGCCAGCTCGACGATCCCCGCCTGCCATTGGCGATCGAGCTGCTGCCGATGCGCCGCCGCCACATCCCGCAGGTCCTCGACATCGAGCGGCGGGTCTACCCGCGGCCGTGGACGATGACCCTGTTCCTCTCGGAGATCGTCCAGCGCTCCACCCGCTTCTACATCGTCGCCAGGGCGCACCGGCGGGTCGTCGGCTACGCGGGCCTGATGGTGTTCGGTGACGAGGCGCACGTGACCAACATCGCGGTCGATCCGGACGCCCACCGCCGCAAGGTCGCCGCCCGCCTGCTGTATGCCCTGATCACCGAGGCCAGGCGCCGCGGCGCGACCGCCTGCACGCTGGAGGTGCGGGTGGCCAACCACGCCGCCCAGAGCCTCTACCACCAGTTCGGCTTCGCTCCGGTCGGCATCCGCAAGAACTACTATGCGGAGACCAACGAGGACGCCCTGATCATGTGGGCTGAGGGCCTGCAGACCCCGGAGTACGGTGGGCGCCTGGCCGACCTTGCCCGGCGCATCCCCGAGCCCCGCCAGGTGCGGCCCAGGTAGGGACCTCGACCGGTCGAGAAAGGCATTCCGAGCGTGCTGGTACTGGGCATCGAGACGTCGTGCGACGAGACGGGCGTCGCCGTGGTCGAGAACGGCAAGGCGCTGCGCTCCAACGTGATCGCCGATCAGCAGCTCCTGCACGCCCGCTACGGCGGGGTCGTGCCGGAGGTGGCCTCGCGCGCCCACGTCGACCTGCTGCACCCCGCCGTCGAGCAGGCCTGCGAGGAGGCGGGGGTGCGGCTCGCCGATCTCGACGCGATCGCGGTCACCATCGGCCCGGGTCTGGCCGGCTCGCTGCTGGTGGGGGTCGCCGCCGCCAAGTCGTACGCGCTGGCGCTGGACCGACCGCTGATCGGCGTCAACCACCTGATCGCCCACGTCTACGCCAACGTCCTCGACCACGGCTCGCTGCCGGCGCCGGCGATCGTCTTCGTGGTCTCCGGCGGCCACACCAGCCTGCTGGTGCTGGACGCCGACGGGAGCTTCCGGATGCTCGGGCAGACCATCGACGACGCGGCCGGCGAGGCGTATGACAAGGTCGCCAGGGTGCTCGGGCTCGGCTACCCGGGCGGGCCGGTGATCGACCGGCTGGCGCGCGAGGGCGACCCGGCAGCGGTCCGCTTCCCGCGCTCGCTGATCGACGATGGCAGCTACGACTTCTCGCTGTCGGGCCTGAAGACCGCGGTGCTGCGCCACGTCCGCGCCCACCAGGGCGAGCTGGACGTGCCGGGCGTGGCCGCCTCGTTCCAGGAGGCGGTGGTCGATGTGCAGGTCAGCAAGATCCTGCGCGCCGCAGGCGAGGAGGGCCTCGACACCGTGCTGCTGGCCGGCGGCGTGGCCGCCAACTCGCGCCTTCGCGCCAAGCTGGAGCGCGCCGCCGCCGAGCGGCACGTCAGGGTGCTCGCCCCGTCGCCGCGGCTGTGCACCGACAACGGCGCGATGGTGGCCTGCGCCGGGACGTTCGCGCTGGAGCGCGGCGAGCGCACCCCGCTGGACGTCGGCGCCGACCCCAACCTGCGCATCGTCCCCGGAGTCGGCCGCCGCGCCGCACGCCGCCCCAAGCGCCGCGAGAGCGCCGGTGCCCCGTCGCGGCCCCTGTAGCTACCTGGCCAGCCGCGGGGGCCACGCCGGCGATCACCATCGACACGGTCGCGAAGAAGGCAGCGCCCAGCAGTACCGCGGCCACGGTGCCGAGCAGGTCCAGCGGGTTCCAGGTCAGCGCCACGCCGAGCGCCGCCGACAGTGCCAGCACCACCACGACCTGCGAGAGCGCTCGCACGCCGGCCGCGAACGCCTTGCCGGTGATCAACGCGGAACGCGGGGTCGGCGTGACCAGCAGCTTGGTGAGCACGCCGACGTCGCGCTCCCAGATGATCTGGATGCCGTAGAAGATCGCCATGAAGAGCCCGGACTGCGCGAGGATGCCTGGCGCCAGGTAGTCCAGGTAGGGGACGTTGCCCGTCGGGATCGCGCGCAGCCTGGTGAAGGTCTCGCCGAAGATCACCAGCCACAGCGCCGGCTGGATGGCCCTGGTGTAGAGCTCGGAGCGCTCGTGCCGCAGCTTCTGGAGCTCGACCAGGCACAGCGCGATCACGCGGCTGGCGAGGGTGCGCCAGATCGGAGGGCTCGACGGCAGCGCCTCAGGCGAGCCGGCGGGCCGTGCGGCGGGTGCCACGGACGTCACGGATGTCGCCCCCTTCCTCCAGGCGCTCGCCGGTGTAGCGACGGAACACGTCCTCGAGGGTCGCGTCCGGCCCCAGCTCGGCCTTCAGCTCGTCCGGGGCGCCGACCGCGCGGAGCCTGCCGCGGTGCATGAGCGCGATCCGCTCACACAGGTGGTCGGCCTCGTCCAGGTAGTGGGTGGTCAGCAGGATGGTCATGCCGGAGGCGGCGCGCAGCTCCTGGAGGCGCTCCCACACCCCCGCCCTGGCGATCGGGTCCAGCCCGATGGTGGGCTCGTCCAGGATCAGCAGGCGCGGCCGGTTGATCAGCGCCTGGGCCAGCTCGAGGCGGCGGATCATGCCGCTGGAGTAGGTGCCGGCGAGCCGGTCGGCGGCGTCCTCCAGCCCCATCGCCTCCAGCGACTCGGCCACCCGCTCGGCGCGCTCGCGGCGGGGCACGTCGAACAGCCGGGCGAACAGGGAGACGTTCTCGCGCCCGGTCAGGGAGGCATCCGCTTACAGCATCTGCGGCACGTACCCGAGCAGCCGGCGGATGCGCATCCGGTGGCGGGCGACGTCGATGCCGAAGATCCGGGCGCTGCCCTCGGCCGCTGGAAGCAGCGTGGTGAGCACGCGGATGGTGGTGGTCTTGCCGGCGCCATTGGGGCCGAGCAGCCCGAACACCTCGCCGGCGCGCACTTCCAGGTTCACCCCGTCGACCGCCGTGTGGCTGCCGAACCGGAAGGTCAGGCCCTCGCACTCCACCGCCGGGATGGCGGCGGGCTCGTGCGCCCGCTCATCGCGTTCCAGTGCCTCCAACCTCAAGTCGCACGCTCCAGTACCTCGAGGATCTTGTGCAGCGCCGGCAGCGCGCCCTCCAAGGACTCGCGCTCACTGGCGCTCAGCTCGTCGATTGCGGCCCCCAGGGCCTGCTCCCGCTGGTCGCGCCAGAGCGCCATCCGGCGATTGGCCCGCGCCGTCAGCTCCAGCCGCGCCGCGCGGCCATCGACGGGGTCGCGGCGGCGAGCCAGGAACCCGGCGGCGACCAGCTGGTTGACCAGGGTGCTCACCGTGTTGGCGGCCACGCCGAGCTGCTGGGCCGCCTCGCCCACGCCGATGCCCGGCTGGAGCCGCACCACGCGCAGCAGGTCGGCCTGCGAGGTCGGCAGCGGGTATCCGGGGACGCCCTGCCGGCCCGCGCGGCGCAGCGCCCTGCGCAGTGGGCCGATCACCGCCAGCAGTCCGGTGGAGAGCTCGCGCGTTCTGAGGTCGCCCTGCATGGTCGTCATGCCGCCCAGGATACCTCTGTAACAGAGATATCCGCCACGGATCGGCAGACCGACTTTTGGTTGCCCGGCTCGGCGAGCGCCCACCTAGCACTCGGCGGCGGCGAGTGCTAACATCCGGCGCGGCGAGGGGTACGCCTTCCCCGCCAAAGACTTGAACCATCCAGCGCCATCCGTTCGTGACCCGATGCTGGGCGGGTCAGACCAGGTACAGGAGGAACGATGAGCGTCAATCTGCAGCCGCTCGAGGACCGCATCGTCGTCAAGCCCGGCGAGGGCGAGGAGACGACCGCTTCCGGCATCGTCATCCCGGACACCGCCAAGGAGAAGCCCCAGGAGGGCGAGGTCGTCGCGGTCGGCCCGGGCCGGTTCGAGGACGGCACCCGGGTGCCGCTCGACGTCAAGGTCGGCGACACCGTCATTTACTCCAAGTACGGCGGCACCGAGGTCAAGTACGGCGGCGAGGACTACCTGATCCTCTCCGCCCGCGACGTGCTCGCCATCGTCAACAAGTAAGTCTGGAGACACCCAATGCCAAAGGAGTTGCTGTTCGACGCCGAGGCGCGGCGCGCGCTGGAGGCGGGTGTCGACAAGCTCGCCAACGTGGTGCGGGTGACACTCGGCCCCAAGGGTCGCAACGTCGTGCTCGACAAGAAGTGGGGCGCGCCCACCATCACCAACGATGGTGTGACGATCGCCAAGGAGATCGAGCTCGAGGACAACTACGAGAACCTCGGGGCCCAGCTCGCCAAGGAAGTCGCGACCAAGACCAACGACGTCGCCGGTGACGGCACCACCACCGCGACCGTGCTGGCGCAGGCGCTGGTGCACGAGGGGCTCCGCAACGTGGCCGCCGGCGCCAACCCGATGGGGCTCAAGCGCGGCATCGAGCGGGCCGTCGAGGCGGTCGCCGAGTACATCCGCGACCACGCGCGTGACCTCGAGACCCAGGAGGAGATCGCCTCCGTCGCCGCCATCTCCGCGCAGGACGCCGAGATCGGCAGCACCATCGCCGAGGCGATGGACAAGGTCGGCAAGGACGGGGTCATCACCGTCGACGAGTCCCAGACCTTCGGGATGGAGCTGGAGTTCACCGAGGGCATGCAGTTCGACAAGGGCTACATCTCGCCCTACTTCGCCACCGACCAGGAGCGGATGGAGGCGGTCCTCGACGATCCCTACATCCTGATCGCCAACCAGAAGATCTCCTCGGCCCAGGACCTGCTCCCGGTGCTCGAGAAGGTCGTCCAGGCGGGCAAGGCGCTGGTGATCATCGCCGAGGACGTCGAGGGCGAGGCACTGGCGACCCTGGTGGTCAACAAGATCCGCGGCACCTTCAAGTCGGTCGCGGTCAAGGCCCCCGGGTTCGGCGACCGCCGCAAGGCGATGCTCAATGACATGGCGGTCCTGACGGGCGGCCAGGTCATCACCGAGGAGGTCGGCCTCAAGCTGGAGAACGTCACGCTCGACCTGCTGGGTCGCGCGCGGCGCGTCACGGTGACCAAGGACGAGACCACCATCGTCGAGGGCGCCGGCAGCGAAGAGGACATCAAGGGCCAGATCAACCAGATCAAGCAGGAGATCGAGCGGACCGACTCCGATTGGGACCGCGAGAAGCTCCAGGAGCGCCTGGCCAAGCTGGCGGGCGGCGTCGCGGTCATCCGCGTCGGCGCGGCCACCGAGGTCGAGCTCAAGGAGAAGAAGCACCGCATCGAGGACGCCCTGTCGGCCACCCGGGCCGCCGTCGAGGAGGGCATCGTCCCCGGCGGCGGGGTCGCGCTGCTGCGCGCGCAGGAGGCCATCGGCAAGCTCGACCTCAGCGGCGACGAGGCGACCGGCGCCCAGATCGTCCGCAAGGCGCTCGAGCTGCCGGCCTACTGGATCGCCACCAACGCCGGGCTCGAGGGGGCCGTCGCGGTCAACAAGATCCGCGAGGTCGCCGAGAACCACGGCCTCAACGCGGCCACCGGCGAGTACGTCGACCTGCTCAAGGCGGGGATCATCGACCCGGCCAAGGTCACGCGCTCCGCGGTGCAGAACGCCGCTTCGATCGCCGCGCTGCTGCTCACGACCGAGACCCTGGTCGTGGAAAAGCAGGAGGAGCAGGAGGACGCGGGGGTCGGCGCCGGCCACGGCCACATGCACTAGCCACGGCCGCATGCACGAGAGAACGCCGGTCATGTACCGGTGCCGCGCCCGGGATCACCTGCGGTGGCGGCGCGCCGCAAGGGCGCGCACCGCGGGTATGTGACCGGCGTTCTCAGCGGTTGACACCGCCGTCGGTCGGCCCCCGGTGTGATCGCCGGGGGCCGACCGCTGTCCCCGTGCCAGCGGGCGAGCGTACGCTGATGGAACGCGGGAGCCCGGGTGCCACCGGGCTGAGAGGGCGGCTGTGCGCCGCCGACCGTCGGAACCTGCTCCGGGTAATGCCGGCGAAGGGAGGGTTGCCCGGATGAGCACCAGGGCCGCGGAAGCCGCCACCAGCGACGTCGTGGTCGTCGGCGGCGGAGTGATCGGTCTCGGCATCGCCTGGCGCGCCGCCCAGGCGGGTCTCGGCGTCACCGTGGTCGACAGCGCCCCCGGCCGCGGCGCGTCGTGGGCCGCGGCCGGCATGCTCGCCCCGGTCACCGAGGTCCACTACGGCGAGCGGCCGCTTCTGGAACTGAACCTGGCGGCCGCGGCACGCTGGCGCGCGTTCGCCGCCGAGCTGCAGGCGTTCACGTCGCGCTCGGTCGGCTACCGCCGCTGCGGCACCCTGAGTGTGGCCAGGGACACCGATGACCTTGCCGCGCTGGAGGACCTCTATGCCTTCCAGCGCGGCCTCGGGCTCGACGTCGAGCGCCTGCGCGGCCGCGAGTGCCGCAAGCTCGAACCAGGGCTGGCGCCCAGTATCCGCGGCGGCATCCTGGCCACCGGCGACCATCAGGTCGACAACCGCGCGCTGGTCGCCGCCCTCCTGGTCGCCTGCGAGCGGGCCGGCGTGCGGCACCTCATGCGCCGGGTCGCCGCCGTTCGCGTCGAGGGCGAGCGAGCCAGGGGCGTTGTGCTGGCCGGCGGCCAACCGCTCGACGCAGGAACGGTGGTGCTGGCGGCCGGCTGCTGGAGTGCCACCCTCCCCGGGCTGCCGCCGGGACTGGTGCCGCCGGTCCGCCCGGTCAAGGGCCAGCTCCTGCACCTGCGGGGGCCCGGCGAGGCGCCGCTCGCCCAGCGCAATATCCGCGGGCTCGAGGTCTACGTGGTGTCGCGCGGAGACGGGCGCGTGGTGGTCGGCGCGACCGTCGAGGAGCACGGCTTCGACACCACCGTCACCGCCGGCGGCGTGCTCGACCTGCTGCGCGCCGCCGTCGAGCTGCTGCCCGAGGTGACCGAGCTGGAGCTCACCGAGTCGGTGGCCGGCCTGCGGCCCGGCACGCCCGACAACGCGCCGCTGATCGGGCCCTCGACGCTGGACGGGCTGGTGATCGCGTCCGGGCACTACCGCAACGGCATCCTGCTGGTGCCCGTGACCGCCGACTCCGTCGCCGCCGTGCTGGCCGGCGGTCCGGTCCCCGACATCATCGCCCCGTTCTCGCCAGGCCGTTTCGCGCCGCCCGTGGCGGGCGTCCCGGCCGCGCACGCCGCCGAGACGGGCCCGCGCAGCGACCATCCCGGCGGGCGCGGGGCGTCGAGCGGACGCGACGCCCGGAGCGGTCTGTCGTGACCGTGGTCGTCAACGGTCAGGCGCGCGAGGTCTCCGCCGGGGTGACCGTGAACCGGCTGCTGGAGGCTTTGGGTCACGATCCCTCTGGCGCGGGCATCGCGGTGGCGGTCAACGGCGAGGTGGTGCCACGTGGCGCCTGGCCCACCACCGCGCTGGGGGAGCGGGACCGGATCGAGGTGCTCGGCGCCGCCCAGGGAGGTTGATGATGGACGATCCACTGGTGATCGGCGGCCACGCGTTCGCGTCGCGGCTGATCATGGGCACCGGCGGCGCCGCCAGCCTGGAGTCGCTGGAGCGGGCGCTGCTCGCCTCCGGCGCCGAACTGACGACCGTCGCGCTTCGCCGGGTCCGGCCGGACGCGGCCGGCTCGGTGCTGGACGTGGTGCGCCGCGCGGGCTGCCGCCTGCTGCCCAACACCGCCGGCTGCTTCACCGCCCGGGACGCCGTCCGGACCGCCAAGCTCGCCCGCGAGGCGTTCGCCACCGATTGGATCAAGCTGGAGGTCATCGGTGACGACCGCACCCTGCTGCCCGACGCGGTCGAGCTGCGGGACGCCGCCGAGTCGCTGGTCGACGACGGCTTCACGGTTTTGCCCTACACCAACGACGACCCCGTGCTCGCGCGCCAGCTCCAGGAGATCGGCTGTGCCGCGGTGATGCCGCTCGGCTCGCCGATCGGCAGCGGCATGGGCATCCGCAACCCCTACAACCTGCGGATCATCGTCGAGCACGCCACCATCCCGGTGATCCTGGACGCGGGCGTCGGCACCGCCTCGGACGCCGCCACCGCCATGGAGCTGGGCTGCGACGGCGTGCTCCTCGCCAGCGCGGTGACCCGTGCCCGCGAGCCCGTGCTCATGGCCGAGGCCATGCGCAAGGCGGTCGAGGCCGGCCGCCTCGCCTTCCGCGCCGGCCGCATCCCCCGCCGCCTCTACGCCGAAGCCTCGTCCTCCCCCGAAGGCATCCCCGACCTCGCCGAGGCCCCCGGGACCGAGGCTCGTGGGGCTGGGGCTCGCGGGGCTGGGGCGCCCGGGGGTGGGGCTCGCGGGGCTGGGGCGCCCGGGGGTGGGGCGCCCGGGGCCGAGGCGCGTAGGGCTGAGGCTTCCGGGGCCGGGGTGCCTGGGGCCGACGGCTCTGGACCGCGGGCGCCGGCGAGCGGCCACATCCGGGCCGACGGCCCCCGGAGCGGCGCCTGATGGACCTGGGCGGGCGGCGTCGGCGGCTGGCGGCGGCGCGGGTGTACCTGTGCACGCCGATCAGGGACGACCTGGCCGAGTTCGCCGATGCGGTGCTCGGCGCCGGGGTCGACGTGATCCAGCTCCGCGACAAGCACGCTGGGGCGGTGCCGCTCCTCCGGGCAGTCGCGGTCCTGCGCGAGGCGACGGATCGCCACGGCGCGCTGGTGGCGGTCAACGACCGGGCCGACGTCGCCCTGGCGGCCGGCGCCGACATCCTGCACCTCGGCCAGGACGACCTGCCGATGGACTGGGCGCGGCGGATCGTCGGCGAGCAGGTGCTACTTGGCCGTTCGACCCACGACCTGGAGCAGGCGCGGTGCGCGGTCGCCGAAGGATGGGACTACTTCGCGGTCGGGCCGGTCCATCCGACCGCGACGAAGCCGGGTCGGCCCGCGGTTGGCACCGCGCTGCTCCAGGCCGTGGCCGCCCTTGCCCCACCAGTCCCGTGGTTCGCGATCGGGGGTGTCGACCGATCGAACCTGGCCGAGGTCATGGAGGCCGGGGTCAGCCGCATCGTGGTCGTGCGAGCGATCACCGACGCCGTCGACCCGGCTGCCGCGGCGGCGGAGCTGCGGCGAGCGCTCGCCGAGGGACCTCAGCGAGCGATCCGGCCCTCGATGTAGGCCCCCCAGTAGCGGGCCTGGTCCCGGTGTGCCGGTGCGATCCTGCGCTGGGCCGCCGCGTCGCGCAGCAGCCACGACACCGTCTGGAGGTCGACGCGGTCCATCTCATGGGTGACCTCGGAGGCCCAGAACAGCGCCGCCGCACCGATGTCGCCCGGCACCCCCGTCCCATGCCCGATGTCGCCCAGGAGCTCCGACACCGTGGCGGCGTCGTCCGGTTCGATAAGGCTGGTCGTCTCGAGCATGCCGGCTCCTCTCCGTGCTGCTGCCCGCTCCCTGGAATCTGCTCGTCGTCAGCCGGCCCGCCGAGGCCTGCTGTTCGAACATATGTTCGACCATGATCCCTCCGGCGTCAAATCACATCGCGAGGCTGTGGATGGCGCCCGCGGGAGGGCGGCGGGGCCGGGGCGGCGCCTTCGACGGGCGGGGCGCGTTACTTGGGGGGCTGTGATGGCGCTCCGGGGACCGAAGCGCGCTACTGAGGGGTGATGGGCCGGCGGCGCCGGCGGCGGAACACCAGGCTGGTGCCGGCAAGCAGGGCCGCCCCGGCGCTCGCGCCGATCCCCAGAGAGAAGCGCATATCCCCCCGCCAGCGAGCGAGCCGAGAGCCGAGCGGGGCCTGGGTCGCCAACTGGGCCGACGGGGTGGTCACCAGCGGCGCAACGGTCGTCGTGGGAGCGGGCGCGAGCAGGGTCTGCACGCTCGGCGTGGCGACGTAGGCCGGCAGGACCTGCCCGGTGGTCAGGTTCCGTCCCGCCCCGAACCCCCAGTTCATGAGCTGGGTCGCATCGGCCGGCGGGTTCGGGCTGTGCAGCACGATGGCGATCAGCGTACGGCCGTTCCTGGTGGCGGCCGCGGCGAGACAGCGCCCGGCGTCGTCGGTGAACCCGGTCTTGACGCCGACGGCCCCCTTGTACTGCTTCAGGAACAGCGAGTGGGCGTGGAGATCGTGGCGATGATGGTCCGGTGTGGTGAAGACCACCCGTTCAGTGCGCACCAGCTTGGCCAGCCAGGGGTCGCGCAGCACCGCCCTGGCCAGTATCGCGAGATCGTAGGCGCTGGACAGGTGCGCCGGCGTGGGCAGCCCGTTTGGACTGTGCCATGACGAATGGCCCAGCCCGAGTCGCGCGGACGCGAGGTTCATCGCCTGCGCGAAGCGGCGCACCGAGCCCGCGCTCTTGTCGGCGAGCAGCACCGCCATGTCGTTGGCGGAGATCACTATCATCGCCGCCAGCGCCTGGCTGACCGTGATCTTCTGGCCGGGCTTGAGCGCCAGCTTGGTCGGCGGCGTCCTGGCCGCGTCACGATTGGTCACCACCACCGTGTTTGGCGGCAGGCTGGCCCTGATCAGCAGGGCGGTCAGCATCTTGGTGAGGCTCGCCGGCGGCTTGGCGGTGGTCGCGTGCCGGGTCCAGAGCACGGCGCCGGTCTGGGCGTCGACCAGGATCGCAAAACCCGAGGCGACCCTGGGCCCGGCGACCCTGACCTCGGCGACGGTCGCCCTGGGTCTGGCCACGGCCAGCGCCGGAGCGGGCGACGAAGCCGTCAGCACCAGTGCGACCAGGGCGAGCGAGACGAGCAGGCGGTTCGTTGTGCGCATTCGTGTGCCGAGTGGGGAGTGGGCGGGAGAATCGAGGGCCGTGGACGGGCTGTCGAGGGTGGGCTGGGCGTCGAGCGGGTAGCAGTTTGCATCCTGGAAGGAGGCTGGACAAGCACCTCCGAGGGGTTGTGGACAGCTTCCCGGGAGTCTCGGGGTGATGTTGGTAAGATTTCCGGCGTCTTCCACCTCGAGTCCCAGGAGCAGGTAATGCGGGTCACGGTTATCGGCGCGGGCCATGTCGGCCTCGTGACGGCGGTGTGCTTGGCCAAGTTGGGCCATGAGGTCGTGGCCGATGACGACGACGCCGCGAAGATGGACCTGCTGCGCCAGGGCACGGCGTGGTTCTACGAGCCCGGGCTCGACGAGCTCCTGCGTGAGGCGCTGACAGCCGGCAGCCTGCGGTTCACCTCGGACAAGGCCGAGGCCGTCCGCCACGGTGAGGTCATCTTCATCTGCGTCGGTACCCCGTCGCGCCCCGACGGCAGCCCGAACCTCGCCTTCGTCGAAGCGGTCGCGCGCGAGGTCGCCCGCCATCTCCCGGTCGGCGAGCTCAAGCTGATCTGCGAGAAATCCACCGTGCCGGTGCAGACCGGTGAGAAGGTCGCGCAGGTGATCGATCGCGAGGCGCCCGACGGCGCTGTCTACGAGGTCGCTTCCAACCCCGAGTTCCTCCGCGAGGGCTCGGCCGTCACCGACACGCTGCGGCCGGACCGCATCGTGGTGGGCACGGACTCCGAGCGGGGCGCCGCCGTCCTGCGGGAGCTGTACGCGCCCATCCTCCAGGATTCCGACTGCGAATGGCTCGCCACCGACCGCGCCACAGCCGAGCTCATCAAGCACGCCTCCAACGCCTTCCTGGCGACCAAGATCAGCTTCATCAACGCCGTGGCCAGGGTCTGCGAGCGGTCCGGCGCCGATGTCGAGGTGGTCGCCCGCGGCATGGGCCTTGACCCCAGGATCGGCCCGTCGTTCCTGCGGGCCGGCCCCGGTTACGGGGGGAGCTGCTTCCCCAAGGACGTCGCCGCGTTCGCTCACCGCTCCCGCGAGCTCGGCGTGGACTTCACCATGCTCAATGAGGTGGCGCGGATCAATATCGAGGCGCGCCGCTCCGTCGTCGAGAAGGTCCGCGAGCTCCTGTGGCACCTCGACGGCAAGCGGATCGGCGTGCTGGGGCTCACCTTCAAGCCCGAGACCGACGACCTCCGCGAGTCACCGGCGATCGACGTGGTCAGGGCGCTGCTCGACGACGGCGCTTCGGTGGTGGTCTACGACCCGGTGGCCTCCGAGAGCGAGACACGCCAGCTCCTGCCTGGCTTCGAGCGGGCCGCCAAGGCGATCGACGTGGCGGACGGGGCGCACGCCCTCGTGCTGCTCACCGAGTGGGCCGAGTTCGCCGACCTGGACCCGGTCGTGCTCGCCGAGCGCATGGCGTATCCCATCGTGGTGGACGCCCGCAACGCGCTCGACCGCGAACGCTACCTGGCGGCCGGGTTCACCGTCGCCGGCATGGGCCGGCCGGTGGCCGGCCGCGAACGCAAGGGAAGGTAGGCATGCCGCGAGCGGTGATCACCGGCGGGGCCGGTTTCCTCGGGTCGCACCTGTGCCGCCGGCTGCTGGCCGAGGGGTTCGAGGTCGTCTGCATGGACTCCCTGCTCACCGGCCAGGCCTCCAATGTCGAGGATCTCCGCGGCGAGCACTTCCAGCTCGTCAAGGTGGACGTGACCAACTACATCCACGTCTCCGGGCCGGTCGACGCGGTGCTCCATTTCGCCTCGCCTGCCAGCCCCATCGACTACCTGCGCTACCCGATCCAGACGCTCAAGGTCGGCGCGCTGGGAACCCACCACGCCCTTGGCCTCGCCAAGGAGAAGGGCGCTCGCTTCCTGCTCGCCTCGACCAGCGAGGTCTACGGCGACCCCCAGGTGCACCCGCAGCCAGAGAGCTACTGGGGCCACGTCAACCCCATCGGCCCCCGCGGGGTCTACGACGAGGCCAAACGCTTCGCCGAAGCGATGTCCATGGCCTACCAGCGCGCCCACGCCGTCCCAGTGCGCATTGCCAGGATCTTCAACTCGATCCTGGCCGACGAGCAGGTGCTCTATGACGATGGCACGGAATTGCGGCGCGAGCCCGTCGAGGCACTGGCGCATCGGCTCGCCGGCCAGGTCGATCTGATCGGCTACCGCGTCCCAGCCTTCGACCACAAGGGCGCCATCCTGGCGGCCGAAGCCTCGGCGTTGATTGGACATCCCACCACGGCTCCCTGTTACAGGGTCCACACCCGGTATGGACGATCCATCGGGGTGACCGGCGATCACAGTCTCTTCGTCGAGGGCCCGGACGGATTGCCGCAGCCGCGTCCGGCGGGCCAGCTCCGAGTGGGTGACAGGATCGCCGTCGCCAGCGTCGTACGCGTCCCAGAGCGGGACCGCGCTCAGGTCGACATGATCGAGGTTTGGGATCAGGCAGGGCGCGATCCCTGGAACTTGATGATTCACGGCTCGGGCCTCGGCGCTGCCGCGTGGGAGCGTCGGTTCGAGCTGTTCGCCGCGATTGCGTGGCGTAACCCGCGGACGGCTCCGCGCTGGCGCTGCCATGTGTGGGGCGAGATCGCCAATCACCGAAAGCGCGATCAACTTCCGCTTGGTGCCCTACGAGCGCTCGGCATCGCGATCCCGAAGGGTGCCTGCGTTCGGCTGCGAACCGGTGGAAAGTCCGCGCTGCTGCCGCGATTCGTGGAATTGAGCGAGGAATTTCTCTGGCTGCTCGGCCTGTACGTGGCTGAGGGCTGCCGGTCCGAGGGACCGAAGAGCGCGTTCATCGGCTTGAGCTGCGACGAGGCCACGCTGGACCGCGCCGCCAAGATCCTGCAGCGTGACCTGAACCTGCATGTCGTGCGAGTCAAGGCCAGCCGCGCACGCAGCGCCGGGATCTTCGCGCACTCGACGCTGTTGCTCCTCCTGCTCGACCATCTCGGATTCTCCTCGGGGCCCAAGCGGCTGCCGGGCTGGGTACTGGGCCTGCCTCTCGCGCGTCTCAAGTGGGTGATCGAAGGCTACCGCGAAGGCGACGGGGTGCACTCGGGGAAGAAGCTCGAGGAGGGCGTCCGGCACGAGTTCTCCACCATGTCAACGGACCTCAAGGATGATCTGGTGGTCGCGTTTGGTCGCTTCGGTCTCCTCCCCTCGGTTGGGCGATACAGCTCCACCCTCCGCCAACGGACCGGGGGTCGTCGATACCCGTTCTGGCGCCTGTCGCTGGCCCGCGTGGACCCGTGGAGCCCGCTCGATTGGGACCGAGGCGTCCGCCAGCGGATCAACGCAGGCCGCACCGGCGATCTCGTCTGGGCGGCGATCACAAGGATCGAGCAGGTCCCGGCCACCCCGCTGGTCTACGACTTCAGCGTCCCAGGGCACGAGAACTTCTGGGCCGGGTCGGGAATCATGGCCAAGAACACCTTCGGGCCCTACATGAGGGTCGACGATGGTCGGGCGTTTTGCACGTTTGCGGTGCAGGCGCTGCGTCGGGAGCGGTTGACCGTGCACGGGGACGGGAGCCAGACGCGCTCGCTCTGCTACGTCGACGACCTGGTCGAGGGGCTGTGGCGGCTGCTCTGGTCGGAGGAGACCGGCCCCGTCAATCTCGGCAATCCCGAGGAGGTCACCGTGCTGGAGCTGGCGAAGCAGATCGGGCGGGCGGTCGGCGGCGAACCGGAGATCGTCTTCGAGCCGCGGCCGATCGACGACCCGGAGATGCGCCGTCCGGACATCTCGCTCGCCCAGGGGCGGCTCGGCTGGAAACCGCAGGTGAGCCTCGCCGACGGGATCCGGCGGACCCTGCCGTGGTTCCAGACGGCGCTCGGACTCGATCCGCCGCGCGACGGTTCCGCGCGGCGCGGATGACCATGGACGAGGTGAAGCCAGTGCGGGCGGCGTTCTTCGACGTGGACAAGACCCTCTTGCCCGGGTCCAGCTTGTACCTGTTCGCACGCGGGCTGTACCGGCGCGGTTTCTACACCCTGCGTGACATCGCCGGGTTCGCCTTCGGGCAGTTCGTCTTCCGGCTCACCGGCGCGGAGGGCCAGAGCGGGATCGAGGCGGCGCGCGAGTCGGCGCTCGCGTTCGTGGAGGGCAAGCATCAGGCCGACCTGGTCCAGCTCGGCCACGACATCGTCGTCGAGGTGATCGGCCCGCGGATCTACCCGGGCGTGCGCCGGGTGATCGAGGCGCACCACGCGGCGGGCGACCGCACCTATCTGGTCACCGCCGCGCCTCGGGACCTCGCCGACGAGATCGCCACCTACCTCGGTATGGACGGCGCGCTGGGGACCACGGCGGAGCTGGTCGACGGGACCTACACGGGACGGATACTCGGCCCGGTGCTGCACGGGCCGGCCAAGTTGGAGGCGGTCAAGGAGCTGGCCGCCGACGAGGGCATCGACCTGCGGTCCAGCAGCGCCTATTCGGACTCGGTCAACGACCGGCCGCTGCTGGAGGGGGTCGGCCATCCGGTGGCGGTCAACCCCGACCGGGTCCTGCGCGGGCTCGCGGCCGAACGGGGCTGGCCGATCCATGATTTCCGCCGGCATCGCCGGCTGTGGCTGGTGTGGCTGCCCTCGGGCGTGCTCGCGGTCGGCACGGTCGCGGCGGTGGTCGCCCGGCAGCGGCGCCCGGCCCACGTCCACCCCCCGGCCGCGGAGGTCCAACGCCCGCCCGCCGCCTCCATGGTCACCTCGCTGCGGAGCCCCGCCGCGATACGCCGCGCGATCCGCAGCACCGACGACGAGGACGCTCCCCCGGACACCCGCCGCCGCCCCACTCCCACCCGCCGCGCAGCCCAGTAGCCACCCCGGCCCGGCGGCCCAGGCCCAACCACCGTCCCGGCCGGACGGGCAGGGTGGGGCGCCCCGGCCTCAGCCACCGGCGAGGCCGGAGCGCGGACGAACCGGTGCAGCATGGTCTCTCCCGGCACAACAGGACGATTTGGGGGAAGAAGACTACGCCCTGGAGGCAAGCCGGGACCTACCGCGGGCGGGGCGGTGGAGAATGCGTCAGGAGGATGACTGGTCGCCGGGGTCGGCGAGCGGCAGGCCGCCCTCGTTGAGGACGGCGGTGACCTCGTCCTCGGTCAGCCCGCGGGTGGCCAGGGCACGGCGCAGGCGGCGCGACGCCTCGACCGGAGAGGTCCAGCCGTCGCGGAGCGAGGTCGTCTCGCGCTCCCCCTCCAGCAGCCCGTCGACGAATCCGCGGGCGTAGTCCCACGGCACGTAGCGGTCGACGTCGGGCTCAAACGCCGGCTCGTGCACGCGAGGCTCGCCGCGCTCGAGGATGTGCTCGAGGTTCTCGCGCAGGAGGCTCCAACTGAAGAAGTGGTCCTCTTCGCAGTCGGGGCAGGGGATGACGACCCCCCGGAAGCCACGCGGCTCCAGGGCCTCCCGGAATTCGGCCAGGTCGGCGAGATCATCGAGCAGCGCAGCGCGTTCCTCGTCGTCGATCGGCTCGGACTGGCTTTCTTCTTCGAACCCGAAAGGGTCGAGCGGGTCGGGCACAGACACCTCGGTGCGTACGGTATTGATAACTTGGGAGACGCCCATGTGGACGTCTTGACGCTGTCATGGTACAGCGGTTGCCGACTGGGGTCTCCGCGCTGTCCACAATGCCGCCGGGGTCCGCTCCGGCCGGCCCGCCAGGAGGCGCTGCTTCGTCCCGGCGGCCGGAGACTACCTGCTTGCAGGCTGCCGAAGGGGATTGGTAGCTTCGGGCATGCGCCATTCAGAGGACCCGCCGTCACCGCGGTTGGGTCCCGTTTGCTATCCGGCGGCCTTCCGCGGCCGCCGCGTGACGGGCGCGCCCCAGATCGAGTTCACGGAGGACTCCCGTGGCTGAGGTAGAGATCGGCATCGGCAAGAGCGGCCGGCGCGCCTACGGCTTCGACGACATCGCGATCGTCCCGAGTCGGCGCACGCGCGACCCTGACGACATCGACATCTCCTGGGACCTGGACGCCTACCAATTCGAGCTGCCGCTGCTGGCCTCGGCCATGGACGGGGTGGTGTCGCCGAGGATCGCGATCGAGATCGGCAAGCTCGGCGGGCTGGGCGTGCTGAATCTCGAGGGCCTGTGGACCCGGTACAAGGACCCCGAGCCGATCTACGAGGAGATCGCGGGCCTTTCGGCCGCGGACGCCACCAAGCGGATGCAGGAGATCTACCGCGAGCCGATCAAGGCGGACCTGATCGGCGAGCGGATCCGCGAGATCAAGGACAGCGGGGTGGTCGTGGCCGCGTCGCTGACGCCGCAGCGGGTGGGCCGCTACCACGAGATCACCCTGGAGGCCGGGCTCGACATCCTCGTCATCCAGGGCACGGTGGTCTCGGCGGAGCACGTCTCGTCCACCACCGAGCCGCTCAACCTCAAGACCTTCATCGCCCGCTATGAGATCCCGGTGATCGTGGGCGGCTGCGCCTCCTACTCGACCGCCCTGCACCTGATGCGCACGGGCGCCGCCGGGGTGCTGGTGGGCGTCGGCCCAGGGGCGGCGTGCACCACCAGGGGCGTGCTCGGGATCGGGGTGCCGCAGGCGACGGCGCTGGCCGACGCGGCTGGGGCGAGGACCCGCCATCTCGAGGAGACCGGGCGCTACGTCCAGGTCATCGCGGATGGGGGCATGGCGACCGGGGGCGACATCGCCAAGGCGATCGCCTGCGGTGCGGACGCGGTGATGCTCGGGTCCCCGCTGGCCCGCGCGATCGAGGCGCCGGGACGCGGCTTCCACTGGGGCATGGCCACCTTCCACCCGGACCTGCCTCGGGGCACGCGCGTCGCCACCAGGACGCTGGGGACGCTGCGCGAGATCCTGCTCGGCCCGGCGCCGGTCAACGACGGCACCATGAACCTCTTCGGCGCCCTGCGGACCTCCATGGCCACCACTGGCTACCAGACGCTCAAGGAGTTCCAGAAGGCCGAGGTCATGATCGCGCCCGCGCTCCAGACCGAGGGCAAGAGCCTCCAGCGCACCCAGGGCGTCGGCATGGGCTGAGCGCGGCCAAGCGGCGCGGTGAGGTCCGCTGCACGGCCGAACGGCGGGTGGGCCCGGCCTGCCGGCGGCCACCCCGGGCGGGGCGGCCGCCCCGACCCGCCGGCCACCCGCGGTGCTACGTCTCCGGCTCGTCCTCGTCGTCGCCGCTGCGGCGCTGGCGGCGAATGACCTGGCGGTCCCAGCCGCGGTGAACCGAGCAGTAGGTGTCGGGGTTGTAGCGGGAGAGGGTCGTCTCGCAGCCGTCGGCGGCGCAGACCCGTTCCGTGCCGAACGAGCGAACCTCCGGATCGGCGCCTGGCGCGCGGCGCCGGGTCTTGCCTATCTGCTGCTCGGCATCGGGCTCGTCGTCCGCATGCTCGACGACCGGGTCGACTTGGCTCACGCGACGTCTCCTCCAGCCATTCGGGGCCACTCGGCGGGGGCCAAGCCCAACGAAAACGCACCATGCAACCGCGGACGATCAGCGCTGCATGGTGCGGGGTCTCGGCACCAACCGGGCCAGCTCCGGCCCACCTTGCTCGCCTCCAACCGTAGCGCCCGGCACGGCTGCACAGCAAGAGCGTCCCCCGCTGCCAGCCCTGCTAATCTTGGCGCAATGACGCCAGACACCGTTCTCGTGCTCGATTTCGGCGCTCAGTACGCGCAGCTCATCGCGCGACGGGTGCGCGAGTGCCATGTCTACTCCGAGGTCGTCCCCTGCGACGTCGAGCCGGAGGAGGTCCAGCGCCGCGGCGCCAAGGCGCTGATCCTGTCCGGCGGCCCCCGCTCCGTCTACGAAGCGGGCGCGCCGTCGCTGGACGCGCGCCTGCTCGGGCTCGGCATCCCCGTCCTCGGCCTGTGCTACGGGCAGCAGGCGATGGCCCAGGCGCTGGGCGGCCAGGTGGAGCCGACCGGGGTGCGGGAGTACGGCCGCACAGACCTGGTCGCCGAGCCGGAGCGCAGCGTGCTGTTCCGCGACCTGCCGGCCTCCCAGGTCGTGTGGATGAGCCACGGTGACACGGTGACGGCGGCGCCGCCGGGGGCGCGGGTGACGGCGCGCACCCAGGCCACGCCGGTCGCCGGCTTCGAGGACCCCGCGCGGGGCCTCTACGGGGTGCAGTTCCATCCGGAGGTCGCCCACACGCCGCGCGGGCTCGACCTGTTGAAGAACTTCCTGTACGAGGGGGCCGGCCTGCGGCCCACCTGGACGAGCGTCTCGATCATCGAGGAGCAGGAGGCGGCCATCCGCGCCCAGGTCGGCGACGAGCGCGCCCTCTGCGCGCTGTCGGGCGGCGTCGACTCCTCGGTGGCGGCGCTGCTGGTCCACCGCGCCATCGGCGACCGCCTCACCTGCGTGTTCGTGGACACCGGGCTGCTGCGCCACGGCGAGGCCGAGCAGGTGGAGGAGACCTTCCGGCGCGACTTCAAGGTCAACCTGGTGCATGTCAAGGCCGCCGACCGCTTCCTGGAGCGGCTGGCCGGCGTGACCGACCCCGAGGTCAAGCGCAAGGCGGTCGGCAACGAGTTCATCCGCCTGTTCGAGGAGGTCGCCCGCGACCACGGCGACGCCCGCTTCCTGGTCCAGGGCACGCTCTACCCGGACGTGGTCGAGTCCGGCGGCAAGCGCACCGCCACCATCAAGAGCCACCACAACGTCGGCGGCCTCCCCGACGACATGCGGATGGAGCTGGTCGAGCCGCTGCGGCTGCTGTTCAAGGACGAGGTCCGCCGCGTCGGCGCCGAGCTCGGGCTGCCGGAGGACGTGGTCCGCCGCCAGCCGTTCCCCGGCCCTGGCCTGGCGGTGCGGATCGTGGGCGAGGTGACCGCCGAGCGCCTGGAGACGCTGCGCGCGGCCGACGGGATCGTGCTCGAGGAGATCCGCCGCGCCGGGCTGGACCGGGAGCTCTGGCAGTACTTCGCGGTGTTGCCGGCGGTGCGCACCGTCGGGGTCATGGGCGACGGCCGCACCTACGCCTACCCGATCGTGGTGCGCGCGGTGACCAGCGAGGACGCCATGACCGCCGACTTCGGGCGCCTGCCCTGGGAGGTCCTGGAGCGGATCGCCACCCGCGTTGTCGGCGAGGTCGCCGGCGTCAACCGGGTCGCCTACGACGTGACCTCCAAGCCTCCCGGCACCATCGAGTGGGAGTGAGCCGCCCGGACCCGGGCCCGGCGGGCCCGGCCGGTGAGCCCCAGCCCGCCGTCAGGTCTGGAAGGTGCCGACGAGCTGGCCCTGGGCGGTGGCGGCGGCCTGGATCGCGGCGATCGCCTGCTGGGGGTCGGCGCCCCGCTCGATCCCGGGCGAGCGGCCCAGCGCGTAGAGCGTGAAGCGGTAGTGGTGCGCCGGCCCGCTCGGCGGGCAGGGCCCGGTGTAGTCGCGGGCCTCCCGCGCGCCGGAGGGCACGGTGTTCTCGGCAAGCCGCGTCTGGCTGGCGGGGATGCCTGACATCACCCAGTGGACGAAGGTGCCGCCGGGGGCGTCGGGGTCGTCCACCACCAGCGCCAGCTCCGCGGTGCCCGACGGCGGCGCGGACCACTGCAGCGGCGGCGAGACATTGTCGCCCTTGCAGGTGTAGCGGGCCGGGATGGCCGCGCCGGCGTTGAACGCCGAGCTCGTCACGGTCATGGTCGAGGCCGGCGCCTGCCCCGTGGTCGCGGCCGTGGTGGCCCCGCCGCCACCCCCGCCAGAGGACGAGCAGGCGGCCAGCGCGGCGAGCGGCAGTGCCAGCAGCGCCAGGTGCAATCGCCGGCGGGTCCACATGTTCACGAGCTTACGACGCGCGCGCCGATCTCGGAGACCAGTCGCTCGGTGACCGGGGCCCGGACGCCGCCGCGGGCGGCCGCGCGCAGAATGGTGCCGCCGATGGCGTCCAGCTCCAGCGGCCTGCCCGCCTCGGCGTCGCGCTGCATCGAGGAGCGCATGGCCGCGGGCACCTGATCGAGCATGCCCAGCGGCACCTGGGGGTCCAGGTCGACGCCGTCGGCGGCCTTCGCGGCCTCGGTGATCTCGTGGACCACGGCGGCGAAGTCGTCGCGGCGACGCTCGCGCACCACGCCGATGGGCGCGCCCTCGTGGGTGCCGAGCAGCGCGATCGGCGCCAGCACCGACAGCTTGGCCCACAGCATCCACAGCTCGTCCTCTCGGATCCGCACGTCCATGCCGGTCCGCTCGAGTCTCGCCGCCAGGTCCTCGACCCGCGACCGGTCGGCCCGGCCGGGTGCCAGCTCGGCCGCCGCGAAGCCGGTCGGATGCTCGATCACGCCGGGTGCGACCCGCGCCGACTCGATCCGGATGGTCGCCGCCACGACCTGGTCGGCGGGATAGCGGCGCCGCAGCAGGGCGACGTGATCGATGCCGTTCAGGAACGGCACCACCAGGCCGTCGCCGAGCGAGGCCGGCGGGACGCCGTCGAGCGCCTCCTCCAGGGAGGTCGCCTTCACCGCCACGAAGCACACGTCGACCGGCGCCTCCAGGCGGGTGGTCGCCTGCACCGGCACGTGGAAGTTGCCGAAGCGCGAGCTGCGGAGCTCGATGCCGTGCCCACGGAGGTGGGCCGCGGTCGATGGCGGCGCGATGCAGGTGACCTGCTCACCGTCGCGGGCCAGCAGCGCCGCCAGCAAGCCGCCGATGCCGCCGGGACCCAGAATCGCCACACGCAATGGGGGCCTGGCGTCCGCCGGAGTGTCCACGTCGTTGACCTCCTGTCGGGGGAGGGCGGGCCGCCGCTTCGTGCGCACGCGCCCGGGCCGGAGGATACTCTCGCGCGCACGGGCGTTTTGGACGCTCGTGTCCCGGTCGAGTCGCCGCCTGACAGAGGGAGAACGATGCGCGCGATCACGGTTGTGCCCGGCAAGCAGGGCAGCGCCCGGCTCGACGACCTGCCCGAGCCGGACCCGGCCGGCGGTGCCGTGCTGGTGCAGGCGCTGGCGCTGGGTGTCTGCGGTACCGACCTGGAAATCACCGGCGGCAGGTACGGCTGGGCGCCGCCCGGCCGCGAGCGCCTGGTGCTCGGCCACGAGTCCCTCGGCCGCGTGATCGAGGCCCCGGGCGGTGGAGAGCTTGCCCGCGGCGATCTGGTCGCAGGGATCGTGCGCCATCCCGACCCTGTGCCCTGCAAGAACTGCGCCATCGGCGAGTGGGACATGTGCCGCAACGGCCGCTACACCGAGCACGGCATCAAGGAGCTCGACGGGTTCGGCTCGGAGCGCTGGCGGATCCAGCCGGAGTTCGCCGTCAAGATCAACCCGGCGGCCGGCCGGCTCGGCGTCCTGCTCGAGCCGGCCACCATCGTGGTCAAGGCATGGGAGCACGTCGAGCGCATCGGCCGCCGCGCCCGCTGGGAGCCGCGCCGGGTGCTGATCACCGGCGCGGGGCCGATCGGCCTGCTGGCCGCGCTGCTCGGCAAGCAGCGGGGGCTCGACGTGCACGTGCTCGACCGGGTCACTGAGGGGCCCAAGCCCGACCTGGTGGCCGCTCTCGGCGCGGTCTACCACCACGGCTCGGTCGAGGAGGCCTGCCGCGAGTCGGACGTGGTCATCGAGTGCACCGGCGTCGGCGATCTCGTCTTCGACGTCATGCAGCACCTTGCGCCGAACGGGATCGTCTGCCTGACCGGTCTGTCGTCGGGCGGCCGCTCAATCGGCGTGGACGCCGGGGCGCTCAACCGCGAGCTGGTGCTCTCCAACGAGGTGATCGTCGGCTCCGTAAACGCCAACCGGCGCCACTACCAGTACGCCGCCGAGGCGCTCGCCAAATCCGACCACGACTGGCTCGCCCGCCTGATCACCCGCCAGGTCCCACCCGACCACTTCCAGGAGGCGCTGGTGCGGCAGCCCGACGACGTCAAGGTGACCATCCAATTCGACGCCTGATCAATGTGGGGGGGAGCCCGCTCCCCCCCACGGCCCCCCAAGGTCAAAAGCGTTGCGGGAACCGGTGCCGGGCCGCATCAGCCGGCGCGGCGGGGGCTGAGGGCGGCGAGCAGTTCGGGCTGGTGGGCGTCCAGCCATTCGGCGCCGAGGTGGACGCCGAGGCGCCAGAGCGCGTAGCCGTAGGCGAGCGCGAACGGGCAGAGGATCGCCAGTGCCGGGCGCCAGGCCGCCAGGCCCACCACCAGCAGCACGCCCAGCGGCAGCATCAGCGCGCCCTCGATGGTCATGGCGAGCAGTTGCACCAGCCCGACCGCGCAGCCGGCGCCGGCGCCCTGGCTCGCCCACACGTTGGTCGACACGTTCGACAGCGCGAAGGGGAAGCGGATCGACACGTAGTCGGCAACCCCGAGCATGATCCCCAGGATCCCCGCGGCCAGGGACAACGTCACCGGCAGGTACGCCCAGCCGCCGCCCACCGCCGACAGGGCGATCGAGACCACCGCCACCAGCGCGAACCCGGGCAGCGCCAGCGCGAGGTTCTTGCCGACCAGGTCGGCTCGCGACCCGCCGCCGGTGGCGACGTTGACCCAGTAGGCCGGCCCGTCGGCCCCGAACTGGTTGAGCGCGCCGGAGTTGAGCATGTAGAGGCTGGCCAGCGCGCCGAGCGCCGCGAGCTCCCTTGGCCCGTCGCGGGACAGCAGCAGGAACCCGGGCAGGATGACGGCGAACAGCGCCGCGGTCAGCCACAGCACCCGCAGCCTGGGATGCCTGGCGAAGTAGCGCAGGTCCTTGGCGGCCACGGCGCCGCGGCGGTCCAGCGGCAGCAGCCGGCGGACGGGGCGCGGGAACAGGCCCACCGCGGCCTTGCTGACCCGCCGCGGCCCGCCGGAGGGCTCCACGGTGGTGAGGACGCGGCGCAGGCTCGCGTACCACCACCAGGCGAGCAGCAGCACCGCGACGGCCGCCCCGCCCAGCTCCAGCGCGGCCACCGGCAGGCTGCCGCCCCGGCCGGCCGTGGCCATGGCGCGCGCCGCCAGCCCGGGCGGCAGCCAGCCAAGCGCCCTGCCGAGCGACCGCAGCCAGTCGAGGTCGGCGAGCCTTGAGGGGCGGGTGGACCTGACCAGCACCTGCACGCCGAGGTTCAGGGCGAGCGCGCCCAGCGAGACCACCACGATGGTGAGGTCGCGCACGCGCCGGCTCCGCAGCCAGCGCGACAGCGCCGTGGTGAGCGCCCTGGCCGCCAGCACGCACAGCGCGAACTCCAGCACCACCGCGAGCACCACCACGACCAGCCCCGGCCCGGCCGGCCCGAACCCGACCACCGCCCCGCTCAGCGCCGCCAGGGTCGCCAGCGGCGGCAGCCCCACGCACGAGGCGACGAACAGCCCGGTCGCGAGCTGGCGGGGCCGCAGCGGCAGCAGCACCAGCTTGGCGGGGTCCAGCGCGCTGTCCGCCGCGAAGGTCAGCAGCGGCAGCAGCGCCCAGGCCAGCGCGAGGAACACGAAGCCGACAACGGCGACGGCCTCGGCAACGTCGGAGGGGACGGCACGCAGCGCGGCCAGCGCGACGAACCCGCCGGCGGTCAGCGGCAGCGCGAACAGGCCGCCCACGACCAGGCCGGTGATCTGCTGCCAGCCGCCGACCTTGAGGCCGCCGAGCAGCAGCGCCAGCTTCAGCCGGGCGAAGTGCCAAGCCATCCGAGCTCCTTGGCATCGGCCCCGCCGGCGCCGACCAGCTCGACGAAGGCGTCCTCGAGGCTGCGGCCGCCGCGAACCACCTCGATCGGGCCCTCGGCGATGAGCCGGCCCTGGTGCATGATGCCGACGCGGTCGCACAGCCGCTCGACCAGCTCCATCACGTGGCTGGAGAACACCACCGTCGCCCCGCCGGCGGTGTAGCGCTCGAGCATGGCGCGGATGGTGCGCGCCGACACCGGGTCGATGGCCTCGAACGGCTCGTCGAGGAACAGCACCCGCGGGTTGTGGAGCAGCGCGGCCGCCAGGGCGATCTTCTTGCGCATGCCGTGCGAGTAGTCGACCACCAGCGTCCCGTCCGCTCCCCGCAGGTCGAGTACGTCCAGCAGCTCGCGCGAGCGCTCGGCCACGGTCGCCGCCGGCATGCCGCGCAGCAGGCCGTTGTAGGTGAGCAGCTCCTGGCCGCTCAGGCGGTCGAACAGGCGCAGGTCCTCGGGGAGCACGCCGATGCGCCGCTTGGCGTCGGGCGGGCTGCGCCAGACGTCGACGCCGTCGACGGCCACGCTGCCCGCGTCGGGGCGCAGCAGGCCGGTGACCATGCCGAGGGTGGTGGTCTTGCCGGCGCCGTTGGGCCCCACCAGGCCGAAGAAACAGCCGTGCGGGATGTCCAGATCGATACCGGCCACGGCCAGCTTCGCCCCGAAGGCCTTGCGCAGGCCCCTGACCGACAGGGCCATGGCCGCCCGGTCGGACGTTCGCGGCTGCTCGACACTCACGCTCACGCAGGACCTCCACACTTCGAGCCAATCCGGACCAGCGTACGACTACCCAGGCGCATCCGGCGGTCAAATCGTACCGATACCGACAAGCTGGTTGCTCGTGGCGTGGAACTCCATGGCCGGCACTCCCGTTCTGGCGAAGACAGGAGGATCATGGAGAGTGCACGGGAGGAGCATGGGCTCATGAGGATCACGCGGGCCATCGGCGTCCTGGTGGGCGTGACGCTGACGCTGGCCCTCGGGCCGGCTCTGCATGCCGGCGCACAGACGTCCGCCGCCAACCCAACCGTCAAGGTGCTGACGCTCGACGGCGCCGTCGACCCCTTCATCGCCAGCTATCTGAAGAACGGCATCGAGGCGGCCAACCGCGAGGGCGACGCCGCGGTGGTGATCCGCATCGACACCCCAGGCGGGCTCGACTCCTCGATGCGCACCATCGTCAAGGCGATCCAGAACTCCAACGTGCCGGTGCTGTGCTGGACCGGGCCGTCCGGAGCCCGCGCCGCCTCGGCCGGGACCTTCATCATGATGGCCTGCCCCGAGAACGCCATGGCGCCCGGCACCAATATCGGCGCGGCCCACCCGGTCGGGGTCAGCGGCGCGATCGAGCAGAAGAAGGTCACCAACGACGCCGTCGCGTACATCCAGTCCCTGGCCAAGGAGAACGACTACAACCAGGACTGGGCGGCGAAGGCGGTCAGAGACGCCGACTCCATCCCGGCCGATAGCGCGGCTCACGACTTCAACCCGCCGGTCACCAAGCACATCGCCACGTCGATCCCGAACTTCCTCGACCAGGTCAGCGGCCTGTCGGACGCCACGCTGCAGGCGCAGTCGCCCGGGTTGGGTGTGGGCCTGCTTCACGGGCTGATCGACCCGAACCTCGCGTTCATCTTCTTCTATCTCGGCATCATCCTGATCATCATCGAGGTGTTGCATCCGGGCGTCTCGGTCCCCGGTGTGCTCGGTACGCTGCTCCTGGTGACCAGCATCATGTCCTTCGGGATCCTTCCGGTGCAGCTCGGCGGTGTCGTGCTGCTGGTCGCCTCGGCCGTGCTCTACCTGCTGGAGCTGAAGCATCCGGGGCTCGGGCTGCCGGCCGTCGGCGGCACCATCTGCCTGGTGCTGGGCGGGCTGCTGCTGTTCGATCCGTCAGTCCCCGACCTGCACGTGTCGCGCTGGCTGCTGCTGGTGGTGCCGACGCTGGTGGTGGCCTTCTTCGCCGTGGTCGTGCAGGCGGCGATGGAGGCTCGCCGGCAGCCGCCGATGATCAGCGTGGACCGGCTCTACGGCGAGGAGGGCGTCGCGCTCAGCGACCTGGCCCCGCGCGGCGAGGTGCGGGTCGGCCGCGAGCACTGGAGCGCGGAGTCGGCGCAGGGCGAGATCCCGGCCGGCACGGTCGTGCGGGTGGTCGGCCGCTCCGGCCTGAAGCTCATGGTGGTGGCCGACCCGACCCAGGTCGGCGGCGACCCCATGACCCCCTCGCTCCCGCGCTCCGACGGTCCCGACCAGGGCGGCGTCCGCTAGCCTTCCTCGGCGCTGTCGAGATGGGCTTCGAGCGCGTCCAGGCGGCCCGCCCAGTAGCGGCGGTAGGGCTCGATCCAGGTGTCGATCTCGGTGAGCGGCTCGGGACGCAGCCGGTACCAGCGTCGCTGCGCGTCGATCCGCACGGTGACCAGGCCGGCCTGGCGGAGCACGCGCAGGTGCTTGGAGACGCCCGGCTGGCTGATCCGGACCAGCTCGACCAGCTCGCCGACCGATCGCTCGCCGTCGCGCAGCAGGTCGAGGATGCGCCGGCGGTTCGGCTCGGCCAGCACCTCGAAGGTCGTGCTCATGACCCCGCCTGTCGGCTCAGTCGAATGCCTGCTGGTAGATGGTGCTGTAGAGCTGGTTCCAGCGCTCGTCTGGCTTCCAGGGGAGCTGGCGGCCGTCGAGGTTGGCCTCGAGCACGTCGAGGCACAGGTGCCAGCCCGCGCCGACACGCGCGAGCTTGGAGCGGTCGTCGAGGGTGTTGGTGAACACCAGCAGGCAGCCGTCCCCCTCGCGCCGCAGCTCGAAGCGGAGGTTCTCCTCGCCCCAGTCGAAGGCGAAGACCCGCGGCGGGTCGAGCTCGGTGATGCGGCCGTCCGGGCTGTCGACGTCCTTGTCGAGGAAGGTGAAGCGCATCTTGCCGCCGGCGACCAGGTCCATGTCCACCGCGGCCGGGAACCACTGCCCCAGCTCCTCGGGCTCGGTGAGTGCCCGCCATACCCGCGCGGGGGAGTGGGCGAGCCGGCGCTCGTAGCGCAGCACGAGCCGCCCGTCCTCGGTCGTCTGGAGCGTGCCGTTGGCGGCGTCGCCTGGCCGGGATCGCTTGTCTGGAGTATTCATGAGCCGTAATATGCCTCATCAGTAGTATTGCTGTCAAGGCATATATGGCCACACGCGCCAAGCAGTCGTAACTGACCTGCTCCTGGCCTGGTTTCGCGGCGTAGCATTGATGCAAGGACCCGCCAGGTCCGATGGGAGGATGGTCAATATGGCTCTCGGGCTGGCGATCGCCCTTGTGGTGATCGTCCTGCTAGTGCTCCTACTGGTGCGCTACTCCATCAGGATCGTTCGTGAGTACCAGCGGATCGTGCTGTTCAGGCTGGGCCACATGGTCGGCACCCGTGGGCCGGGCCTGGTCCTGCTGATCCCGGTCGTCGACCGGCCGGTCATGGTCGACCTGCGGGAGCAGTACCTGGAGATCCCCAAGCAGACGGCGATCACCGAGGACAACGCAACCATCGCGATCGACTTCATCATCTTCACCAGGGTGGTGGACGCGATCATGAGCGTGGTGCAGGTGCAATACTTCGCCGGCGCAGCGCAGAACATCGCCGCGACCACCCTGAGGAGCGTGGTCGGCGACATGAACCTCGACGACGTGCTCTCCAAGCGCGAGCAGATGAACGAGACCCTGCGCGCCAAGCTCGACGACGTCACCGAGCGCTGGGGCGTCAAGGTCACCAACGTCGAGGTCCGCGAGATCATCCCGCCGCCACAGGTCCAGGAGGCGATGACCCGCCAGATGTCGGCCGAGCGGACCCGCCGCGCGGTCGTCACCGAGGCGACCGGCACCAAGCAGGCGGCCATCACCGTGGCCGAGGGCCAGAAGCAGTCGGCGATCCTGTCGGCCGAGGGCGACCGCCAGGCCGCCATCCTGCGCGCCGAGGGCTTCTCGCTGGCGCTGGGCAAGATCTTCGAGGTGGCCCAGGGCGTCGACGCCAACACCATGAGCCTCCAGTACCTGGAGGCGCTGAAGCAGATCGGCGCGTCCTCGTCGACCAAGTTCGTGCTGCCCATGGAGCTGTCGAACCTGCTGTCCAACGTCACCGGCCAGGCCACCCGCTCCTTCGCTGGCCAGCCCGACGGCAAGCACGGCTGAGCCGGCGCCGGCGGGACACGCCCGGCGCGTCCGGGCTTGTCCCGGGCACCCGTATACTCCGTGGCGATGGACGCTTCCGCTTTTCCACGAGAACACCACGCCGCATCCCCTGAGCTGCTCGAGGGGTTGAACGACGCCCAGCGCCAGGCGGTGCTGGCCACCGACGGCCCGACCCTGATCGTGGCCGGCGCCGGGTCCGGCAAGACCCGGGTGCTCACCCACCGGATCGCCCACCTGGTCCGGGACTGTGGTGTGCCGCCCACCGCGATCCTGGCGATCACCTTCACCAACAAGGCCGCCCGCGAGATGAAGGAGCGCCTCCAGGGCCTGGTCGGCGGCGCGGTGAAGGCGATGGTGGTGTCGACCTTCCACTCCGCCTGCGTGCGCATCCTGCGGCGCAGCGGCTCGCCGCTCGGCTACGCCTCGAACTTCACCATCTATGACGAGTCCGACGCCGAGCGGCTCATGACCGCCGTCTGCCGCGAGCTCAACTACGACCCCAAGCGGCTGTCCGCGCGCTCCATGCGCCACGCGGTCAGCTCGGCCAAGGACGAGCTGCTGACCCCGGGCAGGTTCGCCGACCGCGCCAGCACCTGGTTCGAGAAGAAGGTCGCCGAGGCGTACGCGCTGTACCAGCGCCGCCTCGAGGAGGCCAACGCCGTCGACTTCGACGACCTGATCATGCAGACGGTGCGGCTGTTCCGGAAGCACCCGGACGTACTCGCCGAATACCAGCAGCGCTTCCGCTACGTGCTGGTCGACGAGTTCCAGGACACCAACGTGGCGCAGTACGAGCTGCTCAAGCTGCTCACCTCCGAGCACCGCAACCTCTCGGTGGTCGGCGACGGCGACCAGAGCATCTACGCCTTCCGGGGCGCCACCGTCCGCAACATCCTGGATTTCGAGGCGGATTACCCGGATGCGACCGTGATCCTGCTGGAGCAGAACTACCGGTCGACGCAGACGATTCTCTCGGCGGCGAACTCGGTGATCGCCAACAACCTGGAGCGCAAGCCCAAGAGCCTCTGGACGGCTCTGGGGCACGGGCAGCCGATCACCCGCTACCAGGCCGAGAACGAGCACGACGAGGCCGCCTTCGTGGCCGAGGAGGTCGAGCGACTCCGCAAGCAGGGCTACCGCTACGGCCAGATGGTGGTCTTCTACCGGACCAACGCGCAGTCGCGGGTGCTGGAAGAGGTGTTCGTCAAGGCGGGGCTGCCGTACAAGGTGGTCGGGGGAGTCAAGTTCTACGACCGGCGCGAGGTCAAGGACCTCCTTGCCTACCTCAAGGCCGTTGTCAACCCGCTCGACACGGTGAGCCTGCGACGGGTGCTGAACGTCCCGCGGCGGGGCATCGGCGACACCTCCGAGCGCACGGTCGAGCGCTTCGCCAGCGAGGAAGAGATCCCCTTCGGCGAGGCGCTGCGCCGCGCCGGCGAGATCCCCGGGCTCGGCACGCGCCAGGCGCGCGGAGTCGCCGACTTCATCGCCGTCCTGGACAGGCTGCGCGCCGGCATGGACGAGGGCCGCAGCCCCAGCGTGCTGGTGGAGGAGGCCTGGGACCTCTCAGGGCTGATGCGCGAGCTGGAGGCGGACAACTCCATCGAGGGGCAGGGCCGGGTCGAGAACGTCCGCGAGCTCCAGTCAGTTGCCGAGGAGTACGAGCTGCGCGAGCCAGAGGGTGGACTGGCCGGCTTCCTCGAGTCGATCGCGCTGGTCTCGGACGCCGACGAGGTCGAGACGGCCAGCCAGTCGATCACCCTGATGACGCTGCACACCGCCAAGGGCCTCGAGTACCCGGTGGTGTTCATCGTCGGCCTGGAGGAGAACGTCTTCCCGCACGTCCGTTCGATCGGTGAGCCGCGCGACCTGGAGGAGGAGCGACGGCTCGCCTACGTGGGCATCACCCGTGCCCGCGAGCGCCTGTACCTCACCAATGCCTGGAGCAGGACGCTGTTCGGCGCCACCAATTACAACCTGCCCTCGCGCTTCCTCAAGGAGGTCCCCGAGGAGCTGGTCCGCGTCGCCTCGCCCTCCAGCACCGCCGGCAGCTTCCGCCGCGCCGCCACGGAGTGGGGCGACGCGAGCCCGGCGTTCGGCGCCGGCCGCAACACCTTCGGCCCCCGGCCCGCCGGGGCGGGCCGCCCGCCGGCGCCGAGCTTCAAGCGGGCCTCCACCCCGGCCGAGCGCCTCGCCGACCAGCAGCGCGGTGCGCTCGACCTGGACCTCGCCCCAGGCGACACGGTCGTGCACCGGCAGTGGGGCAACGGGGTGGTGCGCGCGCTGTCCGGCCAGGGCGACCGCGCCATGGCCGAGGTCGACTTCCCTGGCCAGGGCCGCAAGCGCCTGCTGCTCCGCTACGCCCCGCTCACCAAGCCGGACGGCTAGGGCTGCCGCCGGCGGGGGCGGCGCCCGAAGCGCGCGCTGGCCCAGCCCCGCGGGCGGGCGCGGCGACCAGCGCCTGGCCGGGGGCGGTGCGGGCGTAGAGGACCGAACGGCCCTGGCGGTGGCCGGCGACCAGACCGGCGGCGCGCAGCACGGCCAGGTGCTGCGACACCCGGCTGGCGCCCATCCCGAGGCGGCGCGCCAGCTCCACCGTGGAGGCGGGCCGGTCCAGCTCCGTCAGGATGGTGGCGCGCGAGCGGCCCATCAGCGCGGCCAGCGCCTCGGAGGCGTCCGCGCCATGGCTGGCCTCCCACAAGGTCCCGACGCCCCGCGGCGGGTAGACCAGGCTCGGCTGCCATGGCTGGTCGATGATCGTGAACACCTCGGGCCACGAGAACGCCGACGGCACCAGCAGCAGCCCGCGGCCCTCGAGGTCGACCTGGGCGTCGTAGGGCTTGGCGATCCGCAGCGAGCCGCCGGCGAAGCTGACCGAGCGGTGCAGCCCGCGGAACAGCCGCCATGCCCCGCCGTCGGTGATCTGCCTGGCGCGGTAGCGCACGTCAGCGTCCAGCAGGCCCTTCACGCGCGGCCACACCGGCGCGAGCGCGCGGTCCCAGTAGCAGCCGATCAGGTCGGCGAGCCGGCCCAGCTCCGCCTCGGTGTCGGCGACGAGCGGCCGCAGCACCGCCGGCATGCGCCGGCTCGGGAAGCGCCGCGCCAGCTCGCGCCGGACCTCCCTGGGCGTCGTGGCGCGCAGGCGCTCCAGCTCCGCCCAGAGGTCCGGCAGGGGCGTGCCCGGCGGCGGGGTGAGGAAGTCCGGGGTGTAGCCGCCGCCCCCGGCCAGCAACGCCTCCAGCGGTCTGAGGTCGAGGTCGCCGGTCCGTGGCCCGGCCATCTCGACCCACGGCAGGTGGAGCGCGTGGGCTCCCGGGTCGCGCAGCGCCCGCACGCTGGCCACCGCCTCCCACAGCGGGGAGATGGCGAAGCGCGTGTGGACCAGGTCCTCGGCCGCGAAGGCCATCTCGATCATCGGTGCCCTCCTCGATGGATCGAGCGTACGACGATTCAGCCCTGGCTAAATAGTTGGTCAGGGCGGCCGCCCTCCAGGCACCATCGGCCCATGACCCTCAGCCCCTATCGCGCCATCGTGCGCACGCCCCAGGTCCCCAGGCTGGTCTCGTCCGCGCTGCTCGGACGGTTGGTGATCGGCATGGCGGGCCTGGCGATCGTGCTCCTCGTCCGCGACGCCGCCGGCTCGTTCGCACTGGCTGGGCTGGCGGCCGGCTCGTTCGCGCTCGGCTCCGGGATCGCCTCGCCCCTGATCGGCCGGGCGGTCGACCGTGGCGGCCAGACACGCCTCCTGCTCGGCTGCGCCGTGGTCTGCGCCGCCGCCTTCAGCGGCCTGGCGATGGTCGCCTGGTACGGGCCGATCGGCCTGCTGCCGGTGCTGGCCGGGGTCGGCGGTGCGACCGTCCCGCCGATCGGCGCCTGCATGCGGGCGCTGTGGTCGTCCATGCTGGGCCATGGATCGCAGCTGCAGACGGCCTTCGCCTTCGAGGCGACCGCCCAGGAGGTGGTCTTCATCACCGGGCCGCTGCTGGTGGTCGCCTTGATCACGGTCGCGTCGGCCGCCGCCGCGATGCTGGCCATCGCCGCGGCCGTGCTGGTCGGGACCGGCCTCTTCGCCGCCACGCCGGCGTCGCGGTCCTGGCGCCCGCGGCCTCGCGACCGCGACTGGGCCGGCGCGCTGCGCGGGCCGGGTGTGCGCACCGCCCTGGCGGTGATCGCGCTGATGGCGGCCGCGTTCGGCGTGGTCGAGGTGGCCGTGCCGGCCGTCGCCGAGCAGCTCGGCAGCCGCACCCTCTCCGGCCTGTTCCTGTCGCTGTGGAGCGGCGGCAGCATGGTCGGCGGGCTGATCGCCGGCGCGCTGGCGTCGGGCCGCGGCCCCGAGCGCCGGGTGGTCGTGCTCCTCGGCGCGGTGACCGTCGGCCTGTCGCCGTTGATGGTGGCCGCCGTCGGGGTGCTGCCGTTCGCGCTGTGCATGCTGCTGGCCGGGGTCGCCGTGGCGCCGACCATCGCCTGCCTGTACCTGCTGATCGACCGTTCAGCGCCGCCCGGCACCGTCACCGAGGCGTTCACCTGGGTGAGCAGCGCCTTCACCGCCGGCAGCGCCGTGGGGAGCGGGCTGGCCGGCTCACTGGTGCAGCACGCCGGGACCGCCGCCGCCTTCCTGCTGGCGCTCGGCATGGTCACCGCCGCCACCGTGCTGGCGCGGCTGCGCCGTCCCACCCTGGTCGAGGCGGCGCCCGCCCTCGACCCCGAGCCGGCGCGGGCAGCCTGAACCGGCCCCGGTTGTCGCGGCGGCCGGGCAGAATGGAATGAAGCCGCCCCTCCGCTTGTTTGGCAGTCAGTCATGATGTACGGCCGCTACGTCCGCTCCTCCCGTCTCGACTACGAGCCGGGCACCAAGCTGTCCCGTGGCGTGGTGCGGCGCGTGTGGGGCTTCGCGCGGCGCTACTGGATCCAGATCACCGTCTACCTGCTGGCGATCGGGCTGTCGTCGCTGGTCGCGGTCACCCCGCCGCTGCTGGTCCGCGAGCTGCTGAACAAGGCGATCCCGGAGCGCAGCCTGGGGCTCATCAACTTCATCGGCGCCGCCGCGGTCGGCGTGGCGCTCGCCAATGCCGGGCTCGCCCTGGTGCAGCGGCTGCTGTCGGCGCGGATCGGCGAGGGGCTGATCTACGACCTGCGCACCGCGCTGTTCGACCACGTGCAGCGCCAGCCGCTGGCCTTCTTCACCCACAGCCAGACCGGCGCGCTGGTCAGCCGCATGAACAACGACGTGATCGGCGCGCAGCAGGCGCTCACCGGAACGCTGGGCTCGGTGCTGTCCAACGTGATCGGGCTGGCCACCACGCTCACCGCCATGGTCCTGCTGAACTGGAAGATCACCCTGCTGGCGCTGGTCGTGCTGCCGGTGTTCGTCCTGCCCGCCAAGCGCGTCGGCCGCCGGCTCCAGGCGATCGCCCGCCAGTCGATGCAGCTCAACGCGACCATGAACACGATGATGAACGAGCGCTTCAACGTCGCCGGGGCGCTGCTGGTGATGCTGTTCGGCAGGCGCAACCGCGAGCTGACCGAGTTCCGGGGCAGGGCCGGCGAGGTCCGCGACGTCGGCATCCGCCAGGCGATGTACGGCCGGATCTTCTTCGCGGCGCTCGGGCTGGTCGGTGCGGTGGGCACCGCGGCGGTGTACTGGCTCGGCGCCCGGCTGGTGATCTCGGGCAGTCTGCGCGCTGGCGACGTGGTCGCCCTCGCCGCCTACGTGACCCAGGTCTACCAGCCGCTCACCGCGCTCACCAACGCGCGCGTCGACATCATGACCGCCTTCGTGTCCTTCGACCGCGTGTTCGAGGTGCTGGACTATCCGAGCCCGATCGCCGACCGCCCGGGCGCGCGGCCGCTGCCCGACCCGCCCTCCGGCCGCATCCAGTTCGAGCACGTCGGCTTCAGCTACCCCAGCGCGGACGAGTCGTCGATCGCCAGCCTGCTCGGCTCGGCCAACCTGGTCGGCGGCAACCCCGGGCAGCCGGTGCTCCGCGACGTCTCCTTCACGGTCGAGCCTGGCGAGCTGATCGCCCTGGTGGGGCCCTCGGGTGCGGGCAAGACCACCATCGCCATGCTGGTCCCGCGCGTCTACGACGCCACCGAGGGGACCGTGCGGGTCGACGGCGTGGACGTCAAGGACCTCCAGATCGAGAGCCTGCGCGGCGCCACCGGCCTGGTCGCCCAGGATCCGCACCTGTTCCACGACACCATCCTGGCCAACCTGCTCTACGCCAAGCCCGACGCGACCATGGACGAGATCGAGGCCGCCTGCGCCGCCGCGCGCATCGCCGACCTCATCCACACCCTGCCCCAGGAGTACGAGACGGTCGTGGGCGAGCGCGGCTACCGGCTGTCCGGCGGCGAGAAGCAGCGGCTCGCCATCGCCCGCCTGCTGCTGGCCGACCCGACGATCGTGATCCTCGACGAGGCGACAGCGCACCTGGACTCGGAATCGGAGGTCCACATCCAGGCGGCACTGGCCGCCGCGCTGGCCAACCGGACCAGCCTGGTGATCGCCCACCGGCTGTCCACGATCGTCAACGCCGACCGCATCCTGGTTGTCGACCACGGCCGCGTGGTCGAGCAGGGCAACCATCAGGAGCTGCTGGCCGCCGGGGGCCTGTACGCCGAGCTGTACGACACCCAGTTCGGTCGTGCGCCGGCCTCGCCGCCGGCCGGGCTCGGCGTCCCGGTCGAGCCGGTCCATCCGGCCCCCTGACGTGCCGCGTTGCGCAGGTCGCGGCGCTGGCAGCGGGCGGCTCGCCTGAGCCACTAGAATGGCGGCATGTCCAAGCGGCCGATTCCGGAATTCTCAGCCCCGCGGCGCGTGCTGCTGGCGGCCCCGCGTGGGTACTGCGCCGGTGTGGACCGGGCCGTCGACATCGTCGAGGTCGCCCTCCAGACATATGGCGCCCCCATCTACGTGCGCAAGCAGATCGTGCACAACCTGCACGTCGTGCGCCGGCTCGAGGCCAAGGGCGCCATCTTCGTGGACGAGCTGGACGAGGTCCCGGCGGGCGCGACCGTGGTCTTCTCGGCCCACGGCGTCGCCCCGGAGGTCCACCAGCAGGCCAGGGCGCGTGATCTCAAGGTCGTCGACGCCACCTGCCCGCTGGTGACCAAGGTCCACCAGGAGGCCCGCAAGTTCGCTGGCAAGGGCTATGACATCGTACTTATCGGTCACGAAGGCCACGAAGAGGTCATCGGGACGATGGGCGAGGCCCCACGCGCCATCCACCTCGTCGGCAACGAGCGGGAGGCCGCCGCCGTCAAAATCGCCGACCCCGACAAGGTCGCCTATCTCACGCAGACCACCCTGTCGGTGGACGAGACCCAGAGCGTGATCGGCGTGCTGCGCGACCGCTTCCCCGTGCTTGCCGGGCCGCGATCGGACGACATCTGCTACGCGACCCAGAACCGCCAGTCGGCGGTCAAGGAGCTGGCCGACGAGTGCCAGCTCATCCTGGTCATCGGCGCGGAGAACTCCTCGAACTCCAAGCGGCTGGTCGAGGTCGCGCGCTCACTGGGCTGCGCGAGCCACCTGATCCCCGAGGCCTCGGCCGTCGATCCGGCCTGGTTCGAGGGCGTCGAAAGCGTCGGCGTCACCTCCGGGGCGTCGGCTCCCGAATGGCTCGTGGACGAGCTGGTCGAGGCGCTCCGCCAGCGCGGCGCCGACGAGGTCCGCGAGGTCCAGGTCGTGCCTGAGGACGTCCACTTCTCGCTTCCCCGGGGGCTCCGGCAAGACGCCGCCGCCGCCGGTATCGACGCATCGGGGTCGTAGTAGACGGGGGCTCCCATGGTGGGGGACGACGGCATCTACGTGGTTGGTGCCGGCCTGGCCGGTTTGTCCTGCGCTCGTCACCTGGCGGATCACGGCGTCAACGCGACCGTGCTGGAGGCCGCCGACAGCGTGGGCGGGCGCGTCCGCACCGACGTGGTCGACGGATTCCTGCTCGATCGCGGCTTCCAGACCCTGCTCACCGCCGCTCCCGAGGCCAGGGGGCTGCTGGACTACCGGGCGCTGGAACTGCACCCGTTCGAGCCGGCCACGCTGATCCGCATCGACGGGCGCTTCGTCAAGGTCACCGATCCGTTCCGCCAGCCGATGGCAGCGATCACCGCCCTGCTCGCCCCGGTCGGCGGCACCCGCGACAAGCTGCGCCTTGCCCGCTTGCGCCGGCGGGCGCTGCACGAGGACCTGGCCACCATGCTCGCCCGCCCGGAGGCGCCGACCAGCGGCGCGCTGGCCTGGTACGGGTTCTCCGAGACGATGGTGGAGCGGCTGTTCCGCCCGCTGTTCGCGGGGGTGCTGATGGACCCGAGGCTGGAAACCTCCAGCCGGATGTTCGAGCTCGCGCTCCGCATGCTCGCGGTGGGGCGGGCGGCGATCCCCAGCCGCGGCATGGTCGCCATCCCCGAGCAGCTCGCCGCCACCCTCCCCGCCGGCGTGCACCTTCGCCGCGCGGCCACCAGGGTCGAGCGCGGCAAGCTCACCCTGGCCGGTGGCGAGCTGCTGCGGCCCGGCGCGGTGGTGGTGGCCACCGACGGGCCGTCAGCCTCCTGGCTGCTCGGCGAGCAGGTGCTGCCCCCGCCCGGGTCCATGCCGGCGACCTGCCTGTACTTCGCCACCGAGCACCCGCCGCTGGACGAGCCGATCCTGATCGTCAACGGCGAGGGATCCGGCCCCGTGAGCCACTGCTGCGTGCCGAGCGCGGTGTCGCCGACCTACGCGCCCTCCGGCCGCCACCTGGTCTCGGTCAGCGTGCTGGGCAAGGTCGAGCCGGGCGAGGAGCTGGAGCGGGCGGTGGTCGGGCAGCTCGCCGACTGGTTCGGGTCGGGCGTGCTCGGCTGGGACCTGCTGGCCACCTACCGCATCGAGCACGCGCAGCCGGCCCAGCCGGTCGGCGCCCTCGACCCGCCCGAGCGCCCGGTGCGCCTGGAGCCTGGCCTGTACCTGTGCGGCGACCATCGCGACAACGCCTCGATCAACGGCGCGCTCGCCTCCGGCCGCCGCGCCGCCGCCGCCGTCCTCGAGGACCTCCACGCCGGCGCCATCCGCTGAGGGTGCGGGCTCGGCGCTCTGGCCGCGGAGGTGGCGCGGAGGCCGCGGGTGCGCCGGCCGCCCTGACAAAGGTCTCGCCGCCGTCTATCGTGGTCGCCAGGCGTTTCGAGGGGAGGTCTGGGGATGGCCGAGGTGCTGCTCGCCGTGCTGGCGGTGCTGGTCTTCATGGTCGCGGTGACGGCGCTCGCCGCATGGTGGGCCTGGCGGTTCGTGAAGGCCAAGCTGCGCTGGCGCCGGCAGATCCGGGTCGTGCAGATGTGGACCGCACCGCCCGGCCCTCGCCGCGAGGTCGCCTTCCTGCGCGGGGAGCTGGCCGAGGCGATCACCAGGACCCCGCAGGCAATCGCCATGGTCAAGGCGAACGCCGGCGTGGTCGGCGACCTGCCCAGCCTGACGCGGCGGCTCGAACGGGTCGCCATCACCCTGGACGCCGAGCTGCGGCTGCTCGCCGGCGAGCCCGACCACCACGAGGTCGCCCGGCTCCTGCCCGCCGCCCGCGAGCGCGTCGACGACGTCACCAGGGCCGCCCGCGCCATCCGCCGCGCCGCCAGCGGCGGCCTCGGCGCCCAGTCCGCCGCCGAGCTCCGCGCCCTGAGCGCCGACGTCGAACGCGAGGTCGCCGCCGTCGCCGCCGGCGTCCAGCGCCTCCTCACCACCGCCTCCACCGCGTAACGCCGCTCGCCGACGGCACTACGCGTCAGCGAGGAATTCGGCGCCACGATCGTCACCTGGGCCAGTAGTCCGGTGGGTTCTTCCTGGGTCAATGACCTCGAAGCGGCGAGTGGGACGGAGACCCTGAATCCGAGCCAACCATTGGCCCCGTTCCCCGTCCAATTCTTCGATCAGCATCGGCATCGCAGCGACGATTGCCGCGACCGCCAATGCCAGCCCACGCAGCCTGGGCGCCTGGTCGTACACGACGTGGTGGATACGCGACCGAGTCGAGCTCGCCAGTACTTGAGCTGCCCGACGGTCGCGCCACTGAGGGCGGCAGTCTCGACCGTCGGAAACGGCACCGGCCTATCCTCCTCGGCCAGTCCCTGCTACTCCCCTGAGCTGAGCGGATGCCCATTGCCAGAACGTTGTCCAACGCCAGGCTGCCACTCCAGTCATATGACATGATTATGTCAGATATCACAATCAAAGCGTGACACGCATCACTGCCAATCACGCACAACAAGCCAACAATCAGAACAGCTCAAGGCCTAGCGGAAGAAAGGGCCCTCGAGCGGGAGGGCCAGATAGGGGCGCGGCCCCATGTTCCACGCCAAACGGGCACCTTCCCAGCAACGCGTCGCCGGGCCAGCCAGTCACCGGGCATCGCCAGGCGGCGGCCCTCAACATCCTTGTCCACCCTGGGCTCATCTTGCTCGCCCTCGCAGCAATCACGGTCCTCGGTGGGGTCCTGGTCGCCACGGCCTCCGCCACCTCGCAAGACGTGGGTGCGCGACAAGCTGAGCACTCTTCTCCAGCCGCCGGCTTGCCTGAACGCCCCGTCCAGACCACTCTGACCACGCGGGCGAACCGACCGGCGAGCTGCCGCCACTAACCCCGGCGCGGGCGGGGGTCGACCTGGTGCTCGACCCGGTCGAGGCGCGAATCGGCGCCGGCGAACGCCAGGCCTACACCGCCAAGGTGCGGATCCGCACCAAGCATCCTGACCTCTATAGCGACAGTCTTGACGTCACCGGCTTGACCCGCTTCAAGATCATGCCGGACGGCTCGTGCACCAAGCTCAGGGGTAAGGTCAGCTGCTCGGCGACCAACCTCGGGCCGCATACGGTCACCGGTACCCTCCCCCCCCGACTCCCTCCCCCAAGTTCCATACCGCCTCCATGGGAAGGCGACCCTGGACGTGGGCGCGGTGGTGGCCCGGCTGGAGCTTGCACCGCGGCAGGCGACGATTCTGCTGGGTGACCGTCAGGCCTACACCGCCGAGGGCTTTGACGATGCCGGTCACGACCTTGGTGCGGTGACCGGCCAGACGGTCTTCACGATCAGCCCCTCCGGGACCTGCCAGGGGGCCACCTGCACCCCAACCGAGGTCGGCGAGCACATCGTCACCGGCACGCTCACCCAGAAGGGACGGGACCCCGTCAGCGCCACGGCGACCCTGAACGTGGACCCGGTGGTCGCCGGGCTGGAACTCCAGCCAGGCAGGACGTCGATTGAGCTCGGGGCCAGCCAGACCTATATCGCTCGAGGCGTTGCCAAGGACGGCACCCTACTGGGGGACCTCACCACCCAGACCGTCTTCACGATCACCCCCTCCGGGACCTGCCGGGGGGCCACCTGCACCCCAACCCAGACCGGCGAGCACACCGTCATCGGCACCCCAAAAGACAACCCCACCATCGGTGGGACGGCCAAGCTGCAGGTGCTGCCCAGGCAGCCGAGCATCTCATCAGTCGCGCCCGGCTCCACGCTCGCTGCAAGGTCGGTGGAGGTTCGCGGCAACACTGGCTCCTGCAACCGCGCAGGAACGCTCACCTTCCACGGCATGACCGACGACGTCTCAAGGGATGTAACAGCCGACGAGAACGGCAACTTCGTCGCCAGGTTCACGGTCCCAAGGGGCACCTTCCCCGGGGTCTACACGCTGGAGCTTACCGTCGACTGCAACCGGCAGCTCCAATGGGTCCGGACCGAGCTGACCGTGATCAACCTCGTGCCGGTGGCGGTCGACGATTCGGCCGCTACCACCCAGGACACGCCAGTCGCGATCGCTGTGGCCGCCAACGACCGCAACCCCGATCCCGCTTCTGGCTATCCGACGGTTGTGGTGGAGCACCGTTCGCCACTGCACGGGACGATCCAGGTGCGGCCGGACCGGACCATCGTCTACACGCCCGAGACGGGGTTCCTCGGCCGCGACCAGTTCCAGTACAGCTTGTGCGACAACATTATCAATGCGGCTGGGCAGGCGGACTGCGGCACCGCCACCGTAACCGTGATGGTCAATCCAAGCACCCCGACCACCACCGGCGTGCCCCCTACCGGCGTGCCGCCCACCACTACGAACCCGCATTGCGCGCGTTCGGCGGCCGACATCCGGAGTTACAAGGTGACGCCCGTCAAGGGGGCAGGCGGAGCCGGGCTCCGCATCACGGCGAAGGGCGACCGCGACCTCGCGCCATGCCCGCTCAAGGTCCTGCTGGGAGGGTCCCCCCTCGGCCCTAACGTCCGGGTCGGGTCGGACGGAAGCATCTCTGCGCAACGGTCGGTGCCCAACAACGCCAAGCCAGGGATCAGCACCGTGGCGCTAGCGATGACCGGCGGCCAGATTCTCGCCGAGACACCGTTCGAGATCCTTCCCTTCGTGCCGCCCTGGTGGGCACACGGCCTGCTCAAGCTCCTCATCGGCGCGGGGGCCTTCCTGGCCGGCGCGGTGGCGCAAGCGGCCGTCCGCAGGTGGCGGGCCCGGCAGGAGGAGCGCAAGGACAGTCAGGTGCCCAAGGACATCCGTACCGAGCCGCACACCGGTTCGGCAGCTGTGACGGTCGCACCAGAGCGTGACCGCACGCAGACCGTCACCGTGCGGCTGGATCCGCATCACGACCCCGGCACCGAAACCGTGCAGGAGGTGACCCGATGACCACTGCCCAACCAACCGCTCACCACCTCCGTCTTCCTGTTCGGCGACACCCAAGACGCCGAGCAGGCTCTGGGCCAGGCCCTTGACGAGAAGGGCGTGCTGGGCTCCCTCGGCGAAGGGCTGCAGCGCCTGTCGCAGGCCGGACGTCAGGCTGCCGACAGGCAGGTCGCCACCGTCGCCAATGGCCTGCTCGACCTCGACCTGGGCGACCTCGTCGTTGCCGGCTGGCGCAAACAGGCCGCCCTTGCCGCGGCCGCCAAGCGCACGATCGCCAACCCTGGCAGCTCAGAGGTCGTGGAGCTTGCCAACCACCGCATCACGTCGGTCCACCGTCCCTTCGTCAAGCTGCTGATCAACGATGTCCACGTGGCGACCGTGAATTTCGAGCTGCGCATTGGGTTCGTGGTCAAATCGCTTGGTGTCACGGTGCGCAACGGCCACGTCGTCAGCCTCCACGCTGGCGCCTGTGACCTGACCGCCAGGCTGTCGGCCGAGGGCGTGCGACTGGCCAGGCGGCAGGAGCACTTCGAGCTGCCGGTACTTGTCCGTTGGCCGCTGCGCCTGCACCTGGGCGATGGCGACCCGGGACCCTCCGGCGCCGGACGCCCGTCGGCATCGTCCCCCTCCTTACGGGCCAGCACGCCTGCCAACCATCCCATTCGATGGCACCGCCGTCGCCATCTGGTTCAGAGGGACCGGCCGGCAGATTAGTTCGGATGCCTGCCTTGGTCAACGCAGTTTGCCGAGGGGGACTCGGCGGGCCGTCAAACGTTGAAGCGGATGTGGAGGCAGTCGGCTTCCTGGACGACGTAGGAGCGGCCCTCGGCGTGGAGCAGGCCCTTGGCACGGGCGGCGTCCCACCCGCCGGCGGCGACCAGGTCGTCGTAGGCGATGACCTCGGCGCGGATGAAACCCCGCTCCAGGTCGGAATGGATCCGGCCGGCCGCCTCGGGCGCGGTGGCGCCGCGGCGGACCTCCCAGGCCCTGGTCTCGTCCTCACCGGTGGTGAAGAAGGTCTGCAGGTCCAGCAGCCGCCAGGCCGCCCCGGCGACCTGGTCGAGGCCGCCCTGCTCGACCCCGTAGGAGGCCAGGAGCTCGGCCGCCTCCGCCGGCTCCAGCTCGGCCGCCTCCGCCTCCAGCGCGGCCGGCACGGCCACCGCGGGAACCTGCAATGCCCGCTCGACCTCCGCGGCCCGGCTGGCGGCCTCGCCCACCTGGTCCTCCCCCAAGTTGACGACCGCCAGCACCGGCTTGCGCGTCAGCGGCGAGAAGTTCCGCAGCACCTTCTCCTCTTCAGGCTCCCAGTCGGCCGCGCGCAGGGGGGTGCCGGCGTCCAGGAGATCACGCGACCTGCGCAGCGTGTCAGCCTCCAGCGCGGCACCCTTGACGCCGGCCTTGACGCGCTTGGCGGCTTTTTCCGCGCCGGCGGCGATGCTCTCGAGGTCGGCGACAGTCAGCTCCAGGTTGAGGTCGGCGGCGGCCGCGGCCGGATCGCTGCCGTCGAAGGCGGCCAGCACCATGGCCAGGGCGTCCGCCTCGCGTAGGGCGCCGAGCCCCTGGGCGGACAGGCCGCCGCCCTTGCCGCCGCCAGGCGCCACCACGTCGACGAAGCGGACCTGCACGAACACCCGTTTGCGCGAGTGCTCGAGGTCGGCGAGGACGTCCACGCGATGGTCGGGCACCGGCACGGCCGCCACGTTCGCCTTGCCCGCGGCGCCGCCGGTCGGCACCCCGGCGCGGGTGAGCGCGTTGAACAGGGTCGTCTTGCCCGCCAGTGGGAGCCCGACGATACCGACGTCCTTCACCTGTGCCTGCTCCTCGGGGTTGACGGCGATCGGCGTGCCGCGACGCGGCGGCGGCCAGGGCCGCCTGCCAGGGCGGCGCGAAGGCGAAGTGTACCAACCTGCGTATGGAGCGCCGCCGCCGGGTACCTCGGGAACAGGGAGGTGAGGCCCGTGAGCAACCAGCGCCCCGATCGACCCGACCTGCCGGTCGACACCAATCCGCCGGCACGCGCGGCCGACATCGACAAGCAGGAGCCGCTCACCCCCGACTCCGCGCCCGAGCCGGTGGCCGCGGAGGTCGAGAGTGCCCGGCTGCTCGCCAACCAGACCCGGCCCGTGCTCGGCGCCGAGGGCTTCAGCGACGAGCGCATCGACGAGCTGGCCTCGGCGTTCATCGCCAAGGACATCGGCGAGAGCGTTGAGGAGTTCGTCCCCTGGGCCAGGCTCGAAGGTCAGGCCGGCCCCGATCCCGACACGGTCATTTGAGGCCGAGCCGCCGTGCCGCCGACGGGTTCGTCCCAGTCGATGCGGTAGTCGTACTGCCAGGCCATCTTCTCCGGCTTGGCCAGCAATTTCATGGCCACGGGCATCAGCAGGTCGCGGAGCACGCGGGCGATCGGGCCGGCGGCCTTGTCGCTGTTGGTGCGGGCGGCCATGGCGATGATCCTCTCGACGCGTTCTCGGCGCATCTGCTCATAGGCGGCGAACGCCTGCTGGTGCGGCAGGTCGCGCAGGCAGCGGGCGAGCTGCACGGCGCTCTCGATGGCCAGTGAGGCGCCCTGTCCCGAGCTGGGCGAGGTGGCGTGGGCCGCGTCGCCGATGAGCACCATCCGACCCTTGCTCCAGGTGGGCACCTTGGGAATGTCCTCCATCGGGCCGACGATCAACAGGTCCGCAGGCTCGGTCCGGCGCAGCAGGTCCAGCGCCGGGGTGCGGTCGCCGGCGAAGGCCTCGCGGAGCTCGCCGAGCCACTGCTCGGCGGACAGCGCCCGGGTCTCGGCCAGTGCCATCGGCGACCGGTGCGGCAGGTTGACGAACCATCCGCCGCTGCCGTCGTCGAGGACCTGGTAGCCGAAGAAGGCGCGCTTGCCGAAGATCATGTGCATCTTGCCGCCGGTGGAGGCCAGGCCGGTGTCGCGCACCTCGGCGCCGAAGCTGAGCAGGCCGGCGTAGCGCGGCTGCGGGGCTGCCGGGTCGATCAGCGACCGGACCGTGGAGCGGATGCCATCGGCTCCGATCAGGATGTCGGCGTTGGCCCGCGTGCCGTCGGCGAAGCGCGCCGTCACCGCCTCGCCGGTGTCGACGACGTCGACCAGCCGCTTGCCGTGCTCGATGCGGATGCCGCGGCGGGCGGCCTCGTCGAACAGGGCCCGGTACAGGTCGGGGCGCCACACGAACTGCATGGTCGGCAGGCCGGGCAGGCCGCCGAACTCGGCGAGCCGCTTGCCCTTCCAGCTCTGGATGACCATGGCCCTCATCGGGACGCCGATCCGCCGCACGGCCTCGTCCGCACCGAGGACGCCGAGCGCGTTCAGTCCGTTGGGCGCGATGCTCAGCCCCCCGCCGACCCCGTCGGCGGTGCTGTGGTAGGCCTCGTACACGGTGGCCTGGATGCCGGCCTTCTGGAGTGCCATCGCGGCCACCGGGCCGGCGATCCCGCCGCCGATGACCAGGGCGGTGCGGGTGGTGGGTGTGGTTGTCATGACTGTTGCCTTTCGTCGATAGGGGCGGGCTCGCCGTGGAACTCGGCCCACATGCGGCCCCAACCGCCCTCTGCGTCCGGACGGGTGATCTGATCGATGAACCGCTCCACGAACGACGACTCGGCCGCCAGCAGGTCGAGCCGGTACTCCTCCTCGATCAGGAACAGGCCGGGCACACCCTTGGCCAGCGTGTCGTCGATGAGGGCGCGGATCTCGGCCCGCTGCTCGGCGAGCCGGTCCAGCCGATGGCGGAGCAGCGGGAGCACCTCGCTGGGTGGCAGCGCCCCGATCAGCGACAGCGCGGCCACGAAGTGCGGGTACTCGTGCTGCGGCACCTCGAGCAGCTCGCGCAGCCAGTCGCGCAGCTCATTCCGGCCGGCGTCCGTGAGGGCGTACACGGTGCGTTCCGGGCGCAGCCCGTCGCGGTTGGTTTCCAGCTCGGTGATGAACCCGGCCCTGGCCAACTGCTGGACCACCATGTAGAGCGAGCCGTGGTTGAACTTGATGCTGCGCTCGTCGCCGTGGTCGCGGAGCGTGCGGCCCAGCTCGTAGGGATGCATGGGCCGCTGGCTCAGGTAGGACAGCACCGCCAGCGCGAGCAGGTTGCTGACCTTCCGCTTGTTCGCCATCTGCTCCCTCCCACGCGCGTGCCGCACGCCGCGGCACGAGCGCTCGATGTGGACGTGGTCAGAAGCCGCGGGTCGGGTCGTCCACGGTCTGGGGTCTGGCATCGACTCCTTGGTTGACGCTGAGTATCCATCTCTGAATAGTCAGTGTCAACTATTAGCTTGAGATCCCCGGTCGATCGAGGTCAGGCGGGTCTGGCCTGGCCCCTGCGCGTGGCGCCTTGCCGGTTGCGGCCGCGCCCAGGGGTGGGGATAGCCGTTTGTGCGCCGTTGCGGGCCGGGCTACAACCGTGCTGTGGCTTGATCGACCGATTCCGAGGAGGTGTGCATGGCGGTCACGATCGTGGTGACGCCCGAGCGGCTGCGGCGGGCGTCACTGGTCGCCCGCGCGCTCAGCGGCCGCCTGCTCGAGGCGCGGGCCCAGCTCGGGGCGAGCCTGGTGGGCGTGGACGCCGCCCTGGGCGACGGTGAGGCCCGGGCGGCCTTCGCCACACTGTGGACGCGCTGGTCCGGCTCGGCCGAGCGGCTGACGGCGGCGGTCGACGGGTTGGCCGCCGCCTTGGAGGCGGCCGCCGATGGCTACGAGCGTGCCGACCGGGAAGGCGCCCAGCTTCGCGCGACAGCGCCCCTGCCGCCACCCACCGCCGGCGCGTCGAGCGGTGGGCCCGCGGGACGGGGAGGCGCCGATGCGGCCGCACGGTGATCCGGACGGGCTTGCGGCGGCGGGCAAGGTCCTGGTGGCGGCGGCCGCCGAGCTGGAGCGGATCGGCGACGGGCTCGGCGGCCTTGCCCGCAACCTCGCCGGGCCGGACGTCTGGCATGGGCAGGCGAGCGAGGCGTACCGCGCGCGGGGCGGGTTGCTCGGAGCCGAGATCGGGCACGCCGCCGGCGCGTTGAGCCAGGCGGGCGCCGGTCTGTCCGAGCTCTCCGCCGGGCTGGCCGCCGCGCAGTCACTCTGGGACCACGCCAGCTCCCTGGCGGCCTCGGCCGGGCTGGTGCTGGATCCCTCCGCTCCCGATGGTCCGCTCTCGCTGCCGCTGCCCTCCATCGATCCACGGGTGGTGACCGCCGCGCGCGTCGCCGAGATGACCCGAGAGGCGACCGAGCAGGCAGCCTCCGCGGACCGCGCCGCCGCCCATCACCTCGCCGAGGCAGCCACCATCGCCGCCCGTGTCGCCGCCCCGGGCGCCGGGTTCCGCGGAACGCCCGGCCCGGCCGGGGCAGGCGCCGGGCTGGCCGGCGGGGGAGCCGGAGGGCCGGGCGGCGAGGCCGTGCGGACCGGAGGCGGCGAGGGCCGCGGTGGGGACCACGGCGAGGGCAACGGGGACTCGTTGCTGGCGCGGGGGCTGCGGGTGGCGGATCGGATCGGCGTGGCGGTCGGGGGTGGGTTGGCGGCGGTCGAGTCCAGGGCCAGCGCCCTCACGCGGCTGGTGCAATCGGGGAGGGAGCCCGCGGCGTCCCTGGCGGCGGCGCGGGCGCTGGCTGCGTACGAGCGGTCGGCGTTCACCTCCACGCTGGTGGCGTTCCTGCCGCTGGGGGGGCCGGCGATCACCCTGGCCGCCAACCTCGTCGGCGGCGAGGACGACGAGCCGCTGCTCAGGTCGCTCGTGCGCTCGCTGGGCGAGAGCATCGGGGCCGACGCCGGCCAGCGGGTCGGCATGGCCGCCTGCGGCGTCGAGTCGGCGGCGACCGAGGGTGCCGGCGCCCTCCTCTGCCCGGCCGTCGCCATCGTGGCCACCTCGGTCGGCGCCACGCTCGGAGGCACCGCCGCCGTCCGCATCTACGACGCCTTGGGCTCCAAGCCCACCGCCCATCCAGCGACGTTCCCACCAGGAGCCCGGTCATGAGCGCCAGAGCGCCTCCGGTCCGCGCCTCCGCCTGGAGGTCCCGCGGCGGGCCCCAAAGCGGGCCCAACCCCAGCGGAGCCGCGAGCCGCGCCGCCGCCGGGCGCCAACGCAGGCGGCCAAGCCGAGCTCCACGGCGCCCTGCCCCACGCCGGGGCGCCCGGGTGGGACGGTCAGTCCTGAGGGTTGAGGTGGTCGGTGGCGTCGGCGGCGGTGATGGCGCGGGCGACCAGGGTTGGGGGCATGTGGCCATAGGAGAGGACGCGGTCGTGGAAGCGGCGGAGCCGGAATGCGTCGCCGAGCCGCTCCTGCGAGTCGGCGCGTAGGCGCTCCAGCTCCAGGCAGCCGACCAGGTAGGCGAACGGCTGCGTCGGCTCCATGGTGTAGCGCGCGACCTCGGAGCGGGCGGTCGACTCCGACAGGTGGGCGACCTCCCGAGCCTTGGCCACGGCCTGTTCGTAGGTCAGGTCACCGGACTGTAGCCGCATGTCGAGGACGATCCGCAGGGCGCGGAACAGCCGCGCGGCGAGCTGGCCGAGCTTGGACTCCTCGCTGTAGTAGCCGACGTCGTGCATGAGCTGCTCGGTGTACAGGCCCCAGCCCTCGACCATCACGGGGGAGCGCGTGACCCGCCGGACCAGCGAGTCGAGCTGGTGGACGCTCATGATCTGGAGGTGGTGTCCGGGGTAGCCCTCGTGCGCGGCCACCGACGGGATCATCGCGTAACTGTGATCGCGCAGCCCGTCCGGGTCGTCCGGCGGCGTCACCCAGAAGTAGCCCTGCTGGGAGCGGTCGAGCGGCCCGGAGTGGTAGTAGGCGGCGAAGCCGAGCACGGTGCGCAGGAATTCCGGGGTGGCGTTGATCACCGTCGGCGAGTCGGGGTTGGTGGCCAGGTCGTGCTCGAACACGAACGCCTCCAGCCGCTCGACCTCCTTGCGATAGGTGGGCAGCAGGTCGGCGCGGCTGGGGTGGCTCCGCCGCAGCTCGTCGAGCTTGGCCGCCCAGTCGTCGGCGCCAAGGCTGGCAGCCTGCTCGCTCAGCTTGGCCGAGATCTCGCCGATCTGCGCCTCGCCGATGGCGACGAACTCCGCCGGGGTGGTCTCGAAGCAGTGCGCCTCCCGCAGCTTGCGGGCCTGCGCCTGCTCGCCGATCGCGAACGGCGCCGGGACGGGGAATTGCTTGGCGTGGTCGTTCTCCAGCCAGGAGGCGAATTCCCGGAGCGCGGCGGCGGCCCTGGTGGCCGCGGCCTCGGTGCGCCCCGCCATGGAGGTGCCGGCCGCCAGCGCGCCGAGCGCGCTGGTGAGGAAGCCGGCGCCGCTGCTGGCCGAGGCGATCGCCATGCGGCGCCACATCGCCGGGCACGGCTCGTCGAGCAGGCCCTTGGCCTGCGCGAGGAACCGCGGGGTCGCTTCGAGGCGCAGCGCCACGTTGGAGAGCCGTTCCTCGAGCGGTGCGAAATCGAGCGAGATCAGCCCGAGGATCGCCTCGGGGATGGCCGAGGCGGCTCTGAAGGGATTTCGTCGCCACGGCCGCTCGACCTCCTCGATGAAGAGGTCCTCGGCGACCGTCGCCGCGAGCGCGTCACGGTCGGCGGCCTCCTCGGGGTCGCGCGGCCCCAGCGCTCGCAGGCGGCGGTCGATGCCGGCCAGCTTACGCACCCAGCGGTCCAGGTTGACCTCGGTCAGGTCGTCGAGCAGCCCGTCGAGCTCGTGCACGCCGTACGAGGTCGCCGCCATCGGCGAGAAATCGAACGTGAAATCCAGGTATTCCCTGGCGAGGCGGTCGATGGCGCTGGCGACGGGCACGGCTTACCCTCCCATGCTCAAAGTTGTTGCCTACAGCCTAATCCTGGTCAAGGCCCGGCTGGCCGGGTGGCTTGAACCCAGGGGTCTTGCCTTCAACGAGGACAAAACCAGGATCGTTCACCTCACCGAAGGATTCCACTTCCTGGGGTTCAACGTTCGCCGCGACCCAAACGGCAAGCTGCTGATCAAGCCGAACGCCCTGGCGGTCAGGCGGTTGAAGCGGAGACTCGCAGCCGAGATGCGCGCGCTGCGCGGTTCGAACGTGACAGCGTCCTGGCCAAGCTGGTGATTCCCCATCACGCGAGGCTGGGCCGCGTACTACCGCACCGTGGTGTCGTCCAAGGTGTTCCGCGCCTTGGATCACTATGTGTGGAAGCTCCTCTACAAGTGGGCCAAGCACAGCCCGGCAACAAGCCGGGGTCCTGGATCGTCGCCCGGTACTTCGGCAAGTTCAACAAGATCACCGGGTTCCAGCCGCTGCTGGACGGCCTGGACCTGGCCGGGCGGGTCCTGACCGCCGACGCGCTGCACACCCAGCGTGCGCACGCCGACTGGCTGGTCACCAACAAGCACGCCGCCTACCTCCTGATCGTCAAGGCCAACCAGCCCACCCTGCACCACCAGCTGGCCACCCTGCCCTGGCGCCAGATCCCCGTCGCCGACCACACCCGCGACCGCGGCCATGGTCGGGCCGAGCTCCGCCGCCTGCAAGCCACCACCGTCGCTGGCCTGGACTTCCCCCACGCCACCCAGGCCATCCGCATCACCCGCCGGGTCCGGCCGCTTGGCGGCCACAAGTGGCGCACCGTGACCGTCTACGCGGTCACCAACCTCACCGCCGCCCAGGCAAGCCCCGCCCGCCTCACCGACTGGATCCGGGGGCATTGGGGCATCGAGGCGCTGCACCACATCCGCGACACCACCTTCGCCGAGGACCACTCCCAGATCCGCACCGGCACCGCCCCCCGGACCATGGCCAGCCTACGCAACCTCGCCGTCGGCACCCTCCGCGCCGCGGCCACCGCAACATCGCCGCAGCGCTGCGCCGCAACGCCCGCGACGCCACCCGAGTCCTGCCACTCCTCGGCATCGCAAGCACATGAACCAGTCATTCCCGCACCATGCCGAGGCCTGAGCTCGGCACGCCTCCGGGCCCTCGCTTGCGGCGAACAACGCCTACGCCTCCTGGAAGCCGGCCGCCGCGTCCTCAGGCCGGTCGTACCCAGGCGCGGTGGACGAGTCTGGTCTCGGCGATCCGGCGCGGACGGCGGCTCCGAACCGGGCCGCTCTCTTCACCTCGAGTGGGCCGACGCCGATAACGTGCCAGTGGTGCTGGGCCGTGGCCGAAGCCCGCGCCGGAGCCGCTATTGCACCGCCGCGTAACGGTCTGCAAGCCGCTTGGAGGTCGTGGGGCCATCTTTTCACCGGAGCGGGTACCCGCTCATGGAGAACGAGCCGCAGGAACCGGTGAGCTCTGCAACGACAAGCTGCCGGACGACCCAAGGAGGCCCCGGACAAGGAGACCGACGAGGCCGCCGCGCGATCGCGCGAGGAGGAGCCGCACGTGCCGTACATCAAGGTTGGCGAGGAGAACTCCGGCGCCATTGAGCTCTACTACGAGGACCATGGATCGGGGACGCCGGTGGTGCTGATCCACGGCTACCCCTCAGCGGCCGCGCGTGGGACAAGCAGGTCCCGGCCCTGCTGGACGCCGGCCACCGGGTGATCACCTATGACCGGCGCGGGTTCGGGAACTCCAGCCAGCCGACGGTCGGCTACGACTACGACACCTTCGCCGCCG
>WNGM01000080.1_pt1 | contig 88496 bp, 89 predicted proteins | sample 5400571 | NCBI WGS metagenome assembly WNGM01 (sample SAMN13153378, study PRJNA577476) | soil metagenome | isolation source: 100 cm soil or saprolite under Garry oak tree replicate 2 | place: USA:California | collected 2016-06-15
AGCAACGAGAAGCCGCCGAACATCACCGTCGGCAGCGAGATCAGGGCGATCGCCGTGAAGACTTGGACGGGGCCGTTCACCGAGGCACCTCCGAGGGATTGGTGTTCCGCCTCCTGATGCGGACGCCTGGTTCCACGCCGCCGTTGCCGCCGGCAGCTCAAAGCTCGGAGGCCACCGGAAGATGGTACCCAGGCCTGCGGGGCCGCGGAATCCGTCAGGGATAAGCAATCTTGCCCCGAAGCCAGTGGTAGGTGAGGTGGCAAGGGGCGACGAACCTTCCCGGTTGGCCATCGGCCCGCGCGGGCGCCAGCACGTAACCGCCGTCCCCGGAGGTCATCGCTGGATGGACTTCAGCGCGGGCGTCCGGTGCGGAGCCAGTGAACGTAATCGGTAACCGCGGTATCCAGGTTGTACTCGGGCCCGAATCCGGTGTGGCCGCACAGCCGGCTGATATCGAGGTGAGCGTCGTGCGCGGGGGCATTCGGCTTTGCGCCCGTCAGCTAGCGGTAGTTTGTTGGAGAGTGCCGACAATGCCTCGTCGGCCGCTGATCCACCTCAGCAGTCGGACGGGTGCAAGCTCTCAGTGCCCAGCTCGCCGAAGAAGGCTGCGATATCGCGGGCAAGCAGTTCGGGTTCCTCGGCGGCGGCGAAGTGGCCGCCCCTGGGCATGGGGTTCCACCGGCTGATGTTGTAGAGACGCTCCGCCCACTCGCGCGCACGTGGAATCGGAATCGTCGAATATCCTCATGATGATCAGCGCGAGCTTCTTCCGCCTTTCCGCGGTAGCGCTATCGGGACGGGACTTCCAGTCGTAGAACCCGGATCTCGATACTTCCAGCCATGCGCACATCTGCGTGAGAGCCGGAGCATTCTCGCACGTGGCGTACTGCGCATCGATGAACTCATACACGTCGGTCACCGATGCTCCGCCGCGAAGTACGCCGCGGCTTTTGAAAGGAAGTCGGCCTTCATCCGGAGTTCCCGGTTCTCGCGTTCCAGCTCGCGGAGCCGGGCCCGCTCGGAAACCTGCAGCGGCGGCTCATCACCCGCATGATCTTCCCGGTAGGCTTTCACCCAGTTCCCCAGCGTGGTTTCATTGATCCCGAGTTCCCGCGCAACATCGGCAATAGCACGAGACGTCTCGACGACCATCCGAGCTGCTTCTTCGCTGAACTCAGGAGAGAATTTCCTGTACTTCCCAGTCACGTGAACCCGTCCTTTCCGGTGAAGATCCTATAAGGATCCGCAGTCCGGAAAGAAGGAGGCACCCCATCGGCAAGACGGCGCTGCTGGACTACGCGGTGGCGGCCGCTGGTGCTGTGCCGGTCACGGTGTCCGGTGGTGCGGTCGCCGGCAGCGCCGCGCGGCCAGGCACCGCCGGCTTCCGGGTGATCCGGGGCGCTGGTGTGGAGTCCGAGGCTGAGCTGCCGTTCGCGGGCTTGCATGTGCTGCTCGGGTCGGTGCTGGATAGGCGCTTGTTGATCCCGGGGCCGCAGCGGGACGCTCTGGACGCGGCCTTTGGACCACGCCGTCAACTACGCCTGATGGCGACGATCGGTACCGGCGTGTGCGGGTGAAGCACTGGTTCCATCCGCTGTCCGGCCGGGTCTTCGAGTTCGTCGCGTACCGCCAGAACTGCGGCGAGGACCGGGTTCATCTCCATGACGAGAACGGCGTGCTGTTCTCGCTGCCGGCCGGCTGGACGGATGTCGCGCCCGCCGATCCGTTCGTGGTGATCGCGGATGGCCGGTGCCCGTTCACGACCGGCGGCCGCTGGCTCTGGCGGATCTGATTGACCGGCTGCGCTCCCAGCCGGACAGCGACGAGGCCGTCAAGCGAATTACGCCGTGAATGTCAAGGGGATTACGCCGGATGCATTCCCCGGCTCGGCGCGATCAGCCTGGTGCAGTGATATGGGTGGTTTCCTGGCGATCTTCAGGATTCTGCGGCGTGTCGTAGTGAGATGGTCATGTGATGCCGGCAAAATTCTCCTAACGGCCGCGCAGCTTGATCGCCGATCACTGCGAGGTCGGCTGGCGCCGGGCCGCGGAGGGTCGCAAACGCCGATGCTCTCGGGCTACCTATGCGCGACGGATTCCGCCCCTGTGGCGACCGCGTAGGGTCGTGAACCTCCCTGGCCGCCACGCTGACCTGCTGTGAGACAAAGAGTACGCATGCGAGGACACCGATGGAGCGGGGGCGTCCTCACCGCGCGTGGCCGTCCACTCGGCCAGGACGGCACTGCAAGGCCAGCAGCCGCGGGAGAAGTGTGGTGTGCTTTGCGGTTCCGGACGCAACGACGGAGCAGACGCAGGCGAGGTTTCCTAGGCTGCGTTTCATGTGTGCCCGACCACAGCGGCAGGCAGGCGCCCCGCTCATCCGGGAGTTTCAGATGGGGACCGCCAGGTTGTGCGGCGCCGGCGACGCCGGTCAGCCGTCAACCATTCACATGGTCAACCACGCATGCCTACCCGAGGCACAAAGGAGAAGATCATGACAAAAGTAGTCTTCGACATCAGCCTGTCCGTGGACGGCTTCATGACCGCGGATGGAATCACTCCCAAGGAGCCCCTCGGCCAGGACGGTCAGCGCCTGCACGCCTGGGCAACTGATGATGAGATCGAACGCGCGCCAAATCCGGTCTCGACGGTCGGCGCGCTCATCGCAGGCCGCCGAACCTACGAAACGTCGTTGCCATGGTGGGGCGCCGGCGGACCGCATCCGCCCATTCCCGTATTCGTCGTCACGCACGGAGCGGTGGAACCGGCGCCTGCGGACAGCGTCTACACGCTGGTCACAGGCGGGATCGAGGCCGCACTTGGACAAGCGCGCGCCGCAGCCGGTAATCAAGACGTTCGGATCATGGGCGGCGCCTCGCTGGGGCAGCAGTTTCTCGCGGCTGGCCTTGTAGACGAGATTGTGCTTCATGTCGTTCCGGTGCTGCTCAAGGGTGGAATCCGCATGTTCGACAAGCTCGGCCCGGGCCACGTCGGACTGGAGGTGCTCGACGTGATCAACTCGACCGCGGCAATGCATCTGCGCTACCGCGTGACTCGCTAAGTGGGTGAGCCCGTAAGTTCGTTGGGGATACATCATGCGGCCTTCGGCAGGCTGACTGGCTGTTCGGCGGGTTGCTGGGCGGGGTCCTGGCGGGCGCTGATGCGTTCGAGCGTCCGGGCGAGGTCTGTGGCGGTGTACTTCCAGTTGAATGGCCGGGCGGTCTGGTTGTAGCGGCCGGTGAAGGCCAGCAAGGTGGCGGCGAGCTGGCTGGTGCTGGCGAAATCGTTGGGCGATATAGCCTTTTTCTGGATGATTGAGAAGAATATTCCCATTAACCGGCTCTGGGGGGGCGGAATCAGGTGTTGTATCCTGTTTCGGCTGCTCGTGTGAGCCGTTGCAGGTGGGCCTGAATGCTGGCGATGACGCGTGAGTGGCGGGCGACTTCGGTGTGCCAGCCGCGTTCGGCGGCGTCGTCGCGGAGCGCGGTGGTGTCGGGAGCTGGGCCTGGAGCTGCGGGATGAACTCGGGGGGCGGTGACGTAGTTGTCGCATTGCTCGCAGATGTTGGCGTAGGGGGCAGGCCTCGGCGGCGAGCTGGCGGGAGCAGTAGCCGTGGGCGACCCGGGTCTTGAGCATCTCGGCGCGCAGCCATTCGACCCGGCCGGGGATGATGGGCTGGCCGATCGGGGCGATGGGCAGCACCAGCCGGGCCCGGGCCTTGCTCATCGCCTCTTCGTAGGCGGTGCGGATCGCGGGGGCGGCCAGCGAGGCGTAGCGGAGGGTCATCTCGGTGGAGCCGTGTTTGATATGCGGGTGATCCAGAGGCAGTGACATGATCGCGCGGCGTGTTCTGTCGCCGGCTGGACGGGGAGTCACCCGTTGGAGTTCATGCCATGCCTGGCCCGCTCGACGGCAGATGGCGAGATCGAGAAGATTACGCTCGGGCATCCGCTGCTGGATGACTACCTGGTGTTTGTGGCGGCGCGGGGACGGATCAACACCTGGCTTGCCGTGGCCTATGACTTGAAGGTGTTCTTCGAGGTCGTCGGCAAGGAGCCGGCCGTGGTGACGGCTGCGGACGTGTTCGCTTTCTTGTCCGCGCAGCGCGCCCCTCGCTGCGGGGAGCGGGTCGTGCGGCTGGAGGACGGCGAGGCAGGCCTGGCGGCGCGGACGTTCGCCCGGCGGCTGTCGAGTGTGCGGGGCCTGTATGGGTATCTGTGCGCCCGGGAGGACACCGGCGTGCGCCGCAACCCGGTACCGGGCAGCCTGGCTGCCCGCTCCGGTGGCAAAAGCGAGATCCGCATCCTGTTCGTCTTCGATCCGTGGCGTTCAGCGATTCTCCTGGTTGCAGGTGACAAGGCCGGGCAGTGGAACCGGTGGTATGCCGAGGCGATACCGCGAGCCGAGCAGCTATACGAGATCTACCTGAAGGAACGGGCGGAGGAGGAGAGCGGGCGATGAGCAGCTACACCAATGGGACCGCGCCGCCTACATCGAGCGCGTCGGCGGCGAGGAGGAAGCCGAACGCCGCCGCAAGGCGCTGATGGCCCGCCAAAGCGGCCACCGGCTCGCCGAAGAACGCAAACGCCACGGACTGACGCAGGCCCAGCTCGCCCAGGCCATGGGCGTCACCCCCAGCCGGGTGTCCCAGATCGAACGCGGCGAACTGGCCACAATCGACGCGGTCGCCCGCTATGTTGAAGCACTCGGCGGACGGCTCGATCTCGTAGCCAGCTTCGGCGACCACACCCTCACGGTAGCCACAACCGAAGCGGCATAACCTCGGTCTTACCCCACACCATATCCGGGCGGATTCTAGCGATCGATATCCATTTCCGCGAGCTCGGCGGCGTCGCTGGCGTCCAACTTCACGTCAGGCATAGGTCACCGTCCTTCTGGGATGGGGTGGGTGGCGTTGGCTTTGTAACGGTGGACCTCGCTGGTGGTGGTGCGGGGCACCACGGCGATGGTCTCGCCGTCGATGACCAGCCGGAAGTGGCTGTTCTCGCAGATCACCGTGGCGGTCTTGCCCGCATGAATCATCCCAGCCTGGATTTTCTGGCGGGCGACCATGAGCCCGCCCCGGCACGACACCCGACGCTGCACCGTGATAGGACTGCCCGGGGCCGGACGGATGAGCGCGGCCCGGCGGGCGCCGCGCAGCCGGTATCGGCTGTGCACCGGAACTGGGCAGGTCATGGTGCGCAGCAGCATCCCCTCGGAGCCGATGACGGCCATCAGCGGTCCTTCCATGCGCAGGGTGACCCGCTGCCCAGCCAGTTGGAAGCCGACGCTGACTTGATCCCCGGCCAGGCCGACCACGCCGGAGGCGTTGACCGTGCGGTCCACCTCGATCACCGCGCCCGTGGGCAGCGGGCACGGCCCAGCCGGACGCGCCCCGCTGGCGGCTAGCCGGGCCAACTCGGCGGTCCAAGCCGGGACGGCAAGGTCTTGATCCGGGTACCATCCAGCAGCACATGCAGACTGGTCTGATCAACCCAGAGGGTGACAGCCCGCCTGGCCAGCGCGGGGCCGAGCCAAACCTGCTGCCCGCCGATCCACAAGTTCCCCGATGCGGGCACCACCCGGTCCACCTCCAAGGCAGGCTGGCCATCGCCTGTGGCGGGGACCGGCTCCGGTGCTGCCTCCGTGACCGAAACCTGTTCAGGCGCCGGGCCTTGGGCAGGGCGCGGCGGCTGCAGGTGGCGGGTGCTGGCCACAAGCTGGGCGGGGATGCGCAGTTCCAGCGGCGAGTCCGCAGGCGTGAACCGGCCGGCGTGGAAGCCCATCGCCAGCGATGGGGGCGGGTGGTGTTGTACTCCTGGCGCCAGGCATCCAGGGCGGCCTGGAGTTCCTCGATCGACTCAAACGGGCCATGCACATCCAGCAGTTCTCGCTGGAGGGTCTGGTGCAGGCGTTCGATCTTCCCGGTGGTGGTCGGGGAGTGGATCTTGGTGAGCCGGTGAGTGATCCCGTTCTCCCGGCAGATCCGGTCAAACAGCACCTCCACCGGCACGCCGGGCTTGTGGAACCGGCCGGTGAACACCTTGCCGTTGTCGGTCAGCACCTCCTCGGGCACCCCGTAGACGCCCATCGCGTCCACGAACGCCTGGCAGACTGGGCGGGCGGTGGCCCGCATCACCGCCTTGGCGATCACGCAGAACCGGGAATGGTCATCGATCCCGGTGACGATCTTGACCTCGGTGCCACCGGTGAGGAACGCGCTGGCAGTCACATCCAGCTGCCACAGCTCCATCGCGGCGTCTCGTTCCCACCGCCGGTAGTCCTTCCGGCGGCGGCGCCTGGACTTCGGCTCGATCAGCCCGTTGTGGACCAGCGTCCGGTAGACCGTGGAGCGGGTCACCTGGCCATAACCGCGGCGGCCCATCTCAAACACCAGCCGCCGCGGCCCCCACTTGGGATGCCCGCGGCGCAGCTCACAGACCGCTTCCTCGATCTCGGCGAAGATCCGCCAGGGATGCTCATGGACCCGGTGGCTGCGGTCCTCCAGCCCGGCGATGCCTTCCTGCCGGTAACGCCGAAGCCACGTGTGCACACTCTGGCGGCTCACCCCATACCGCTCGGCGACCCTGGTCACCGGAACCCCAGCACCGGCCTCCAGCACGGCCCGGTATCTCTGCTCGGCCACGCTCAGCTCCCACAGCATGAGCGGGAGTGTCAAGCATCAAGCGAAGCCAATGTGTCAAAGATCAAGCGGGACAGCACAACCGCCTATAAGAATCCCTGTGACAACTTTCTGTACGGCTTCAAGGGCGCGCCGCATGCGCGCCGGCCGACCAGCGAGCGTCGCTGAACCTGCATGCGCGAAGGAAATCCCGCGCAGATTGCACGGTCACGGCGGACGTGCGCCGCAGCAACAGGCCGAGCTGACAAAGGGAACCCCGCTGCGATGGGCGGCAGCCTTGCCCGCTGCCTCTGCGTTTGACAGCGCTCGGCGCGGGCGCCTGCCGCGCGCGCAGTGTCCCTCACTGGTCCGCTGCCGGGCAAATCGCCGCTACGCAATCGTAACGACTTCGCGGCGCAAGAGCGATCGGCCGCGGACCCCCACCGGCCGGTCTGGAGCCTGGAAAGTGACGGAGGCGCTGCCCCCGGACCCCGGCCCTCCCTGAAGGATGAGCGGTTAGGTGGTCATCCCCTCGGTCGGTCAGGCAAAGCCCTACGCCGGAACCTCGGGAGCTGCAAGGGCTCACCGCGCTCGGCCCTGCGGGACAGCGCCGCCCATACTTCGCGGGCCTGGCGCAGGGGCCATCGCGGGTCGCTACTCCTTCGATGTCGGGCGTTCTCATCCCTTTCCTCCTGCCGGTTTATCCCGGCGGAACGCGTCGCTCTTTGCAGTCGCCGTCCTAGCTGCGCTGGCCGCGGGAGTCGTCGAGGACGGGAAATGGTCGCAGACTCCGGAGGGGGCACGATCACCACAACCGAAGTCTCCACGGTTTGAGGGCAGTACCGGGACACGCCTTCCCACGTTCCATGCGAGAGCGGCAGACCGGGCTCACGTCGCCTACATGCCGGACACCGCCCGGCCAGTCAGCGGGCACCCGCCGGGCTGATCCCGGGACGCTCGAGATACGCCCCGGTTTTGATGTCACCTCAACTCAGATAACGGCACCTCAGCAGCGATCTCATCACCGAGACTGCGCACCGTCATCCCGATCCCTGCCTGACGCATCACGTGCGCCTTTTCCGCGTCGCTCACCACGACAGTCTTCAGCTAACGCAGCACGCGGTGGCTTGAAGCCTCCCCCCGCAGGGCGGCTCCGAAGGGCCATGCACCTTCATCTCTCGCACAGCACCGCATCAAGGAACCTCGCCTACATGATCAAGCTCCTCTCTGCGTTCGTGGCACACCCGGAGGTCTGAGTCTCGCCCAAAAGGCGCGGATGTCATGGCTCATCTCCTTGCTGCGACCGGCGAAGAGCATCCGAGGCGGGCGCTCAACCGCCGCCCGCGGAGTTAGGACTCACACACGACCATCAGCCCATAGTCGTCCAGTTCGGAGACCCGGACGATTAGCAGCCCGTTGTCGGCCGTGCAGTCGAGTCGCTCTGCACGGCCGGGGCGCAGCAAGGTGCAGGTCGCGCTGCGGCCAGTGGGCCAGGGCAGGCGGACGGTCAGGTCGCGGACACGCCGCACCGCGTCCGCGGTGGCGTCGTAGTTGTAGTTGAGCAGGTGCAGAACCTGCTCGTTGCCCCTGGTCCAGCGGATCGCGTTGACCAGTGGGTCGGAACACGTCACCCTGTCGTCCTTGAGCGTGTCAACCGTGGCAACGATCCGCTGCCTGTCGACGTCGCGGTAGTCGCGCCAGAACTGCAAGAGCGGCCGCTCGTCTTCCCTGCGCCCCATCACGGCGCCGGGCGCATCGCCGTAGATGACGACCTGTCCGCCGGCGTCAGTGAGGTAGGCGGCCAGGGCATCTGCTTCGCCGTCGCTGATGCTCCCCGCCTCCGGGATCAGCAGCGCCTTATACCGGGTGAGCCGGTCCGGATCCAGCAGCGCCGGATTGAACCGCCCGTCTCCGACGTAGAGCACGTCGTACTGGTGACCGGCTTCGGACAGCGCCTGAGCCAGCGCGAGGTACTTCAGGTGCGCCTGCGGCTTCTGGCTGATGCAACTGTCCAGGTACAGGATCGCAAGCTCGTTGCCCGTCTCGGCCTGCTCGAAATACTCCCTGTTCAGGGCGATGAACTCGATGTAGTCCGTGAGCCGCGCAGGCACCGTCGCCGAATAGCGGGCCTGGTCGTCGACGCCCGGCCACCAGTTGTAGGCCCACCGGCCGCCATTCGCGTAGGCCTCAAGGAACATCAGCAGGTAGTAACCGGTCCGCTCCTGGCCTGCCAGCTGCCTGGGCACCAGGATGCTCGGGCAGATCCACGCCGGGGCGCGGCTCGTAAAACCGGAGGCCAGTCGGTACCAGGCCGTGAACTTACCTCTGGGCAGCAGTAGGTGCGGACCCGTCTCGCGCACGCGGTAGGTGTTCTCCGCCATCACGAAGTCGAGATGCTCGCCCCACATCGGTCCCCAGAGGGCGCCGTGGGAGCCGACATTGTTGCCGAGGTAGGCGACATTGGCCGTGATCGCGAAGTCCGCCACCCCGCCGACAGCGCTTGCGGCAGACGCGGCATAGTCCCGCAGTTCAGCGATGAAGCGGACCACCTCGCCGAACGCCTCCAGTTCGTGGAAGCGCCGGTACCGCGCGTACAGCGCATCGTCCTGCTTGAGCCGCGAGCGAAGTGCGTCGTCATCGGGTTCGGCCAGAGAGTCATGCCTGCGGAAGCGCTCCAGGCAGTACCGGCAGAACCCCGATCCGCCGGTCTTCCGGTTCATCAGGCCAATGCTGGTGTTGATCTCGTCGAGGTTCACCACATCCATCCGCCTGTCGATGCCGTCCTTGCAGCGATCGAGCAGGTAGCGCCTGAACACCGGGCTGTACATGCACGCCGAGTAGACCGGTTTGGGTTCCCAGTAGTACCAGCCGACACGTGCCGGGCCGCCGTCGATGTCTCGGCACACCTCGCCGGGCAGGTGCTGGCCGGCGTCGCTGTCGTAGACACCGGGAGTAAGAGCGATAAGCGGGACGGAGAACAAAACGCGGTGGCCACTGTCATGCGACCTGGCGACTGCCTCGGGTGCGCGGTTCTCCGCCGAGGCCCACATGCCGTTGACGGTGGTTCCCAGTTCGTCCGCCCACTGCTCGGGCATCGCCACCGCGGAGATGAACTGGACCTGCCGATACCACCGCATCGAAACGAACCCTCCCGGTCATTTCCGGTAAGCGTCAACAAGCGGCCGGACGACCCGCGCGAAGAACGAGGTCAGCCCGCCCTCAGGCGGCTCCCAGGGAAGCGCCAGGTTCAGCCGGTCGACACCGAGGTCCGCGTAGTCCGCCGCGGTCGCCACGTCGACATCGCCAGGCGGCGTTATCGTGATCTCGAGCGGACCTAGGTCGTCGCGTCGGGCCACCTCATCATCAGCCGCACGGAGCAAGGCGACGTATCGGGCGGTCTGCCGGATGTTCAGCCCCCAGCCGTACCACCCGTCGGCGTCGCGGACGGTGCGGCGCAGGACGGCAGGCGCGTAGCCGCCGACCACCACCGGCGGGTGCGGCCGCTGCAGCGGCCGAGGGTTGGCCTGAACGCCGTCGAACGAGTACAGCTCACCCTGGTAGCCCGGGTGCGGCTGCGTCCATATCGCCCGCATTGCCGCGAGGACCTCCTCGGTCCGCGCGCCCCTCCGAGCGAACGGCACGCCCAGTGCCGAAAACTCCTGCTCCACGTACCCGACCCCGATGCCGAAGATCAGCCGGCCACCGGACAGCACGTCGACCGTGGCGAGTTCCTTGGCCAGCACGAGCGGGTTGCGGAACGGCAGCACGATCACGCCGCTGCCGAGCCGGACCGAACTCGTTCTGCCGGCCAGGAACGCCAGCGTCGCCACCGGGTCGAGGATCGGATCGCCTGGCTCCATCGGCGATGGCGGCTGCTGCGGGTCAGCGAGGACCGGATGTTCGGACACCCAGACCGACTCGACTCCGAACCCCTCGGCCAGTTCGGCGACGGAACCCAGGGCTGCGCGAGTCGTGTACGGCCCCGAGTTCACCGAGCACAGGCCGATCTTCATCGTCAGCCCTACTGCTCCAGGGGGAACCCGTGGGCCGCAAGGCGCTCTCCGACCCGCGCCAGCGCCTCAAGGAACGGCCGCTCAAGAAACGCGCGATGGTCCGGTTCGCCGTGATGATGTGAGATTCGGTCCTGCGGGTATCGAACCGCGTGCCCCCGGATACGCTGCAGGCCGCCGTCGATAACCGTCAGCATCGACCTCGCCTGGTCCACGTCGAACTGCGACCATTCGCCATCCCCGCATGCCACGTAGACGGGCGAGGTGTGGGCGAACACGCCGCGTTCCCAGGGCCCGTGGTGGCTGGGAGCATCGAAGTAGTGTGGACCCCCGCAGCGGGCCGCGAGCCAGCAGTTGCCGTCGATGCGCACATCGGCCTGCAGGTCGAGCCGCCGGGCGCCGCTCGGGTCTCCGGTCGAGGCGACCACGCGGCCGTTCTGGATCAGCTGAAGCGTCCAGATCGGGAAGATCCCCTCAGCGCGGGCGGACACGTGAACCGTGCCTGGTCCGGACAGGCGGACGCAATCCCCGATCTCGTGCCCGTCGACGTTCAGGCCGATCATTGGGCCACCGCTCAGGAAGGTCCGGCCCGCACGGACTGCCCGCGTCCAGCTCTCGAAACTGAAGGGCTCATCGCCGAGCTTGGCGTAGGTGCGGTAAATGCCTACCGGGACGTCGGCGCTCATCTTGTCCGTGCCGCCCACCAGTGGCAGGCGGTAGCCACAGTTGAGGTAGCGGTAATACTCCTCGTGGAACGAACGCCGCTGGACGATCATCTCGACGCCGTCGGCTCGCCCGGTGGCGATCAGCACGGCCGGTTCGCCGTTGGGCAGCGGGAAGTGCGGGATGATCACGGTGCCCTGCTGTTCGTGACAGCGGTCGGCCCAGTCGCTGATGGTTGTCTCAAGCCAGCCGCCAAGCTCGCCCTCGTTCGGCCCGTCGGTGCACCACGGCATGACCGGACGCTGGAGGCCCCAGAGAACGAGGTGGCCGAAGAACGGCTGGCGGTTCTCCTGGCTCACCCAGGTGACGTGACGGCCGTCGGGGGTGGCCACAGGAGAGCCGGTGAACTCCTCGGTCGAGGTGAACAGGCTGCCCCACTGGCTTTGCAGCAAGTTCACGACGTTGAGGTCTTCGCCCTGCTGCTCGGTCAGCGCTCCCTGGGTCGACAGGAAATGGACGTGCGAGTCCCCCGAGTACCAGCCGCGCTCGTTCATCGACGTCCAGCGCCGGATCCGCAGCGTGAGTTCCCGCTGCCCGGCGGCTATCCGGACCCGCTCGCGCAGCGGTTCGTACTCGAACCCGCGCGCGACGTCGGCGAGCACGTCACCGGTCGGCAGCCAGCCCTGGCAGGTTCCGTCGATGTAGGCATAACTAAGCCTGCCCAGCCGGACATCGCCGCCGACGTCGATGTGCCACGTCCCCAGATCGGAGTTCGTGTGCCCGTGGTGCCCGTGCGGCTGATAGGGAATGCCTTCCACGGACCGGAACGCCACCCGGCACGGCACCGGCCGTCCCGTGGCTTCGTCGAGCACCGTCACATGGACCCAGTTGCGTCCCTGCTCCGTGACCTCCACCCGCATGCCCTCTTGTTCGACGGGCTTGTCATGGGTGAGTTCCTTCCAGCGGAACCGGCCGACCTCGTTTTCGCCGTCCTTGAGCACAACTGTCGCCGACCCCGTCGCCGCGACACACACATACGCGTGCGGGCTCTGGGGGTCAGCGGACTCCCCCCAGCCCTTCATCGGGTCGGTCATCAGGCCCGCGACGTCGCCGGTTCCCGGCAGCCGGAATGCGTATGTGGCCGCGCCGCGGTCCACGTCGGCCGCGGGTTCGAGCAGCGGCCGTGGGCCATCCGGTCCGAGGGCGGTGAACTTGAGCGTTCTCGCGGCCTCGCGGGCGAACGGATGCTCCTCGGCGTTCCCCAGTGTGATCGCTGCTACCAGCACCGGCGCCCCGACAGCCGCGAACTCGACCGCGCTGATCCTGGAGTTCGAGTGCGGGTTCTCCCAGGTCCACAGGAAGTAACGGGGGAGACCGTCAAAGACGACCTCGGTTTGGCGCATCCCGACCTCGTCCCAGCGGCCTTCGTATCGGTGCGGCAGGCTGAGCCGGGCGCTCGACGCGGCGAGAAACGGCCCGCTAGCGTCCCAGCCTTCGTCGGGTGCGACCCCGATCTCGAACCGCTCGCGGATCGGAACCACCACCGGCGACGTATCGGTCTCGGCGAGATCGAACCGGTACTCCGCCACTACGCAGCCTGGAGCCACGTCTTCGTCGTCGGTGACCCGCAGCCGCCGGTGGGCGACAATGACGCGGTCTGCGGCGCGGTCCACCGGTACGGTCACGGCCTGGCCAGGCATGATGCGTACGAAACACGTGTCATCGGGTCTGGCCGGGTCGCCGATCCGGAACGGCAGCCCGTGGAATACCTGATCGCCGATCGGCGGCCGCCGGCCAGCTCCCAGGATCGCTGGGCCGGCATTGCACCACTGCGAGAGGTCAACCGGTTCGTAGTCCGCCATGTCATGCACTCCTCTTGGCGACACGCAGGACGGCCTCGACAGCGTTAAGGTCGAACGGAGCCTGGGCCGGGACGATGATCTCCTGCGCTCCTGCGGCCGCGAACTCGTCGACCTGATCGAGTTCGCCTGGGTCGTTGGCGAGCACGCTGCGCTCGATGCTCGACGGGTCACGGCCGACCTTCTCGCACCACTGGTCGAGCACGCGGCTCTTGTGCGCGAAGGTCGACACAGGCCCGAACCCGGTCCACATGTCGGCGTGCTCCGCGGCGACTCGGAGGGTGACGCGTTCCCCTTCGCCACCGATCATCAGCGGCAGCGGCCCGATGGGCGGCGGGTTGAGCCTGGCGAGCCTTGCCTTGATCCGGCGAACGCCGGGCTCTAGCGCGGCGGCCCTGGACCGGACGCTGCCGAAGTCGAAGCCGTACTCGGCGTAGTCGCGCTCAGACCAGCCCGCGCCGTAGCCGAGCACGACGCGGCCGCCACTGATGTGGTCGATCGTCCTGGCCATGTCGGCGACCAAGTCGGGCGAGCGGTAGGAGTTGCAGCTCACCAGGAGGCCGATCCTCGCACGTACGGTGTCACACGCCATCGCGGCGAGCAGGGACCACCCTTCGAAGTGCCGGCCGTCCGGATCACCGGACAGCGGGAAGAAGTGGTCCCACGTCCAGATCGAGTCAACCCCGAGTTCCTCGGCCCGGCGCCATCCGTCACGCAGCTCGCTGACCGAGCAGTGTTGTGGCTCGAATTGCACGCCCACCTTGAAACGCGGCATGAGTCCCTACCTTTCCGGACGCGGCCATTACCCCTGCAGCTGGATCACGCTATACAGCGGGACATTTGTCAACTCGATTCTGTGCATCTCCCTGATGTCCCTGCGGACGGTCATATGCGCCCCGACCTCGCCGACCGGGCTGAAGGTCTTCGCCATCCGGAACGGCCGCGACAGTCGCACGTCCAGCGTCATCTTGGGAATCACCGGAACCTCGTCGCGGTCCTTGTCGTAGTCGTAGCGGATCAGGTGGATCGCCGCTTCCTTGTCGCCGATCTTGGCGATGTTGATGGCCATGTCCGTCTCGACGTCGCAGATGATCTGCGGCCCTCCGGCGAGGTCCTCAGGCCGTATGTGCGTCGCCCGGAACATCAGCGGGTGGGCGAGCAGGTCGCGCCGGACATCATCGGGCAGGTTCAGTCCGACGTCGCCGGTCGCGAGCACGTGCCCGCCGCGGTCCAGGAACCCGCTCACCGCGTGTGCCTGGGCCGAGGTGAGAAAGCTGCATTCGGGCAGGATCAGGGTCCGGTACTGGCTGAGCGCTTCCGGCGTGATCGTGTCCGGCCGCAGCTTGCCTTCCGGCAGCATCACGACTTCGAAAGGTTGTTTCGCCGCGACCAGCCCGTCGCACACCGACCAGAACGGGAACCGATGGCCCGATCCGTGCGCCTCGAGGTAGTCGAAGCTGCTCTGCACGCTGAACGCGACAGCCGTTTCCGAGTAGGTCGCCGTGGAGTACAGCTCTTCTTCGTGGTCGGCGATGAAGTCCTGGATCTCGACGACCAGGTCGTGCGGCGCCCAGAACGAGTCCTCGATGACGCTGCCCATCCAGGCCCCGTAGGGGACGCTCATGTTGATGCCGAGCGCGGACGCCTCGTACTGCATCATGCGGAACAGGTCGTAACCCTGTCCTGACTTGAGCTTCGGCAGCAGTTCGGGTGGAACGCCCCCGTACGGGTTCTCCACGACGATCACGGGCTTGCCGCCCGCGAATCCGGCCGAGTAACGGCACCAGGACGGCTGCCGGTAGCTGGTGCTGTCCATCTCGGTGATCAGGATGTCGGTCTTCGGCTCGAACGGGTAATAGTGCGGCGACAGGTAGTAGAAGTTGCCGGAGACCTGGACGTCGCGACCCTTCTGGGCGCCGTAGGACTTGATGTAGTCCGCGAGCTCGCCGAAATACTCCACGATCGTCTGCCGCTGGAACCGAATGTAATCCCAGTACAGCGGCGTGCTCTCGCGGTTGGCCTTGAAGTCGTAGCCGCGCTGCAGCAGCCACGAGCCGTAGTGGAACGCCTCCAGATCCTCGCCCTCGAGTTCCTTTGGCAGATCCTGCGCGGGAAGCTTCTGCAAATACGCCTTGAACAGCTTCATGCAGTCCTTGCAGAAGCAGCCGCCGTAGCCGGTCGCGAAGATCGGCAGGTCAGCCTCATCGAGCTGGACGCCGGCGACGCCCGCGTCGATCTGGATCCGGATGATGGCTTTCAGATACTCGCGCCAGACCGGGTTGTTGCGGTCCATGAGGTAGGCGTAATGCTCGCGATCGGGGCACTCGACCCAGGTTGAGTGGCATGGCGCGCCGAAGATGTCGCGCGAGACGCACTCCTCGAGCAGGTCGGTGACCTGCTCGCCGTCGCTGTTGACCAGGCCGCCGGAGAAGTAGTGCTCGAGCGGGCGCCAGAGCTTCGGGTAGCGGTTCTGGGTGAACTCGCGCAGGCCGAGCCATCCCTTCTTGCCCTCGCCGCGGAGCTCGTTCAGCGCCAGGATCTCGTCTTCTGTCTCGTTCAGCTCCACCGGGAATTCCCAGCCCTGGACCTCGAAGACGATCCCGAAGACCTTGATCCCCTTCTTCTGGCAGTGCTGGATGAACTCAGCGTCGTTGATGAACCCGTACATGCGGAAGCGGGGATCGATCTTCTGCCACGCCTCCTGCTCGAGATAGGGCAGCGAGATCGAGCCGCCGCCGAGCGCCGACCAGACGAGCGCGGTAGCCCGGTACGACTCCAGATCTTCGATCATCTTCAGCCGACGGGGCGGCAGGCTCGGGTGGTAGCAGTGCTGACGGGGGAACCAGGCGTCGAAATAGACTCCGCGCTCCATGTACGATCCTTTCTTCCTCTAGGCGTGGTTCCAGCTGAGCACCATTCCAAGCGACTGCTCAGGGTGCTCAATGACGAGCCGGTAGGCCGACGGCGCGTCCTCGAACGGGATGCGGTGCGTGATCAGCGGGCCGATGGCCAGCTCCCCGCTGGCCAGATCGGCGGCGAGCTTGTCGTTGTACTCGTCGTCCCAGCCGCACGGGAAGACGACGGTCGGCCGCATGATGTGGGTCGGGTGGAAGTCGAAGCAGATCGGGTCCGGGTAGTAGCCCTGAAGCAGGATCCGGCCCTCACGGCGGATCAGCCCGAGGCAGCGGTCCACGATCCGGTGATCGCCGGTCGTGTCGATGACGATGTCGGCTCCGCTCGGCGCTTCCGCGCGGACGGCGTCTTCGAGGCTGTTGGCGTTCGCGTCGAGCGCGCGGTCGGCCGAGTATTTCGCCGCCGCGTCGACCCGGAGCGGAATCAGATCGGTCGCGAGAACTCGCGCGCCGGCGCTCCTGGCGGCCTGCGCCGACATCTGGCCGATCATGCCGAGCCCGATGACGGCAACGAGTTCGCCCGGCTGCACCTTCGCCAGCCGGACGCCGTGCCGGGAGACGCCCGCCATGTGATAGAGGGCCGCGGCCGCCAGGTCGACCTCCGGCGCGACCGGCGTCACCGCGGACCGGGCGGCGACCAGCATTCCGGAGTGCGACGCCGTGCAGGGCCCAGGGTACTTCAGATCGGGGTGCAGGAAGCGCGTCCCTGGCACGACCACGTGGTCGCCCTCGGTGATGTCGCTGACGGCGGATCCGACCGACTCGACGATCCCGGCCGCCTGATAGCCGGGCGAGCATGGGTAATAGGCCGCGTAGTCCACGTCGAAATGGCCGTACCGGCCGGTCAGCGCCCAGCGTTCGGTTCCCTGGCTGATTCCCGAGAAGGCCGTGCGAACCCGGACTTCGTCCGGGCCGGGCGCTGCGACTTCCATGTCCCAGATCTCGACTCGCTCTGGCTCGGGAAACACCACCGCCGGCGCTTTCATCGCCGTGCGCCCTTTTGGCCAGGGCATCCCGCGCTGGGAACGATCTCAGCAGGTCCGGTGGTCATCATGCGTTCTCTCCGATCTTGGGGGCGGGGGCTCGGCGGGCTAGCTTCTACCCGGCTTTCTGGCAGGGGCGACCGAGCCTCGGACGATCAGTTCGCTCTGGAACACGCTGGTGCTCGGCGAGCGTTGCCCGTCTTCCCGCAAGCGCCGCAACAGCACCTCGGCGGCGCTCCTGGCCATGTCGGCGACCGGCTGGCGGATTGCCGTGAGCTGCGGATTGACCATGCTCATCCACGGCACGTCGTCGAAGGCGACCACGGACATGTCCTTCGGAACCTTCATCCCGGCAGCGCTCAGCGCGACGAAACAGCCCTCGGCGAGGACGTTGTTGGCCGCGAAGATCGCGGTGGGCGGCGGGTTCAGCCGCAGGAGCGCGGTCGCAGCCTCGATCGCGTGGTCGTGCAGGAAGGAGCCGGCCCTGATGAGTTCCGGCGCGATCGGGATCCGGTGCTCGCTGAGCGACTGCTCGTAGCCGACCAGGCGGTCACGAGCCGTCAGAAGGTCTCGCGGTCCGGTGAGGATGCCGATCCGTGAATGACCGGTCTCGATCAGGTGGGAGACGGCGATGCGTGCCCCGGCCGCGTTGTCGAGGAGGATCGCGTCCGCCTTGACGCCGTCCACCCGGCGGTCGATCTGGACGATCGTCGTACCCTTCTCGCCAAGACGGCGCAGGATGCTCGCGTTGCGGCCGGTTGGAGTGATGATGATGCCGTCGACCCGCATGCCCTCGAGCAGCTGCAGGTACTCCTTCTCGGTGGCAGGATCGTCGTTGCTGTTGCACAGCACCACGTGGTACCCGGCGTCCTTGGCGACCGACTCGACGTTCTTCGCGATCGAGGAGTAGAAGGAGTTCTCGACGTCACCGATGAGCAGCCCGGCGAGCTGAGTACGCCGGGTACGGAGGCTGCGGGCGATCTGGTTCGGCACGTAGCCGATTTCCTTGGCCGCGTCGAGGACCGCCCGGCGCGCCTCCTCCGAGGCGTAGCCGGTTCCGGACATGACGCGCCCGGCGGTTGCCACCGATACGCCGGCCCGCTGCGCGACATTGGCGACAGTGACCATCACATGCCCCCGGCCGACATCAGCTTGTCGCGGGCGACGGGCGCACCTGGGGTCGGTTCATCCTCATCATCGGGGTAGGCAAGCCCGATAGCCGCGCGCCACCGGTCGATGGTCGCCATGTTCGCCAGGGACTCGTCCCAGCTCATCAGCGGATGCGACGTGCGGCCCTCCCGCACGAGGCGTCCGACCGCGTCGGCCTCAAGCACGTACAAGTCGGCTCGCGCATCGACGGAAATCTCCATCGGTTCCGAGCCGTAACGATTGACGACGATCACCGGCGCGGGCGCGACCCTGCCGGGCAGCCACGGCGACGGCACGGTCACGGTCCCTTCGGTGCCGTAGATCCGCAGGGTGCTGTCCAGATTCACCTGGGCGGCGCTTGCTACACGCGCGATCATGCCGCACGGGTAACTGAGCACGGCCGCCGCGTAATGATCCACCCCCGTTGACGGCCCGATATGGCCCGCACCTCCGACATCGGTACTGGACGCCGTTTCGCCGCCGGAGGCCGTCGCCGCGATGAGGTGGGCCATAGAGGTCGGATAACACCCGACGTCGAGAATGCTCCCACCGCCCAGTTCGCGCACCAGGAGGTAGTTGTCCGGGGCGGCGCCGGCCTCGTAGCCGAACGCGGAGTCGACCATCCGGACCTGGCCGATGTCGCCCTTGCTGAGGATATCGACAAACCGGGTCGTCTGCGGGTGACAGCGATAGGCGAAGGCCTCCATCAGGAAGACGCCGTTGCGCCGCGCGGCCTCGACGATGTCGGCGGCGAGAGTGGCGTTCATGGCCAGGGGCTTCTCGCACAGCACGTGCTTGCCGGCCTCGGCCGCCGCGGTCGCGCAGGCGTGATGGGTGGTGTGATGACCGGCGACGTGCACGATGTCGACGTCGGGGTCGGCGATCAGCGCCTCATAGCTGGCGTAGTGTCGGTCGATTCCGGCATCGGATGCGAACCGCCGCGCGCGGTCCTCGCTGCGGCTTGCGACCGCCACGAGCTGACCGGTCGCGGAGTTCGCCAGCGCGCCGGCCATAACGCTGGCAATCTTGCCCGTGCCGATGATCCCCCATCGGCATCGCTGTTCCATGCTCGTCCTGTTCGCTACTTTGGAAAGTTGCCCGGGGCAGATCTTCGTCGCCGTCGGTGAATCAGCATGACGCCTCTCCTTGACCCTGGTCGAGACTATCTCTTGGATGTTGGCGCTTATGTGAGAACGTTGTCAAGGCAATTCGTGCTCCTTCCTGAGCCGTTCGGTATCTCTCTGCCGGGCTGGGGTGCGGTTTGGTACTCAGTCAACCGCACATCGGGCTAGTGGTGGTGGCATCCAGTGTGAGAACGTAATCCTATAGTCCCAGGGTTTGGCCTGGGCTCGTCGGCGTGCCATCATCGACGTGCCACCTGCGCGAGAACGGAGGACTCATGCTCGTTGCAGGAGTGGATTCCTCGACCCAGTCCACCAAGATCGTGCTGTGCCGGGCCGAGGACGGCACGATCCTGGAGCAGCGGAGCGCGCCACATCCAGCGGGGACGGAGGTCGATCCAGCGGCCTGGTGGACGGCGCTCCAGCAGGCTGGCGATGGCCTGCTTAGCCAGGCCGCGGCGATCGGCGTCGCCGGGCAGCAGCACGGGATGATCGTGCTCGATCGGGCCTGGCAGGTGATCAGGCCCGCGCTGCTCTGGAATGACCTTCGGTCGGCGGGCGCAGCGTCCGATCTCATTAGCGAGCGCGCCGGGCCGCTCTGGTGGGCGACCCACACCGGCAGCGTCCCGACGGCGTCCTTCACCGTGACCAAGCTGCGCTGGCTGGCCGATCACGAACCAGCGAATGCGAAGCAGGCGGAGATGGTGCTGCTCCCGCACGACTGGATCACCTGGAAGCTGCGCTCCGGTGATGGGGGAGGCGGGAGAGCCGCAGAGGCCGTCACCGACCGGGGCGACGCGTCGGGAACTGGTTACTTCTCGACGGCTGGAGGCGGCTGGCTGCCGGATCTGGCCGCATCTGCGATAGGCCACGCGATCGCGCTCCCCCGGGTCGCGCAGCCGGCCGAAATAGTCGGGGAAACCTCGTGGGGTGCAGCTCTGTCGGCCGGAACGGGCGACAACATGGCTGCGGAGCTGGGGCTCGGCCTGCAGCCGGGCGATGTCGCGATCTCGATCGGGACCTCGGGCACCGTCTTCGCCTTCAGCGAGGTGCCCGCTGCCGACCCGTCGGGCGCCGTGGCCGGATTCGCGGACGCGACAGGCCATTTCCTGCCGCTCGTTTGCACCATTAACGCGGGCCTGGTCCTGTCCGCGATGGCGTCGCTGCTCGGAGCGGGCCTTGACGAGCTGTCGGCCCTGGCGTTGGCGTCGACGCCCGGCGCCGGCGGTATGACCCTGCTGCCTTATCTGGACGGGGAGCGCACGCCAGACCGCCCGGACGCGGCAGGTGTGCTGCGGGGCCTGACGACCCGGAATGCGACCAGGGAGAACCTCGCCCGGGCAGGCATTGAGGCGGTGATCGCCTCGCTCGCGAGCGTGGGGAACCTGCTCACCCGCCACGGCGTGCACCGGCGACGGGTACTGCTGATTGGCGGGGCGGCGAGATCTGAGGCCATTCGTAAGCTCGCGCCGGGCATTGTCGGTTCGCCGGTACTTGTACCTGCCCCCGGCGAGTACGTCGCGCTGGGCGCAGCGCGCCAGGCGGCGTGGGCTCTCGAAGGGGCGCCCGAGCCTCCGCCGTGGCCTGCGCCGCCAGCGCAGGAGCACACCGGCGAGCCGCAACCGGAACTCCTGCAGCGGCATGAAGCGCTACGCGACGACACGGCCGCCTGGGCCGGATGACGCAGCTCACCTGTCGGTTCGCCCCAGCAGCCACACGCGGTCCTCCTAGCGCCTTCATGAGCCTGGGTACGGCGGGATGTACGGCACGTTGGGGTAGATGTCTGGGCCGAAGAATTTCAGCACCTCCAGGTCCCGGTCGCCGGTGTTCTGGACGAGCAGATCCCGGACTGCCCGGCCATGGGTGACCAGAAGCTCGTCCTGCCCGGGGGCGCCGGCGCGGACCTCCACTCCGCCATAGAGGCCTGCACCCTCAAGCACGAAGATCGAGTACACACCGCGTTCCCGTGAGCTATAGGTCTGGCTGGTCCGTACAACAAGCTTCTTGCCGCTGAATTTCGCTGTGTTGTAGAAGATCCAGTGCTCCTCGCCGCCAGGCTGCCGGCTCGGCTCGATGAGCCGCGCGGGCATGTGGTGGTTCTCGTAGAAGTACGGATCGCCATTCTGCTCCCAGTCGACGAGCTCGAGAATGAACCGCTCCCCGTACCGCTCAGGATCCTCCCGCCGGACGTCCTTCCACAGCAGTTCCTTGGAGATGACCCTGCCTGCGTTCAGCGCCTGCAGCATGGCGAGTACATCGGAGTCTTCCTGCAGCTCGATCGTGACCGCGGTGCCCGGCGCATGCAGAACTCCCGATGGGACATAGAACCCCTCGCCCGCCACCTGCTGGTATCCGCGGGTGTGCTTGAGGATCTCGTCGCTGTCTGCGGGCGCAGACGCTGTCATGGCGACTCCGCCCATTGCCACATCCTGTGAAGATCCAGAACTGTTCCGGTATTACGCAGCCATCATGGAGTCGGTTGAACTGCCTGTCGTCGTGCAAGACGCCAGCGGATTCTTCGGCCGGCCGCTCAGCATCGAACTGCAAGCGGACCTCGTCGCTGCCTACGGTGACCGCGTCATGTTCAAGCCGGAGACACAGCCGATCGGGCCGTGGCTGAGCAGGCTGCTGGATGCTACCGACGGGAGAGCAAAGGTCTTCGAGGGCACCGGCGGCCTTGCACTCGTAGACAGTTACCGACGCGGCATCGCCGGGACTATGCCAGGCCCAGACATCTGCTGGGCAGTGGTAGCCCTGTGGGACGCTCTTGAAGCCAACGACGGCGACCGGATCTGCCAGATCGAGGGGCCGCTGTGCGCGTTGGTCTCGATCCTGACCAGCCTCGACTCGTTTGTCGCCGTCTTGAAGCATCTGCTGTACCGCCAACGGGTTATCCCCGCGACCGCCGTTCGCGGGCCCGTGGGGGTACACGCTTGATGCGGCGACCGAAAGCGAGGTGAACCGCCGGTTCGACCGGCTCGCTCGAGTAGTGAACGTCCAGGTGTAAGCGCCGTGGGTCTGCGTAGTGACCGTTGGTTCCGGCGCGATGACGAGGTAGGGCTCGACCACCGGGCAGCGATGCGCGCAGCGGGGCATCCCGTGGGACTGACGAACGACAAGCCGATCATCGGGATCTTGAACTCGGTCAGTGAGCTGAACCCCTGCAACCTTCCGTTGCGCCATCTCCCGGCCGCAGTCAAGGCTGGCGTTGAAGCTGCGGGAGGCATCCCGGTTGAGATGGCCACTATCTCACTGGGCGAAGACCTCATGAAGCCCTCGGCGATGCTGTACCGCAATCTCATGGCAATCGAGGTCGAGGAGGTCATCCGCGCTAACCCGATTGACGGAGTCGTGCTGCTGGGAAATTGCGACAAGACCATTCCCGCGCAGCTGATGGGCGCCGCGAGCGCAAACCTCCCGGCCCTGCAGTTGAGTGGTGGCTACCGGCGCACGGGCCAGTTCCACGGGCAGGATCTTGGCGCAGGTACCGACCTGTGGAGAGGTACTGGGACGAGCGACGTGCCGGGCGCCTCGGAGACGATGAGTGGGCCTGCCTGGAAGCGGCCCTGGGCTGCAGCTGGGGGGCATGCAACGTCATGGGAACGGCACTGACCATGTCGATGATGGCTGAAGTCCTCGGCATCATGCTGAAGGGCGCCAGCACGGTCGTCCACGACGACGTCCGGCTAATCGCCAAGGCTAACGAAACGGGGTCGCGGATCGTCGAGATGGTGCGGGAGGGAATCACCCCCGAGCGAATACTCACGCCGGAATCGTTCCGCAGGGCATTGCTGGCTTTGGCCGCACTCGGCGGCTCAACCAACGCAATTATTCACCTGTGCGCCATTGCCGGAAGGCGGATGGTGCCTCTCCGGCTCGAAGACTTCGACAAAGCCGCCCAAGAAATCCCAGTTCTGGCGGATGTCGCTCCCATCGGAGCACATACCATCGCCGCGTTTGATGCGGCCGGAGGCGTCCAAGCAGTCCTAGCGGAACTGGAACAGGTTGCTCCGCCCCCCACTTCGCCGTCCGGCTCCAGCTTCAGGGCGGAGAGGAGCCAGGCGATCCGGAATCGGAAGAACCCTGTAACGGGAGTACCGGCATTCGCGGTCGTCAAGGGCAACCTGGCACCGGACGGAGCGATAATCAAGACTGCAGCAGCAAGCGCGCACCTGATGACGCACACCGGCCCGGCGGTCGTATTCCGCGGCTACGACGACATGCTCGGCCGGATCGATGATCCGCGCCTCGACGTCAGCCAGAGTTCGGTGCTCATCCTTGCCGGCTGTGGCCCGCGCGGGGGCGATGGGTTCCCAGAATGGGGAATGATTCCGATTCCGAAGAAGCTCGCCGAGCAAGGCGTCGCTGACATGGTCCGCATCAGTGATGCCGTCGGCGGTCCGCTCGGGGGAGTGGAGGATGGCGACGTGGTCACTGTCGACGTGACCCGGCGGCTTCTGGCGGTTGACGTCGCACCGCGCGTTCTCGCTGAGCGGATCGCCCGTCGGCTGAAGCAGCCTCAACAACATCAGCGGGGCTGGCCTGCGCTCTACCAGGAACACGTCCTGCAAGCCCCAAGGGGGGCCGACTTCGACTTTCTCGTTCCGCGGAGTGCTGAGCAGCTGCAGTTCGTGGATCCCAAGGTTGGCAGAAGTTGACTGAGTAAGTATTGCCAGTCCATTGCCGCAGCCAATACGATCCTTCAGGGCCACTATGAGAATGGGGCTTTTCGTCCTGGGGACGTGATCGGCGTTTCGGTGTCCTTAGTCGGCAGCCTGGTTCGGCCATCCCCCTCCCCGAGACTGCCTCTGAGCACGACTTCGCCAGATCAAGTGCACTTGCTCGCCGAGATTGGACATTCTAGATGATCAGCAAGTGCAAGTATACGCCACACTATTTCCCTACCACTCGGTCTCGGCTCGCTTGAAAATCTAGCGGTAGCCGGACGCATGTAGGTCGAGTGCGAAGTGTGGGACGACGACACGTCCAGATCGGGCAAATATGGCCGCTTGCGTTGCGCTGATCAATCGGCCGACTACCTGCACCGATTCGGCGGTACGGGCTAGCCCGTACCGCTGCGTCGGTTGCTTTCCGTGATCATTGGGTCCTGGTCGCTTCCACACACCTCGACTCGTTTCGGCCCGCCGAGCGGCCGAACGTTGGTTCGGCGGCGCGCAATTGAACTGACAGCCGCCGCGGTGTCTGCCCGGGCATGGCCGCTAGATCACACCATCCTGGATGCCGTTTTTGCCGGCCGCAGCGGCTGGTGCGAGCGGTTCGCGGCCGGGCGTGTCCGCCCGGTTCGGGCGGCAGGCAACGCTCAACGCCGGATCCGTGGCCGCCACGGGCGGCATGGCTGCCGGGCGGGTCGGCGCGGGGTAGGTTAGCTGGCCGCCCCGGCGAGGCGCGCGGCGAGCAGGGCGATGTGCTCGGGTCCGGTGCCGCAGCAGCCGCCGATCAGCTGGGCTCCGTGGCCGGCCCAGTTCACGGCCTCGGCCAGGTACTGCTGCGGGGTCAGGCCGGTGAAGACCCAGTTCGGCGGCGTCCATTCGCCGGTTTCCGCGTACACCCCGATCGGTCCGGCGTAGTGCCTGCGGACAATCTCGATCGCGTCGAGGGTCAGCTCGGGACTGGCGTGCATGACCGTGACTGCGGCCAGGGCGGGCACCGCCAGAGCGCTCAGCAGATCCTCGAAGCCCTCGCCGTCACCGAGTTCGGGCAGCGTGCCGAGGGTGCCGTCGGGCAGCCGGACCGGGCTCAGGCCGAGCCAGACCGGCAGCCCCGTCTCACGAGCCGCCCGCACGGCGGCGCTGCCGTAGCCGCGCGCGCCGATCATCTCCAGGGCGATGAGGTCGGCGCCCGCTTCCGCCAGCAGCCGCCCCTGCTCGCGGAAGTCGGCCGGGCCGGGGAACCGGGGATCGTCCGCGGCCGGGCCGTCCAGCGGCGAGCCGAGCACCGCGGCATCCATAACGACCGGGCAGAACGACGACATCGACCCCGCTACCGCGACCGGACGCGAGGCTGCCGCCTCGCGGGCGCTCAGCGCCGCCCGCATGGCGCTGCGGTTCACCTCGGCCACCGCACCCCCCAGGCCCGCCGGCTCCAGCGCCGCCCGGCTGGCCGCGTAGGTGTTCGCGATGATCACCTCGGCGCCGGCCCTGATGTACTCCTCGTGGACCCGCTGCACCATCCCCGGATGCGACAGGTTCGCCCGCGCGCTCCAGGCAACGTCGTCCATCGGCACGCCCTCGGCCTGCAGCTGGCTGCCCGTGCCGCCATCCAGGATCACCACCTCGCCGGCCGCCAGCCGCCCCAGGACATCATCCGCCGCACCCATGCAGCTCATTCTGGCAACGACGGCGCCGCGACGTCAGTTTGCTGCTCTTCACGCTCCGTGTGGCCTGTAGGTCACGTTGAACTGGGCGGGCCATACTGCAGCCAGGCAGAGGACGTGAGATGTCGCCTGGCGGCAACTACGGAATGAAGCCCGCCGTCACGACGACAGGCAAGCTGCTGCAAACAGGTTGCCCGATGCTACGGATCACAGGGTTGCGGATCTGGTTGGCGGAGCCAGGGTTCCAGCGCCAGGATGCCGTCCGGGAGGGAGGCGGCCCAGTCGGCGATGTCTGGCAAGACCCTGGTGAGCTGCGCGGTCATGCAGGCCTGGCCGTCCTCGCCGTTCGACGGGCCGAGCTGGTAGAGGTTCCAGTTCTCCCAGTGCGCGTGCAGGTGCGCGCGGACGGCATCGAGTTCGGCCTTGATCCACCGGCTGGTCACCACGCACAACAGGTCGCCGAGCTGCGGCCGGAGCCGGGCTTCGACGGCGTCCCGGTCGGCGGCAGCGACGACGAGCACGGCCTGGTCCTCGCTGGGCCGGAAGGTGGTCACCGCGACTGCGGCGCCGGTGTCAGCCAGGTCGCCGAGGTCGTAGTCCAGGTTATGGACGCCGCGTCCCCGGGTGCCACGTCCCCAGTCCAAGTGCGGCCAGCCTCCAGCCGGGGGCGGGCATGGCGGCGTGTCCCAGCGCGGATAACGATGAGGGTGTTCTCGGCCGTCGTCTGGCGTATCGCGCGGAACTGATCGTGTGACCAGATGCCGGTGACACTCGCGTAGCCTTCTACGGCCCCATCGTGCTCGAAGCGATTGCCCAGGGCATCGAAGTTGACTCCGGTAATGCGCACGGCTCCGCGCCATGGGGCAGCCACCTGCCGCTCAACGCCGCCGATCAGGGTGCGGGGCAGGGCAGGCTCGAACCAGTCGCCGTCCGGATTCCGAACGAGGCGACCGGATGCGGCGACGCGATCACCGTCGCGCACGACGAGGGCTTCGACATCCATACAGCTAGCCAATCGCATACGCGGAGAAGAGCCCCCGCCAGGTCTCCGGTCCGGTTAGGCCTGGCCCTGCAACAGCCCCGCCCGCAGGGCGGCACGTGACGAAGCGCTCGGGCATCCCGGCTCACCTGCGAGCCCGCCGCCTACGCGCCCGCGCTTTCCTCACCTCGGTTTTGATCGCCTGCACAAGAGCCATCGTCAGGAGAACCGCTGCGAGCACCAACATCAGGAGAAGCCAGATCCTCAACGGCACCGCGAACACAAACACCCGGTTCTCCTATGTCCGGCAGCGAGGCGACGCTCACACGCTGGTCTGTGCGGTTCCTAACGTCAAGCTGAGCGCAGCCACTCAAGTCAGCTGCCCGGCAAGCGTTGCCAGGGGTGCCTCGAGTCGATCTGGCCTGCCTCGCCGAGACCAACTCCCGGCCGGCTCACGTCACCAGCCAGTCGTCGGAGACACGCCACGACGGCTCGTTATGAGCGGTGCGCCCGACGTCAGCCTGGCCGTGCGGGCCGCACCGAACGGGACGTTCTGCGCAGCCACGGGCCGGCGGGGAGGGATCGCTGGCCTCCTTGCTGCGTACCGGCCGGCCGTGCCCCGGCCAGGCGCGGGCGCACCAAGGCCAGCCCGCCCGGGCCATGATCACCACAACCGAAGTCTCCACGGTTTGAGGGGAACCCCGGAACACGGCGGCATACCGCGATCGCGAGCTGGAGGCTAGGTAAGGCGCGACAGTCAGCTAGCCAGCGGGGGCCGGGCTCGCTGTAATCGGGACTTGCGTGGGTGTACATGGTTGTACATGGTTGTGCACGTGCGATGAGGTGGGTAAACCTGGCTGAATGACCGGGCGTCTTAGGGGTGATAAGGCCCTGGAACGGCAGGACGGATGAAGCCCGGTAGCAAGCGTCGGCGTCTCGATGGAATCCTGGCGGTCGCTGCTTTGACGGCTGCGTGCACGGGCTCGCCTCCAGCTGCCCCGAAACTGGCCTGCACAACTTTGCCCATCGCCAGCGGGCCGGCCGCCGGGGCAAGCGGCCAGCACTCGGGGCTGGACTTGTCGTCGGTCCCGGGATATTTGGTCGACGTCGCGGCTTGGTCGTCCAAGCGCGCCTTGGCCGTCGGCTGGCATGTACCGCCCCATGGGAGGGCTCTGGTCGCGCTGTGGAACGGCGCGGCCTGGAGGACATTGAGCAGCCGGGCGCTGCCGTGGGCGGTTAATTTGAAGGCCGTGGCCTCGTTCCCTGGCGGCGCGTGGGCTGTTGGGAAGTACGGGAACGCGGAACACAAACAACTCGGCAAGCCGCTCATCGCGCGGGTGACCGACACGACGGTGCGGCGGGTGCCGGTCCCGGGTCCGGAGTACGGCTGGCTGGCGGATGTGGCCGCCACATCGGCGACGCACGCGTGGGCGGTCGGCTCGGCCTCCGGCAACGCAAGCGGCCCGCCGCTGATCGTGCACTGGAACGGGACGGCGTGGACGCGCGCGCGGCTGCCCGCCACGGTAAGGGAAGGCCTGCTCTATGGCGTGGCAGCCACGTCCAGGACGAACGCGTGGGCGGTCGGCTACAGCTTCGAAGGTCCGCTGATGGTGCACTGGAACGGGACGGCGTGGACGCGCGTGCGGCTGCCCCCGGCGCTGGGGCGGCACCTCGCGCTCGATGGCGTGGCAGCCACGTCCAGGACGAACGCGTGGGCCGTCACCGGCGCAAAGATCGTGCACTGGAACGGCCGGCGATGGGACCAGGTCGTCACCCCGCATATCGGGTCCTACGGGCTCTCGGACGTGGCCGCCACCTCAGCCACGAATGCCTGGGCCACCGCCGGGTCCGCCGGTTCGGACAGGGCGCTGATCCTGCACTGGAACGGCCGGAGGTGGACGTGCGCTCTCACCCCGTTCCCGTCGCAAAATGCCATCATTCACGTGAGCGCGTCATCGGCGGACAATGCCTGGGCTGTGGGCAGTGACGGCACCGGAAGAATCCTGGCGCTGCACTGGAACGGACATACCTCGAAGCGGTCATGACCCCCAGCCGGGCCGGTGAACTTCCTGCAGGGTGTCGCCGTCATCCCGTAGTCAGGCCGCGCCTGGGCGGTCGGATACAGCGGCGCAGGTCCGCTGATCGAGCACTGGAACGGCACCGCCTGGCACTGAGGGCCATCATGCCGCACGGAATGGGTTGGGTTGGTGCGCAGTTCTCGCGGGTCTGAGCGACCTATCTCCAGGTCAGGGCCGCGCAGAGGTCAGCAAGCCCGAAACGTGGCCCAACTCAGGTCCATCGAAGCCCAACGCTATCGACACCCACGCGCCTGGCGACCGAACCGGACGTTACGCGCGGCAGGAGCTTGAATTACCTATCCGATGGGTAGCCATACATAGTCGGCAGGGAGGTCTGCCATGCGCAGGTTGATTGCACGAGCGTCGGCCGTGGTGGCTGCCGGTGCTGTAGCCGGCGCGCTTGGGGTGAGCGCAGCGGGCGCGGCCGCCCAGGCGCCGCACCCGGCCAGGACATCATCGCTCGCGGCGGCCCGCCAGATGGCCGTTCCCGGCGCGAAGCTGTGGGTCCAGCGGTACAACGGCCCCGGCAACGGCTCCGACGCGGCCAGCTCGGTGGCGGTCAGCCCGGGCGGCGGCACGGTGTTCGTCACCGGGGCCAGCACGGGCGCCACGTCATTCAGCGATTACCTGACGGTGGCCTACAACGCCGCCACCGGCGCGCGGCTGTGGACTGCGCGGTACAACGGGCCCGGCAACGGCGGCGACGGGGCCGCGTCGGTGGCGGTCAGCCCGGACGGCGCCACGGTGTTCGTGACCGGGGCCAGCGGCGGCGCCTCCAACTCGGACTATGCCACGGTGGCCTACCGCGCCGCCGACGGCACGCAGCTGTGGGCCGCCCGCTTCAACGGCCCGGCTAACGACTTCGACGGCGCCGCTGCGGTGTCGGTGGCCCGCGACGGTACCAAGGTGTTCGTCACCGGGACCAGCTTCTGGAACGGAGACGCAGCAAGCGGCATGGCCACGGTGGCCTACCGCGCCTCCGACGGCGCCCAGCTGTGGGTCGCCCGCCTCAACGGCCCGGCAGGCAATACCGGGGCCCGCGCGATCGTGAGCCCGGGCGGTAACCGGGTGTTCGTGACCGGCGAGGTCCAGAGCAAACAGATTACCGCCGAGTACGGCACGGTGGCCTACAACGCGACCACCGGAGCCCGGCTGTGGGCGCGGCGCTACGCCGGCCAGGGTGCGACATCGATCGCGGTCAGCCCTGACCTGGCGAAGGTGTACGTGACCGGCGAGAGCCACGGCGACTACGGCACCCTGGCCTACAGCGCCCGCACCGGTGCCCGGCTCTGGGCGAGATTCTACGGCGGCCGCCGCAGTTTCGAATTCGCCAACTCGGTGGCCGTCAGTCCCGGCGGGACGGTGCTCGTCACCGGGGGCAGCCGCGGCCCTGCCGGCTTGAACACGGATTACGCCACGGTCGCCTACAGCCCCGGTGGCCACCAGCTGTGGGTCCGCCGCTACAGCGGCCCCGGCAACCACAGCGACATAGCGTATGCGGTGGCCGTTCCCAGCAGCGGCAGGGTGTACGTCACCGGGACCAGCTGGGGCGGGAGCGTCACCGGGGACGACTACGCCACCATCGCCTACAACGTCCGCACCGGCGCCACGGTCTGGGTCAGGCGGTACAACGGCCCGGCCAGCGGCGGCGACTCCGCCACAGCGCTGGCCGCGCGGGGCGGCAGGGTATTCGTTACCGGCGGCAGCACCGGGACCACGTCAGGCGACGACTACGCCACCATCGCCTACAACGGCTGACCGCACGCTCGGGCAGCCACGGCCACGCATCGGGCCCCGGGCGGAAGCCCGGGGGCCTGATGCACGAGCCCGAAGGAAGCCGCCCGTCCCACGGGTGCCCTGAGAGACGGCCCGCGCGATCTAGCCATGAGTGGCTCTCCCGGATCAGGCCCGGCCCGTAACCTGTTCGGCCGGCCTGCCTTGTTTCAGCGTGACCGCACAGCTGGCGGGCCGAGCGCATCATGCCGCGGAGGATGGCAGGTCGAGCGGCATCCCTCAGCGGCGCAATGCACCCGCGGATGACCCTTGCCGGGCTCGTGTCCTCAGGGCGTGAAGCCCGCTAACACCCGCCCGGCAAGCCGGCAAGGGCCCCCTCACCTGAATCCCGGAACGATTCGCCAGCAGGTCGCGGAGCGCCGCACGCCCAGCCCAGTCGCTTGCCCGTAGCTTCGGCACGTGCGCGGCCACCGGGTCATCCAGCGACAAACCGGCCCGCATCCGCCAGACCACTGATCGCCGTCGCGACCATCGACTTGGTCAGCGAGCCAGCGCTGAAGCGCGTCCTGGGGGTGACCGGCTCGCCGGTCCTGATGTCCGCGACTCCGGAGCAGGCGGTCGTGGCCGCCCCTTCGCGAAGAACCCCTATTGCCGCCCCCGGCACCGAATGCCGCACCGCATGCTCTCGGAGCAACGCCGCCAGGTCCTCCGCCATCACGCCTCAACCCTAACGACGCACCAGGCACACCGGCCATTGCCGCAGCTCCACATGGCCGCGCCAGAATGAGTCCTTCTGCTCCGCCAATCGTGGCGGGCCGTCTGCCGCTAGCGGCACAAATGCAGGCCCCTGTTCATCCCGCCGTCGGCGGTGTCACGCTTTATCCGCTGACCACGCGAGCGCACCGAACCGAACGATCTGCACCCGAGAAACGTAGAATGTCTACTGATTAGTAGACATTCCTAATCGGCAGGCTGCCCGCGTGTGGCAGGCCGGGGTCTCTGCGGACTGTTGCAGACGGTCAGGCGAGCGGGCCGTCTCGGACGGATGAGGTCAGACGTCCCTGCGCGACTTGCCGGACGGATGCGCCGGTGGCGATGAGCGCCGAGGGATCACAGTCCGAGATAGGCCCTGATCGCCCGCTCGAGGCTCGCCATCTCGGCCACGGCGAGTCGGCCCCTGCGACGATGAAACCTCGGCCTGGGAATCGTGTGCAGGTCGGTGGCGTTGGCGTAGCTTTCCTCGTACTCGGTCAGCCCGGCCTCTCCCCTCAGCGGCACGTGCGTGTACCGCGGCCCTGCGGTCCCGGTCACCAGGGCCGCTGTCACCGCTCCCAGCCTAGCGATCATCGGGTTGACGGTGAGGATCACGAACGGGTGCGTGCCCGCGCCGCGGACGTGAGCGTCCCACACCTCGCCTCGCAGCAGGTCCACGCCTACTCAGGCCATAGCGCGGCCGTGACCTCAGACACCGGCGCCGGGTGGCCTCCGTAGAACTCGTCATAGGAGGCCGCCATCGCCAGCTCCCGGGCCTGCTTGTGAACCAGCCGCAGGCCTTCCCTCACCAGCTCCGACGCACTGCGCAGCCCCAGCACGGCCGCGTCCGCCTCCAGTTCGCGCGCGAACCCGGCGTCCACGCGGGCCTGTATCGTCACCGTGCCCCGTGCCGCGCCGCTCGGCTGCAGGGCCGCGCGGCCTCGCGAGGTCCTCTTCCTCCCGGAGCTGCCGCCACGACCAGCCGAGTTAGCCACGCCGGCTGGGCCGGACCGGGTGGAACGTGACTTCGGTTCACTCATGTCTTTAGTCTGTCATACAAGCGCGGTGAGCGCAGCCCGGTCGGCGCCTGCCGCGGTGTCGTTCCGGCATCTGCCCCGGCCAGATCAGCAGCACACAGGCAAGCTCAGCGCCCACGAGATCGCCTCGACGTTCAGCAGCGGCGCCCCCGGACAGGCGATGATCTTGGCCAGGTTGCCGGCGACCTGGCGGTTCATCTCGGCGACGCAGCACCGCGACCGCCCCGGAACGCCCCGCCGGCGGCAGCTGCAGCCACGCCACGAACTCGGCGATGTCCTCCAGCCGGGCCTCGCGCCAGTCCGGGCCCCGGAACCCGAGGAACTCCCAGAGATCTTTCATGTCGTGGGCGTACGCCTTCACCATGTTCGGCGACCGGCCGATGTCGGTCAGGTAAGCCAGGAACCGGTCGACCGGGACGACCGGCACGTCGTCGTCGCCGAGCACGGTCCACGATCGTGTCCCCGAGCCGGGGATCACCACCGGATGCACGAGCATCGTCTCCTCCTTGCGCAACATCATGGACAAGGCAGGAGATAACCACGGATGAACCGCTATCCGGGCACATGAGAACGCTCGTGATGGACGTTAGAGACACTTCAGTTGAGGCTTGAGATAACCAGCTCGAACGGGGAGTCGGTGAACACCGCGTGGTAACGGTAGGCGGCGAAAGGCTCGCCCTGCCCCGCCGGGGCGTCGCCGAGGCGGCGGACGATCAGCCGGGCGGTGATGGCCTGGCCCTTCTTCGAGGCGAACGCGGTGTAGCCGATCCCGGCGACCTCCGCATCGGAGACCGGCCGGTTCTCCTGCTCATCCCAGACCGCCTGCGGGTAGCTGATGGGCTTCCAGGCATCCTCGGGGATGCCGGCGATCGCGGCCTTGACCCTGGGATCCATCTTCGCGGTGACCGAGAACCGCGCCCCGTTCTGGCGGGCCGCCCGGCAGGCCACGGCACTGTAATAGCCCGAGTCCATCCGCACCACGATGATCCTGGTGCACCCGGCCTCTTTCGCGGTGCTGACCGCCTCGGCGATCAGCCTGGCCGCGCCGCGCGGTATTGGCGTTCCCGCCGCGCAGCCGGGTGGCGGCGATCACCGGGGCTGACAGCGCCGTGCACACCGTGGCGGCCAGCGCGTTCAGCTCTGGTGCCGAGGGACCTGGACGGCTCGCGCCCGACGGTCATCGAGTACATCGGCTGCGGCGGAGGCCGGGGACATCCCGGCGAATGGCTGTTCTGGTCCGCGGCAGGCTACCCACATGATCATGGACAGCCGCAGCCAGGGCAGCGCGTGGCGCACAGGTGACACGCCGGACACCGGCTCGTCGGGCAGCCCGCGCGTGCCGGGATTCCTGACAGACGGTCTGCCCGATCGCGACGCCTACTGCTACCGCCGCCTGTTCACCGACGTGGTCCGCGCCGTGGAGGCCGCCGCCCAGCTCCCCCACTCCGACCCGACCCGGCCGGTCACCACGGGCACCACGGGCACCAGCCAGGGTGGCGCGCGGGCGATCGCCGCCCCGTCCCTGCATTCCGGGGTCACCGGGGCCATGCCGAACGTGCCGTTCCTCTGCGACATTCGCCGCGCTGCGAGCGCTGGCTTACTTCGACGTCGCGGTGCTGGCCTCGCGCGCCACCTGCCCGGCGCTCCTCAGCGTGGCGCTGCGTGACGAGACATGCCCGCCGCCGGGGGTATTCGCCTGTTACAGCCGGTACGGCGGGCCGAAGGAGATTATCCCCTTCGAGTGGAACGACCACGAGCGCGGCGAGGCGTTCCTGCGGCTGGATCAGGCGGCCTGACTGGCGCCGTAAGCCCCTCGAGCCCGGCGGTGAGCGTCCGTCAGGGGGTCCAAACGGACCGGTCGTGGGCGAAGTAGACCACTCGGGGATCGAGTCGCTGAAGGGCATCAACCCAGGTCGGGATGTCGGGAAGAGGCTGATCGTGACCGTCACGACGGGCTCGCCACGCGAGCTGGTCAGCAGCGTACTGTGTCGCCGTGTCGTGGCTTTGCCCAGCCACGATCACTGCGCCGTCCCGCTGGCGGACGACAAGTGACTGGTGACCGTCGGTGTGACCCGGTGTCGGCATGAGGAAGACCCCCGGCAGCACCTCAACCTCGCCTTCCGCTCGTTCGAAGCGGCTGCCCTCGATCAGCTCTGGGAGCGTGTAGTCAGGTGTCTGGCGGGCGGTATCGAGCTCGATTCCCTGCACGAAGACCGGGATCTGGCCCAGCAACTGGTTTCCGCCGCAGTGGTCGAAGTGCAGGTGGCAGTTCGCGGCAAGCCCAATGTCAGAGACCTGCGCCCCGATGGCCGCCAGCGCCTCGCGCACCCCGACTCTGCGAGGCCGGTAGTGGGCGTCAACCTCGGGACGAGAGCCCATGCCAGTGTCGAACAAGATCATTCCCTGGGGGTGGCCGATGACGTAGCCCAGGCACGGTTCCACTCTGGGACCGCCCGTCCCGGTCTCCTGCGCTGGCCGCACGAAGTAGCCGAAATCAACCCGCCGGACCGTGACGTCAGCCATTCCGCCATACTCGCAGACTCACCCGGGCAGCTAAGCACCACAAGGACTCGCCAAGTGGCATCGGACAAGCGGCGAAGGCAGGGAGCGCCTGCTGCCCCGAGGCCCAGACCGACCCCGCGTTCGCCCGCCAGTACCGCGCGCGCTTCGTCCAACCGCGCCGTGACCAGGCACGCGCGATCTTCCGCCACGCCATCGACCGCGGCGAGATCCCGGCAAACACGAAAATCGAGGTCGCGCTCGACATGCTCTACGGGCCGGTCTACCACCGGCTCCTGCACGGACACGCCTCGCTCAACGACAGCTTCGTCCGCGACGTCATCGACACTGCTCTCAACGGCATCGCCAGTCCGGCCCGCCGATAGAGACGGGTGCTCAGGCGAGCGGCCCGGCTGCCGTCGCCTCCGCCGGATCGGGCCAGCCCGCCGGGATCTCGGCGGAGTCGGTCAGGCGCAGCTTGCGGCGGGCACGCTGGTAGAACGTGGTGCTGCCCAGCCGGACCACCCGCGCCGCCGCCGGGCGGGGCCGCATGCCGATCCGCTCGCCGGAGCTGGTGTACCCGGCGACCACCCCGTCCACCTCGACCGCGAGCCGGCCGCTGGCAGGCAGGATCTCCAGCATGACCGACTCACGGGCGGAGATCACCACGCCGCGGTTGTAGGCCGAGTGCGGCGCCGCGGGGGTCACCAGCAAGGCCTCCACGGCCGGGCTCACAATCGGCCCGCCCGCCGAGAAGCTGTAGGCGGTCGAGCCGGTCGGCGTGGCGACTACCACGGCATCGGCGGCGTAGCTGACAAACGGCTGGCCCTCAACGTGCACCGCCACGACGGCGGACCCCTGCCCGGGGACACGGACGACGGCCACGTCATTGAAAGCGGTAATGGCCTGGCCGGCGAACACGCCATCAATGGCCAGCCGCGGCTCGACCGTGAACTGCTTGCTGTCGATGGCCGACAGCGCGCCCGCCAGGTCCGGCACGTCCACCTCCGCCAGGAACCCGAGCTTGCCCAGGTTCACGCCCAGGACCGGCGCCCGCTGCCGGTCGGCCAGCCGCATAGCCCGCAGCATCGTCCCGTCCCCGCCCAGGCTGACCACCAGGTCGCAGCGGCGGCCGAGTTCCTCCGCGGTGACCGGCACGGCGGCGCAGTTCAGCCGGCTGATCTCCGCCTCGATGCCGAAGACCGCGATCTGCCTGCGCGCGGCCCAGCCAAGCACCGCATCGACCGCCGCCGCCGTATCACGCTGGGGATGCAGAACCAGGCCTACAGAATGCATACCCCGGACGCTACCGCCGCCGACCACGCCGCGGAACCGTCACGCGGACCGATGCGTCCTCCGAGCTCCTGAAGTTCTTGAGCAGCCGTGAAAACGTGTGTATACACGCAGTGTCTACATCTAGTGTATGGTCTCGGTTGTGAGCGTCCCCCTAACCCTCCTTGGCCTGCTCGAGCGAGAGCCGAGCCACGGATATGACCTCAAGCGCGACTATGACGCCTACTTCGGCCGGGGCAGGCCGCTGCCGTTCGGCCAGGTCTACGCCACGCTCGGCCGCCTCGCGCGCGATGGCAAGGTTGTAGCCGGGGATGCCGAGCCGGGCGCCGGGCCGGACCGCAAGCGGTATGCGATCACCGACCTCGGCGTCAACGAGGTCGAGGCGTGGCTCAGGCAGCCGGTTGAGCCTGAGCCGCACCTGCAAACCGTCCTGTTCGCCAAGGTCGTGCTGGCGCTGATGCTGGGCCGTCCCGCCGAGGGCTACCTCGATACGCAGCGCGCCGCTCACGTGCAGCGGATGCGGGAGCTGACCGACCTGAAGCGGACGGGAAGCCTGGTTGATGGGCTCCTTGCCGATCATGGCCTCTTCCATCTCGAAGCCGACCTTCGTTGGATCGATGTGACCCAAGCCAGGCTCAGCGCGCTGGCGGAAATGGTGCGTACCTCATGACCTCCCTGAACATGCCGCCGGCGGCGGACGCTCGACGCTGCGTTATCGAAGCCCGGGATGTGCACCGGTCGTTTGGGCAGACAGCAGCGCTGGCGGGCGCGAGCCTGTCGGCGACCAGGGGCGAGATCCTCGCCGTCATGGGCCCGAGCGGCTTGACACGCTCAGCGACACCAAGCGCACCGAATTGCGGCGCACGGCGTTCGGGTTCGTGTTTCAGTTCGGCCAGCTTGTGCCCGAGCTGACCGTCGCTGACAACATCGCGCTGCCGCTCCTGCTCAACCGGGTCGGCCGCAAGACCGCCTACGCCAGGGCTGCCTCGTGGCTAACCCGCCTCGGCCTTGATGACCTGGGAGCACGGCGCACCGGGGAGCTGTCCGGCGGGCAGGCCCAGCGAGTCGCGCTGGCCAGGGCCCTGGTGGCGCACCCAAAGGTCCTGTTCGCGGATGAACCGACCGGATCGCTGGACACGCTGGCCGGCGAGATGGTCATGGACCTGCTAGTTGGCATGGCCCGCGAGGAGGGCACCACCGTCGTCCTGGTGACTCATGATGCCCGGGTCGCCGCATACGCCGACCGCGAGGTCATGGTCCGCGACGGCAGGGTCATCGACCGGTCGAAACTGAAGGCAGGGGTAGTCCGCTAATGTACCGACTGGGCCTGCGCCTGACCCTCCGGAGCGGCAGGGAGCCGTTCGTCCGCCTCCTGGTCACGGCCACCGCGGTAGCCGTCGGCGTCGCGATCATGCTGGCTGTGCTTGCCGACTTCCACGCCTTCCAGGTCACTAACGACAGGCCGTCCTGGGAGTTCACCCAGGGCCGGGCCGTGAGCACGGACTACGCGTCTGCCCATAATGCCGAGCTGTGGAACTACAGCAACGACATCTACCAGGGCCAGACCATAGAGCGCCTTGATGTGGCCAGCCTCGGGGCGCGGGCACCGCTCCCGCCGGGCATCTCTCACCTGCCGGCCAGCGGGCAGTACTACGCCTCCCCGGCGCTGGCAGCGCTGATCCGCACCGTGCCCGCCGATCAACTGGGCGACCGGTTCCCCGGCAAGCTGGTGGGCACCATCGGGCAGCAGGCGCTGACCGGGCCGACTGAGCTGGTGATCTACGTCGGCTACGCACCGGGGCAACTGGCCGGCCTGCCGGCCACGGCTGTCGTCGGCAAGATCGCGGCGGCGCCCGGGCAGCAAATCTGGTCGAGCTACTTCAGGGACGCTTTCGTCGCCGGCGCGATCGCCTTCCTGTTCCCGATCCTGATCCTGGTCGGCACGGCCACGCGCCTTGCTGCCGCCCGGCGCGAGGAGCGCTACGCCTCGCTCAGACTGGTCGGGGCAACATCCCGGCAGATAAGCGTCATCTCCTCCGTCGATGCCGTGGCCGGCGCGCTGCTCGGCGCGATCCTCGGCATCGGGATATTCACCCTGCTGCAACCCGTGCTCGCCGACACCGCCATCACCAGCGCCCGGTACTTTGCCGATGAGGTCACCCCTACAGCTGCCGGATATCTCGCGGTGCTGGTGGGCGTGCCCGCAGCTTCGGCCATTTCCTCGCTGCTGTCGCTGCGGCGGGTGCGGATCTCGCCGCTGGGGGTGAGCAGGCGGGTCACGCCATCGCCGCCCACGGCATGGCGGGTTGTTCCGCTGCTAGCTGGCATCGTCCTGTTCATCGTGGGCCTGCGGCTGACGTCCGCGAACTCGATCAGCGCGCCGGCCTTCCCCGGCCTGATCGTCATCCTGATCGGCCTGGTGGTAGGCGGTCCCTGGCTCACCGCGCAGGCGGCGCGCGCATTCGCGCGGTTCATGCAGGGCGCGTCAGCCTTGCTGGCGGCGCGGCGGCTGGCCGATAATCCGAAGGCCGCGTTCAGGTCGGTCAGCGGACTGGTGCTTGCCGTGTTCCTCGGCACCGTGGTTGCCGGGCTCCTGCCCGCCGTCGATTCTCTTACCGCGACCCCGAGCGCGACGGCGCTGAGCAACGTGCTGCTTGACGGGTTCCTGGCGGCTCCGGTCTGCGGCAACAACGTCAACTGCACGGGCGGCTCCGGGCCTGCTGGGCCGGAGACCGGCTCGTCGCCTCTCCGCGAGCGGATGGCGCTGGAGGGGTTGCCGCCGCAGGCCGGCATCGCGCTCGTTGCCAGGCTTCAGGCATTCCGCGGTGTCGCGGTCGTCCCCGTCTACTCACTGCCGCAGGACGCGAACCCGAGCAATTTCGGTCCCATCGGCCCCGGCGCAGGCGCCAGCGGCCCGCCCAACAACGCCGTCATCAGCTGCGCCGGCCTGCGGGAGCTGGCGGCGCTTGGGCAGTGCCCGGCAGGTCGCAAGGCAGTCAAGGTCTTCACCGGCGACATGATTTACAGCGACAACCCGCATTACAGCACCAAGCCGATCGCCAGCCCGTCGAGTCCGGCCGCGTCGGACAACTTCAGCGGACTTTACTTGCAGGCGGTGCTGGTGAAGGTCAGCAGCTCAGCGACGCTGGAGCGAATCCGCACGTTCCTCGTCACGCACACGTCGCAGTCCGCATCGGGCACCGCGCCCCGAACTTTCGGCGAGGCCGTCCAAGCGCGAGAAGGAGTCGCCGCGACCGTGCAGCGGCTCGTGTACATCGCGGTCGCCCTGACGTTGCTCGTGGCCGGCTGCAGCCTCGCGGTCACAGTCGGCGGCAGCCTTGTCGAGCGCAAGAGGCCGTTTACGTTGCTGCAGCTGACCGGCACGCCGACCTCGACGCTCTACCGGGTCGTGTTCCTTGAGGCGGTATTTCCGCTCGTCGCCGCGACGATCGTTGCCGCCGGCACCGCTTACGGCATCTCAGTACTGACGGTCAACACCATGGCACCGGCCGGCACGCCTGTGCTGGTCCTCGGCCACGTGTACTACCTGACGATGGGAGCGGGCCTGGTCGCCTCGCTGCTGGTGATCCTGACTTCGCTGCCGCTGCTCGGCCGCCTTACCGCGCCCGCTGGCGCGCGGTTCGAGTAGGTCATCGTGCGCCGGCCACTTCGCTGGGTCGGCGCGTGCCGAGCTTGTCGACCCGGAAGGCGCGCAGCTGGTGCCCGCTGGCCCGGTTGCCCCAGGCGGGGGTGTGGTCCATGATGCTCGGCTTGCCGGAGAAATAGCGCAAACTCGGGCGACGTCGCCTCGGCCGGCCGCATGCCAGGAATCGCAGCGCGCGGACTGCCGCACCGCCGCCTGCTGGCAGATCGTCGCGTTCGCCGCGTCTTGCTGGCCTTGGTCGCCTCTGGCGCGGCTGACGGCTTCCTGCCGGTAGCGCTGAGCTTCGCGGTCTTGCGGGTCACCGGTTCAGCCGACCGGCTCCGGATTGTCCTGGCCTGTCAGGGCACCGTGGGTCTGCTTCTGACGCTGGCCGGCGGCCTGGCTGGGACCGACTTTGCCGTGGGCGAGTCGTCATCGTCTCACTGGTCGTTCGCATGATGGCCGCCGCGCGCGCCGGACCGACGCTTAGCGGGGATCGGCGCGGTCGAGGTTCCAGTGCCGGCTCACGGTGGCCAGCCAGACGCGTTTGCCATCCTGATCGTGCCTGGGCACCAAACCGAATCTGGTGATCGCGCGCTGGCCGCCGTTGCTGTCGCCGTAGAGCAGCTCGATAGAGATCGGCTCCTCGCGCTCGACGGCCTCGCGCAGCTCTCCGAAAAGCGGATCCGCGGGATCGCGGATCGCTCCTTGCCAGAAACCGAGGTCCCCGAACGGGACGTACAGATCCCGGGTGAGCATCCGGAAGTCGGCTGGCGGGTGGTGGTCGGGATATGCCACCGACGCTCCGTTCGACCACACCGCCCAGCCGTGCAGGATCGCCATGCCGCGGCCGACGTTGCGCAGCGCGATCGCCAGGTAGATGACGTCCTCGGTGATGTCGATCTCGCCGCGGCCGCCTTCCACCCGGATCCAGTGCTGGTCGACGAACGACACCTTCACCGGCAGGTCGTTAAACCGAGACGCCATCAGCTGGGGGCGCAAGCCGTCCAGCAGCGTCTGCTCGGCCACTCGCGCGGCACGGTTCGCCGAGCGCACCGACGCGAAGGTCGCCATGGCAAGGACTAGGGTGCCGCCGGCGGTAGCCAAGGAAGATATCGTCACCCAGTCCGCCATATACCGACCTTAGCCAGTCAGCGCAGGACCGCGCGCGGATGGCTGCCCTGTGTCGCTGCCGCGATCCGGCTCGACCGGATCGTGCACCGGTACCGCCCGCGCCGGTCAGCGCGACAGGGCGGTCCTAAGTCCCCGGGATGAACGAGTCAAGCTCGGCGGCGAGGTCTTCGGGCGCGCGCATCCGCCACGCGTCGGTCACCAGTTCCGCCAGCCGGTCCGCGTCCACCTCGGCCAGCCGCAGCATAACCAGCGGCCAGCCGTCGTAACCGGGTGCGGTGAAGAACAGCCGGGGCTCGCCGAGCAGCAGAGCCTGTTTCTCGGCTTCATCGCCGACGAACAGCACCGCGATGTCGGTCCGGATCAGCCGCGCCTGGCCCGGCCTGCGCTCGGGGTAGGACCACACGAAACCCTTGCCGGCCACCCGGAAGTCGAAACCATCGCTGTCGATCTCCTCGACGTGCGGCAGCTCCAGGGCCAGGCGGCGCACGTCGTCGGCGTCAGCCACCGCATTTCCTTTCCGATCGCGGCCGGCGCCCGGCTGAGCGCCGCTACCGTAGGCGCACCTTCCAGGCGGCCATCGCCGCTCCCGTACAGCCGGCAGGCCACCGCCAGGCCCGCGCCCGGTACAGGGAACAGATCGCGGCCGTCGGCGAGCAGGGTCGGCGACCCGCGCATCCCCCAGCGTGCCGCCTCGTCCGCATCGGCGATCACCCGCCTGACCACGGTCACCTCGGGCCGGCCGGCCAGCACCTCGGCCAGCCGCCGAACGAGCACCGGTGCGCTCGGGCAACCCGGCACCTCAAGCACCGTGAACTCCATCACCGCGCTCCCATCCGGGCTCTTTGCCTCGGCATCCGACTCCGCCCAGGAATCCCTTGGCGCCGCGAGGTCAAGCGTACCGACCACCGCTGACAGCGCAGAGAAGACAGCGCAGAGAAGACAGCGCCGAGCAGCGCACCTGCACCGTCCGCAGCGGCTCCTAACCGCCGCCCCGCGGGCCAGGCGGCGATCCCGCTCAGAGCGCGAGCGTCAGAATCATGGCGCTGCTGGGACGCCTGGACCCGCGGGCGCGCTCTACGGTGAGGCCCAGGCGGTCGCCTGGTCGCAGGCCGGACGCGATCACCGGGCCAGTCATCCCGTGCCGGGCGCCGGGCAGCATCCCGGCGGGCCGGTCGCCGCTCGGTCCCATCAGCCACAGTTCGTAGCGTTCCGATGACGGCACCCTCGGCAGCCTGGTTGCCGTGAAGATGAGTGCATGCCGGCGGGCCGACATGACGATGGTGGCGCTGCCGCCGGTCGTTCCCCTGGCCCGCAGCACGGTGGCGTCCGGCGCCGCCAGCACGGCCCCGATCGCGTGCGCGCGCGACTCCTGCTCGCCGAGCCGGTGCGCCGCGGTGCTCGCGGCAACCCCGAGGACTGCGGCGGCGATCGCGGCGGCTGCCGCCGCGGCGAAGGCAAGCCGGGCCCGGGCGGGCCTGAGCACCCGCGGGACGCGGCTTCCCCCGCTGGACTGCCCCGCCGCCTTGCGGCCGGGCCTGGGAGCGGCGTTCCCGGCGGCGCGCGGCAGCTGCCGGGTTCGCGCGGCTGCGGCGACGGCGCGCTCGGTCAGCCCGGGCGGCGGCTCGGCCGCCGGACCGGCCGCCAGGCAGGCAGCGGCCTCCCGCAGCGCGCTGAGCTCCCTGCTGCACCGCGCGCACCTGGCCAGGTGCCGCTCGAACCGGAGCAGATCACTTCCCGCCAGCGCGTCCAGGGCATAGGCGCCGACCAGGGAGTGCTGCTCAGGGCGGCTAGTTCGCATCGCTGCGCTCCAGGCAGTTCCGCAGGCGGAGCAGGCCATCACGCATCCGGCTGCTTACCGTCCCTGCCGCCACCCCGAGCAGCTCGGCGACCTGCCGGTAGGTGTATCCGCCGTAGTAGGCCAAGGTAATGGCCTCACGTTGCAGGTCGGTCAGCGTCCCCAGGCACTGCCGGACCCGTACCCGGTCCAGGCGAGCCTCGACGGTCTCCGTCACCTCGTCGTAGGCGACCGGCGGCAGTGCGGTGCGTTGCTCCCGTTCAGCAGACTTCTGCGCGGAGCGGACGCGGTCGACGGCACGGCGATGCGCGATCATCAGAACCCACGCCATCGCGCTGCCCCGGCCCGGATCGAACCGGGGCGCGATGCGCCACACCTCGACGAGCACGTCCTGCGCGACCTCCTCGGACTGGAATGGGTCCCGCACCACCCGGCGCACGGCGCTGAACACGGCGGCTTCGACCCGATGACAAACCGCCTCGAACGCCCCGTGATCTCCCCCGGCCACCCGGCTGAGCAGGTCCTCCAGGTCACCGCCTGGTGCGTGGCCGGCTCCAGCGCGGCCCCGTCGCGTTATCTGGCTGCCGGCTGTCCACACACGAGTTATTCGGAGCACGAGGGAGCATGTCTTGGCGCCTGGGCACGACAGCCGCCGTCCAGTCCCGGCAACCACGAACCACGGCCAGGAACAGCGGCCACGAACCGAGCGGGGAATCTGGCGGGCCGGGCAAGGCAGCTCGCGCCCGGCACCGAATTACCTGAGCGACGGCCGTTCAGCGGACGCACATCGGCGACCGCTGCCGCGTCGACGAACGCAGCGGTCAGTCACACCCCTAACGGCAGGAGATGGCATGCGATCCAGTCACAGCTACCGGAACGGCCGCGGCGGCGCCGTCATCACGAGCGTGATCGCGGCGGCAGTGGCGCTGACGGCCGCGGCGTGCGGCAGCTCGTCCGCCGGCTCCCGCTCAGCCTCGGGCGCGACCCATACCCATCACCCCATGGCCTCGCACTCCGCGATGCCAGAGTCCGCGACGTTCGGGTCGGACTGCGGGATGATCCCGGCATCGGGGATGGGCAGCCTGCACGCCATGACGATGGACCCGGTCGTCACCGCCGCGTCGCACAGCCCGCTGCTGGCCACGCTCGCCGCCGATATCAAGATGGCGGGCCTGACCAGCGAGTTCAACTCGATGCACGCGCTCACCGTGTTCGCCCCGTCCGACGAGGCGTTCAAGATGCTCGATGCCTCCGCGATGAGCATGCTCCACAGCAAGGCCGAACTCGCCAAGATCCTCAGGTACGGCGTCGTCAGCGGCCGCGTCACACCCGGCGAGCTGGCGCAAGGGAAGGAGCTGAAGACACTCGAGGGCGGCACCTTGCGGGCCTCGAAGATGGGCGCGGTGTACGAGGTGAACAAGGCCCACGTCATCTGCGGGAACGTCCAGACCGCCAACGCCACCGTCTACATCATCGACAAGGTGCTGATCCCCATGCACTGACGCCGCCCAGCACCTGCCGTCGGCGGCCTACCCGAGGCACTGCCCGAGTCGGCCAGACCAGCCACCGGGCTGGCGAGCAACCGGGCTGGCGACCCACCGGGCTGGCGAGCCAGCGGGCAGGCGCAGTGCCTGGCAGATCTGGGCCGCCGAGTATCTCGGTCCCGCCGCCGACGACTACGTCGAACTGCTCGGCCGGTTCGAGGCCGCGCACTCGCAGGACGAGCCGTTCTACTACCTGTCACTGCTGGGAACCCACCCAGATCACCGGGGCAAGGCGATCGGCATGCGACTGCTCGCCCACGTACTCGGGCTCATCGACGCCAAGCACCTGCCCGCCTACCTGGAGTCGACCAACCCGCTGAGACACGGCCAGGCACCGGCTGGCCATCTGACCGAGAGCTGCAGCGCCGACGCCCGCACCGCTCGCTGCCGCACCGGGCCACCCATTGCCTGGCGCCCGGTGGTGTAGTAGTCAGAAGCCGTGGCGGAAGCGCGATGACGTTCGGGAAGCTTGCGCTCGACCAGCCCGGCGGCCGGCGCCGGCATGCGCAGCCGTGGAAGCGCTGGGCAGCGCCCGCCGCGGCGGCACTGGCCATCCTGGCGGTGGCCGCTGCACTGGCCGTCGCCGCCGGGATGCGCGGCCACCATGGCGTGCGCCACGGCAGACCGCCGGTCTTCGCCGGCAGCGGCAGGATCCTGCTGTACGTGCCCGGCTACGGGCTCGAGTGGGTCTACCCGGATGGCCGGATATGGCAGATCGCCCGCGGCTTCATCGGAGCCAGGCTGGCACTGGGCGGCACGAGGCTGCTGGCCTGGCGCCCGACCCAGAACGGGCTGGCCAAGCCGCCGTGCCGCGGCTGCTTCGCCGACGTCGACTACTACCTGATGGACCTCGGCGGCACCAGGCGGCGGCTCGTGCTCGCGGCCGAGGACACGGCGCCGGCCGTGCGCGTAGGGCATGACAGCGTCGGGCTGTCACCGGACGGCAGCAAGCTGGCCTATCTCAGGCTCGGGATATCGACAGCCGGCGGCAGCGAGGTCTTCAGCCAGCTCTGGGTGACCGATCTGGCCACCGGGCGGCGGGTCGACCTCGGCCCCGCGGGCACCGCCGCGTCGTGGATCAGCGACTCCAGCCTGCTGGGTGAGTCGCCTGACGGAACCACGCTGCAGGAAGTTGACGTGCTCACCGCGCGCAGGACGACGTTCCTGTCCGTGACCGATCCCCGGGTTGTCCGCGCCTACGAGGGCGCCCGGCCCGGCGCCGGCCCGCCGCTGACGATGAACCCGGCCGGCTCGAGCGCCGACCCCCGCCACCCAGCAGTTGCCGTCATCCTGCGCGGGGTCAGCCGGCGGGCCAAGGCCGTGGTGGCCCTGGTCGGCGGCGGCAAGGTCCTCGGCCTCGCCCCGGACAGGTATCCGCTGGTCTCGCTGACCTGGGGCCCGGGCGGCCGGTTCGTACTCGAGTCCACGCTGGCCGCGAATGCGATACCGCCGAACCTGTATGCCGGGATGGCCGGCTCGCCGGCGTTGTACCGGCTGCCCGGCTACGGGAACGCCACTCAGTTTGCCTTCAGCCCGGACCGGACGATGATCGCAGAAGGCTTCCAGAACGGAACCGTGCACCTCGTGCCGACGCCAGCACCGCTATGCCGCGGCTCGGCCAGGTGCGGTAGCCGCGACCTCACGGTGCTCAGCGTCAGCGGCATCCCGTACGGCTGGGCCCGCTGACCGCCGGTCTGAGCGCCCGGACAACGATCACTCCTGCTGAAGCGGCGATCGCGTGGTCGATGAATGGTTCACGCATCCTTATTTTCCGCGATCGATGTGCCATTCAGCGCGGTTCCCGCGCCGTCATGGGCGGTCACGGTGGCCGGCTGCCGCATTCTCGGCGACGAAGGTCACCCCGCCGATCTCGGCGGGCCCGGCGGACCCGGCGGGTAGCCCGGCAATGCTCACCGCGGTGATTCCCTCGCCATGGCAGTCCAGCGACACGATGGCGCCAGGGAGGTCCTTGGGACGCAGGTGCGTGCCGGCCATGCCGGGCAGGTCGGCCGCCCAGACCGCCCGCACCCCAGGTCCGGCAGCCGGCGACGGGCCGCCGCGAGATCAGGAACCTGGAAGATCGCCATGTACCCGCCGTCACCACCGCGCCGATCCAGATACCGGCCCGCGGTGCTGCCCGGCTCGGCGGGCGCCACCACTTCCACGAACGTATCCCCCACCGCGAACACGGCGTTGACCAGCCCGAACCGTCCCGACCCAGGGTCGTGAAACGGCGGCGGCCAGCCAAATGCGTCGCGCAGCTCACCCGCCACCAGGTCGCAGTCACGCACGACCAAGGCCACCTGCCGCAAGCGGGGTCCGGCGCGCATACCTCCCACTGTAAGGACCTGGTCGCCGCAACAGGACGAGTTGCCGCGATGCCTTACCCGTTGAAGTGGTAGTGGATGAGCAGCAACTCGAGGAAGTGCGCGGCGAGGGTACAGCCAGCGAAGGCAACTGGTATCGCCGCCCATGCGGCGATGCGAGACCGCCGTGCGAGCAGAGCGGCAGCGCCGATCAGGACGAGGGTCACCCACCAGACAAGGTCACTGTCATGCATGGCGGCGGTAACGCGGCTCAAGCATGCCGGCGTGGGGCTGTACAGCATGACGCACGTATCGTGCGCACCGCTGACCGTCGTGAGCACCGCTGGGGTGATTGGCCAGGCCAACCACATGAACAGCGCAGCCGCAATACCGGCCATGTGCCACCAGCTCGCTGGCTCGGCGCGGGACGACCGCACCTGCTGCCACTGCACGGCCGCGAACCCGGCGGCGATAACAACTGGTCCAGCAAGCACCGGCGCGGCGATCGCCGTCGGCATATTGCCGACGATCACGCTGCCGATAAGCTCTGCGAGGATCGCGCCGAATACGACGATCCAGCCGGTGAAGCCCCCTTGCCATGGCAGCGTGAGAAAGGGTCTCTTCGCCTCGGTCACATCCGTCACGTCCGGATTGTATTACCGTGCTGGGGGTACTGCGGGGCGTGTTGCTGGGGCCTGATGGCCGTCCTGGTCGCGCTCGGCGTGATGAACATCGCCGCGATGGCAGGGCTCGCCCCAGGCCTGCACGCCGCGTCACACATGGCCAGCTGACGAGGCCAACCCGACGGCGAAGGCCCCCGGCCTACCGGCCGACTTGCCGCCTACGGGATGACCACCTTGGCCGTGAACAGGTCGAGCTGGTGCAGCGTGCCGTCCGGGTTCTGGCCGTCGCTGTTGGAGTTGTCGGACCACGCCGGGTAGAACAGGTGCGACTGGAACGCGGCGTGGGTGTAGTCGCCGAAGTCGAAGAAGCTCTGCGCGTCGGGCGCGCTGAACGTGCCCGCGCTCACCTGGAAGTTGGGCGCGAAGCTCACTCCGCCGTCGGCCGAGTCCGTGGCCCAGATCTGAGCGTCGTCGTTCGGAACCCCGTCGGTGTCGCCGGGGCCGCCGGTGCCGAGGTCGTTCCTGGTGTCGTACCAGGACACGGCCACGTCCCCGGTGCTTTGGTCGACCGCGATGGACGGCATGAACTGGCTGTTGGCCGTGTGATCGTCGTTCAGCGTGGCCGACGCGGTCCAGGTCACCCCGTTGTCGTCGGAGTACTGGAACATGATGTCCATATTGTCGCTCTCGTTGGGCGACTCCTGCGTCCAGATCGCGTAGACGCGGCCGTTATGAGCGCGGCCGCTGTGGTCCCAGGCGAGGTTGGCCTCGGCGTCGACGGAGCGGTCCGGTTGCGCGGGAATGTAGTCGAATCCCCCCACCGCGCTTCTGGCCAGGAGCCGGGGATCGGAGAAGCCTCCCGGCCGCAGCCCGTTGGCGTCGACCGCGGTGTAGATGTGCGACCCGCCCTGGCCGTTGGTCTGGTCCTGGTAGGTCACCATCACCTGCCCGTCCGGCCCGACCGCCGTGTCGCCGTAGTCGCCGCGCCCGGCCGAGGTGGGGACGCTCTGCGGCGCGCTGAACGACCCGAACTTTCCAAGGCCGGTGACGCTGGCCCCGAACGCCTGCACGACAGTGGACGGGAAGCTGGTGTAGCTCACCCACACGCTGTTCGGCCCGGCCGAGATGGACGGCTGGTCGCCGAGGATGTTCGGGTTGTTCGACGGCGACCGCATGCGCTTGGGCGTGGCGCCCGACGGGGCCTTGCTTCCGGTCGGCGTGGTCGGCACGACGTCCGCGACCTTGGTGAACGTGAGCCCGCCGTCGGTCGACACGGCGACCAGGACGTCAGGGGTGGTGTTGACCAGGTACGCCATCCACAGGTTGCCGAACCGGTCCCAGGCGAGTTGCTCGTCGCAGCAGATCGGGCCGAGCGGGTCGCTGTCGCTGGCCCCGATGACCTGCCTGGTCCAGCTCGCCCCGCCGTCGGTCGACACGCCCTCGAACAGGCCGCTCGGCACGTCGGGCAGCGTGGACATCGTCACGATGTTCGACCGGTTGGTCGGGTTGATGGCGATCGCGTCCTCGGCCTCGTTGCCGTGCATGACGCTGGCATCGAAGTTCGGCGGCGGCTTGGGCGCCGCAGCCGCGGGCGCCACCATGGATGCCAGCAGCGCAACGGCCGCGAAGGCCGGCGCGGAAACGGTCAGGACACGAGACTTTCGCCACTGCATATTGGCCTCCCGCCATTGGGCGCCCGCACCTGGACGCAGCCACGCTACGGCGACTTCGCGGCTAACGGCAAGAGTCCCGGCGCCCGGATTGCGGGCCGGCCAGGGCGTGGGTCACAATGACGGCTGGCGATGAATCTCGCCCCGAACCGCGGCGCGGCCGATGGCTTCTACCCTTGAGTGCCTGGCAGGAACTGGCCATCATCGCCGACACCATGCCGGAGCAGCCCGGCAATGATGCGGCATAGGTCGCGCGCCGCCGCCCGAACGGCCCGTCCATCAGCTCGCCCTCGCCGATGATCCCGCGCCGCACCCACTCGAGCAGCGGCGATGTCGGCATCTGCGCGGGCAACGCCCCATCGGACGGCTCCCCTGGCTGATCATGCAGCTGATCATGCATCGGGCCCTCCCGCGGCTCTACCCCGCCTGGCCAGCGCCGAGTTGCTTGTTATCTGCGCGGTGTGGGTCAGCGCTTCTTCGCCGGCTTTGGCTTCTTCACCTTGGGCGGCATCGCCCGGACGTGCAGCAGCGCCCGCTCGACCCAGTCCGAAGCGAGCTCCGGCGTGGCGCGCCAGGCTCTCGGCAGGGTGAGATACCCGGACATGGGGCGCTCGGCGGGGCCGAACGGACCGGCGCCCTCGACCGACGCCAGCTCGTCGCGCCCGGACTCGTCGAGCCGGACGCCGACGTCGGGGCCGAACAGCCCGGCGAACATGTTCCCGTTCACGAACGCGCCGAGATTGCCGAACATCGGCTTGACCTCGACCGCAGGCTCATCGGGCACCAGGGACCTGAAGAACTCCCTGTCATCCTCGGTCGGCTTGGGAATCTCCATCGGTCTATCCCGCCCTCCTGGCCGGCCTGGTCACCGGTAGTCCGGGTTCTCAACCTCGCCTGGCGCAGAACGCTATTCCCATAATCGGCCGCCCTGTGGCCGATTCGGCAGACCGCCGGAGATCGACGAGACACGTCCTAGCCGTCGGGCCTGAAGTGCTCGGCGACCCGGCTGGCGTAGTAGTTCTCCCAGGGCTCGGCCGGACCCTCGGCCGTGTACTGCTTGTCCAGGCTGACCAGCAGGTACACCAGCTCGCTGCGGACGGGCTTGACGCCCAGCAGGTCGGGCAGCTCGGACAGGTTGATCAGCCAGTCCGCGTACCAGGAGGCCCAGTCCTGATCGTCGCCGTCGACGATCCGGTATACCCGGTGATGCGTCTCGCCCGCCTCGTGCAGCAACCCGCTGATCTGACCGGTTGCAGCTGTCATCGTTTCCCTCCCGGTTAGAGACGCGCAGCGATCCCGCGGCGGCCTGCCCGCGCCTGATGCGGCGCCACCAGCCAACCCTTCCCGTTCGCCGGGCTTCTCGGCAAGCCTGCGACTCGGGACTACCCCGCCTCGGTGAGGATCTCGTTGCACAGGCTGATGCACTCGGCGCAGATCCATACGCCCGGGCCGGCGATCATCCGCAGCCCGGCCGCGGCCGACTTGCCACAGAACGAGCACCTGTGGTCAGCGGCCTTGCCCCATCTGCGCCGCCGCTGAAGCGCCGACCCGATATGACACTCGAGTTCCTTCCTGATCGCGGCGGCGCTGACGTCCAGACGGGCCAGGATCCGCCGGGCACGCGACCCAGGGTCGAGCACGAGAGCGCCGAGGAGGTGCCCTGTGCCGACGTGACCGTGGCCCGCCCGCTGCGCGAGATTCGCCGCGGCTCGCAGCGCCTCGCCGGCCTCCGCCGACTCCAGCAGCGCGAGCTCGCCAGGTGCGCCGTCCGCCGCGAACATCTCGCGCGAGACATCCCGGACCGCGTCCGCCCGTACCCCGAGCTTTGCCAGGATCGCCGCTGCCTCCGGATCCTGGAACAGCCCGAGCAGCTGATGCTGGGTGCCGATATCGGCGGCGCCCTCGGCGTGTGCCTCATCGCTCGCTGCCTCCAGGCACGCGACCAACCGGGGCTGCGGTTCCTGGCCGCCGCCCGCCGGCCGGGCCTGCGGCCGCCGCGCGAAACGCTGCCGGGCGGCCTGCTTCGACACGCCGATCCGCTGGCCGATCTCCATCCGCGAGCACCCTGCCACCCGCGCTTCCGCCACGAACGTGCCGATCAGCTCGTCGGTGCCGGACGCGAGCTCCTCGCCGACCGCCAGCGCCGCCTCGATCCGGTCGAGCGGGCCGCCGGAAGCCCGCTGGCGGACCGCATCCGCCAGCACCGGCAGGTTCACGGCCCTCACAGCGACAACTTAAGGTTGTCGCCCAGTCGACGTCAATCTTGGCGGCTCGCCGGCTCAGGCCGTCGTGCGCTCGAGAATGGCCTTGAGCGTGTCGAGCTGGGCCACCTCGGACCGCATCTGCTTCGAGATCATCGGCGTCATGAGCTTCATCAGCCCGGCCGGCGCCAGGTCGAGGGCGAACCGCACCCGGGTGCTGTGATCCGGGTTCTCGAAGAGCTCGAAGAGGCCGCGCGGCCTGGCAGGCCCGGCGGTGACGGCGAACTCCAACCGCCGCGGCGGGTCGAAGACCGTGACCTGGTAGTCGCCGTCGATAGGCCGGCCGCCAGGCCCGGCGAGAACCTGCCGGTAAGCGGCTCCCTGGCCGTCGGCGGCGGTCGTGCGCTCGATCTCGAGGACGCCGGTGCGCCAGTCGCGGTTATGCGCGCCGTCGGCCAGGTAGCCGAAGACGTCCTCGGGCGACCGGCCGATGGTGACGGTGTGCTCAGCGTGCAGCATCTGGTTCAGCCTTTCTCGTGAGTTTCCTGGTCGGCAGGCTGCTCGGCGACGCGGCGCAGGGCAGCTTCGAGGTAACGACGTTCTGCCTGGTTGGTGACCAGCCGGAGGGCGCGCTGGTAGTCGGCGGTCGCGGCCGGGCGGTCGCGGAGCCTGCGGTGCAGGTCGGCCCGCACCGCCCAGACCCGGTGCGAGCCGCGCAGCGCGGGCTCGCCGGCGAGCTGGTTCAGCAGCGGGAGCGCCGCGGCGGGCCCGTCGCGCATGGCGACCGCTACCGCGCGGTTCATGGCGACCACCGGGGTGTCCTCGACGCGCTTGAGCCGGTCGTAGATCCTCACGATGGCGTTCCAGTCGGTGGCGTCGAAGGTTGCCGCGGTGGAGTGACAAGCCGCCAGCTCGGCTTGCAGCAGCAGCGCGCCCGAGCCCGGCCTGGCGCGACTCAGCGCCCGGACGCCGTCGGCGATGAGCTCGCGGTTCCACCGGGTCCTGTCCTGCTCGTCGAGGGTGAGCAGCGAGCCGTTCTCGTCGGTGCGGGTGGCCAAGCGGCTGAGCTGAAAGGCCACCAACGCCCGCAGCGCCCAGGGATCGGGCTCGTCCGCGATCAGTTCGGTGACCAGGCAGGCCAGGCGGTAGGCCTCGAAGGCAAGGTCGCCGCGGGTCAGGGTGTCGCCGGCGGCAGCCAGGTAGCCCTCGTTGAAGACCAGGTAGATGACGTCGAGAATGGCCGGCAGCCGGGCGCCGACGTACGGCTCGTCTTCCAGGAAGCCAGCCCCCTGCTCCCGCAGCACCCGCTTGGCACGCACGATGCGCTGGGCCACCGCGGTGGCCGGCAGATGGCAGCCGCGGGCGATCTCCTCGGTGGTCAGGCCGCACACCATCCGCAGCGTCAGCGCGACCTGCGCGTCCACCGACAGCTGCGGATGACAGCACGCAGCGATCAGCCGCAGGCGGTCGTCGGCGATCGCGCCGAGTCCGGCCTCCTGGCCGGGGTCGCTGGCCGCGTCGGACGACAGGGCGGCGATCGCACGGCGCGCCCGTCCGCTGTCGCGGACCAGGTTGCGCGCCCGGTTGCGGCACCCGGTCATCAGCCAGGCGCCCGGTCGCTCTGGCACGCCCTGGAGCGGCCACCGGTCGAGCGCGGTCAGCAGCGTCTCCTGGACCACGTCCTCGGCGGTCTGCAGGTCGCCGACGACCCGCATCGCGGCGCCGATGAGCAGCGGCCACTCCTCGCGGAACACCTCCGCGAGCGCCGCCTCCGCGAGTGCCGCCTCCGCGAGCGCCGCCTCCGCCTGGTTCAACGCCTATCCCCGGCCTGGCCGGCGGTGCTGAGCCGCAGCACGGTGACGCGGTAGCCGCTCCTGCGCCCCCACTCCCCCGCGAGCCGGTCCGCCGCCGCGCGCCCGCTGGCCCGGATGATCAGGCACGCCCGCAGCCCCGTGGTCGAGTCGTGCCGCAGCGCGAACGCCCGCAGCAGGCCCCACCTGCGAAGCTGCTCGTGCCAGGCGGTCAGGGCGGCCACGTCGCGCGCGGCCAGGCGCGGCGACGTCTCGCCGCCGCCCGGCGACCGCGCGCCGAGTAGCAGGAACTCGCTCATCCCATCGGCACGATCTCGCGGACCTCGACCGAGCCGAACTCCGCGTTCGGGCAGCGCGCGGCGATCGACACGGCCGCGTCCATGTCCGGCGCCTCGATGATGAAGTACCCGGCGATCACCTCCTTGCTTTCGGCAAACGGCCCGTCGAAGACGCGCTGCCTGCCCGCACGGGTACGGACCTTCCTCGCCTCCCGCACCGGGTGCAACGGGGCCCCGCCCTTCAGCACGCCGTCGCCCACCAGGCCCATCGCGAACTCACCCACGCGCTGCACGGCAGCCTGGCGGTCATCGTCGGTGGCCACCAGATCGGGATCCTCGGCCAGGATCAGCATGAACTGCATGTACCGCCCCTTTCGCTGCTGGTATCCGCTCTCACCTGTACGACACCAGCGAGCGCCGCGAGTCGACACGCGAACCGCAGCACCTTGCCGTCCCGCAGGTCAGGCAGGCGGCCGGCAGGGGCCGGCCCGCCGGCTAGCGGACGTGCGCACGACGCGGATGACGAACACGGTGAGGCCGCCGAGAAACGCCAGGACCATCAGCGGCACCGCGGGGACGACGATGCCGACGATGCCGCGCGCGATGCTGCCACCGGTCGCCAGGTCGGCGCCGGTGACCGGGGCGCCCGCCGCGCTGACCTTGAACCTGCCCGGATGTCTGATGTTCAGCGTGAGGACCGCGCGGCCGTGGTGCGAGCCGACGTTGTAGGTCACCGACGTCCGGTACTGGCTCAGGCTCGCGACCGACGCGCCCGGCGACGCCGGCGTGACGTGGACGTCGAAGGACGGGATGTTTCCGCTCTGCGCACCCGGGCCCTCGTAGTAGACGGTGTAGCCGCCGCCGTGGCCCAGGCTCACCGTGCCGCCGGCGGGCACCGGCACGCGCTGCAGGCCGTTGACCGTCCCGGCGAAGGAGAAGATTCCGTAGATCAGCCAGGCGGCCGCGGCCGCGAAGACCACCAGCGCCGCCAGGTACCAGACCCGGCCAGGCCGCAGCTTCCGCGGCGATGGCGGGGCGTAGCTCATGGGCGGCGGCTGAAATCCGCCTCCTGACGCGTAACCGCTCATGGCTGCGGTGTCCCCTCGCTGGCGGGTCCTTACCCGCGCGAAGCGCGGTCGGGTCACCGGCCGGACGACTCACGATAGCGAACGCCTGAGCGCCGCACCGGGTCCGGGGCCTGGGCCTGGCCGGGTACGCCGCTTACGGCACGGCCTACGCGCTCGCGTCGCCCGGGTGCACGCTGCCTGTGTTCCTGGCCGTGGTCGGCACCTCCCTGCAGGTGCACGGGCTCGCGGCCGCCGTCGGGCAGTTCCTGCTGTTCGGCCTCGGCATGGGCACGGTACTGACCGCGCTCACGATCGCCACCGCGTGGTTCGGGGACTCCCTGATCAGGCACGCCCGCCGGCTCGCGCGGCACGTCGGGTGGGTCAGCGCCGTCCTGCTGTGGGCGGCCGGCGCGTCCGTCCTCTGCTACTACTGGCTCGCCTACTACTGGCTCACCGCGATCCGGCCGCTCCAGCAGCGGGGACGCCGCGGCCGAGATAGGCGGGCCGGTCCAGGCCCGCGTGCGCGGTCAGCAGCGCCAGGACGGCGGCCCACCGGTCGGGCGGCATCGCGGTCACCCGGCCCGCCGCATCGTCGACGTGCAGGTACAGGTGCTCCCCGGTCGCGACGAGCGTCCCGTCGAGCCTGGCCAGCGCCGTGTGCACGTGCAGCCTCTTGGCATCGGCGCTGACCAGGAGGCTTGCCGCCGCGAGCCGGTCGCCGAGCCCGCACTCGGCGAGGTAGCGGATGTGAGCCTCGACCGTGTACATCGCCCGTCCGGTGCGCGCCCGGTAGCTCGCGCTCAGGCCGAGGTCGTCGAGCAGCACCTCGTTCGCCTCGCTCAGCACGATGGCGTAGCCCGCGTCGTGCAGGTGCCCGTTGTAGTCGATCCACTCCTCCCTGACCTCGGTCCTGTACCGCGCGAAGGGGACTGCCGGTGCGCCAGCGTCGGGAACCAACCGAACCTCCGGCCTGCCGAGCTCAACCACTTGGTACGCGCATTATGAGCTAGTTCCGCACTATGCGCAACGCCGTGGCCGCCGTGATGTCGCGCCAAGGCCCGCGGCCGCCCGGTCACCCAGCCCATCATTCGACGTACAGGGCCGCCGCCACCGATGCCGCCGCGTCGATGGCGACCGAGCCGAGCGCCTCGAGGCGCGACCGCGGCACCCGGTCGGCCGGCCCCCAGATACTGAAGACGGCGATCGGGCGCCCCTCGCCGGGCCGCAGCACCGGAGCCGACACGCCGTAGAGCGCAGGCTCGAGCTCCCCGGCCGACACCGCGTACCCGCGCGCACGAGTCTGCGCGAGCTCACCGAACAGCCGCCCGATGTCCGTGATGGTCGCATCGGTGAACCCCTCAAGCACCGGGCCGACCACGCCGCGGGCCTCGGCCTCGGGGAGCCAGGCCAGCCACGCCTTGCCTGTCGACGTGGCGTGCAGCGGGACGGGCCGCGCCAGCCAGTTGACGGTCAGCACCGACGCGGGCGCCACCTCGTCGACGTACACCAGGCCCGAGCGCCGCGCCAGGGCAAGGTCGGCGGCCTCGCCGGTCTGCGCGCAGACCCGCTCGAGCACATGATGGGCGCGCCGGACCAGCCCGTCCGCGCCCGAGGCCGCTGCGAGCCTGGCGACGGTGTAGCCAATTTGGTAACGGCTCGTGACCGGATCTCTTTCCACCATGCCGCCGGCCTCGAGCGTGGCCAGCAGCCGCCACGCGGTCGCGCGGTTGATGCCGCACGCCAGCGCGAGCTCGGCCACCGTCTGCCCGGGCGGCGAGCCGATGGCGATGGCGTCAAGCAGCGCGATCGCGCGCTGTACCGACTGCACCCGGCCGCGCCTGGCGTGGTCACCGGCGAGATCTGGTGCGCTCACGTCACGTCCTGTCCGGTTGACGGCTCTTGCCGTGCTTGCCTATCGTCGCATATTACGAATATCCGTCGCAGGCTTCGAATGCCGCGACGCTCAGCTGCGGGGGTGGCCAGGTCATGATCGACGCGCCGCTCTCGCTGCACAGGGCCACGGTCCCCGCACAGTGGCTCGACTACAACGGCCACATGAGCGAGTGGTGTTACCTGCTGCTGGTGGGCGACGGCGCCGACGCCTTCTTCCGGTATGTCGGCATCGACGAGGCCTACCGCGCCGCCGGCCACTCGCTCTACACCGCCGAGACCCACCTGCATCACCTGCGCGAGGCGGCGCTCGGCGACCGGCTTGCCGTCCCGTTGCAGCTGCTCGACGTCGGGCCGAAGAGCCTGCATCTGTTCCATACCGTGCGCGACGAGGTCACGCACGCCGATGTCGCCACGGCCGAGCAGCTGCTCGTGCACGTCGATATGGCCAGCGGCCGGGTCGTCCCGATGCCGGACGACCTGCTCGGCCGGCTCGAGGCGATCACGCAGGCGCACGCCGTGCTGTCCAGGCCGCCGGCCGCGGGGCACGTCATGGGCATCCGCCGGGCGCGTTAGACGCCGAGGCTGGGAAAGGGGCGCCATGGATTTCGGGCTCAACGACGAACACCGCGCCATCGTGGCGACGGTAAGCGACTTCGTCCGCCGTGAGCTTGTCCCCCACGAGGACCTGGTCGAGCGCCTGGACGAGGTTCCGGCCGAACTGGCCGCGCAGATCAGGGGCCGGGCCATCGCGGCCGGCCTGTACGCCGCGAACTTCCCCGCCGAACTGGGCGGCGGCGGCCTTGATGAGCTGTCCGTCACGCTGGTTGAGCGAGAACTCGGCTGGACGTCTTACGCGCTGCACGCGCTCGTCGCCAGGCCGAGCAATATCCTGCGGGCCTGCCAGGATGACCAGGTCCAGGCCTACCTGCTGCCCGCGATCCGCGGCGAGCGCGTCGACTGCCTGGCCATGACCGAGCCGGGCGCCGGCTCGGACGTCCGCTCGATGACGACCAGGGCCAGGCGGGACGGCGCCGACTGGGTGATCAACGGCGCCAAGCACTTCATCAGCTATGCCGATGTCGCCGACTTCGTCATCGTGTTCGTGGTGACCGGAACCGAGCGCGGCCCGCGCGGCGAGCGCTCGGCGATATCGGCCTTCCTGGTCGACCACGACACGCCTGGCCTGCTGGTCGGTCGCGGCGCCTCATCGGTCTCCCACCGCGGCTACCACCACTGCGAGCTCTCGTTCACCGACTGCCGGATACCAGGCTCCGCGCTGCTGGGCCGCGAGGGGCACGGGTTCGACCTGCTGACCGAGTGGCTCGGCGCCAGCAGGCTCACGGTGGCGGCGACCAGCGTCGGCCGGGCCAGGAGGGTGCTTGACCTGAGCACCGAATGGGCCGCCACCCGCGAGCAGTTCGGCCAGCCGATCGGGAGGTTCCAGGGCGTCGCGTTCGCCCTCGCTGACATGGCGGCCCAGCTGGAAGCGGCCGAGCTGCTGACGCTGCGCGCGGCGTGGCGGCTGACGCAGGGCACGATGAGCGACGCGGACGCGGCGATGGCCAAGCTCTTCGCGTCGGAGATGCTGGGGACCCTCGCCGATCAGGCGGTGCAGATATTCGGCGGCACGGGCTTGATGAGCGACTTCCCGATCGAGCGGTTCTGGCGCGACGCGCGGGTCGAGCGGATCTGGGACGGGACCAGCGAGATCCAGCGGCACATCATCTCGCGTTCCATGCTGCGCGAGCGGGGCGCCTGACATGTCGCAGGGTCCCGAGATGCCCGCGAACACAGCGCCGGTCAGGACCGGGGCGACGGGCGGCGGACCGGTCAGGACCGAGTCGGCGGGCGGCGTGCTCACGATCACGCTCGACCGGCCGCGCGCGAACGCGGTCGACGTGGCCACCAGCCACGCGCTGTACGAGGCGTTCGCCCGGCTGGAAAGCGACGCCGGCCTGCGGGCCGGGATCGTGACCGGGGCCGGCGACCGGTTCTTCTGCGCCGGATGGGACCTGCGGGCCGCGGCGGCGGGCGAGGCGGTCGACGCGGACCACGGTCCCGGCGGGTTCGCCGGGCTCACAGAGCTGCACGGGCGGACAAAGCCGGTGATCGCCGCGGTCAACGGCATCGCCGCGGGCGGCGGCTTCGAGCTGGTGCTCGCGGCCGACCTCGTCGTGTCCGCCGAGCATGCCGAGTTCAGCCTGCCGGAGGCCACGCTCGGCATCATCCCGGACGCCGGCGGCGTGCTGCGGCTGCCGAGACGGCTGCCGCGGCCGCTGGCGGTCGAGCTCTTGCTGACCGGGCGCGCGCTGTCCGCGCGGGAGGCGCTCGGCCACGGCCTCGTCAACCAGGTCGTGCCCGCCGACCAGCTGATGCCCGCCGCGCGGGCGCTCGCCGGCCGGATCGCGGCGTCGGCGCCGCTCGCGGTCGCGGCGGTGCTCGAGGTTCTCGACGCGACCGAGGCGGACTCGGTCCGCGCCGGCTACACGACGCTGCGCTCAGGACGGCTGCCCAGGTACGCCGCGATGCTCGCCTCTCAGGACGCGGCCGAAGGGCCGGCCGCCTTCGCCGAGCGACGGCCGCCGGCCTGGAAGGGCCGCTGACGGGACCGCGCGCCGGCCAGTTCCCTGGTCATCGACCCCGGCGGCGAGGATCCTGCGAGCACGATCGCGCCAGGTGGTCCGTTACGCCCAAGGTTATGCTGCACCTGTGCCAAGCCCGTCAGCGCCCGCCCCCGGGCCGCTGCAACGTGCGGACCAGGACGCGCAGCCGGCCGACGCGAGCGCCGGCGCCCAGCGCATCCAGGCCGTCGACCGGGCCGTCGCGCTCCTGAAATCCGTCGCCGCCAGCGCGACGCCCCCGACCGTGCTCGAGCTCGCCAGGGAGTGCGGGATCAACCGGAGTACCGCCTGGCGGCTGCTGCGGACACTCGAGCACCATGGGTTCGTCGACCGCGATCCGATCACCCAGCGGTACACGGTCGGCTACGGCGCGGTGTCGGTGGCCGCCGTCGTCACCGACGATGCGCTGGTCCGCCGCGTCCGGCCGCTGCTCGCGAAGCTGGCCGACGCCACAGGGGAGTCGGTCACGCTCGCCGTGGCCAGGCGGTTCAACCTCGTCTACGTCGACCAGGTCGACCCGCCGCGGGCCGTGGTCCCCAGCTGGCTCGGCAAGCCGCTTCCGCTGCACGCCACGTCGGGGGGCAAGGCGTTCCTGGCCTGGCTGCGCCCCGACGAGCGCGATGCCATCCTGCCGGCCGAGCTGCCACGATACACCGCCCGCACGATCACCGACCGGGACCTGCTCGAGCGGGAGCTCGCCGAGGTCCGCCGGGTCGGCTACGCGCTCTGCAACCGGGAGTACGAGGAATTCTCCGCTGGCGCGTCGGCGGTCGTGCTGACCACCATGCGGTACCCGATGGCCGTGATCAACGCGTGGGGCCCGGCGCCACGCAACCCGGCGAGGAAGCTGCGCGAGATCGGCATCCAAGCGGCGCAGATCGCTGGCGAGATTCGCGCGCTGCTTGACTGATCGCATACTGGTCCGCGCCGGGGAACGATCGGTGTCTTGACCGGCCGCGAAACGCGCTGGTAATCTGCGCGATAGTAACAAAAAGTTCACATAGTGAACGGCGACAGGAGGAGGGCCGCAACGATGGCGGGCCCCCAGAAGGTCATCATTACGTGCGCGCTCACCGGCTCCGGGCACACCCCGTCGATGTCGCCGCACCTGCCCTACACCATCGAGCAGGTCGTCGAACAGGGCGTGGCAGCCGCGGAGGCCGGCGCCGCGGTCTTGCATCTGCACGCCCGTAACCCCAAGGACGGCAGCCCGACCGCCGATCCCGGCGTGTTCGCCGAGTACGCCAGGGGCATCAGGCAGGGCAGTGACGTCGTCGTCAGCATCTCCACCGGCGGCGGCACCGGGATGACCGTGCGGGAACGCCTGCAGGGCGTGCTTGCGCTCAAGCCCGAGCTGTGCACGCTCAACCTCGGGACGATGAACTACGGCAGCTTCCCGATGATCGACCGGTACGCGGGAACGTTCCGGTTCGGCTGGGAGGAACCGTACCTGGAGAGCACCAGGGCCGAGCCGTTCGTCAGCACGTACTCCGATATCGAGTACATGCTCAAGGTCGTCGGCCCGGAGACTGGCACCCGCTTCGAGGCCGAGGCGTATGACGTGTCGCACCTGTACACGCTGGCCTACTACCTCGACAAGGGCCTGGTGCAGCCGCCGATCTTCATCCAGACGATCTTCGGCACGATGGGCGGAATCGGCCCCGATGTGGACCACATCGTGCACATGAAGCGAACCGCCGACCGGCTGCTCGGCGATGCGTACCAATGGTCCACCCTCGGGGCGGGCCGCTATCAGATGGGCATTGTCACCGCCGCCGCCATCATGGGGTCGCACGTCCGGGTCGGCCTGGAGGACAGCCTCTACCTCGGCAAGGGCGAGCTGGCCGAGTCCAATGCCGACCAGGTACGCAAGATCCGCGGCATCCTGGAGGCCCTCTCGCTCGAGATCGCCACTCCCGAGCAGGCGCGCACGGCGCTGGGCCTCAAGGGCCTGGACAACGTCGGCTACTGACTGGCGCCAGAGTCGGCCACGCGGCCCGCGGACCCGGGAGAGCTGATGCGGCAGGGCGAGCACGCGGGCATCACCGGCGTCACCTTCGGCAGCGACGGGCAGACTCTGGTCGGAGTGCTCTATCTCGCCCGCGGCGGCGCGCCGAAGCCCACCGCGCTGCTGCTGCACGGCTGTCCCGGCCTGGAGCAGAACCGCGACCTCGCCGCCGCGCTGCGCGACCGCGGCTGGAACGCGCTGGTGTTTCACTACCGGGGATGCTGGGGCAGCGGCGGCCGCTACGACCTGCGGACGATCCCGCGGGACGTGGCCGCCGCAGTGGACTACCTGCGGTCCGGCGAGCATCCGAGCGTCGATCACGACCGGATCGCCGTGGTCGGGCACAGCCTCGGCGGCTGGGCCGCGGTGCTCGCGGCCGCCGGCGACCAGCGGCTGCGGGCCGCGGCCGTCTGCGGCGCCGTGACCAGCCTCGCCGCGATGGAACTCGGCGCCGCTGATGTCCGGCGGGAGATAACCCGCTTCGTCGCCGCCGAACCCGAGGAGTTCGAGCGCCAGCGCGACGAGGTCGCCGCGCGGCCGCAGCCGCTCGACGTGGCCGGGTCCATCTCGCCCAGGCCGCTGCTCGTCGTGCACGGGTCGGACGACGAATGGGTGCCCGCGGCGCACGGCTGGGCGCTGTACGAGCGGGCAGGCGAGCCGCGGCGCTACGTCGGGATCGAGGGGGCCAACCACTCCTTTTCCTGGCATCGCGAGCAACTGCGGGAGCTGATAACGGGCTGGCTGACCGCGGCGGACGTCTGAGGAGGGGCACGTGAGCGCAGTTGCGGCTGACCGGGTGCGCAGGGTGGGGATCGTCGGCGCGGGGGTGATCGGCGGCGGCTGGGCGCTGCACTACCTGCGGATGGGCCTCGACGTCGACGTCTACGACCCGGGACCGGGGGCCCGCCGCGAACTCCTCGCCGCGCTGGAGGAAAACTGGCCGCTGCTGGAGCGGATGGGACTGCGTCCAGGGGCGAGCCAGGAGCGGATCACCTTCCACGCCGCTCTCGCCGCCGCGGTTGCCGACGCCGACGTGGTGCAGGAGAACACTCCAGAGGACGGCCAGGCAAAGCGCCGCGTCATCGCCGAGATCGGCCGCGCCGCCCGGCCGGACGCGATCATCGCCTCCAGCACGTCGGGGTTCGCCATGACCATGCTGCAGGCCGACTGCCCCAGCCCGGAGCGGTGCGTGGTGGGCCATCCCTTCAACCCGCCCTATCTCATCCCGCTGGTCGAGGTGGTAGGCGGCGAGCTGACGGATCCGGCCGCCGTGGACTGGCTGGCCGCGTTCTACGCCGCTGTCGGCAAGCGGCCGCTGCGGCTGAGCCGCGAGCTCCCCGGTTTCGTCGGCAACCGGCTGCAGGAGGCGATGTGGCGGGAGGCGCTGCACATGGTCGCGGCCGGCGAGGCGACGGTCGAGGAGATCGACGAGGCGGTCGCGCACGGACCCGGGCTGCGCTGGGCGCTGATGGGACCCTGCCTCACCTTCCACCTCGCCGGCGGCAGCGCGGGAATGGCGTACATGCTTGATCATTTCGGCGCCGCCCTGCTCGAGCCGTGGACCAGGCTGCAGGCGCCGCCGCTGACGCCTGACCTGCGTGAGCGGATGGTGGAGGGCTGCCTGCGCCAGGCGGGCGGCCGCTCCGTCCCCGAGCTTGAGCGGTGGCGTGACGAGTTCCTCGCCGAGCTGCTCGCGCTGGTGGACCGGTTCGCCGTCGTACCAGAACCGCAACGAGGCGCCGTGATCTATTGACAGTGCCCGCACGGCGTCCCTACACTCCACCAAACCGCATAATGCACGCATCGTTCATATCGTGAACCGAATTGGCCGGATGAGTTACATCTGACGTCCGTATCGGCTCCGCTGGCGCCAGTCGGGAGCGAGACATGGTGTTAGCCGCAGGGGTGGCACGAAGCAGACGAGAGCGTGCGAGCCGATCTTCAGGCCGAGGAGCTGAGCCGTGCTCGGCCTCTTTCCCGCCGGTAAGGGCCGCACGCGTCATGACCGCCCGCGTCACGGCCGCGCGCAGCGTGCGGCGCCGCGGCGGACGCAGCTTGCTCATCATCCGCAGCTCGTCATCTCACCGCGGCCACGTCCGCGGGCTCGGCACCGGCCGGGCGACAGAAGGGTCAAGACATGGCAGACATCTCACGACGGCAGCTCATCGGCGGTACGGCCGGAATCGTAGCGGTCGGCGGCCTCGCCGCCGCCTGCGGCGGCTCGTCCGGCGGGACCAGCCAGGGCCCCGGCGGGAGCGGCGGCGGGACCCCTAAGCGGGGCGGGGACTTCAAGCTGGGAGTCACCGGCGGCGGGTCCAAGGACATCATGGACGGGCAGAACATCATCACCAAGCCCGACCAGGCCAGGCTGGTCAGCGCCTTCGAGACGCTGCTGCTGTTCGACGACAACTACCAGCTCACCACCGACGGCCTCGCGGAGAGCTACACCGCGGACACCCCGACGCAGTACACGATCAGGCTGCGCAAGGGCATCGAGTTCCAGAACGGCAAGACGCTGACGGCCGACGACGTCATCTACTCGCTGCAGCGGATCGGGACGAAGGGCAACGGCCTGACCGGCTATGCCGCCACCGCGACGATGGACGTGGCCGGCATCAAGAAGCTCGACAAGTACACGGTGCGGCTCCCGCTGAAGTCGCCGGACTCGACGGTCCCGCAGACCCTGGCCAGCTACACGTTCGGTATCGTGCCGGCCGGGTACAAGGCCTACCCGGCCCCGCAGGTCGGCACCGGCGCGTACAAGCTCAAGTTGTTCACTCCCGGCCAGCAGAGCGTCAGCGAGCGCAACCCGAACTACTGGCGCAGCGGCGAGCCGTACTTCGACACGGTCACGATCATCGACTTCAGCGACTCGACCGCCCAGGTGAACGGTCTGCTCGGCGGGCAGATCGACGCGATGACGGACCTGCCTGCCTCACAGGTGAAGGTCATTGAGTCACGCCAGATGCACGCGCTGGTCTCCCATACGGGCGGCTGGCTCCCGATCTGCATGGCGATCGACATGCCGCCCTTCGACGACGTCAGGGTCAGGCAGGCGATGCGACTGCTCGTGGACCGGCCCACGATGATCGAGCAGGTCCTGTCCGGCTACGGCTCCCTCGGCAACGACCTGTACGCGCCGTTCGACCCCGGATACCTAGGGCCGCCCAGCGTGCCGCAAAGGCACCAGGACATCGCCGAGGCCAAGAAGCTGCTCAAGGCGGCCGGCCAGCAGAACCTCAGCTTCGACCTGCACACCACGAACGGGGCGGCCGGCATGGTCGAGCTCGCGACCGTCTTCAAGAGCCAGGCCGACGCGGCCGGGATCAAGATCAACGTCCGCAACGACCCCAACTACTACGGCGACCAGTACCTCAAGCTGGCCTTCTCGGTCGACTTCTGGGGCACAAGGAGTTACCTCAACCAGGTGCAGCAGGGGTCACTGCCGACCTCTCCCTATAACGAAACGCACTGGCCGCCCAAGTCAGGAACCGGGTCGAACTTCATCTCGCTGTACAACCAGGCGCTGGCCGCGACGGACGCGGGCAAGCGGATCGAGATCGAGCATGAGATGCAGAAGCTCGAGTACGACATCGGCGGGTACATCATCCCGTTCTTCGGTGACCTGATCGACGGCTACTCGGGCCAGGTCAAGGGGCTGCGGTCGAGCAAGGGCACGCTGAACCTGGACTACTTCGGCCACGGGTTCCGCACGATCTGGTTCGGCTAGGCCGGCTCGGCCGTGAACATGTTCCGATCGGGCGGCGTCCCGGGCTTCGTGGTCCGGCGCGTGCTGCTCGGACTCATCGTCCTTGTGATGGTCTCGCTCGTGGTGTTCGCGGCGACCCAGGCGCTGCCCGGTGACCCGGCCCGCGCCATCCTCGGCAGGTCGGCGACCCCGCAGAGCCTGGCGGCGCTGCGGGCTCGCCTCCACCTCGACCGGCCGGTCATCGAGCAGTACCTGACCTGGATCTCCGGGTTGCTGCACGGCAACCTCGGGACATCGCTGGCGGCACAGGAACCGGTGAGTACCCTGCTCGCGCCGAAGCTGGTCAACTCGGCCGTGCTGGTCGCGATCTCCGCGGTGGTCTCGATTCCGCTGTCGGTCGCGATCGGCTCGTGGGCGGCGCTCAAGCGCGAGAAGGTCTTTGACACGCTGAGCTCGAACCTGCTGCTGGTGCTGGCGGCGCTGCCGGAGTTCGTGGTCGCGGTCGTACTGGTCATCCTCCTCGCCACCACGGTCTTTCCCAACGTCCTGCCGGCGATCAGCAACGTCCCGCCCGGGTCGCGGCCGTGGGACAACCCCAAGGCGCTGGTCCTGCCGGTGCTCACGCTGGTGATCGCCGTCGCGCCCTACGTTTCCAGGATCATGCGCGCCTCGATGGTCGAGGTGCTGGAAAGCGACTACGTGGAGATGGCCAGGCTCAAGGGCCTGCCGGAGCGGACGGTGCTGGTCAGGCACGCGCTGCCGAACGCGCTCGGGCCGGTCTTCCAGGTGATCGCGCTGAACCTCGCGTACCTGGCCGGCGGCATCGTCGTGGTGGAGTACGTGTTCGCCTACACCGGCATCGGCAGCGCGCTGCAGGACTCGGTCGTCAACCACGACCTTCCCGTCGTGCAGGCGCTCGCGATGCTGATCGCCGCGGTGTACGTGGCGCTCAACCTGCTCGCCGACGTGGCCACGATCGTGGTCACGCCGAGGCTGAGGACCAGGCTGTGATCCCGGGGACCGGCATCGTCGCCAGCCCGGCGCTGGATACGGCCCCGGCTCCGGTCCGCGCGTCGTCGCTGCTGCGACGCTCGGTGCGGCTCTGGCGGACGCGGATCGGGTTGATCCTGGTCGGCGCGCTGGTGCTGCTGGCGATCGTCGGGCCGTTCGTCGCCCCGTACGGCCCGAGCGCCCCGGTCCCAGGCCAGGCGCCCAACTCGCTTCCGAGCGGGGCCGCCGTGCTCGGGACGGACTATCTCGGCCAGGACGTGCTGAGCAGGCTCTTGTACGGCGGCCGGAGCATCCTGGCGACGGCCCTCATCGCGACCGCCGCCGGGCTGATCGTCGGCGTGGTGATCGGGCTGGTGGCGGCCTACGCGCGGAACGCCCTCGACGACGTCCTCATGCGCATCATGGACGTGATCCTGGCGTTCCCGCAGATCATGCTCGCGCTGGTGGCCGTCGCCGTGATCGGGCCGCACGCCTGGGTGATTGTGGTCGCGATCGCGCTCACGACCGTGCCGCGGATCGCGAGGGTGGCCCGCGGTGCCGCGCTGCCCGTCGTCGAGCGTGACTTCATCGCCTGCGCCGAGGCGATGGGGGTGCCGAGGTGGCGGATCCTGTTCGTCGACCTGCTGCCGAACACGCTCGGGCCGCTCATGGTGGAGGCCAGCCTCCGGATGACCTACTCGATCGGGGTCATCGCCGCGCTGGCCTTGCTCGGGCTGTCGACCGACCCCAACGCTGCGAACTGGGGCACGATGATCCAGGAGAACAGGATCGTGCTGGCGGTGCAGCCGTGGGGGGCGCTCGCGCCGATCATCGCGATCGCGCTGCTGACGATGGGAACGGGCCTGATCGGGGACGGCATAGCGCGGACCGCGGCAGGCATCGACCGGGCCAGGGGTGACGAGTGAACATGCCCGAGCCCGCCGGACGCTCGTCCGAGCCGGTCCGGCCCGCGGTCGCCGTCGCCGGCCTGGACATCGCGGTAGCGGCTACCGGCACGCCGGTCGTCAGCGACGTGTCCTTCGATATCGCCCGCGGCGAGATCCTCGGGGTGGTGGGCGAGTCAGGGTCGGGCAAGACCACGGTCGGCCTGGCGCTGCTCGGTCATGCCAGGCGCGGCCTGCGGATCGCCGGCGGGTCGGTGCTCCTGGGCGGCCGCGACATCCTCACCCTGGGCGACGCCGATCTGCGCAGGCTGCGCGGCTCGGCGGTGTCGTACGTCCCGCAGGACCCGGCCTCGTCGCTGAACCCGGCGCTGCGGGTCGGCCTCCAGCTCAGGGAGGTACTCGAGGCGCACACCGGTGACCAGGACGGTGCCAGCCGCGACAGGGGCCACTCCGCGCGCATCGCGGAGATTATGCGCGAGGTCGCCCTGCCCGACGACCGCGGGTTCCTGCGGCGTTACCCGCACGAGCTGTCCGGCGGCCAGCAGCAGCGGATCGGCCTGGCGATGGCCTTCGCGAACCGGCCCCGCCTGATCGTCCTCGACGAGCCGACCACCGGCCTGGACGTCACGACCCAGGCGCACGTTCTGGCCACCGTCCGCGAGCTGGCCAAGCTGCACGACGTCGCGGCCCTGTACGTCAGCCACGACCTCGCCGTCGTCGCCGCGCTGGCCCGCCGGGTCGCGGTGATGTACGCCGGGCGCCTGGTCGAGGTCGGGACCGCGGAGGAGCTGTTCACGTCCGCCGGGCACCCGTACACCAGGCGGCTGATCGGCGCCATTCCCCGGCTGACCGGCGGCCGCTCGCTCGTCGGCATCCCCGGCCATGCCGCCTCGCCCGGCCATCAGCCGCCTGGCTGCGCGTTCGCGCCGCGCTGCAGCTTGCGGATCGAGCAGTGCGACGAGGCAATCCCTGAGCTGCGGCCGGTCGGTCCCGACCACCGGGTGCGCTGCATCAGGGCCGAAGAGGTGCTCACCCAGGAACAGCGCAGGGTCGGCGACCCGATCGAGATGCCTGCCGCCGCCGAGTTGGCGGCGCTGCGCCTGGAGGACGTCGTCGCGTCGTACGGCCGGCACGAGGTGGTTCACTCGGTGAGCCTCAGCCTGGCCGCGCACGAGTGCCTCGCGCTGGTCGGCGAGTCCGGCTCGGGCAAGACCACGATCGCCCGCGCGATCGCCGGGCTGCACCGCAACTGGACCGGCACAATCGCGCTGGGCGATCTCCCGCTGCGGACCTCCGCCCGGCGCCGCGACGTCGACACCCGCCGCCGGATCCAGTACATCTTCCAGAACCCCTACGGGTCGCTTAACCCGCGCCGCAGCGTCGGTGACATCATCGAGCAGCCGCTGCGGGTCTTCGGCACGGCCACGGGCCGCGAGGCCAGCATGCGGGTCGCCGAGATGCTGGAGCGGGTCTCGCTCACCGCCTCGTATGCCGCCCGCTACCCCGACCAGCTCTCCGGCGGTGAGCGGCAGCGGGTCGCGATCGCCAGGGCGCTGGTGTGCGACCCCGCGGTGCTGGTCTGCGACGAGGTGACGTCGGCGCTGGATGTCAGCGTCCAGGCGGCGATCGTCGAGCTGCTCGGCAACCTCCAGCGGGACCTCGGGCTGTCGATGCTGTTCATCACGCACAACCTGCCGCTGGTGCGGTCGATCGCGCAGCGCGTGGCCGTCCTGCACCAGGGTGCCATCACCGAGCTTGGCGAGGTCGGCCAGGTGCTGGGCTCCCCCGGTCAGCCGTACACCCGCCAGCTCATCTCCGACACCCCGTCACTGGAGACCGCGACCGCCGAGGTCGGCCTCGGCGAGCCGCCGGCCGACGCCGCGTCCGCAAGCTGACCGTGCCAGCGCGCCGACGGCCCGACCTGCTCGTCATCATGGCCGACCAGCTTGCGCCGTCGGCGCTGCCGTTTCACGGCAACCGGGTCACGCGGGCGCCGGCGATGTCGTCGCTCGCCGGGTCCGGCGTGGTGTTCGACGCCGCGTACACCGCGAGCCCGCTGTGCGCACCGGCCCGGGCGTCGCTGCTGACCGGCCTGCTGCCGTCGCGCACCGGCGTTTACGACAACGCCGCCGAGCTCCCCGCGCATGTCCCCACCTTCGCGCACTGCCTGCGCAACGCCGGCTACCGCACCGTCCTGGCCGGCAAGATGCACTTCTGCGGGCCCGACCAGCTGCACGGGTTCGAGGAGCGGCTCACCACCGACATCTATCCGGCGGACTTCGGCTGGACCCCGGACTGGGACCACCCGGATGACCGGCCGAGCTGGTATCACGACATGTCGTCGGTCACCGACGCGGGACCGTGCCTGCGCTCCAACCAGCTCGACTACGACGACGAGGTCGCGTTCGCCGCCGAGCGGTCGCTGTTCGGCCATGTCCGCTCGCGCGACGAGCGGCCGTTCTGCTATGTGATCTCGTTCGCGCACCCGCACGACCCGTTCGTCATCCCGCGGGCTTGGTGGGACTTGTACCGGGACGCGGACATACCGATGCCGCACGCCGGGCCCGCGGGCGCCGGGTTGCACCCGCACGAGCGCCGGCTCCGCGCCGTCTGCGCGATGGACGGCATGCGGATCACCGACGACCAGGTCCGCGCGGCCAGGCGCGCCTACTACGGCGCGGTCTCCTACGTCGACGACCGCATCTCCCGGCTGCTCACCGTGCTGCGCGACACCGGCCGGCTGGACAACACGGTCGTCGTGGTCACCAGCGACCACGGCGAGATGCTCGGCGAGCGCGGAGCCTGGTACAAGATGTCGTGCTACGAGGGTGCGGCTCGGGTACCGCTGATCGTCTGGTCGCCCGGGCTGTTCCCGGCCGGCCGGGTGCCGGCCGCGGTGTCGACCATGGACCTGCTGCCCACCCTGGCCGACATCGCCGGCCTGGCGGACCTGGCGGGCCTGGCGGGCCCGCCCGGCGACGAGAGCCCGCCGAGCCTGGTCGGCCCGCTCGACGGCCGCAGCCTGCTCCCGCACCTGTCGGGCAGCCCGGACCGGGACGAGGCCGCCGCCGAGTACCTCGCCGAAGGCGCGATCGCTCCGATCGTCATGATCCGCCGGGGACGGCACAAGTTCATACACTCCCCGGCCGACCCCGACCAGCTGTTCGACCTGGTGGCCGACCCGCACGAGCGGGTCAACCTGGCCGACGACCCGGCCTCGGCCGGCCTCGCCGATGACTTCCGGCGGGAGATCGCGGCGCGGTGGGACCTGCGGGCGCTTGACCGGGACGTCCGGCTGAGCCAGCGGCGGCGGCTGGCCGTGCGCCAGGCCCTCGGCACGGGCGCCCAGACCCCGTGGGACTTCACCCCCGCCTACGACGCGTCGCAGCGCTACATCCGCAGCCACATGGCCCTCGCCGACCTCGAGCGCCTCGCCCGCTTCCCGCCGACGGGGAACGGCTCCTGATCGAAATGGACCACGCCTGGCCGGTCGGTGGTGAAGCCGGCCGCGGCCGTCGGCTTATGTCCGGTGGGCAGCGTCCTCGTTGAGCCGCAGCGCCCGCTTGACGCGGCGCAGTGCCCGCCGTGGAGCCCATACCGCGAGTACAGGCCCACCCACGACAAACAGCAGACCGTACGCCATTAAGCACCAAAAGGGGAGTCCGCCCGCGGCGCGTGTGACGAAAGGCTCGACCATCGCGAGGGTGGTATACGCCAGGCCAAGTCCAAACATTGTCCCGGCCCAGGCCTGCTGCGGGGCGTAAGGCTTGAGCTTCCCGCTCAGCACCTCGGCGGCTAGCTCGTGCGCAGCGTTCCTCAATGTCGGATCGCTCAGCGCCGTCGGCGTGACGAAGACCGCCTGCGCCACCTTCTGGCGATCCAGGACGCCGAGGTGGTAATGGTCGAATAGCCAGCGGCCGACACGGTCGAACCGCCGTGGCCGGCTGCCGAACGGCGGACCGCGGGGCTTCAGGTTGCGGCTGAGCCACCAGGCAGCCACAGGCAAGCCGACGGCGATTGCCGTGATCAGGCCCCACGCCCAAAGCATGGCGCTGTCCTACCCCATACGAGGCCCATGACCGGATGCGAGCCGGAAGACCCCGGCCTCGCTGCAGACCGGTTCATCCGCGGACACGGGGAACGGTCGCCGCACGTTCTTCTTCTTCGTCAGGTAGCTTGCCGCGCGCCTCAGCCGCAGTTGGGTGAGGTGGGTCATGGGCCGGCCGGCGCCAGATGAGGGCGGCTTCTGAGAGCTTTCCCTCGTCGGGCCGGCCAAGCGGAGGTGATCAGGCCTGATGGATGGCACTTCGATCCGGAGAATCGATGATGCATGTGCCATCCATCGGGCGGCCGCGCTGGCGGCCATCGGCGGGTGGCAGGGTTTTCGTCGCCGTTGACCGGTTTGAGGCCATACCGGGCGGCCTCGGCTAGACCGGCGGCCAGGCCGGCGGCCAGCCCGGCGGCAGAGAGCGGAACCCGCCGGCGGTCACCCGTCGTCCAAGGGGCGTCCGAGTGCACGTGGAGGATCGATGGCACCAGATTCCGGCACTTCTCGTCACGGCATCCGCGCGTTCAGCCGCGTCACTCCGCGGCTGGTGGTGAGCGCTGCCGTTGCCTTGCTCGTGGCCGGCGGCGGCCTGGCCCTGTCCGCCGCGCTCGGTTCGGCGCCGAGCAGTGTGACGATCGTGCGCGCTGACGCCAACGGCGCGACCGTGCACGTCGGAGTCGGCGATCGCCTTGAACTGATCCTGTCCAGCGACTACTGGCACGTGCACGGCAGCTCGTCGGCGGCCGTGCTGACCCAGGACGGCTCCGCGCGCTACCTGCCCCGGCCGGGCAGTTGCCCTCCGCTGACCGGCTCGCTGAGCGCGCTCTCCTGGCGCACCGGGTCGCGCCGGCGGGCCTGGCCACGGCGGGATCCGGCACGTCCTGCTGATCTCGGTGGACGGGCTGCATCAGCAGGACGTGGCCTGGTACGCCACCCACTTCCCGGCTCCGCTCTCGCCAGGCTGGCGGCCGGCGGGATCGAGTACAGCAACGCCCAGACGCCGGCGCCGTCCGACTCGTTCCCTGGCATGGTCGGGCAGGTCACTGGCGGCGACCCGGCGTCACCGGCATCTACTACGACGATCCCTGGAACCATGACGTGTTTCCCGCCGGGACGACGCACTGCGCCGGACCGCCGCCGGGAGGCGAGGTCGCCTACACCGAAGGCGACGACCTCGACCAGAGTTCCCTCTTCCCGGGCCGCTGCTGGTGCGCGCGCTCAACTACGTGAGCAGCGCGATCGGCGCGATGGCCGCCGAGATCAGGGCGCAGGGGCTGGCCGGCCAGACCGCGATCATCGTCTCGGCCAAGCACGGGCAGTCACCGACCGACCCCAACGACCTTGCCCGGGTTCCCGGTGGCCCGATCATCGACGGCATCAACGCGGCCTGGACGGCCGCGCGTCCGGGTGCCAGCGATCTCGTTGCGTTCGCCACCGACGACGACGTGATGCAGTTGTGGCTCAGCGACCGGTCGCAGGCCGCGGCCGACTTCGTCAGGAGCTACCTGGTCACGCACTCGGCGTCAGGCAACGATGTCAATGGCAATCCCGTCTCCGTGCCAGCGTCTGGCCTGAAGACCGTCTGCGCGGGGGCCGCGTCCGCCGCCTACTTCGGCGTCCCGGCCGGTGACCTCCGCCATCCCGACGTCTTCGGGATCGTCAGGCACGGCGTCGTCTACACCGGCGGCACGGGGAAAGTCGCCGAGCACGGCGGCGCGGACCGGCAGGATCGGAACGTCCCGATCCTCGTCGTGCTGCCCGGCCCGAGGGACGGCAGGGTGGTCGGCGCTCCGGTCGATACCACGCAGATCGCGCCGACCATACTCGACCTGCTTGGCTTGAGTCCGCGGGATCTGCAGGCCGTGCGGATCGAGCCCGGTCCTGCCTGGCCTCGACCCGGCGGCTGCCCGGTCGTAGCGGCGGGAGAGCCATGGCCCACCTGGCCGGCGCCGACTGCTCGCTGCTGGTCGAGCTGGTCAGGGACAACTTCGACCTGCGCCCGGCCGCCCTAGTCGAGCACCTGGACCTGCGCAAGCCCAAGTACCGGGCGACGGCCGCCTACGGCCACTTCGGCGGGCACGAGCCCGGCTTCACCTGGGAGCGAACGGACCGGGCCGCGGCACTGAGGAGCCAGGCTGGCCTGGACTGAGGCGGAGACGACGCGCCCGGCGGCAGGCCGTGCAGCACCCAGCGGGCGAGAGTTCATATCATTACGTCAGGTCAAAATGGTGTCCGGCTTGTGAGCTTTGCGGAGCCACAACTCGTGACATGTGGGATCGCGCGGCCCCAGCAGCCGTGACGTACTGAGCAGCATGGTCATGGCGAGCGCGGCGAGCCGCCTGGGCAGGTCCGGCCACGGCTCGGGGTAACCGTGCTGCAGGACGGTGCCACAGCGGCCCGGATCTGCGACTTGCGGTCGGCCGGTCTGCGCGATGCCGTGCCGCTCGCGGCCGCCCTGTCGATACCGCTGACCGCCAAGAGCGGCGCTCCGCTGCCGCAGCGCGACCTGATCCTGGTCCTCACCACCGCGGTCATCGTGATCTCGCTGATCGTGCAGGGCCTCACCCTGGAGCCGCTGGCCGGTTCGCCGGCATCACCAGGCCGCACGAGGCCGGCCACGAGGAAACCGTTGCCCGGCTGCGGCTGGCCGATGCCGGCCTGACCAGGCTCGAGGAGCTGGCCGACACCGACGCCGCGCCCGACGACGTGATCGACCGGGCGCGCGCCCGCCTCGAGACCCGCCTCGGCCAAGCCCGTGCCGGTGCCGCGGGCAGCAGCAGGCCCGAGCCGGACGGCCTGACCGAACGGCAACTGCGCCGGGAGCTCATCGCGGCGCAGAACGCCGAGCTGGTCCGCCTCTTCGACGGCGGCCAGGTCAGCGACGCCACCCGCCAGCGGCTGCAGCACAGCCTGGACCTGGAAGCCGCCGGGCTCAGCGACGACCAGGTGTGAGCGCGTCCGGCTGCTACGCGCGCACCGGCCCGCCGCCCGCCTGGGTGCCGCCGCGCCGCAGCACCTCGGCCGGGGTCAGAGCCCGCCTGCGGAACGCCCACGCGAACCGAAGCCGCCGGACGTCGCGGGCGAGTTCGGGCGGCGGGACCAGGACGACCGGGCAGCCGGCGTGCGCGGCGCAGTAGCGGCTCACCCGGCAACTGAGCATCCGCCCCAGCGCGCCACGCCGGCCGGCACCGAGCACGAGCAGGTCGTCGGGCTGGGACGCGATGCTCGTGAGCACCCGGCCCGCGTCCCCGCGCTGCACCGCCGGACGCACCTCCGCATCGACCGGCGCCTGGCCCCACGCCGCGGCCAGCGCGTCGCGCAGCCGCTCGCAGGCGGCCTCCTGCCACAGCTGGCGCAGGTGCATGGACGGCTGGCCCCGGTCGGCGCTGTCGCCGCCCGGCGGCACCCACGCGATCACCGGGACCAGCACCGCGTCCCAGGAACCTGCCAGCATCTCCGCGTAGCGCAGCGCCCGCAGGCTCGCGGGCGAGCCGCTCACGCCGACGATCACGCGGCCCGGGCCGGGCACGGCTGAACTCCTTCCGCGGCTCCGGCGACCGATGCGACGGGGGTCCCCGGCGGGCATCGCGCGGCATCCATGACGCGAGCGGCGGGTAAAGCTCTCTGGCACGTCATCGTTACCCCAGGCGGCGGCCGGTCACGGCCGGTTTCGGTCGGTGCCGACCAGGTCTCCCGGCGCGCCCCGAAGTCAGGTTAGTCCCAGCCGCGGCGCCGGACAAGGCCGCGGACCTAGACTGGGCTGCCGTGCTCACCGAGCCCGGCGTCTGAGTGATGCCCGCAGCACTGGCGGCGCCCGCGTTTCTGGTCGGGACGGCGGTCAGCCTGCTCACGAGCCTGGTACTGGTGTCACGGCTGGAGCGGGTGGGAGAGCGGCTCGGCCTGTCCGAGGCGCTGCTGGGTATCGTCGCGGCGCTGGCGGCGGACGCGCCGGAGGTGACCGCCGCCGTCACCGCGGTCGCCCACCACCAGCAGCGGGTCGGCGCCGGCGTCATCCTCGGCTCCAACGTGTTCAATCTCGCGGCGCTGCTCGGCCTCGGCGCCGTGGTCGCCGGGCGGATCGGCCTGCACCGCAAGGTCGTGCTCCTCGGCGGCACAGTCGCCGTCTGGGTGGCGGCGGTGAGCCTGCTCATGGTGGTCGGGGCGGTGCCCGCCGTCTGGGGGCTGGCCCTGGCGGGCGGCGTGGTGGCGTTCTACCTGGTCATACTCGGCCGGGAGGGCAGGGGCCTGGAGCGGCTGCCGATTCCCGGCCGGTGGGCGGCCTGGCTGCGGTCGGCCATCTCGGAGGAAGAGCTCGAGCTTGAGGAGGCCATCCGCCCCGGCAGGGGCCGGTGGACCGACGCTCTGACCGCCTTCATCGCGCTGACCGTGGTGATCGCGGCGAGCGTGACGATGGAGCGGGCCGCCTCGGTGCTCGGCGCCCGCTGGGCCGTCCCCGAGCTCGTCACCGGCGGGCTGGTGCTGGCGGCGGTCACCAGCCTGCCGAACGCCGTGGCGGCCGTCTACCTGGCGGGTCGCGGCCGCGGCGCCGCCACCCTGAGCACCGCGCTGAACAGCAACACGCTCAACGTCGTCGTCGGCCTGCTGATGCCGGCCGCGGTGCTCGGCCTGGGCAGGCCGTCCGGGCAGGCGGTCCTCATCACGGTCTGGTACGTCGCGCTGACCCTGGCGGTGCTGGCCCTCGCCTGCCGGCACCGCGGCCTGCGGCGCGTCACCGGGGCGCTGATCATAGTTGCCTACGCCGCGTTCGCCGGCTCGGTCCTGGCGGTCGGCTACGCGATCGCGGCGGCCGGCGCAATCGCGGCCGTGCTCGGCGCCGGAGCGGCCTGCGCCCTGGCGGCGGGCTGGCCAGCCAGGAACGGCGGCCGTTGAGTCCGCATCGTCGGCTGCGGCGGAGCCGGCCAGGGACGGCAGTCCCCCGCCCACGACAGTCGCCACGTATGTCTCGTTATAGGGAAAAAAGCAGATTGTTCACGCTGAATCCTGGCCCGGCATTGGCCGCAGATGGCGGCGTGTGACCGCGGTGCCACGATGGGCTAGATGAGGGGTGCACAGGATCCGGGCAGGCCGGACCGGCTCGTCGCGGTCGCCAGGGATGCGCTGCGCTGGGTTACCGACGCGGCCGTAGCCACCGGTGACGGCCTGAGCTGGCCGGAGACCAGGGCGCCAGGGGAGCCGCTCACCGACGACCTGTATGCGGGCACCGCCGGCGTGCTCATCGCTCTGGCGGAGGCACGCCTGGCCGGGCTCAGCGAATTCGATGACCATGCCCGGGCCGCGGCCGGCCGGCTGCGGGGCCTGGCCAGGACCGACCTGGACGCCTGGCGGACCGTCGCGGCCCGCGAACCGGCGGGCGAGGAGTACGGGCCCGATCCCGGGCTGTACACCGGCCTGGCCGGTACGATGACGGCGCTGGACATCTGGGGGCAGGCCAGCGGCGACCTGGCGGCTCGGCAGGCCGCACGCGACACCGCGGAAGGGCTGGCGCGGATCGCGGCGGCGCGGCCGGTCAGCGAGTGGCGTGACCTGCTCTGCGGCGAGGCCGGCGTGCTGCTGGCCCTGATCGCGTTCGGCGGGGAGAGCGCGATGCCCGGCGCGTCGCGGATCGCGGACCGGCTCGTCGCCGGGGCCGAATGGGTCGACGGGCTGCCCGACTGGCACGCGCTGCCCGGCGACCGGGCGTTCTTGCCGAACTTCTCGCATGGCCTGGCCGGCATCGGCTACGCGCTGGCCGCCGCGAGCGGACCGCTCGGCCGGCCGGAGCTGCTCGAGCTCGCGCAGCTGGCCGGCCGGCGGCTGGTCCGGCTCGGCAGCCGGCCAGACGGGACGCTGGCCGTGCCGCACAGCATCCCGCTGGCCGATCCGCGGGCACCGGTGAGTTTCGGCTGGTGCCACGGGCCGGCCGGCACGCTCCGCCTGTTCCGGATCCTGGACCGCGAGCAGCCCGGGCATGGCTGGGCGGGCTGGGCGGGCGCCGGCCGGCTGGCCGTCCGCCGCAGCGGCCTTCCTGCGCGCCGGTATCCCGGATTCTGGGACAACATCGGCCAGTGCTGCGGAACGGCGGGCGTGGGCGAGATGGCCCTCGACCACTACCAGGACTCCGCCGACCGTCAGTGGCTGACGTGGGCTGCGACGCTGGCCGGCGACGTGCTCGACCGGCGCATCGCCGACGAGTCCGGCGTCCGGTGGTCGCACACCGAGCACCGGGTGAGCCCGCCGGAGCTCGAGCCCGCCGTCGGCTGGATGCAAGGCGCCGCCGGCATTGCGGGCTGGCTGCTGCGACTGGCGCGGGTGGAAAGCGATGGCACGAGTGCCGCTCGGACGCGCTGGCCCGACCAGCCGGCGCCGGCCCGGCGCGGGCAAGGAAGCCGCGCCGGCGCACGTGATTTACAAGACGCAACTATACCGTCACTGACAGTAGTGGATAGTCTGTAACGGATGGGAGCGATCCAGTGCCGCGTCCTGGTGGGGCGGCAAGCCGAACTCGGCGCGATGACCGCGTCGCTCGACCGGGCTGATCAAAGCGGGGAGATGGTCTTCCTGGTCGGCGAGCCAGGGGTGGGGAAGTCTCGCCTCGCACGGGAGCTTGCCGCGCTCGCCTCGTCGCGCGGCTTCACGGTAGCCGTCGGCCGTGCCGTCCAGGCGGCGAGCCCGGTGCCGCTGAGACCCATCGTCGAGGCCGCGATGATGCTCGCACGCACGACCGGGATACCGCAGGCGCCCGAACTGGCCGAGTACCGGCCAGCGCTCGCGTCGATCGTTCCGGACTGCGGCCAGGCCACGCAGAAGGCGGCCGAGATGTCCCCGCTGATCCTCGGTGAGGCGTTCCTTCGGCTGCTCACCAGCCTGGACGGCAAGGGCACGCTGCTCGTGCTCGAAGACCTGCACTTCGCCGATCCGGAGACCCTGTCGATCGTGGAGTACCTGACCGACAACGTCGCGGGCGAACGGCTGCTCTGCGTCGGGACGCTGCGGGACGGGGAGCCGTCGGCGGCTCTCGAACTGGTGCAGTCGATCGACTCCCGCCGGGCCGCCAGCGTCATCGACGTCAGGCGGCTGCCCGACGCCGACATCAGCCGGATGGCCGCGGCGTGCCTGGACCAGGAGACGGTGCCGGAACAGATCGAGGGCCGGCTGCTGGCAAGCTGTGACGGGCTGCCGTTCGCGGTGGAGGAGATACTCGCCGCGGCGGTCTCCTCAGGCGAGCTGATGCGGGCAGGTTCGCGCTGGCTGGCCGACGACCGGGTCAAGACCGCCGTCCCGGTCTCCATCGCCGAGTCGGTGCGGCACCGGCTGGCCAGGCTGGGTCAGCCGGTGGTTGACGTGGTCGTCGCGGCGGCGGTGCTCGGCCGCCAGTTCGACTGGACCCTGCTGCCCGGCATGCTGAACGCGACGGAACAGGACGTCCTGAACGCGCTGTGGCGGGCCCACGAAGCGCAGCTCGTCGAGCCCTGCCCTGACCTGCCGGCCTTCAGATTCAGGCACAGCCTGACCAGAGACGCGATCATGTCGGACACCCTGCCCCCCATCCTCGCCAGGCGCGCCGCCTGTGCCGCCGCCGAGGTCGAGGCCGCACATCCCGGCCTGCCTGGATCGTGGTGCGAACTCGCCGCCGAGCTGCACGAGACGGCCGGCGAGCCGACCCGTGCCGCGGCCCTGGTGCTCGAGGCCGGCCGCCGCTCCCTGCAGCAAGGGGCGCTGATCAGCGCGGACGCCTCGCTGTCCAGGGCCAGGGCCGTGCTCACCAGCACCCAGTCGCCCGACCCGCAGCTGCTGGCCCACATCGACGACGCGCTCGTCCGCGTCCACATGCTGGCCGGTGACTGTGACCGTCTGGTCCCGACCGCCGAGCGGCTGCTCGCCGAACTGGACGTGGTCGGCACGTGCGCGAAGGGCAAGGCCGAGATCCGGCTGCGGGTCGCCAGGACCCTGTCGGAAGGGGACCGGCTGATCCTGGCCGAGCAGGAGGTCGCCGCGGCGCGCGCGCTCGCCGCGGGAACGCCGGATCCCACGCTGGGCGGCTGGGCCGACGCGGTGGCGGCGCGGTGCGCCATCGACGCGGGCGACGCCGACCGGGCCCTGGCCCTCGCGCGCAGCGCGCTGGCGAGCGCGGAAGAGGCGGGGCTGACGGTCAGCAACGCCGAAGCCGCCTGCGAGGCCCTTGACGTCATCGGGCGCTGCGAGCGGGTGCGCGACACGGGCGCCGCGAGAGCCGCGTTCCAGCGCGCGTTCGTCGTCTCCTCCCAGCACGACCTGCCGGTGCGCCGGATCCAGGCCATGCACCAGCTCGGCACAATCGAGATGCTCGAAGGCGCCGGGCCAGGCAGGCTGTCCGAGGCAAGGAGCCTGGCCGTTGACGCGGGCGCGGTGTCGATGGCCGCCGTGCTCGACCTGCAGCTCGCTAACGCCGTCAGCCTCAGCACCGACCTTGACGAGGCGCTCCAGGCGGCCGAGCGGAGCGAGCGCGCGGCCAGGCGCCTGAAGATGCGCCGCGTCGAGGCCATGGCGGTGGGCGCGCAGGCGTGCATCGCCGCGACCCGCAACGACATGCGGACGGCCGAGTCCCTGGCCGAGCGCGCGGAGCGGATCGGGTCGGGAGACAAGTCGGTTCAGGCGACGACGTGGGGCGACGCCCGGGTGACAGCGGCGATCGTCAGCAACAACCTGCGCGCCGCGCTGGAAGCCAGCGTGATCGGCGTCGAGCACGCACGCCAGGAGCCGCTGTCGGCTCCGGCCCTGGCGTGGGGTTACTGGGCGCTGCTCGAGGCGGTCGCCGGAACCGGCGGGTACGAGGCCTTGCGGCAGGCCAAACAGGCCGGCGCGGAGGTAGCGCACTGGAATCGCGGCTGCCTGGCCTATGCCGAGGCGGTGCTCAGGGGCGCGGACGGCCAGCTCGGCCGCGCCGGCGAGCTGGCCGAGCGCGGGAGAGCGGAGTTCGGTGGCTGCGCACCATGGTGGAATCACTTCTTTCACCGGCTCATCGCGCCTGCCGCGCTCAGGGACGGCTGGGGCCAGCCGAGTGCCTGGCTCTGGGATGCCGTCCATGGCCTGGAGGAAGCCCGCTACCCCCGGGTCGCGTCGGCCTGCCGCGGCCTGCTCCGCCAGGCCGGCGAGCGCGTTCCGCGCACGGGCCGGGGGAACGCGGCGGTCCCGCCGCAGCTGCGCAGGCTGGGCGTCACCAGCCGCGAGATGGACGTGTTCCTGCTCATCGGGCAGGGCAGCTCCAGCGCCGAGATCGCCTCGGCCCTGGTCATCTCGCCCAGGACCGTCCAGACACACGTCTCGAACCTGGTCAGCAAGACCGGCCTGCGCTCCCGGCGGGAACTCGTGGCGCTCGCCGCCCGCCAGGCCACCTCCGCCTGATCGGGCCGGCTCCGCTATCGCTCCCGCCCTGGGCCCGCCCTGGGCCCGCCCCTAAGCCCGGCCCTAAGCCCGCGGTTCGGTCGGGGGCGGGTTGTCGCCGGCCGCTCGGTGAGGAGAGACTGGCGGCATGGACCGGGCGTATCGGCCAGAGCGCCGGAGCCGGCAGTGACCGGGCCTGCCAGCTCGGCGCGGGCAACGATCGTGACTGTCGACGACGACCCCGCGGTCTCCCGCTCCGTGGCCAGGGACCTGCGGCGCCGTTACGGCGAACGGCACAGGATCGTGCGCGCCGAGTCCGGCGACACCGCACTCGATGCGCTGCGGCAGATGAAGCTGCGCGGCGACCTCGTGGCCGTCATCCTGGCCGACTACCGGATGCCGGAAATGAACGGCATCGAGTTCCTCGAGCGGGCCATGGATATCTATCCAGGCGCCCGGCGAGCGCTGCTGACCGCCTATGCGGACACCGGCGCCGCGATTGACGCGATCAACGTGGTTGACCTGGACTACTACCTGCTCAAGATCGCTGGTCGGCGCGGTCGTCACAGGTACGCGAGTTCCTGGCCCGCAATCAGGTCCCTTACCGCTGGTACTCCGCCGACGAGCCCGAGGGCCGGCGGTTGCTCAGTGCGGCCGGGGCGGACGGCTTGACCCTGCCGGTCGTGATCCCCCCGGATGGTGACCCGCTGGTGGAACCGTCGGACGCCGAACTGGCCGGCAGGGTGGGACTCGCGACGACGCCATCGGAGGATTTCTATGACCTCATCGTCATCGGCGGCGGTCCCGCCGGGCTCGGCGCGGCCGTCTACGGCGCGTCGGAAGGACTGCACACGGTTCTGATCGAACGGACGGCCACCGGCGGCCAGGCCGGGCAGAGCTCTCGGATCGAGAACTACCTCGGCTTTCCCGACGGGGTGTCGGGGGCGCAGCTCACCGAGCGCGCCAGACGCCAGGCCACCAAGTTCGGCGCCGAGTTGCTGACCGCCCGCGAGGTCACCGGCCTTGAGGTGAACGGGTCGGCGCGGACGGTCCGGTTCGGCGACGGGACCTCGGTCGCCGCCCACACGGTCATCCTCGCCACCGGCGTGGCGTATCGCCAGCTTGACGTGCCCGGATTGGCGAAGCTGACCGGCCGGGGGGTGTTCTACGGGTCCGCGCTGACCGAGGCGACGAACTGTGCCGGCAGCGATATCTACATCGTCGGCGGCGCCAACTCGGCCGGCCAGGCCGCCATCTACCTGTCCAGGTCGGCCAGGTCGGTGACGATGCTGGTGCGCGCGCCCTCGCTTGAGCGGTCGATGTCGCACTATCTCATCGAGCAGGTCACCAGCAACCCGGCGATCCACGTCCGCACCTGCACGGAGGTTATCCGGGCCGATGGCTCAGGTCACCTGGAGAAGCTGACCCTGGGCGACAGTTCGACAGCGACGACCGAGACGGTCGCCGCGCAGTGGCTGTTCGTCTTCATCGGCGCCGCCCCGCTGACCGGGTGGCTCGACGGCGTCGTCCAGCGCGACGAGCGCGGTTTCATCCTGGCCGGGCCCGACCTGCTGACCGATGGGCAACGGCCGAGAGGCTGGCCGCTCGACCGGCCGCCCTATCACCTGGAGACCAGCGTGCCAGGCGTCTTCGTCGCCGGCGACGCCCGCGCCGAGTCGGCCAAGCGCGTCGCCTCGGCCGTGGGAGAGGGCGCGATGGCCGTGCTGCTGGTACACCGCTACATGGAGAAGCTGTGACAACGGCACCGGGCGATCCGGCCGGCTGCAGCGCGGCCGAGCTTCGCGAGCTCTTCCTGTTCGAGAAGCTGACCGACGACCAGCTGGCCTGGCTGTGCCGCGAGGGCCGGGTGGTGGTGGCCGAGCCAGGGCCGGTCTATGCGGAGGGCGATCCGGCGCGCCTGCTGTACGTGCTCCTGTCTGGCACGCTCATGATGTCCCGCCGCATCGGAGACGACGACGTCGAGGTCACCAGGACGTCCGCGCCTGGCGTCTACGCCGGCGCGTTCATCGCCTATCTCGGCGATCGGGTGCCTCAGGTCTACAACAACTCGCTGGCGGCGCTTGAGCGCTCGCGGTTCTTCGTGCTGGATGCCGCGAAGTTCGCGCAGCTCATGACCGACTGGTTCCCGATGGCCGTGCATCTGCTCGAGGGACTGTTCTTCGGGGCGAGGAACGCGCAGGAAGCGATCGGCCAGCGGGAACGGCTGCTTGCCCTCGGGTCGCTCTCGGCCGGGCTCACGCACGAACTGAACAACCCCGCGGCGGCGGCCGTGCGCGCCACGGGCGCGCTGCGGGACAGGGTCGCCGGCATGCGCGCCAAGCTGGGCACGATCGCGGCGGGACGGTATGACGGACCGTTCATGGCGGCCCTGATCCGGCTGCAGGAAGACGCGGTCGAGCGGACGTCGAAGGCCCGGGTGCTCAGTCCCATCGAGGCATCGGACACCGAGGACGAGGTAACCGACTGGCTCGATGCGCACGACATCACCGGCGGCTGGGACCTGGCGCCGACCTTCGTCCAGGCCGGCCTGGACTCCGACTGGCTCGATCAGGTGGCGGCTGCGGTCAGCGGCCAGTCCGACGCCGCGGGCGGCCTCAACGGCGCGATCTGGTGGCTGGGTTACACGGTGGAGACCGAGCTGCTGATGAACGAGATCGCCGAGTCGGTCACCAGGATCTCCTCACTGGTCGGGGCGGCACGGCAGTACTCCCAGCTCGACCGCGCCCCGTACCAGGTGGCCGACGTCCACGAGTTGCTCGATGCCACCCTGGCGATGCTGGGCGGCAAGATCGGATCCGGTATCACCGTGGTCAGGGACTACGACCGGTCGCTGCCGCCGATACCGGCCTACCCCGCCGAGCTCAACCAGGTCTGGACCAATCTGGTCGACAACGCTGTCTCGGCGATGGGCGACACGGGAACGCTGACCGTCCGCACCGCCGCCGACGGGGACCGGTTGCTCGTCGAGTTCGCGGACACCGGGCCAGGCGTGCCGGCGGCCATCGCGCAACGGATCTTCGAGCCGTTCTTCACCACGAAGCCCGTGGGCCAGGGCACGGGTCTGGGCCTGGACATTTCCTGGCGGATCATCGTGAACAGGCACCACGGCGACCTGAAGGTGCAATCCGTGCCCGGTGACACCCGCTTCCGCGTGTGGCTGCCGGTCGCGCACACCGAACCGGCGAACTAGCTGACGGGCGGTGACGGGCGGTGTCAGTTTGTTTTGACACCTCCCGTTTGTCAAGTTAAACTGACACCATGAGCGTCAACGAGCCTCTGGGTGCCAGCCAGGCAGCAGACCCGGCAGTGGGGTTGCGTGCGGTGCTGGCGCTGCGCAGGCTGGCTGAACGCGTCGAGGCCGGGCAGGTCGCCAGGGCCCGCGACCAGGGATGGTCGTGGCAGCAGATCGCGGATGTCCTGGGGATGACCCGCCAGTCCGTGCATGCCAAGTATGGAGGAGCGCTGTGATGATCGGACGACTGGCGGAGCACCGTGTTGCGAAGGCAAGGGACCAGCGTTATGGCCCCCAGTACAACTTCGGCGCCACGTACTACGACGCCAGGGACGAGGCGATCCGGCGCGGGGATCGCACGATCGGCACCGAGCACCTGGTCCTGGCCCTGCTCATTGACCCGGCTTCGCCGGCGGCGAAAGCGCTCGGCTGCGACCTCGACTCCGCCCGTCGTGCGCTCGATGCGCTGGACGTCGAGGCGCTCGCCGCGATCGGCGTCGAGCCAGGGATCACCGCCGGGCCGGTCGCGGTGCGCACGCGTGGCCGGTTGCGGCTGACCCCGGCGGCCAAGGCGATCTTCACCGGCATTCATGACGTACGCAAGAACCGCAGAGCCGGTCTCGGGATCGTGCTCAACGGCCTGCTTGATCTGCCGCGCCCCGACCCGGCGGCCGCGCTCCTCGCCGCGCTTGGCGTGGACACCCACGCGGCGCGAGAGCGCTTCGCCGGCCTTGACCAGGACGGTCAGCCAGGCCCCGGCCTCAGATGAGCATCACGCGGCCATCAGCGCCGACGGGCTCGGTCAGATCGGCGGATGGCACGACGATCGTGTACCGCCGCACGGGAGATGGTCCAGGCGTTGTCCTGGTGCACGGGGGAGGGCAGGCGTCGCAGAACCTGATGACCTTGGCCAGGGCTCTGGGTGACAGCTTTACCGCCTACGTCCCTGACCGGCGCGGCCGCGGCATGAGCGGCCCGTACAGCGAGGATCACGGCCTCCGTAAGGAGGTCGAAGACCTCGATGCGCTCCTTGGCCAGACAGGCGCCCACAACGTCTTCGGGCTGAGCGCCGGCGCCGTCATCGCGATCGAGGCGGCGAGGACGCTTCCGGCAATCACCAAACTGGCGCTGTATGAGCCGCCTCTGGAGTTCGATGGCATTACCCAGACGTCGTGGCTGCCACGCTACGAGCGCGAAATGGCGGCAGGCCAGCTCGCCAAGGCCGTCGTCACCATCATGAAAGGCACCGCCGACCGGACAGCGCTCCGCCTCATTCCCCGGTTCGTGCTCGTGGCTGCGCTCAGCGTCGCCATTCGCAGGACCGAAGGCAAGCCCGTGCCAGCCGGCGTCGTCTCGCCCCGCGACCTCATCCCCACGATGCACTACGACGCGCGATCGGTCCTGGACGCAGCAGGCCCGCTGGACCGGTTCGCCGGCTTGTCCTGCGAAGTGCTCCTGCTCGGCGGCTCGAAGAGCGCCAGGAGCCTAGCCGCTGCCCTCGACGGGCTCAGCGCCACCCTCCCCCACGCCCGCCGGGTCACGCTGTCCGGCGTCGGTCACACCGCCGCCGACAACGGCGGCAAGCCAGAACTCGTCGCGGCGGAGCTGCGAGCCTTCTTCCGCTAACCAGGCCGGCCGGCCTCCGTCACTGCCGAGCGGGCTGGGGCGGAGCCCGGCTAGTAGTTGTCCAGGATCAGCGCGAGCACGAGAACGCCGATCAGGCATGCTCCCGCCAGAGCGAGAACCTGGACGTGGATGACGAGGCCGGTGAGCAGAAAGCCGAGTCCGACGAGGAACATCCGCGGCGCGACCTTCGGCGCGTTCTTGCTCAGGAAGCTGTTGAGCCGGTCGCCGAGTACTGGTATCCACAGCACACCGATCAGCACCGCCACGCACACTAGGCCCCCGAGGATCAGGCGACCCGGCACAGGTCCCGCCGCCACGACCCTCACGATATATCTAGCCCAAGCGAGCCTGCCATCGGGGAGTCCGACCCACGCGGGCCGGTCACGACGAGCGAATCACCCGTTCCGGACGACGCCGGCCAGATCCTGGCTCCCTAGCCTGCTACCAGGCGTCTCGTGCGAGGTCGCCTGGACCAGGACGCAGCGGACGGGGGCCATCATGGAGCGGTATCCGAACATCAGCGATCACGGGCTGATCGGCGACTTGCAGACGGCGGCGCTGGTGACGACGGACGGCACGGTGGACTGGTTCTGCTGTCCCAGGTTCGACTCACCGAGCGTGTTCGCGTCCTTGCTGGATGCCGACAGGGGCGGCTACTGCCGCGTCGCCCCGGACACCGCCAGCTACGTGAGCCGCCAGCTCTACTTCCCCGATACCGCGATGCTGATCACCCGCTTCCTGACCGAGGACGGAGTCGGCGAGGTCACCGACTTCATGCCGATCGCCGGCCGCGAGGCCACGAACCGGCACCGCCTGGTCCGCCAGCTCAAGGTCGTGCGCGGCACGATGACGTTTGTGGCGGACATCAAGCCCAGGTTCGACTACGGCCGGGCACCGCACACTCTCGAGATCACCGCCGACGGGTTCGTGTTCAGCTCAGGCCGCATGCACCTGACCGTCAGCCCGACCGGCGAGCGGGAGGTCTCGCTCGGCGAGCACGACGGGCTCGCCGTCGAGCGGGTCGGCGACGACCTGCGGATCACCATCTCCCTGCGTGAGGGCGAGAGCACCGCGATGGTGCTGGAGTCGATGGGCGGCCGGCCACGCCGCATCCCGGCGGCCGAAATGCGGCAGATGACCGACGACACGGCCCGGTTCTGGCGGAACTGGGTGCACCAGTCGACCTACCGCGGCCGGTGGCGGGAGATGGTGGCCCGCTCCGCGATGACCCTGAAGCTGATGACCTACGCACCCACCGGCGCGCTCGTCGCGGCGCCTACCACGGGACTGCCCGAGCTGGCCGGCGGCCAGCGGAACTGGGATTACCGCTACACCTGGATCCGCGACGCGTCGTTCTCCGTCTACGCCCTGCTCGGGCTCGGCTACGCGGGCGAGGCCGCCGCGTTCAGCCAGTGGGTCAGGGACCGGCTGGTCGAGCACGGCGGCAACGGCCACGGCGGCAACGGCCACGGCGGCGCCAGGCCGATGAAGGTCATGTACCGGGTCGACGGCACCTCCGACCTGAGTGAGGAGACCCTCGACCACTTCGAGGGCTGGCGAGGCTCGCGCCCGGTCCGGATCGGCAACGGCGCGGCCGACCAGCTGCAGCTCGACATCTACGGCGAGGCCCTGGACGCCGTCGCCAGGATCGACGATCGCGGCCTGCAGCCCGCCTACCAGGGCTGGACCGCCATCGCGAACATGATCGACTGGCTCTGCGGCCACTGGGACCAGCCCGACGAGGGCGTCTGGGAGACTCGCGGCGGCCGCAAGGACTTCACCTACGGGCGGGTGCAGTGCTGGGTCGCTCTCGACCGGGCCATCAGGCTCGCCGAGGGCCGGGGCCGCCCCGCCGACATCAACCGGTGGCGCACCGAGCGCGACAACATCTACGAGCAGGTCATGACGCGCGGGTGGAACCCCAAGCGCAAGGCGTTCACCCAGCACTACGAGACCGACGTGCTCGACTCGTCCTTGCTCATGATGCCGCTGATGGGGTTCGTGTCCCCGTTCGACCCGATGTGGCTGCAGACCCTGGAGGCGATGGACCACGAGCTGGTCTCCGACAGCCTGGTCTACCGGTACAACCCGAGCGCCTCCCCCGACGGCCTGCGCGGCAGCGAAGGCACCTTCTCGCTGTGCACATTCTGGTACGTCGAAGCCCTGGCCCGCTCGGGCAGGCTTGATGACGCCGAGTTCGTCTTCAACAAGATGCAGACGTACGGCAACCACCTCGGCCTGTACTCCGAGGAGATCGGGATCACCGGCGAACAGCTTGGCAACTTCCCCCAGGCGTTCAGCCACCTGGCGCTGATCAACGCCGCCATCAACCTGGACTACCAGCTCGACCACGGCGCCGGCGACATCGAGCCCGTCCTGGCCAGGACCGGCAGCGCCGTCCCCACGGTGGTGCCCGGCTGACCAGGTCCGCCGGGCACAGCGCCAGGTTGCCCTCGGAGGGCGCGCCGTCCAGGCCGACATCAGTCAGCACTACGTCGGCGACCGGCACCTGCTCCGCTACGAGCGCTTGTTCGGCGCGTTGATCTCGGAGAGCTAGCCGGGTACAGGCCGACGCGCTTCGAATGTTGACTCGAATTGTCAGAGGGTGTCGCTAGAGTTATCGATAACGCATTCGTCCTCGAACTCTGGCCCGGAGGCGCCCCGATGACCACCCAGCCCGCCAGTTCCCCGCGGGGGGCCGGCCTGCCCGGCGGCGGGGACCGGCACGAGCCGAGCGACGCGGAGATGGCGGGGTGCTGGCCGGATCCGTTCGCCGGGCCGCCCGAGGACGGCGACGCCTGGCTGGCCGGCCTGTCCGGCGCCGAGCGGGATGCGCTGCTGGGTCCAGGCCAGGACGAGGGCCAGGAGGCCGCGGCGGGACCGTGCTCGGCGGGACCGTGGTCGGCGGGACCGTGGTCGGCGGGGGCGGAGTTCGGAGCCGACGGCCGGGACGACCGGCTGCCGCCGGGCCCGGTGCTGGCCACGCTCTCCCAGGACGTCCTCGACGCGGGACTGGGCGGGCTGTCCGACGACGAGCTGGTCGGCGTGCTGCGCGCCTCCCGGCGGCTGTCGGCCTGGCAAAACGGCGTCGAACTCACCGCGGTCGCCGAACTCGACGCCCGCCGGATGCGGGCGGCGGCCCGGCCGGGTTCGTCGCGGGCCAGCGAACACGTGAGCGAGGAGCTGGCCGCCGCGCTGGTGCTGACCGGCCGGTCCGCTGACCTGCTGCTCGGCCTGGCCAGGGACCTGTCCCGCCTCCCGGCGGTCCTGAAGGCCCTGCTGGAGGGGCGGATCGACCGCGCCCGCGCCGCCATCTTCGCCAGCGAGCTGGCCGGGCTCGGCGACCGGGCCGCCGCGGCGATCGGCATGGGTTTCGCCGGGATCGCCGGGTCGATGACCACGGGCGAGCTGCGGGCGGCGCTGCGGTCGATGGTGCTGTCGGTCGATCCGCAAGCGGCGCGGCGGCGGGCCGAACAGGGCCGGGCGGATGCCCGGGTGGAAGCCTGGCAGGAGAACTCGGGCAACGGCGCCCTGGCCGGGCGGGAGCTCCCGCCCGCCGACGCGATCGCCGCTGACCACCGGATCACCGCGATCGCCCGCGCCCTGCAGGACGCCGGCGCGGCGGGGACCATGGACCAGCTGCGGGCGGCCGTGTTCGCGGCGCTGCTCGTCGGCCGGAACCTGGAATCGCTGTTCGCCGAGCCGCCCGCCCCGGACGGCCAGCCCGCTCACGGCCCCGGCCCGGCCCCGGACCCCGCGCCGAGCCTGGGTGCCAGGCAATGTCCCGACGGGCTGGCGGCGATGACCGGGTCGGTGCACCTGACGATGCCAGCCTCGGCGTGGCTGGGCCTGTCCGACGCGCCAGGCGAGGCCGCCGGGCTCGGCCCGCTGGACGCCTGGACCTGCCGCGACCTGGCGAGCCGGCTCGCCGCCGCCGGGACCGCGACCCGCTGGTGCGTCACCCTGACCGGCCCCGGCGGCCG